>Ga0081538_10001828_pt1 | contig 21433 bp, 12 predicted proteins | sample TabmetS5T2R1_FD_71022 | JGI IMG/M metagenome (GOLD analysis project Ga0081538, IMG submission 71022) | Tabebuia heterophylla rhizosphere microbial communities from the University of Puerto Rico - S5T2R1 | ecosystem: Host-associated > Plants > Roots > Rhizosphere ...
CCGCCAGCGCCGGCCCGAGGCCGGCCTCGCTCAGGATCACCGGGTGGATGCCGCGGGCCAGCTCGCGCAGCTCGGCCACGGCCAGCCGCAGCTCGGCGGCGGCCTCCTCGAGGGCCACGGCCAGCTCCCTGTCCGAGGCGACGCCGACCTGCGACCGGGCGATGCCGAGGGCGAGGGAGATGTTGACCAGGCGCTGCTGGGCGCCGTCGTGCAGGTTGCGCTCGACCCGGCGGCGCTCGGCGTCGCCGAACTCGACGATGCGGGCGCGGGAGGCGCGGACCTCTTCCAGCTGGGCGCGGACCTCGGCCTGGAGGCGCTCGTTCTCGACGGTCATGCGGGCGGTGGCCGCGACGGCGCGGACCAGCTCGGGGTCGTCGTCGAGGGCGGCGTCGTGGAGCATGGCGGCGATGGGGTCCCCGTCGTGACGCAGGATGGTGACGGCCCGGTCGCCGCCTTCGGCCGGAAGCTCGACCGGGCGTCCCTCGGCGTCGACGAAGCCGCCGCGGTCGGGGAGCCAGTAGGCGAGCTGCAGGGTCGGGTCACGCAGGGTCCGGGCGAGCACCTGCTCGAGCCGGCCCGGCGGCAGGGGCTCGCCGAGCTGGACGGCGAGGTCGCCGACCGCCGCGCGGTCCAGCCGGGCGCGGGCCAGCCCGGCCAGGAAGGCCACCGGCCACAGCATCAGGATGACGATGACGGCCAGGTTGAGCGCGCCCAACAGCGACGGGCTCGTGACCAGCGTCGCCAGCGCCTCCCGGACCACGTAGGCCACCACCAGGACGATCGCGACCACCGCGACCGGCGCCATGCTGCGCCGGCGCGGCCCGGACGCCGCGCGCCAGCGGACCAGCGTGATCCAGAGCAGCAGTCCGCCCAGCGCCACATAGGACAGGCTGGAGATCGTCAGCACCGCGTCGCCGGCGGGGCGGCCGTCGCCGAGCACCAGCAGGTCGTCCGGGCAGCCAGCGCAGCCGAGCCGATCCAGGGGCACCAGGAGCAGCTGCACCACGGCCAGGGGCACCGTGGCCACGTAGTTGGCGACGACGAACACGCGCTGCAACCGGGTCGTGGCCCGGCCGTCCGGGAAGACGGCCAGCAGATGGGCGATGATGCCGGAGGGCAGGGAGTTCGCGAGGTACCAGAGCGCGAAGGTGGCCGGGGTCGCGACCAGGACCATGGCGTTGAACAACAGGCCGAGCAGGGCATAGCTCAGCCCCACCGCCACCATCAGCGCGCCGGTGCGGTTGGCGGGCCGGCGCGTCCAGGCGATCAGGCCGGCCGCCACGAACGACCAGCTCACTCCGACGACCGCGATCAGCAGGTAGGCGAGCGGCCGCGGCTGGCCGTCGCCGGCCCGGACCAGCAGGACGAGGTTGACCAGGCCCGCGACCAGAGCGGCCAAGGCGATCGCCAGGCGCAGCCGCGGGCTCATCCCATCCGGTCGCCCCCCAGGAAGGCCCGCAGCGCGGGCCCGGACAGCTCGGCCTTGGGAAGGAAGCCGCGGGCGCCGCACCGCTCCACCCGCTCGCCGTAGTCGGCCCGGTCGCGGGTGGAGGTCAGCACCACCACCGGCCCGGTCCCGCCGTCGGCGAGCCGGGCCGTCACCTCGAAGCCGTCGATGTCGGGGAGCTGGATGTCCAGCAGCACCAGGTCGGGTCGAAGCTCGCGCGCGATCGCCACCGCCCCGAGCCCGTCCGCGGCCTCACCGACGACCCTGAACCCACCCGCCTCCAGCAGCTTGCGCGCCAGGGAGCGGAACCCGGGGTGGTCGTCGACGATCAGCAGGGTCGGCCTCATGGCCTCATCGTCCCAGGTCAGCGCCGCTGAAACTACAGGGATACCCCTGCCACGGGGTCAGGGTCAACCCCGATGCGCCCTCGGCCCCTCGGCCCTAGGTTCGAGTCGTCCGGCCGCACCGACGCCGAGTGGGGGGAGGAGCCATGACGGCCCACATCGAGATCAGCAGCGACACCAGGAGCCGCCCGGGCGCGGCCGCCTCGGTGGTGAATGGCACCAAGGTCTACGGCAAGGGCGCCACCGAGGTGCGGGCCCTCGACGGCGTGACCGTGGAGTTCGCCGACGGCCAGTTCAGCGCCATCATGGGGCCGTCCGGGTCGGGCAAGTCGACGCTGGTCCACTGCGTCGCCGGCCTCGACACCCTCACCTCGGGCGAGGCGCGGGTGGCCGGGATCGACCTGACCCGCCTCGACGACAAGCGCCTCACCCTGCTGCGGCGTGACCGGATCGGCTTCGTCTTCCAGGCCTTCAACCTGATCCCGACCCTCACCGCCCTCGAGAACATCACCCTCCCGGCCAGACTGGCCCGTCGCGATCCCGACCAGGCCTGGCTCGATGCCGTCGTCCAGACCGTCGGGCTGGGCGGCCGCCTGGCCCACCGGCCCGGCGAGCTGTCCGGCGGCCAGCAGCAGCGGGTGGCGGTGGCCCGCGCCCTGGTCGCCCGGCCCGAGATCGTGTTCGCCGACGAGCCCACCGGCAACCTCGACTCGCGGGCCGGCGCGGACATCCTCGGCTTCATGCGCTCTGCCGCCCGCGACCTGGGCCAGACCATCGTCATGGTGACCCACGACCCGGTGGCGGCCAGCTACGCCAGCCGGGTGGTGTTCCTGAGCGACGGCCGCATCGTCGACCAGATGACCAAGCCAACGGCCGAGCGGGTGCTCGACCGCATGAAGCAGTTCGGGGAGTAGCGACCATGCTCAAGACCACCATCTCGGGCCTGCTGGCCCGCCGGCGGCGCCTGTTCGCCACCGCCCTCGCCGTCCTGCTCGGCGTGGCCTTCGTGGCCGGCACCTTCGTGCTCACCGACACCATCAAGCGGACCTTCCACGACCTGTTCGGCAGCGTGTATGTCCACACCGACGCGGTCGTCCGCGGCCGGGCCGCCTTCACCTCCGGCTCCGAGGCGGAGCGTCCCCGGGTCGCTGCCGCCCTGGTCCGGGCGGTCGCCGCCGTCCCGGGCGTCCGCGCCGCCGAGGGCAACGTCTTCGCCTACGCCCAGCTGGTGGACGAGCGGGGCGCGGCCGTCGGGGAGGCCCAGGACTCCTACGGCCTCAACTGGAACCAGGTGGCTGAGCTCAACCCGTTCACGCTGGTCGCGGGGCGGGCCCCGCAGGCCGAGGACGAGATCGTCATCAACAAGGCCGCCGCCGACGACGGCGGCTTCGCCGTGGGTGACACGGCCACGGTCCTGGTCCAGGCGGGCCGGCAGCGGCTGCGGGTCGCCGGCATCGCGCGGTTCGGCACCGCCGACAGCATCGCCGCGGGCAACGGCGTGCTGTTCACCCAGGCCGCGGCCCAGCGTCTCGTCGCCGAGCCGGGCCGGTTCGATGACATCGGCGTGGTCGCCGACCCGGGGGTGACGCAGGAGCGGCTGCGCGACCGCCTCGCGGCCGCGCTTCCCGGCACCGAGGTCGTCACCGGCAAGGCGATCGTCGCCGAGTGGGACCGCACCCTCGGGAAGGAGCTGCAGCGGCTCGACCAGCTCCTGCTCGCCCTCGCCCTGATCTCGCTGTTCGTCGGCTCGTTCATCATCTACAACACCTTCTCGATCCTGGTCGCCCAGCGCGGCCGGGAGCTGGCCCTGCTGCGGGCCGTCGGCGCCAGCCGGCGCCAGGTGCTCGGCTCGGTGCTGCTCGAGGCCGTGGTCGTCGGGCTGCTGGCCGCGCTGGGCGGCGTGGCCGCCGGCGTCGGCGTGGCCGTCGGGCTGCGGGCGCTGCTGACCAGCTCCGGCGTCGTCGACATCCCGGCCGGCGGCCTCGTCCTGGCCCCGCGGACCGTGGTCGTCTCGCTGCTGACCGGTGTCCTGGTCAGCGCCGCCGCCGCGACCCTGCCGGCGCGCAAGGCGGCCAAGGCGCCGCCGGTCGCCGCCATGCGCGACCTCGCCAAGGACCGCCCGGGCCACACTCCCCGCCGGGTCGTCATCGGCGGCGCCGTCACCGCCGCCGGCGCGGCTTCCCTCGCAGCCGGCCTGCTGCTGGACCCCAGGCGCCTCGTCCTGGTGGGCGTCGGCGCCGCCGCCATCTTCATCGGGGTCGCGGCGCTCGGCCCGGTGGTCGCCCGGCCGGCGGGCCGGCTCCTGGGCGCGCCCCTGCCCGCCCTCACGGGCATGCCGGGCACGCTGGCCAGGGAGAACACCGTCCGCAGCCCCAAGCGCACCGCGACCACCGCGGCGGCGCTGATGATCGGCGTGAGCCTGGTCGCCTTCATCGCGGTCTACGCGGCCTCGGTCAAGAAGGCGCTCACCATCGAGACCGACCAGACCTTCACCAGCGACTTCCGGATCGACACCGGGACCCTGGCGGCCCTCAGCCCCGACCTGGCCGAGCGCCTGGCCCGGCTGCCCGAGGTCGCGGTCGCGGCCGGTGTGCGGACCAGCAGGGCCCAGGTCGACGGCGCCGTGGCCGACCTCGCCGCCGTCGACCCCGCCGCCTACGGCCGGATCGTCGACCTCGGCGTCACCGGCGGCCGCCTCGAGGACCTGGGCCGCGACGGCATCGCGGTGGCCGACACGGTGGCCAGGGCCAAGGGCTGGTCGGTGGGCGAGGCGGTCGAGGTCCGCTTCGCCGAGACCGGCCTCCGGCGGCTGACGGTGGCCGCGACCTTCGGCCGCGGGCAGGAGCTGGGCTCGAGCTACCTGCTGGGCCTGCCGGCCTACGAGGCGAACTTCGCCGACCGGCTCGACAGCAGGGTGCTGGTCACCCGGGCCGAGGGGGTCGCCGTGCCCGCGGCCCGCGCGGCGGTGGAGCGGGTGACGGCCGACTACCCGACGGTGAGGGTCCAGGACCGGGGCGGATACGAACGGGCCCGGTCGGCGGAGGTGGACAGGCAGCTCGGGCCGCTCTACGTCATGCTGGCCCTGGCCGTCCTGATCGCCCTGCTGGGCATCGCCAACACGCTCGCCCTGTCGGTGTTCGAGCGGACCAGGGAGCTCGGCCTGCTGCGGGCGGTCGGCATGGCCCGCCGCCAGGTCCGCGCCATGGTGTGCGGGGAGTCGGTGGTCATCGCCCTGTTCGGCACCTGCATGGGCCTGGTCATCGGGCTGTTCTTCGGCTGGGCGGTGGTCGAGGCGGTTCCCGGCGAGGCCGAGTTGACGGTGCCGGTGGCCGAGGTGGCCGTCGGCGCCCTCCTCGCCGCCCTGGCCGGCGTGGTCGCCGCGATCCTCCCCGCCCGCCGGGCGGCAAGGCTCGACGTGCTGGCCGCCATCGCCACCGACTGACCGGCCGGAGCCGGGGCGAGGCCAAGGCTCAGCCTTGCGTCGGCACGGTTGCCACCACGCCCTCCCGGCGGGCCCGCTCGGCGGCGAACACGACCAGGTGCGCGTCCAGCGACTCCCGGGGGCCGGAGAGGATGTGCGAGCGGTCCTGGGTGGCCACGGCGCGGACGAAGGCGTCCATCAGGCCCCAGTCGCCACCGCCGTGGCCGCCACCGGCGGTGGCGTCGCCGGGCGGGCGGGCCGAGAGGGCCTCGGCCGCGCCGGTGAGGAAGTGGTGGACCCGGACGGTCTCGCCGTCGCCTTCCAGCTCCCCCGCGGTGCCGAACAGGCGGGTCCGCCGGTGGCCGCCGGCGTTGAACCCGGTCATGGTGAAGGTGCCGGTGGGCCCGCCGTCGAACTCCATGGCCACCACCTGGTGGTCGACGACGTCGTTGTCGCACGCCCACACGCAGCGCCCATACGGGCCGTGGCGCAGGGCCTCCAGGAGGTCGGCCTCGGTGTTGCGGTCGATGACGGCGTCCAGCGGCCAGCCGGCGCCCCGCTCCAGACAGGCCGCGTAGAAGCGCGCGGCCGAGTACGGGCAGTCCGGCTCGATGGCGCAGTCCAGGCAGCGGTCGGCGGCGCCGGCGGGTCGGCGCTCCGGCCGGAAGTGGGTCAGCCCGCCGAAGCTGGCCACGCGACGGATCGACCGACCGACCACGTACTGCAGCCAGTCCAGGTCGTGGCAGGACTTGGCCATGAGCATGAAGGTGGCCGCGTCCTGGCGCCGCCAGGGCCCCCGCACATAGGAGTGGGCCTGGTGCAGGAACCCGACCGGCTCCAGATGCTGGACCGAGATCACCTCGCCAAGGCGCCCCTCGTCGACGAGCCGCTTCACCAGCGCGGTGTAGGGGGTGTAGCGCAGGACGTGGCCGACGGCGAGCAGCGCGTCGGCCCGGTCGACCGCCTCGACGATGCGCCGGCAGTCGGCCTCGGTGGTGGCCATCGGCTTCTCGAGGAGCACGTGGTAGCCGAGCTCGGCGAAGGCGACCGCCGGTTCAGCGTGCATCGTGTCCTGGGTGCAGATCAGGACGGCGTCGGCGATCCGGCCGCGGTCGGCCAGCGCCCGCCAGTCGCCGACGGCCGCGCCGGCGGGGAGGCCGTGGCGGGCCGCGAACCGGTCGCGGCGCGGGTCGCGGGGCTCGGCGACCGCGACCACCCGGGCCCGCTCCGGGTGGGCGAGCGCCCAGTCGCCGTGGGCGCTCCCGCGGTTGCCGGCGCCGACGACGGCGAGGGTGACAGGTGGCATGCGACGCTCCGTCAGGGGCCGGCCGGTTCGGGAAGGTCCCGGAGCTCGGTGGAGGTGGGGAGGGACGCCTGGGCGCCCGGGCGCCGGCAGGCCGCCGCGGCGACCCGGGCCGCCCGTCGCGCCGCGTCCTCCAGCGAGGCGCCGGTGGCGAGGGCGTCGGCCAGCCCGCCACAGAAGGCGTCGCCGGCGGCGGTGGTGTCCACCGCCCGGACGGGCACGGCGGGCACGTGGCTGGCCTGGTCGCCCTCGACGACCAGGGCGCCGTCGGCGCCGAGGGTGACGACCACGGCCCGGGCGGGCAGCCGGCCGGCCAGGGCCACCGCCTCCTCGACCGTCTCCGGGACCGGCTCGCCGGTCAGCTGGGCCAGCTCGACCCGGTTGGGGACCAGCACGTCGACGGCGCCCAGGAGCCCGTCGGGCAGGGCCCGCGCCGGGGCCGGGGTGAGCACCACCCTGCCCCCGGCGGCCCGGGCCGCGGCCGCCACCGCGTCCAGTGGGACCTCCAGCTGGAGCAGGGTCACCGCGGCCGCGGCCAGGGCCGCCCCGGCGGCGGCGACGTCGTCGGGGGTCAGGCGGGCGTTGGCCCCCGGGCTGATGACGATTTGGTTCTCGCCGTCGGCGCTCACGGTGATGAGGGCGGTGCCGCTGGGGACGCCGGCAAGGGCCTCGACCTGGGCGGTGTCGACGGCGGCGTCGGCCAGCGACGCCAGCAGCTGGCGGCCGGCGTCGTCGTCGCCGACCCGGCCGACCATGGCCACCCGGCGCCCGAGCCGGGCCGCCGCCACCGCCTGGTTGGCCCCCTTGCCGCCGGGGTTGCGGAACACGTCGTCGCCGGCGACCGTCTCGCCCGGGCCGGGCAGCCGGGGGACCCGGACGACCAGGTCCAGGTTGAGGCTGCCCACGACCGCGACCTCGGGCCCGGCCGGCCGCCCGCTCATGTCCGCAGCTCCTCGAACGGGGCCACGACCACGGGCAGGGGGTCGGTGGGCCGCTCTCCCACCCAGCGCAGGTCCGGCCCCATCGGAATCACGGCTCCCTTCCGCAGGTACAACGGCATGGTATCCAGGCCGTGGGTGGCCTCGACCCACCGTGGCCCGCGGAGTCGTCGGGTGACAGCAGCCACACGACCACCAGGAACCCGCTCACGACCACATCGATCCCGGCGCGCGGCGCCAACCGGCGCGGCGACCGGCGCCTCATGGTCGCCGCCCGCTCCCGGTGCGGCGCACCTCCAGCAGCTGGGGCGCTCGGCCGGACCGCGGGCCTGCTCCCCAACACATCACGACCCCGGGCGGCCGCATCGTCGGCCAGCTCGCCGTGATCGCCGTGCTGACCGTTCCCGTCACGCTCTCGTGACGGTCTTCCCCGGTGCCCGCAGGACCCATACGACCGCCTCGCCGGCACGATCGTGCAGGTCGTCCCGTCGGCCCAACCGCCAGGCCGCCACGACTGACCCGAAGCACACAAATCGGTGCCTCGATCAGGGGTCGTGTCCAGGCCGCGGGCGATCTACAGTAGGTGCGTTTGCGCCTGAGCTGGTTGGAGGCGGCTACGTGTCGGTGCCGGGCAGACGCCGGCCCTCGGGCCTGCGGGGACCCGCCGGGGAGCTGCAGGGTCGGCGCCGCGAATGCGAGGTGCTGGACCGGCTCCTGGATGCGGTGCGTGGGGGCGCGGGTCGGACGCTGGTGGTGCGCGGGGAGCCGGGCGTGGGCAAGACGGCGCTGCTCGACTACCTGGCCGAGCACGCCTCGGGCTGCCGGGTAGCGCGGGCCGCGGGTGTCGAGGCGGAGATGGAGCTCGCCTACGCCGGGCTGCACCAGCTGCTGGCGCCGATGCTGGACCGCCTGGAGCGGCTCCCGGCCCCGCAGGCCAATGCGTTGCGGACCGCGTTCGGGCTCGGCTCCGGGTCGGTCCCGGACCGGTTCCTGGTCGGCCTGGCCACCTTGAGCCTGCTGGCCGACGCCGCCGAGGAGCACCCCCTGGTCTGCCTGGTCGACGACGAGCAGTGGCTCGATCAGGCCTCGGCCCAGGTCCTGGGGTTCGTGGGCCGCCGCCTGGAGGCGGAATCGGTCGGCCTGGTGTTCGCGGCCCGCGTCCCGGGTGGCGAGGTGGCGGGGTTGCCGGAGCTGGTGGTCGAGGGCCTGCCGGAGGCCGATGCCCGGGCGTTGCTGGCGGCGGCGCTCACCGGGCCGCTGGACGCCCAGGTCACCGACCGGCTGGTCGCCGAGACCGGTGGCAACCCGCTGGCGCTGGTGGAGCTGCCCCGGGGAGTGACGCCGGCGGCGCTGGCGGGTGGGTTCGCCCTTCCCGACACGATGCCCCTCGCCGGGCGGATCGAGGAGAGCTTCCGGCGTCAGCTGGAGGCGCTGCCGACCGACACCCGGCGGCTGCTGCAGCTGGCGGCGGCCGATCCGGTCGGTGACCCGGTGCTGGTGTGGCGGGCCGCCGAGCGGCTCGGCCTCGGCCCCCAGGCCGCGACCCCGGCGGCCGAGGCCAGCCTGCTGGAGGTCGGCGCCCGGGTGCGGTTCCGCCATCCGCTGGTGCGGTCGGCGGCCTACCAGTCGGCGTCGCTGGCCGAGCGCCAGCAGGCGCACCGGGCCCTGGCCGAGGCCACCGACCCGGAGCTGGATCCCGACCGCCGGGCCTGGCACCGGGCCCACGCCACGTCCGGGCCGGACGAGGAGGTCGCCGCCGAGCTGGAGCGCTCGGCCAGCCGCGCCCAGGCGCGCGGGGGCCTGGCCGCGGCGGCCGCGTTCCTGGAGCGAGCGGCGCTCCTGACCCCCGACCCCGGCCGCCGTGCCCGGCGCGGGCTGGCGGCGGCCCGGGCCAAGCGGGACGCCGGCGCGCTGGAGGCGGCGCTGGGGTTGCTGGTCGCGGTCGAGGTCGAGGCTGGCCCGCTCGATGCCCTGTCGGCCGCCGAGGTGGAGCACCTGCGCGGCCAGATCGCGTTGGCGCAACGACGTGGCAGCGAGGCTGGCCGGCTGCTGCTGAGCGCGGCCAGGCGCCTGGAGCCGCTGGACGCCGCCCTGGCCCGCGAGACGCACCTGGAGGCGCTCGGGACCGCGGCGTGGGCCGGCGACCTGGACAGCTCCGGCGTCCTCCAAGCAGCGGCCGAGGCCGCCCGCGCCGCGCCCCCCGGTCCCGACCCCCCACGCGCGGTCGACGTCCTGCTGGAAGGGTTCGCGCTGCGGTTGACCGAGGGCTATGCGGCGGCCGCGCCGACCCTGACCCGGGCGCTGCGGCTGGTGCTCGCCCTGGACGTCGCCAACGACGAGGCTGGCCGCTGGCTGTGGCTGGCTGGTGGAAGAGCCACCGTATGGTTGCTCGCCCTCGAGCTGTGGGACGCCGAGTCCTGGCATGCCCTCGTCACGGCCCAGGCGCAGTTCGCCCGCGACACCGGCGCGCTCGTCCAGCTGCAATACGCGCTCAACTCCCTGGCCGCCGCCCACCTGTTCGCGGGCGAGCTGACCACCGCGACCCGGCTGCTCGACGAAGAGCGCCTGATCGGCGAGGCGACCGGGAACCCACCGATCGGCTACACCGAGATGACGCTCGCGGCCTGGCGGGGCCGGGAGGCGCAGGCGTCGAAGCTGATCGAGGCCGCCTCACGGGAGGCGACCGCCCGCGGCCTGGGCCGGATGGTCAACGCCGCGACCTCGGCGAGCTCGGTGCTCTACAACGGCCTGGGCCGCCACGACGCCGCCCGCGAGGCGGCCTGGCGAGCGTTCGAGCGCGACCAGCTCGGGTTCGGGCCCTTTGTCGTGTCCGAACTGGCCGAGGCGGCCTCCCGGACCGGCGACAAGGCGCAGGTGAGGGCCGCGCTCGACTGGCTCTCCGAGCGCACCGGGGGCAGGCGGGTGGCGCCCTCGGAGTGGGCGCTGGGCATCCAGGCCCGCGTCCGCGCGCTGCTGAGCGACGGCGACGCCGCCGAGCACCTGTACCGCGCGTCGATCGCCCACCTGGCCCGGACCCGGGTTCGCGTGGAGCTCGCCCGCGCCCATCTGCTGTACGGGGAGTGGCTGCGCCGCCGGCGCCGCCGCATCGACGCCCGGGCGCAGCTGCGCACCGCCCACGACCTGCTGGAGGCGATGGGTGTCGAGGCGTTCGCCGAGCGGGCCCGGCGCGAGCTGCGGGCCACCGGCGAGACCGCCCGCACCCGCGCCGTCGACACCAGCGGCGAGCTGACCGCCCAGGAGGCCGTGATCGCCCGGCTGGCCCGCGACGGGCTGTCCAACCCCGAGATCGGCACCCGGCTGTTCATCAGCGCCCGCACGGTCCAGTACCACCTGGGCAAGGTCTTCGCCAAGCTCGACATCAACTCCCGCGTCCAGCTCGACCAGGCCCTGGCCGGCGACCCGGCCACCACCAGGCCGGAGTAGCCCGCCACACACCCTTGTCGAGAGAGGTGAGACACTTTGCCAGGCGTTGGCTGAGGCGGGGTGGTCGGAAGGGCGGGTGCGGTGGAGCCTGAGCCGGCGTCGGGAACGGTGATCTTCCTGTTCACCGACATCGAGGGCAGCACCCGGCTGTGGGAGCGGTTCCCGCAGGCCATGGAGGCCGCCCTGGAGCGCCACGACCAGATCCTGCGGGCCGCCGTGGCCGCCTCGAACGGCCAGGTGGTCAAGACGACCGGCGACGGGATGATGGTGGTCTTCTCCTCGGCGGCGGCCGCGGTGCGCGCCTGTCTCGCCGCCCAGCGGGACCTGGCGGCCGAGCCGTGGGGGGCGACCGGGCCGCTGCGGGTGCGGATGGGGGTGCATGCCGGGGAGCCGGCGAGCCGGTCGAGCGACTACTTCGGCCCGGTGGTCAACCGCGCGGCGCGGATCATGGCCGCCGGCCATGGCGGCCAGGTGCTGCTGTCGGCGGCCGCGGCCGAACTGGTCGCCGATCGGCTCGCGGCAGGAGCCGGCCTACGCGACCTGGGGTTGCATCGCCTCAAGGACCTGGGCCGTCCCGAGCGGCTGTTCCAGCTGGTCCACCCCGACCTCGGCGACGGCTTCCCGCCGCTGGCCACCCTGGACCGCCGTCCCAACAACCTGCCGACCCAGACCTCCACCTTCGTCGGCCGCGACGCCGAGCTGGCGCAGATCGGCAGCCGCCTCGCCGACGAGGCGGTGCGGCTGCTCACCCTGACCGGGCCGGGAGGGACGGGCAAGACCCGCCTGGCCCTTCGGGCGGCCGCAGACGAGATCGACCGGTTCGAGGATGGAGTGTTCGTCGTCGACCTGTCGGCCGTCCGCGCGGCCGAGGACGTGCCGACCAGCATCGCCCGGGCCATCGGCCTGAGCGAGCCCGGCGGCCAGGCGCTGCTGGAGGAGGTCACGGGGCGGCTGCGCCGACAGCACACCCTGCTGGTGCTCGACAACTTCGAGCAGGTGACCACCGCGGCTCCCACGGTGGTGGAGCTGCTGGAGGGCTGCCAGCGGCTCAAGCTGCTGGTGACCAGCCGTGAGGCACTGCGCGTCCGTCCCGAGCACCTGTTCCCGGTCCCACCGCTGTCGCTGCCCAGGAGCGCCCCCGGCCATCGATCCGCCGCCGAGCTGGCCGGCTACGAGGCCGTCCAGCTGTTCGTCGAGCGCGCCCAGGCCGTCAGCGCCGACTTCCACCTGACCGAGGACAACGCCGACGCCGTGGCCGACATCTGCTGGCGCCTGGACGGCCTGCCGCTGGCCATCGAGCTGGCCACGGCCCGCCTCAACCTGTTCTCCCCCGAGGCGCTGCGTGACCGGTTGGGGAGCCGGCTGCGGCTGCTGCGCGGTGGCCCTCGTGACCTGCCGGCCCGCCAGCAGACGCTGCGGGCGACCATCGAATGGAGCTACCAGCTGCTGGAGCCCGGCGAGCAGCGGCTGTTCGACCTGCTCTCGGTGTTCTCCGGCGCGGGGTTCGAGGCCGTGGAGACGGTGGCGGCCGAGCTCGACCGGCTGACCGGGGCGCCGCTCGACGTCCTGGACGGCCTGGCCTCCCTGGTCGACAAGAGCCTGGTCCGGCGGGACGACGCCGGAGCGGAGGAGCCCCGGGTGGTGATGCTGGAGACCATCCGCGAGTACGCGGCCGAACGCCTCGACGACCGGGCCGAGCTGGCCGCCTCCGCCCGCCGGGCCCACGCCGCCTACTTCGCCGACTTCGCCCGGCGGCAATGGGAGCACCTGACCGGCCGGCGCCGCGGGCCGGCGCTGGCCGCGATGACCATCGACCTCGAGAACCTGCGCCTGGCCTGGGACCACTGGGTCGCGGCGGGTGACCTCGACCAGCTCAACAAGCTCGTCGACAGCCTCTGGCTGCTGTACGACACCCGCGGCTGGTACCACGACACCCTCCGGCTCACCACCGACCTGCTGGAGGTCCTCTCGACCTCCGCGTCCACTCCCGATCGGGTGTCGCAGGAGGTGACCCTGCGGACCAGCCTGGCCAGGGCGCTGATGGCCAGCAAGGGCTACACGCCCGAGGTCGAGGAGGTCTACACCCGCACCCTCGAGCTGTTCGAGGGCCGGCAGGTCCCGCAGCTGTTCCCGGTGCTGCGGAACCTGGCCAGCTTCTACAACTTCCGCGGCGAGTTCGACAGCGCAGCCCGGATGGCCCGGGCGATCCTGCGTCTGGGCGAGGAGCAGCAGGACGCCAGCATGCTGGTCGACGGACACCTGCTGATGGGCGCCAACCGGGCGTTCCTGAATGACCTGCGCGCCGGCCTGGAGCACCTCGACAAGGCCATCGCGATCTTCCGGTCCGACCCCTACCCGGCGGGCCGGTACCGACTCGGCAACAACCCAGGAGTCGTCTGCCTCACCACCTCGGCGTTCACCCTGTGGATGCTCGGCCACCCCGACCGCGCGCGCCAACGCGCCGATGAGGCCCTCGCTGTGGCGACCGAGCTGGAGCACCCGCTCTCGCTCGCCTACGGGCTGTACCACGCCGGCTACCTGCATCTCTGGCGGCGTGAGGCCGAGCTGGTCCGCGACCGGGCCGAGCGCCTGCTGCGGCTGGTGGACGAGCACGACTTCCCCATCTGGCGGGCGCTCGGGACCTGCCTGCTCGGCGCCGCCGCGGCCATGGGGCAGGGCGAGGAGGGCCTGGCCAAGGTCCGCCAGGGGGTCGACCTGTACCAGGGGCTGAAAGCCCCTCCGGTGTTCTGGCCGATGCTGCGCGCCCTCGAGGCGGGCGTCTACGCCCAGGCGGGCCGGGTCACGGAGGGGCTGGCCATGCTCGACGAGGCCCTGGAGATCGCCACCCGCGGCTCCGGGACGACCATGGTGCCGGAGTTGCAGCTCCTCAAGGGCGACCTGCTCCTCGCCCTCGGCGACGGCGCCGGTCCCGAATCCTGGTTCCAGCGGGCGTTCGACCTCGCCCAGCGCCTGGACGCCAGGATGTCGCAGCTGCGAGCCGCGGTCCGGCTCTGCCGGCTCCGGTCGGACCGGGACGGTGAGGCAGCCGGCGCCCAGCTGCGCGCCGTCTACGACACCTTCACCGAAGGCTTCACGACGGCCGATCTGACCGAGGCGCGAGCCCTGCTCGAACCCGATCCGTAGACGGCGGTCGAACGCCGCGGCGCGCGGCGTTCAGCTCGGCCAGGACGGCGCGGGCGTCCTGCAGCCGGCGTCGACCCTCCGCCCGGCCGAGGGCGAGCAGGCACCGGCCGGCGCCGAGCAGGGCCCTTGCGCGCTCCAGCCGGTGACCGTAGTCGGCCCAGCGGCCGGCCGCCTCGTCGTAGCCCAGCGCCGCCCGGTCCAGCGCTCCGTCGGCTTCGGCGAGCACGGCCCGAGCGGTGAGGAGCGCATGCCGGTTGCGGGCGACGCCGTCGTGCGCCTGCGCGGCGAGCGTCTCGGCGGTGGTCCGCTGGCCGAGGGCCACGCAGACCCGCACGAGGTCGGCGACATGCTGGCCCAGGTACCAGCTGCCCCCGCCCCGGTCACCGACCACCCGCTGCACCTCCTGCACCAGGGAGCGCGCGGTCGTGTGGTCGCCGACCGCCTGCGCCACGGCCGCCGCGACAGCCAGGGCCGGCACCAGCAGCTGCAGGTCGTCGATGTCGCGCGCTCGCGGCAGGAACTCGCTTGCCAGCGCGCGGGCGGCGTCCGGATCACCGCGCCACAGCAGCACTCGGGCCTTGACCTGCCGGGCCATCTCAGCCATGTACTGGCCGCCGTGGTCTCGCTCCCAGGTGATCAACGCGTCGGCGGTGCCCACTGCTTCGTCCCAGCGGCCCAGGTCCAGCAGCGGCATCAGGGTCGCCGACCGGATCCAGGCGGTTCCCTCCGCCAGCCCGCGCCGTTCGGTGAACTCGAGGGCCTCCTGGCAGGTCTCCAGCGCCGCGGCCGGTCCCTCGCTGAGCCACAGCGGTTCGATCAGGTTGTTGTAGACGACCGCCGTGTCGTAGCCGGCGCCGACCTCCAGACCGATCTCGAGCGCCGCCCGCAGGTCGTCCATTCCGCCCAGGTCGCCGAGGTCGCCGCGCGCGACCCCGCGGGAGTCCAGGGCCCGCAGCCGCTCCTCGGGCAGCCCGCCAAGGTGCTCGGCCAGCGCGAGGGCCTTGTCCGCCCAGCCCAGCGCCTCCTGGGGGTGGCCGGACATGGCCCGGTCCATGGCCATCTGGGCGTAGGCCGAGCACAGCTCCGGACCTGGCTGGGTCCGCTCGAGCAGCTCGACAGCGCCGACGAGCGCGTCGCGGGCGCGGCGGCTCTCCCCCCGGTTCCACAACACCGACGACAGCCGGTTCAGCGCTTCGCCCTGGCCGACCACGTCGCCTTCGGCGGCGAAGCCGGCGACCGCCTCCTCGTAGGCGCCGACCGCCTCGGCCACCCGGCCCGCCTGGAACGCCGCCCGGCCGGCGCGGGCGAGGGCCCTGGACCGTCCCGGTGCGCCCGGCGGGTACAGCTCCAGCGCCTGCCGGTAGTAGGTCTCGGCCCTGGCCACATCCAGTCCCATGGCCGCGTCGCCGGCGATGACCAGCGCCTGACGGGTCGATCCCTCCAGCTCGCCCAGGTTGGGCTCCCTGGCGGCGCGGGCATGGATGAGCGCCTGGGTGAAGTGGTGGGCGATCAGCTCGGCGCGGTCGGCGACGCGCTCGCCGGCAAGGGCCTGGATCCACTCGGCGGCCGCCCGGTGGCGGCGCGCGCGGCTGCTCCTCGGGATCTGCGCGTAGGCAACGTCGCGGATGAGGGCATGCCAGAACGTGTACTCGGCCTCGCCCTCCACCGCCGACCGCCGCGCGGCGCTGATCAGCTCCTTGCGTTCGAGCTGGGCCAGGGCGTCCCGGACCTCCTCCTCGCCGACGCCGCCCATGGCGGCGAGTGCGCCCACCCAGAACACCTTCCCGAACACCGCGGCGTCCTGCAGCGCCGTCTTGTGCTCCAGGGTGAGGGTGTCGAGGCGGGCGGCGATCAGCGCCTGGACCGTGTCGGGGAGGGGCAGGTCCGATGCGCCGGCCAGGTGGCCGCGCGCTGTCAGCAGCCCCCGGTCGGTGAGCAGGCGGGCGAACTCCTCGGCGTACAGCGGGTTGCCCCCGGCGCGCCGCAGGAGCAGCGCCTGGACCTCCGCCGGCAGCAGCGACCGGCCGAGCAGGGCGGCGAGCAGCATCGCGGTCTGCTCGTCGTCGAGGGGGCCCAGCGGGATGGTCGTGGCGCTGGGTCGTCCGCCGCCCCAGCCCGGGCGCCGCTCCAGCAGCTCGGGCCTGGCCGCGGCCACGAGGAGCAGGTCCACGTTCCCGGCCTGGTCGACCAGCTGCTCGAGGAAGTCGAGCAGGGCCGGGTCGGCCCAGTGCAGGTCCTCGACAACCAGGACGAGCGGGCCTCGGGCGGCGACGAGGCCGAGGAACCGCCGCCAGGCCATGAACGACTCGTCGCGATTGCCGGGCGCCTCGGCCGCGCTCGCGAGCCCGACCAGCGGGGCGAGCCGAGCCTTCAGCCACTCGCGCTCCGACCCGTCGCCCGTGACGGCATGCACCGCCGCGCGCAGCTTGGCGGCGCCTTCCCGGGGATCATCCGACTCCAGGATGCCCGCCTGGGCTTTCACGATCTCGCCGAGCGCCCAGAAGCTCCCGGCGTCGCCAAAGGCGCGGCAGCGGCCCTGGCGCCAGGCCACCAGCTCCGGCTGCGCGTCGACATGGGCGGCGAACTCCCGCACCAGTCGGCTCTTGCCCATGCCTGGCTCGCCGAGCACGGTGACCAGCTGCGCGGCGTGCTCGGTGAGCGCCTGCCGGTAGCGGCGTCGCAGCGTCGCCAGCTCCTCGCCCCGACCGATCAGCGGGGTCGCGGGGCGGTCCGCCAGGTCCACGCCCGGCCGGCTGCGGGCGCCGAGCAGCCGCCAGATCGGCACCGGGTCGGCCTTGCCCTTGACCCGGACGGGGGGGAGCTGCTCGTACTCGAACTGCAGCCGGGTGGCTCGCCAGGTCGCCTCCCCCACCACCACCCCGTTGACCGGGGCGACTCCCTGCAGCCGCGCGGCCGTGTTGACCACGTCGCCGACCACCCCCTCGCTGCCGGAGCCACGCGCCAGCGCGACCAGCGCCTCTCCGGTGTTGATGCCGATCCGCACCGCCAGGTCGAGCGAGGGATGGGCCTGGTTCAGCTCGGTGATCGCGTCAAGCATGCGCAGCGCGCACCGTACCGCCCGCTCGGGGTCGTCCTCGTGGACCGCTGGGACGCCGAACACGGCCATGACCGCGTCCCCGATGAGCTTGTCCAGGGTGCCCCCGACACGCTCGATCTCCGCGCGCAGCCGGATGTGGAAGGGGCGCAGCATGGCGCCGACGTCCTCGGGGTCGGCCCGGTCCGAGCGCGATGTGAAGCCGACCAGGTCACAGAAGAGCACGGTGACGACCTTGCGCTCCTCGCCCGGTAGGCGGGCCGGTACCGCCAGCGGCGAGCCGCATGCCCCGCAGAACCGGAACCCATCGGGGTTGTCCTGCCCGCAGTTCAAGCACTCGCGCATGGCCGCAAGTCTACGGGCAACCCGGCGGGCGTCCTCCGCCCCCGACGACGAGCGAAGGGGGGTGGCTGGTCAGAACTACCGATTGTGATGGCTCGCCTGGGACGATAGGTCGGTTTGGTGTCTACGGTATCGCTGTGCCGGATCGCGCCGGAGCGAGCCACTTGGGTAGGGCGGTCGGCCGTCCGAGGAGCTCCGGCGGCATGACCTCCTCGCTGACCGGCGTGCTGGCCGACCCCGGCCGGCTGGCCGCCGTGCGCCACACCAACCTGCTGGACACCCCTGCCGAGGATGCCTTCGACCGGGTGGCCCGGATGGCCGCCCGGCTGCTGGACGTCCCCATCGCGCTGGTGCCGCTGATCGAGGACGACCGCCAGTTCTTCAAGGCGTGCGTGGGGCTGCCCGAGCCGTGGGCATCGGCCAGGCAGACGCCGCTCTCGCACTCGCTGTGTCAGCACGTGCTGGTCGCCCGCCAGCCGCTGGCGATCGGCGACACCGGTCGTGACGCCCTTGCCCGCGACAACCCGTTGGTCCGGGAGCTCGGCCTGGCGGCCTATCTCGGCGTCCCGCTGATCGACGCCTCCGGGTATGCCCTGGGCTCGATGTGCGTGGCCGACCACCGCCCGCGGGACTGGACCCCGGACCAGGTCGCCATCCTCACCGACCTGGCTGGCCTGGTCATGGCCCAGATCCAGCTGCGGGCCGAGCTGGCGACCCGCAGCGAGCTGGAGCGGCGCCTGATCGACGTCGAGGCGAGCCTGCGGGCGCTGCTCGAACGCCTCCCCGGCGTGGTGTACGCGCTCAGCCCCGAGGCCCCGAACTCGGTCCTCTATATGAGCCCGCAGATCCAGACGCTGCTGGGCGTGTCGGCCACCGACTGCGTCGGCGACCCGGAGCTGTGGGAGCGGCTGGTGCATCCCGAGGACCGCCGGTGGGTCGCAGCCGAGTGCGAGCGGACCAACCGGACCGGGGAGCCATTCTCGGGCGAGTACCGCGTGTGGACCGCCGACGGCCAGGTGCGCTGGGTCCACGACGAGGCGGTCCTGATCCGCGCCGGCGACGGCCGCCCCCTGTTCTGGCAAGGGATCCTGACCGACATCACCGCCAGCCATCTGACCGCCGACCACCTGGCGGAGGCGCTGGACCGCGAGCAGGAGGCCGCCCATCAACTCGCCGCCGCCCTGGAGCGCGAGCGGGCCGCGGCCGAGCATCTGCGGGCGGTGGACGAGATGAAGACCACCTTCCTGCAGGCGGTCTCCCACGATCTGCGCACGCCACTGACGACCATCCTTGGCATCGCCCTCACCCTGGAGCACCGCGCCGCCGGCCTGCCCGCCCATGACCAGGCCGACCTGTTGCATCGGCTGTCGGGCAACGCCCGCAGGCTCGATCGGCTCCTCGGCGACCTGCTGGACCTGGACCGGCTGGCCCGCGGCACCCTCACCCCGCGCCGCCAGCTGGTCGACCTCGGCGCCCTGGTGCGCCGGGTGGTCGATGACGCCAACGTGAAGGACGAGCACCCGGTGGTGGTCGACGCCCCGCCGCTGCAGCTGGCCGCCGACGCTCCCAAGCTGGAGCGGATCATCGAGAACCTGCTGGTCAACGCGGCCAAGCACACCCCGGCGGGGACCACCATCTGGGTCCGGCTGCGTGCCCAGGACAACGGTGTCCTGCTGCTGGTCGAAGATGAGGGACCTGGCGTGCCGGCCCAGCTCCGCGAGCAGATCTTCCAGCCCTTCCGCCAAGGCGGGACCGTTGCCGACCACGCCCCCGGCTCCGGCATCGGCCTGGCCCTGGTCGCCCGGTTCGCCGCCCTCCACGGCGGCCGCGCCTGGGTCCGGGACCGCCCCGGCGGGGGGGCCTCCTTCCAGGTCTTCCTCCCCGACACCCACAGCCAGCGCGTTCCCAGCAGCTGAGCGAGGGCTGCCGGCCTGGCGCTCCTGGCGCGGCTCAGCCCGCGCTTCCGTGGCTGCCGGCCTCCTCGACGGCGACGTCGTCGAGCTCGGTGGCTCGGATCCACGAGACCAGGAGCGCCAAGGCCACCGCGAGGTAGATCCCGCCCGCCGGGATCCACATCAGCACCCCGGCCAGTTGCTGGTCGGTGAGCGGGTCCAGGCCCCAGGGGGCCGTCGTGGTCGCATAGCCCGAGTACCACGCTGTCCGGGCGAAGGTCAGCAGGACCGAGAGGATCACGCTCTGCATGGCCATCGCGAACACCAGGAGGACGCCAAGGCCGTTGGAGACCCGGGCGACGCCTCGGACCCCCACGACGACATGCCAGAACAGCACGGCCGTGAACAGGAAGCTGACGTGCTCCAGGAGGTGCAGGGGCTCGCTGTCCAGGGCGGCGTCATAGGGGGCGGCGGCGTGCCAGAACCAGAGGACCCCCACCGAGAGCAGCCACACGGCCGCCGGGTGGCGGAGGGCGCCGAGGTTGCCATGGGTCAGCCCGAGCCGCCGCCGCCAGCGGCCGCTGCCCTGGCGCAGGGCCAGGGGGCTGCCTCGGAGGATGGCGCCGGACGGGGCGCTGAGGGCCAGCAGCGGCGCCGCGACCAGCAGCAGGAGCAGGTGCTGGACCATGTGGGCCGACGCCAGCGCGCTCGAGAGCGCCTCGAGGGGCGACAGCAGGGCCACGCCCAGCGCCACCAGGGCCGCGGTGAAGCACCGCGCTCGCCAGCGGTCGACCTGCCGCTTCGGCCCGCGACGGTGGCCGCGGCGGTAGGCCCAGGCGGCGAGCAGGAGGCCACCCAGCAGGACCGGATGCAGGTTCCATGCGCTCCACAGGTCGTGGGGCGCGGCCGGCTGGCCGGGGTGGGCGAGGATCGGGGTCAGCACGACGGCAGGACCAGGGCGGGCAGACCGATGAGCAGGATGGTCACGACCGACAGCAGCGACAGCAGGAAGCCGGCGAAGGCCAGCGTCCCACCGCGGTCGCGGTCCTGGAGGTCACCCGCGAGGTCGGCGGCGTCGTCGGCGACCGGCTCGCGCCCGCCCGCCCGCCAGCGCCGGTACCACCACGTGGCGCAGGCGATGGCGGCAGCGGCGGCGGCGGCGGTCGCGGCCAGCGTGAACGCCTTCGGAACCGGCGGGTCGAACAGCCGCAGCCCTGGGCCGTCGCCGCTGCAGCCCGCCTCGGTGACCAGATACACCAGCATGAAGTGCACCGACCAGATGACCGGCCCGGACACGAACATGAGCAACGCCCACCGGGACCGGCGGTCACGGGAGACGTCCACCGCGAACGGCGTCCCCTCCCCGGCCGTCCGGGACCCGTCCACGGGCGAGGGCTCGTCGGGGGGCACGTCCCGGACGCTCATGTCAGGTGCGGTCCCAGGTACAGGGTGGCGAACCCGACCACCCAGATGACCACCATCGCGGCCCAGAACCTGGTGATGTTGGCGACGTTGGCGTGACGTCGGGCCGTGTACTGGCCACCGATCGCCCAGTACAGCGTCAGCGCCACCACGATGAGCGCAGCCGCCGCGACCATGGCGACGAAGCCGGCCAGGAGGAAGAAGATCGACCCGTAGGCGTGGTCGGTCCATCCGAAGCCCAGCCGGGCGAGGTCGAGAAGCTGGACGACCACGCCGCCGCCGGCCAAGGCGAGCGCGGCGCCGAGCGCGGCGATGAAGCCGCGCTGGTCGGCGGCCCGCACCCGCCGCAGCGCCGTCCGGACCGCGACGCCGCTGGCCACCACCAGCGCAGCGGCCAGGATGGCCCGGCCGACGCCGGGGTCGGCGATGCCGGGCGGCGGCCACTGGGGGTTCTGCAGCCGCAGATAGAAGTAGCTGAGCAGCAGGCCCGCGAAGGCGACGGCGACGACCAGGATCACCAGCGCCGTCCCCCAGGCGGCGACGATGACGCTGCCGCCGGCATTGACCGGGACCTGGTGCTCGCGCTCGAAGGCGTCCTCCTCCTCGACGGTCATCGGCGCTTCCTGTGGCCAGTTCCAGGCGATCACGGCCGCGGTGACGATGGCCGCGCCGACGGCGAGG
>Ga0081538_10001829_pt1 | contig 21432 bp, 22 predicted proteins | sample TabmetS5T2R1_FD_71022 | JGI IMG/M metagenome (GOLD analysis project Ga0081538, IMG submission 71022) | Tabebuia heterophylla rhizosphere microbial communities from the University of Puerto Rico - S5T2R1 | ecosystem: Host-associated > Plants > Roots > Rhizosphere ...
GTCGCCGTCGGTGATCAGGCCGCCGCCGCCGTGGGAGTCCTGGTGCTGGAAGGTCCCGTCGATCATGTAGGTGACCGTCTCGAAGCCGCGGTGCGGGTGCCAGGGGGTGCCCTTGGGCTCACCGGGGGCGTAGTCGACCTCGCCTATCTGGTCCATGTGGACGAACGGGTCGAGGGCGGCCAGGTCGACGCCGGCGAAGGCGCGGCGGACGGGGAAGCCTTCGCCCTCCAGGCCGGAGGGGGCGGTGGTGACCGAGCGGATGGGGCGGTCTGTCGCGGTGGCGTCCACGGTGGGGATGCGTGCTAGGACCATGGTGTCGGCGCTGATGGCTGGCATGACTGCTCCCTTGTCGTGGACCGAGCATGTCCGTTGCCCAGTGCAAGGATGCTTGCATGCGCAACATTCCCTGATGAGCAGCTTCCAGGTTGCTATGTGGGTAGCAGGCCGTCGGCTCTAGCGGGCCCGGTCGACCGGGCCGGGGTCGCGGGCGAAGGTAGCCACGGCGGTGGCGGCGGCGTCGGCCATCTGGTCCAGGACGCCGAGGTCGAGGTTGTCGAGGTCGTCGCAGCGGGCGTGGTAGCAGGGGTCGGCCGGGCCGGTGGTCCCGCCGAAGGCGTCCCGCTCCTGGGCGCTCTTGGCCTCGCCGGCACCGGTGAACAGCCCGCCCACCGGGATGCCGGCGGCCGCGAAGGTGGCGTGGTCGGAGCCGCCGCGCAGCGAGGTCTCGCCGACCGCCAACCCGCGGCCGCGCAGGTATCCGGTGAGCACCCGCTCGATCGCGGTGGAGCCGGCCGGTGCCCCCTCGCCGTCGCCGTCGTAGACCAGCCGCCGGAAGTTGGGGGAGCCGACCATGTCCAGGTTGAGATACAGGGCGATCCGGTCCCGTTCGGCGCGGTCGAGGCCGCCCACGTAGTGCCGCGAGCCGAGCAGACCGAGCTCCTCGGCGCCCCACCAGGCGAACCGGACGGTGTGCGCCGGCCGGGTGTCGGCCAGCCGGCGGGCGATCTCCAGCAGCGTGGCCGAGCCGCTGGCGTTGTCGTTGATCCCGGGGCCGGCCGCGACGCTGTCCAGGTGGGCGCCGCCCATGATCACCCGGCCCGGATCGGCACCTGGCAGCTCGACTACGACGTTGCTGGTGGGCCGGCCGGTCGACTCGGTGTCGGTGCGCACCCGTACCCGCTGGTCGGGGGCGGCCTGGGCCAGCCGCCGGCCGAGCTCGAAGCTGGCCGCGAGCACCGGCAGGGCGACGCCGGGGCCGCCGAGCGTCCCGGCCGGCACGTCGGTGCGGCCGGGCTGGCCCTCGTTGAAGATGACGGCGGCGGCCGCCCCGGCCCGCTCGGCGTTGGCCACCTTGACCGCGAACGGGCAGGTGCCGCGCTGGAGCAGGGCGACCGCGGCCCTTGGGAAGCTGGCGAAGTCGGCCGGCTCGCAGCCGCTGGTGGAGCTGTCCGCGCTCGAGCCAGGGGGAAGCCGTAGGTCCACGGGCCGCACGGCGGCGGTGATGTCACCGCTGCCGGAGAACTCGAAGGTGCGGTAGTCGGTCCCGGCCCGCGGGGCGGTCCTGCCTTCGCCGACCAGCTCAAGCAGTGGGCGGCTCCGCTCCCGGAACCGGCCAGCCTGGAACCGCTGGACCACGGGCGTGTAGCCGGCCGCCCGCAGTTGCCCGACGACGTAGTCGACCGAGGCGTCGTAGCCCGGGGTGCCGGCCGCCCGGTTGCCGCTGTGGCGGTCGGCCGCCGCCTGGAGGGCGGCCAAGTGGGCTCGGATCCCCGCCACGGTGACGGCCGCCCGCAGCGCCGCCGGGGTCGGCGATCCTGTCGCCCTCGAGGTGGCGTCGCCGCCCGGCGGAGCGGTGGAGGTGGGCGGGACGGTGGTAGGGCTCGAGGCCCGCCCGGGCCGGCCAGGGGTGCAGCCGGCCAGCAGCGCCAGTAGAACAAGGAAGACGCAGGCGAGCAGGCGTCTGGACGGCCGCAGGTTCATGGCCGCAGCGTAGGCCAGCCCGCCGAAAGCCCCGCTAAAGTCAGGCAACCCCCTGCATCCCGGCAAGACCGGCGATCTAGGCTCCTGAGTGCCGGGCTACGCCATTGGCGCGGACGAACTCGAACCGCTGGGTCAGGGTCAACCTCCAAGGCAAGTAGCTACGGCGCGGGGTGGTCGCGCACACGGCAACCCCGGGGCGCCGGCCGCGCCGCTTATGCCGGCTTGAGCGGCGCCGCGGCAGCATGGGGCCACCATGCCCACCGTGCGCCCCGCTGGTGCCAGGCTGGTCGCCGCCATGCTCGGCGGCCTGCTGCTGGCCGGCTGCGGCCTGCTGCCCGCCTCCCAGCAGAACCAGGGCGGCCAGGCGGCCGGCCTCGGCGCCGGCTTCGGGGCCGCCGAGACGGTCGCCAGCAACCTGGAGGCGCCCTGGGGCCTGGCGTTCCTGCCCGGCGGCGACGCGCTGGTCTCGGAGCGCGACAGCGGGCGCATCCTGCTGGTGCGCCCCGGCGCCGAGCCCCAGCAGGTGACCGCGGTGCCCGGGGTCGCCCCACGCGGGGAGGGCGGCCTGCTCGGCATCGCCGTCTCCCCCGACTACCGGCGCGACCGGTTGATCTACGCCTACTTCACCGCCGCCGGCGACAACCGCATCGTCCGCTTCCGTCCCGGCCAGGCGCCGCAGGTGCTGCTCGCCGGCATCCCCAGCGCCGCCATCCACAACGGCGGCCGGATCGCCTTCGGCCCCGACGGCATGCTCTACGCCGGCACCGGCGACGCCGCCGACGGCGCCAACGCCCAGGACCCGGCCAACCTGGGCGGCAAGACGCTGCGGCTACGGCCCGACGGCGGCGTGCCCGCCGACAACCCGTTCCCCGGCTCGCCGGTCTGGTCCCTCGGCCACCGCAACGTGCAGGGGCTGGCGTGGGACGCCGACGGGCGGCTCTGGGCCACCGAGTTCGGCCAGAACCGCGTCGACGAGGTCAACCTGATCCAGCGGGGCGGCAACTACGGCTGGCCGGAGGTCGAGGGGACCGGGGGTGGCGGCCGCTTCCGCGACCCGCTGGTGACCTGGCCGGTGTCGGCGGCGTCGCCGAGCGGTGCGGCGATCGCCGGCGGGACGTTGTACGCGGCGGCGCTGCGGGGGGAGCGGCTGTGGTCGGTGCCGCTGGACGGCCGTGGCGGGGTGGGGGAGCCGCGGGCGCTGCTGGTGGGTGTCTACGGGCGGCTGCGCCATGCGGCGGTGGCGCCCGAGGGGTCACTGTGGCTGCTGACCAGCAACCGGGACGGCCGCGGGGAGCCGGCGGCCTCCGACGACCGGGTGCTGCGCTTCCCGCGCGCCGCCGGTTGACCTGACCCGCAAGCCGGACACCGACGCCAACCGGCACGGCAGCCGCCACACCCACAGGACTTCTTCAGGACCAAGTAGCTCGTGCCCGCCGTGCCTTAGGGCCTGCGCCAGTAGGTGAGCGAGGTGGCTAGTGGCGTCGGGCGGTCGATGGTGGCCCGGTGAGGGTGTCGCGCATCGGATCTTGGACCGGGACGGCGTCGCTGCCGAAGACGCGGGCGGTGAGGTTCTGCGCATCCCGCCAGCTCGGGTCGTCCCAGCGGCCGTCCGAGTCGAACACGAAGGCGTCCGGCAGGTGCTGGTGCGCACGGATCAGAACGGCGCAGACCACCAGGTCGTACGGCTTCCAGTTGGTCTTGCAGTAGTCCCACCAGTAGCCCTGCTCGGCTGCCTCCTGAGCGTGCCACTCCGTAAGGTCGCCTGCTGGATCACAGGTCAGCGCAAACGTCTCGTGGCCGTCCTCGCCGATGCCATCGAGCCAGATGACCTCGGCGGTCACCTCCGGCGGTCGGGTGGGCTCGTCGGGGTCGGCCACCAGCGGGATCCCGGCCGCAGCGATGATCCGCGCCGCGTCCGTGGCCGTGCGCGCAAAGCCCTCGCCCCACCCGGCGGCGGTTGGCTCAAACGCCCAGTAATGGGTGTAGCCCATCTGGCGGGCCTCCTTGGCGGTCCGTCCGAACGATACCGGCCGTCTCTGACAGGCCCACCAACGGCTGCGCTGTGGGCAGCGTGGTGGTCGGGCGGTCCAGCGGGTCCAGGCGTGGTGGCTGCGCGAGAAGGCGGGTCAGGGGCGGCGGCGGGGGCGGCCCTGCCAGCGGTAGCGGGTCCAGGCCTGGCGGAGCAGCCGACCCAGCGTGATGACCGCGTGGGCCAGACAGAGCCAGAACTCCACGACCGGGGTGGTGCCCTCGGTGCACCAGCGCAGCTTGCCGAAGTTGTTGCCCCAGGCGTGGGTGCGCTCCACCGGCCACCTGCTGGTGGCTTGGACCGGGGCAGGGATGCCTTTGTGGGCGATCTGGCCGGCAAGGCCCCGGTCGGCCAGGGTGGCGCGCGTCTTGCCACTGTCGTAGCCCGCGTCCAGGTGCACGGTGGGCTCCTCAGGTAGCGGCCCCAGCTTGTCCAGAGTGCCCAGGACCCGATCCAGGGTCGGGCCGAGCAGCGGGGAGTCGTGGCGGTTGGCGGGTGCTGGCACCGCAGCCAGCGGGATGCCCGTGGCCTCGGTGGCGACCGAGCGCTTGAGCCCCTGTTTGCCGCGGTCGACCGGGCTGCGACCGGCGAGCTGGCCGCCGCAGGGCGCCTTGGTGGTGCACCCGTCGACGCTCAGATCGTCCAGTTGCAGGCCGAGCATGCGGTCGTAGGCGGCCATGACCAGCAGGTGCAGGTGTTCGGCCAGGCCGAGCGTGATCCATTCGTCGCGGCGGCGCCGCAGCGTGGTAGCCGAGCAGGTGGCGTCTTCGATGCGGCGGTAGCCGCAGCCAAAGACCAGGACTTGGATGAGCCTGTCGAAGATGATGCGGTCGGGTATGCGGGGGCGGTGGCAGCCCAGCGGGTGGGTGTCGTGGCGGTGCGGGAGCAGGGCGGCGACCTGGTCCCACAGGGGTTCCAGGATGCAGGATGGCAGGGCAGCCACGGGTGACCTCGTCGGGGTGTGGTGGCACATGCCTCGGATTCAGGCAAACTCGTGCCCGCGCTAACAACTCAGGGCCGCCCGCTTCCGCCTACTGGCGCAGCCTCTTAGTAGTCGAGTAGCCGGAGGGTGAGACTCCCTCCGGCTACTCGGCCATTAACGAAGGTTTTCGGCGGCCCGTGGCGCCATGGGGACCGTCCGGCGGTGCACGCCGCCGGTGGAGGACATCGGCTCCAACCGGAAGGGACGGTCACATGATCCGAATGACCCGCGCCAAGCTGGCCGGACTCGGGCTCGCCACGCTCGCATGCTCGGCGGTGCTCACGGTCGGCGCCGCCGCCAGTGGCGATGGCAGTGAGCAGCCGACACTCCGGATCAGCATCACCGACGAGAACCGCGACGCGCGCGCGCAGCCGGCGCAGCAGCTCTCCCAGGCGGGCGACCGGGACTGCCCCAAGGGCGAGCAGGCCGGTGGCGAGACGCCGGCCCAGCCGAGCCCCGCCGAGGAGGACGTGTGAGCGAGGCCATGACCGACAGGCACGCCTGGGCCCCGGCGACGGTGGGCGTCGGGGCCCAGGCGCCAAGCACCGACCGGCTGGAGCAGGCGCTGTTCGAAGTGAAGCGGGTGGTCGTCGGCCAGGACCGCATGGTCGAGCGAGTCATGGTCGCCATCCTGGCCCGCGGGCACTGCCTGCTGGAAGGCGTGCCCGGCGTTGCCAAGACCCTGGCGGCCGAGACGTTCGCGACCGTGGTCGGCGGTTCGTTCCATCGCATCCAGTTCACCCCCGACCTGGTCCCCTCCGACATCGTCGGCACGCGGATCTACCGGCCGTCGACCGAGCGGTTCGACGTCGAGCTGGGACCGGTGCTGGCCAACGTCGTCCTGGCCGACGAGATCAACCGGGCGCCGGCCAAGGTGCAGTCGGCGCTGCTGGAGGTGATGTCGGAGCGGCAGGTCAGCATCGGCGGGCGCAGCCACCCGGTGCCCGCGCCGTTCATCGTCCTGGCGACCCAGAACCCGATCGAGTCCGAGGGCATCTACCGGCTGCCCGAGGCGCAGCGCGACCGGTTCCTGCTCAAGATCGAGGTCGGCCACCCGAGCGCCGACGAGGAGCTGGCGATCCTGTACCGCATGAGCGTCGACCCGCCGGTGGCCGGGCAGGTGCTCACGCCCGAGGAGCTGGTCGCGCTGCAGCGCGCCGCCGACCGCGTGTTCGTCCACCACGCGGTCGCCGACTACGCCGTCCGCCTGGTGCTGGCAACCAGGGACCCGGCCGCGGCCGGCCTCGCCGAGCTGGCCGGCCTGATCGCGCTGGGCGCCAGCCCACGGGCCACGCTCGGCCTGATCGCCGCCGCGAGGAGCCTGGCGCTGCTGCGGGGCCGCGGCTACCTCCTGCCGTACGACGTGCGCGACGTCGCCCGGGACGTCATCCCGCACCGGCTGGTGCTGTCCCTGGACGCGCTCGCCGACGGCGTTCCCGAGGCGGAGATCGTCGACCGGGTCGTGCGGGCCGTCCCCGAGCCGCAGGTCGCGCCGCAGCACGACGACGAGGCGGGGCGGGCGGCGTTCGAGGCGTCGGCGTGAGCGGCCGGCCCGCCACCGGTGCGGCGCCGCGCGCCGCCCACGCCGACGACCTCCTCGCCGAGCGGGCGCTGCGGCGGCTCGAGCTGACCGTCGTCCGCCGCCTCGACGGCCTGCTGCACGGCGACTACCTCGGCCTGTTCCCCGGGCCGGGCAGCGAGCCGGCGGAGGCGCGCGAGTATGTGCCCGGCTCAGACGACGTCCGCCGGATGGACTGGAACGTGACCGCCCGGACCACCGTGCCCCACGTCAGGGACCTGACGGCCGACCGTGAGCTGGAGACCTGGACGCTGGTCGACGCGACCGCCAGCATGGACTTTGGCACCGCCAGGATGGAGAAGCGGGACCTCGCCGTGGCGGCCGTCGCCGCGGTCGGGTTCCTCACCGCCCGGACGGGCAACCGCCTCGGCGCGTTCCTGGCGCACGGCGGCACGGTCAGGAGCATCCCCGCCCAGACCGGGAGGACCGCCCTGCTCGGGCTGCTGCGGCAGCTGCGGTCCCTGCCCCGGACACCGCCGACCGGGCCGGCCGGCCCGCCACTGGGGACGGTGGCCGACGCGCTGCGCCGGGCGGCGCGCCGGCCAGGGCTGGTCGTGGTGGTGTCCGACTTCCTCGACGGCCTCCACGACCAGGACGCGCCCGCGTGGGAGCTGCCCCTGCGCCGGCTCGCCACCCGCCACCAGCTCCTCGCCGTCGAGGTCGTCGACCCCAGGGAGCTGGACCTCCCCGACGTCGGCCTGCTCACCGTGGTCGACCCGGAAACAGGGCGCCGGCGGGAGGTCGCCACCGCCAGCCGGCGCCTGCGCGAGCGCTACCGGCTGGCTGCCCAGGCGCGCCACGACGCCATCCGGGCTGCGCTGCGCCGGGCCGGCGCGGCCCACCTGCTGCTGCGCACCGACCAGGACTGGGTGCGCGCCATCGCCCGGCACGTCACCACCCAGCGGCGCCTGGCAGCGGCCCCGCCGGCAGGCGCCGCCGCTCGTACCCACGCCCGACCATGGTCGGCGCGGCCCTCGGGAGGTACCGCATGAGCTTCCTCGCACCCGGCCGGCTGTGGCTGCTACTGGCCGCCGCCGCCCTCGCCGGCGCCTACCTGCTGGCACAGCGGCGGCGCAGCCGGTACGCGGTCCGCTTCACCAGCCTGGACCTGCTCGACAAGATCGCGCCGTCGCGGCCTGGCTGGCGCCGGCACGTCCCGGCGGTCCTGTTCCTGGCCATGCTCGTCCTGCTGACGACCGGGTTCGCCCGGCCGACGGCCGAGGTCCGGGTGCCGAAGGAACGCGCCACCATCCTGGTGGTGATGGACAACTCCATGTCGATGCGGGCGACCGACATCGCCCCTGACCGCTCCCAGGTCGCCAAGCAGGCGGCGCGCACCTTCGTCGACCAGCTCCCCCAGCGGTTCAACGTCGGCCTGGTCACCTTCTCCGGCACGGCGGCGCTGACAGTGCCGCCGTCCACCGACCGCGAGCTCCTGCGCGGCGGCATCGACCAGCTCGACGCCCAGGGACGCGGGACCGCGATCGGCGAGGCGATCGACACCGCTCTGCGGGCGCTCGCCAGCACCGACCCCGAGGCAGCCGACGACCCGCCGCCGTCCCACATCGTGCTGCTGTCCGACGGCGCCAACACCACCGGCCGGATGCCGCAGGAGGCCGCCGCCGACGCGGCAGAGGCGGGCGTGCCGGTCTCGACCATCGCCTACGGCACCGCCGACGGCGTGGTCGACGTCAACGGCGAGCAGGTCCCGGTGCCGGCGGACGGCCCGACCCTCCGGCAGGTCGCCGAGCGCTCCGGCGGGTCGTTCCACGAAGCCGCCAGCGGCGATGAGCTGCGCCAGGTGTACGACGACATCGGCAGCTCGGTCGGCTACCGCAGCGAACGGCAGGAGGTCACCGCCTGGTTCGTCGGCTTTGGCCTGCTGGCCGCGGCCGGCGCGGCGGCGGCGTCGCTCGCCTGGTTCTCGAGGCTCCCCTGACGATGGAGGACCGACCCATGCGCACCGATCCCGGCCTCGGCGAGCCCGACGGCCCCCTGTTCACGCCGCCACCGCCGACCACCAGGCCGACCCCCACCGATCCCTCAGCGTCGGCCGCCACCGCCCAACCGGCACCTGCCGACACGGCCGCCTCCGAGCGGCAGCGTATGGGTCTGGCCAGGGCGGTCGGCGTCGCCACCCTGGTCGCCGTCCTCGCCGGCGGGGCCGCCGGCCTGGCCGCCGCGGGGCTGGGCGGTCAGGCCGAGCAGCCGGCGGCGGTCGTCAGGGCCCCGGCCGACCCGCCGGCGGCGGCGGGCAGCGGCGCCGGCGACCTCAGCGAGGTCGCCGCGGAGGTGCTGCCGAGCGTGGTGTCGGTGCAGGTCGAACGCGGCGGGCGCCGGGCCGGCGGGTCCGGGTTCGTGATCGACGCCGGCGGTCACATCCTCACCAACAGCCACGTGGTCAGCGCGGGCGGTGACGTCAGCGTCGTCCTGCGGGACGGCAGGCGCCTACCGGCCACCGTCGTCGGGCAGGCGGCAGACACCGACCTCGCGGTCCTGCGGGCCGACCTGCCCGCGAGCACGCGGCCGCTCACCCTCGGCCGCTCCAGCGGCGTCGCCGTCGGCGACCCGGTGCTCGCGGTCGGCTCGCCGCTGGGGCTGTCCGGCACCGTCACCGCCGGGATCGTCAGCGCGCTCGACCGGGAGGTGCGCCTCGGCGGCAGCCGCCGCGGCACCGCGCTCCAGACCGACGCCCCGATCAACCCGGGCAACTCCGGCGGCCCGCTGGTCAACGCCCGTGGCGAGGTCGTCGGGGTGAACACCGCGATCGCCACGCTCGGCACGCCAGGCTCCATCGGGATCGGCTTCGCCATCCCGGTCGACCGGGCCGCCGAGACCGCCGAACGCATCATTCGGGACGGCTGACGGCACACTGGAAGGGCGGGGCCGGTCGGAGGGCCGACCGTCACCCTGCGCGGCGGCTGCCGCCGCCCAAGGGAAAGGAGTGAGCGGGTCCGATGCGACTGCTGCTGGTCGAGGACGAGGACGAGCTGGTCGCGACGATCCGTCCCGTCCTGGTCCGGGACGGGTACGCGGTCGACGCCGCCGGCGGGGTGGAGGAGGCACAGGAGAAGCTGGCCTGCAACGCCTACGACGTGATGGTGCTCGACCTCAACCTGCCGGACGGCGACGGGTTCGAGCTCTGCCGGGCGGTGCGGCGCCGCGAGCTGGAGACGCCGGCAGGGCCGGACTTGCGGGTGCTCATGCTGACCGCGCGCGACGGCCTCAGCGACCGGGTGCGTGGCTTGGACGACGGCGCCGACGACTACCTCGTCAAGCCGTTCGCCCTCGCCGAACTGCTGGCCCGGCTCAGGGCGCTGCTCCGCCGCGACGCCGGCAGCGCGCCCGCCGCCCTCCGGGTCGGCGAGCTGACCCTGGACGGCACCAGGTACGAGGCCTATCGCGGGCAGCGACACCTGCACCTCACCCGCAAGGAGTTCGGGGTGCTCGAGTACCTCATGACCTCGCCCGGCGAGGTGGTGCCAGTGCGCGAGCTGCTGTGCAACGTCTGGGACGAGCACGCCGACCCGCTCACCGAGACCGTGCGGGTCACCGTCGGGACCCTGCGGCGCAAGCTCAGCGACCACGGCGAGCCGGTGATCGTCGAGACCGTGCCAGGCGAGGGCTACCGGCTCAAGGTGGTCGCATGAGGTGGGCGCCTCCCGCCGGACTGTTCCAGTCGATCCGGTTCCGGCTCACGGTGGTGTACTCCGCCATCCTGTTCGCGCTCACCGTCCTGGTGCTCGGGACCGTCTACGTGGTGGTCTCCAGGAGCACCGACGCCCGGCCGATCACCAGGACCTACGAGGCCGAGGCGGTCATCCACAGGCCGGACGGGAGCGTCAGGCAGGTCGGCACGCTCACCGTCGCCGAGGTCAGGGACATCGAGCTCGCCGTCAACTACGAGACCCTCCGGACCCTGCGGACCTACGCGGCGCCGATGGCGGTCGGCCTGTTCGCCGCCAGCCTGGTGATCGGCTGGGTGCTGTCCGGCCGGGCGCTGCGGCCAGTGCGGTCGATCGCCAGGACCGCCGAGGAGATCCAGGCCACCGACCTGTCCCGCCGGATCCGGCTGGGCGGGCCCGGCGACGAGCTGCGGGAGCTGGCCGACACCATCGACTCCATGCTGGAGCGGCTCGACCGGACCTTCCGGGCGCAGCGCCAGCTGATCGACGACGTCTCCCACGAGCTGCGCACCCCGCTCACCTTGATCCGCGCCAACCTCGACGCGACCTTCTCCGACCCCGCGGCCGGCGAGGACGAGCGCGCCCGCGCCGCCACCATGATCGACCACGCGACCACCCGCATGACCAGGCTGGTCGAGGACCTGCTGGCGACGGCGCGGCGCACCTCGGCGGCGCACGCCGACACCGACATCGACCTGGCCGCCGTGGCCCGCGAGGCCGGCGAGGAGGCGGCGCCGCTCGCCGCAGCGCGCCAGCTCACCCTCGCCTACGACCTCCAGGACGGCCTGGTCGCCCTCGGCGAAGCCGACGCGCTGCGCCGGGCGATCGGCAACCTGCTTGACAACGCGGCCCGGCTCGCCCCCGCCGGCAGCACCGTCCGGGTCGCCACCGGCAGCCGCGACGGCTGGCTGTGGGTCGCGGTCGCCGACCAGGGACCGGGCATCGCGCCCGAGGACCAGCCGATGGTCTTCGACCGCTTCTGGTGTGGCGCCAGCACCCGCGCCGGCCGTGGCGCGCACGCCGGGCTCGGCCTGGCGATCGTCCGCCAGATCGTGGAGGCGCACGGCGGCCACGTCCGCCTGCACTCCAGCCCCGGCGTCGGCAGCACGTTCGTGCTCTGGCTACCGGACCGCGGCCGCCAGCCCGGCCCGCTCCCGACCGCCCCGCCGGAGCGGCTCACCGCGGGCCTGGCGCCCCGGCAACCGGGCTAAGAGCCTGCGCCAGTATGCGGGTGGAACAGGGCAGGCACGAGCCGTGATGATCCGGGGCTCTCACACCTGCGGTCATCTGGAGGTCTCGTGCCTGCCCTGCCATCGTCGGTCTGGAACCCCTGTGGGTCCAGGTCGCCGCGTGCTGCCACCCGCCAGGTCTCCCACCCGCTGGGCGGCCACCGCCAGCGCATCGCTGACCGGATCGTGTTCGACAAGCTCATCCAAGTGCTGGTGTTCGGCTGCGGCTACCGCCGCATCGCTGATAGCAGCTGCTCGGCGACCACTCTGCGCCGCCGCCGTGATAAGTGGATCACTGCCGGGGTGGCCGAGCTGCGCCTGGCCGTGCTGGCCGCCTACGAGCAGCTGTTCGGCTTGGAGCTGGAGCACTTGGCGGTGGACAGCTGCACCACCAACGCGCCCTGCGGCGGCCAGACCGCCGGCCCCAGCCCGATAGACCGCCGCAAGCAGGGCCTCAAGCGCTCGGTCGCCGTCGAGGCCGGTGGCATGCCGCTGGCCGTGGTGCCCGCCCCAGCCAACCGTCGCGATGACGGGCTGCTGGCGGCGACCCTGGACGCCATCGCTGGGGTCGGCCCGATGCCTGCCCAGCCCGTAGTGCACCTGGACGCCGGGTACGACTACCAGCCGTGCCGGCGGGTGTTAACCGTTCGGGCCATGGCCGGCGAGATCGCCGCTCGTGGGGTGCCAGCGCCGATCCAGGTCGGTCGTCGGTGGGTGATCGAGCGCACCCATGCCTGGGGCAACCAGGACGGCAAGCTGCGCTGGCGTATCGAGCGGCGCAGGAGGGTAGTGGAGGGGCCGCCCTCGCCGCCGTCCATGACACCTGCTGGCGCAGCCTCTTAGCCGAATGTGGGCCGGCAAGTCCGGGTCCGCCCAGATCCGCTAGGTCGTTTGCCCGCCGTCGATGACCAGGGCGTGCCCGAGGACGAAGGAGGCAGCGTCCGAACACAGCCACACGACCGCGGCGGCGATCTCTTCGGGGGTTCCCATCCGCCCGATGGGCTCCTGCGCGATCACCGCTTGGCGGCCTTCTGGGGTGCCGCCGCTGAAGCGCTGCATCATCGCGGTGTCGGTGATCCCCGGGCAGATGGCGTTGATGCGGATGTTGGACGCCGCGTAGTCGAGCGCCGCCGACTTGCTGAGGCCGACCACGCCGAACTTGGAGGCCGCGTAGGCGACGCCACCGCCGAAGCCCTTGACGCCGGCGCCCGAGGAGGTGTTGACGATCGCGCCGCCCCCCTGCCTGAGCATGAGCGGGATCTCGTACTTCAGGCACAAGAACACGCCGCGCAGGTTGATGGCGATGATCCGGTCCCACTCTTGCTCGGTGGTATCCGCCGCCGGCTTGACCGCTTGCTCGGCGCCGGCGTTGTTGAAGGCGAAATCGAGGCGCCCGAACGCGTCAACGGCGTGCTGGAGCGCCGCCCGCACGTCCGCCGAACGGGTCACGTCACAGCGGACGGCGACCGCGCCCCCGCCGGATTGCTCGATCAAGCTGGCGGTTCGCTGGTTGGCCTGCTCGGCGAGGTCGGCGACGACCACACTGGCGCCCGCGCGCGCGAACGCCAGCGCCGCGGCACGGCCGATGCCGCTTGCCGCACCTGTCACGAACGCCACCTTGCCCGCGAAGCTCGCGTCCTGGTTCATCGCAACCACCTCTGCTCGTTGCGTCGTCGCTCGCCGGTCATGGGTGCAGCAGCACCTTGATCGCCTGCCGCTGATCCATGGCCTGGTAGCCGGCGCCGGCCTGCTCCAGCGGGAGGGCGAGGTCGAAGACCTTGCCGGGGTCGATCTGGCGGTTCCAGATCAGGTCGATGAGCTCGGGCAGGAAGCGGCGCACCGGGGCGGGGCCGCCGTGCAGGTGCACGTGGGAGTAGAACAGCTCGGTGCCGGGCAGCTCGACCCCGTGGGCGACGCCGACGTAGCCGACATGCCCGCCCGGCCGGGTGGAGCGGATGGCCTGCAGCATCGACTCCTGGGTGCCGACCGCCTCGACCACGCTGTGGGCGCCAAGCCCGCCGGTGCGCTCCTTGACCTCGGCGACGCCGTCGTCGCCGCGCTCGGTGACGATGTCGGTGGCGCCGAACTCGATCGCGAGCTGCTGGCGGGGCTCGTGCCGGCTCATCGCGATGATCCGCTCGGCGCCGAGCTGGCTGGCCGCCAGCACGGCCAGCAGCCCGACCGCGCCGTCACCGACCACCGCGACGGTCTTGCCCGGGCCGGCCTCGGCGGCCACGGCGCCGAACCAGCCGGTGCCGAGCACGTCGGAGGCGGCCAGCAAGCTCGGGACCAGGTCGTCGGACGGCAGGTCGGGGGTGGCGACCAGGGTGCCGTCGGCCAGGGGGACCCGCAGGGACTCGGCCTGGGCGCCGTTCGCGCCGATGAGCTCGCGGTGGATGCAGGAGCTCTGGTAGCCGGCCTGGCAGATGGGGCAGGTGTTGTCGGAGGCGAAGAACGAGCCGACCACGAACTGGCCGGGCTTGATCGTCCTGACCTGGCTGCCGACTTCCTGGACGATGCCGGCGTACTCGTGGCCCATCGGCGCCGGCCCGTCGACCGCTTCGATCCCGCGGTAGGGCCACAGGTCCGAGCCGCAGACACAGGTCGCGGACAGCCGGATGATCGCGTCGGTCGGTTCGACGATCTTGGGGTCCTCGCGCTCTTCCACCCGGACGTCGCCGGGGGCGTACAGGACAGCTCCGCGCATGAGGTTCTCCGTTCTGTGGACGAGGTCTGGGCCCTGCGGCCGGAGTGCCGGCACCCAAGGGGGCCCGTGACCGGCATGGTAGATGTGGGCTTGGGTCAGTCGAGCGGCTGGATGGTCATCTGGAGGTTGTTGCCGGCGGCGGCGATCACCCTCATGGCTTGACCCGGACGCCCTATTCAGCCGCGTTCGATCGTGACGGTGAAGTCCTGGCTCTGGCGCTCGATCGCGTCCATCTCGCCGTCGAATTCGCCGATCCGGACGATGCCGTTGAAGAACGGGGCGTTGCTGTCGCAGTAGAAGACCAAGTCGCCGTCGGGCGCCCAGTAGCCGATGTCGCCGGCGGCGGGATCGTGCCCTTCGGGCGCGCCCTCGAGCGACAGCTCGCGGGGAAGCGGAGCGGTCTTCTCGACGTTGTTGTGGCCGCGGAAGGTGAGCGTCAGCGGCAGCTGAGCGGCGAGATCGCGTGCCGTGGCGTTATCGTCCAGCCGCGCGGCGAGCTCCGTATCGCCGAAGGTGATCCGGATCGGCGTGCCGTCCGCGGGGCTGGTCTGTTGGTCATCGGTGGCTGGGCTCGGGCTCGGGGTGCTGGTCTCGGGAGCGCCGGCGGGCTGGTTGCCGTCCTCGTCGCCGCCGCCACAGGCCGAAAGCGAGACCGTGGCGAGCAGCGCGAGGACGAGCGCGTTGCGGCGAGCCGGGTGCGACCGCCGCGGTGCGAAGGGGTTGGCTGTGCTCATGATCGTCCTTTGGTCGTGTTCAGCGGGCGGTGTAGCCGCCGTCGATGGGGAGCGCGACGCCGATCACGAAGCTCGCTCCAGGGCTGCAGAGCCAGAGCACGGCCGCGGCGATCTCGCTGGCTTGGCCGAGGCGTGCGATTGGCTGGTTGGCGATGGCTTCGTCCATGTCGAGCTCGCCCTTGGCGAGCATGTCAGCGACCATCGGCGTCTCGATCGTCCCCGGGCAGATCGCGTTGATGCGGATCCCGCGTGGCGCATATTCCAGCGCCGCGCTCTTGGTGAGGCCGAGGACGCCGTGCTTGGAGGCGTGATAGGCGGCGCGGCCCGGCAGCCCGACCAGGCCGCCGAGCGAGGAGCAGTTGACGATGGCGCCACTGCCTTGCTCGCGCATCGGCCGGAGCTCGCGCTTCATGCAGGCCCAGACGCCGCGCAGGTTGATCGCGTTCACGCGGTCGAAGGTCTCGGCCGGTTCGTCGGCGGCGTCGGTCGGCGGGGCCTGGATGCCGGCGTTGTTGAACGCCAAGTCGAGCCGGCCGAAGGTGTCGACCGTGCGCTCGACCAGGGCGGCGACCTGCTCCTCGTCGGACACGTCGCAGCCGACATCCAGCGCCTGGTGGCCCGCGGAGGTCAGCTCCGCCGCCGCCGTCCGGAGGGACTGCTCGTTGCTGTCGGCGAGCACAACCGCGGCCCCGGACTCGGCGAACGCCTGCGCCGGGGCCAGTCCCATGCCCGAGCCGGCACCGGTGACGACGGCAACGCGGCCGTGGAAGTCGTAGGCCGGGTTCATGCGATCACCTGCCCTTCAGCCCGACCGGGGCCAACAAGCCGCGTGGCGGTGAAGCCGGCCAGCTCCTCGAGCAGTTGGTCTTGGAACCGCTCGTTGTGCACGCTGGGGGCCGGCTCGGCGCGGCGCTGGTGATACCAGTAGCCGCCGGAGGTGCGCGCTTGCGGATCATCGCTGATGGCGAGCCACACCTGGGTGAGGTGCCCGAGCCGCAGATCGTCGGGCGCACCCGGGCCGCCCATCTTGGTGGGCACCCAGCCAGGGTCCACCGCGTTGCTGAACACGTCCGGCCAGATCCGGGCGACGGCAGCGGCGAGCGTGGTGACGAAGAGCTTGCTGTCCGAATAGGAGCCCGTCGCGCGGTGGCCGCTCCAGTCGATGCCGGTCAGGCTGGCTCGTCCGCCGCGGTGCATGCCGCTGCTGAGGTAGACCAGGCGCTGCGGGCGCTGGATGAGCGCGGTGAGCAGGTACGGAGCGACCACGTTGACGGGCAAGACCTGCGGCCCGCCAACGACGCCGGCGTTGTGGATCACCGCGTCCATCCGCCCGAGGCGGTTCACCTGGACGGCGACCTCGCGCGTCTCCTCAGGGTCGGACAGGTCCCCGACCACGCCCGCAGCGCCCCGGTCCATCAGGTCGCGCACGGCCGCGAGCCGGTCCCGGTTGCGGGCGTGGACGACGACCTGGTGCCCCTGCTCGAGCAGCGTCTGCGCGGCCGCCCGTCCGAGGCCGTCTGCGGAGCCAGTGATCAAGACGCGTGCGGTGCGTGATGGCCGCGTGCTCACGCCGCCCCCTTCGCTGCTCGCGGCTCGAGGCCGAGCGTCGTTGTCCGCGTTTCGCCGCTGGTCATCGGCTCGACGTAGCTCGACCCGTAGCGGCCGTACTTGGCCCGGTAAGCGGCGTCGATCCGCTGGTAGAGCTCCTCGTCATCGACCGCCACGAAGTCGACGTCCTTGTCGACCCCGCCGGCCCGGATGTGACCCTGATGGCGCTCCTGGACGCCGCGGTACCAGGCGCCAGACCGGCCGCGCCACGAGCGGACGTACAAGCCGTCGCCCTCGCGGATCACCCAGATCGTCACCGGCTGGCGCAGGGTCCCGTCGGCGCGCAGTGCTGCAACCTCGAGCTCCTGGGCGGTGCCGATGCGGTCGAGCTCCTCACTCGTCCAGCCGGTCACGGCCTGACCTCCAGCTTGAGCGCCTCGCGATCGGCCATGGCCCGATAGCCGTCGGGGACACCGTCAAGGTCCACGGTGCGGTCGAAGACCATGCCCGGCTCGATTCGGCCCTCGAGGATGTCGGGGAGCAGCTTCTCGATGTAGGCGCGCGCCGGCGCCGGTCCGCCGCCGATGGTGATGTTGCCGAAGAACGCCGGCAGCGATGCGGGCATGGTCTCCTCTTGCGGCACGCCGACCCGGCCGACGGCGCCGCCGGGGCGCGCGATGCCGATGGCGGTCTCCAGCGTCTGGCCGTGGCCGACACACTCCAGTACCGAGTGGGCGCCGAAGCCGCCGGTCAGTTCCTTGACGCGCTCGACCGCTTCGTCACCGCGCTCAGGCACCACGTCGGTCGCGCCGAACTCGCGCGCGAGCGCCAGCCGGTCCTCGTGGCGGCCGAGGATGATGATCTGCTCGGCACCCAGGCGCCTGGCGGCGATCACGCCGCACAGGCCGACGGCTCCGTCACCGACAACGGCGACGCTCTTGCCCGGGCCGGCCTCTGCGACGACAGCCGCGTGGTGGCCGGTCCCCATCACGTCCGAGAGCGTCAGCAGCGAGGGCGTGAGCGCGTCGTCTTCCCCAACGGGGAGCGGGAACAGCGTGCCGTCGGCGTAGGGCACGCGCACGGCCTCGGCCTGAGCTGCACTCGTGCCGTAGCCGTCGAAGAAGCCGCCGTGCACGCATGCCGTACGCAGGCCCTCGTGGCAGAAGGCGCACGTGCCGTCGGAGAAGGCGAACGGCATCACCACGAGGTCACCTGGCTTGATGTTGCGCACCTCGGCGCCCACGTCCTCGACGACGCCGATTGCCTCATGGCCCATCGCCCTTCCGGTCTCCGTCGGCGCCAGCGATGCATAGGGCCCAAGGTCGCTGCCGCGGATACCGGCGCGCGTCACACGGAGGATGGCGTCGGTGGGCTCGACGATCGATGGGTCGGGAACGTCCTCGATGCGGACATCACCAGCCTCATGCATCAGAGTCGCTCCCATCTCCAACCTGGCCTTTCGCGTTCGGAAGCTCTCGGCGTCGCTACCCCATGAGAGCACCGGCTCACGGAGGAGTGAGAGTCCCTGTTGAGAGGGGTACCGACAGGGTCTCCCAGCCGGGTGGCGAGCAGTCCTACGCTGTGATCGTGGACACGCGAAGCGAGATCCGAGAGTTCCTGACCTCCCGCCGGGCCAAGATCACCCCCGAGCAGGCCGGGCTGACCTCCTACGGCAGCCGCCGCGTCCCCGGGTTGCGCCGCGAGGAGGTCGCCGTCCTGGCCGGCATCAGCGTCCCCTACTACACCCGGATCGAGCGCGGGGACCTCAACGGCGTCTCCGACGGCGTGCTTGAAGCGCTCGCCCGTGCCCTGCAACTCGACGAGGCCGAGCGCGCGCACCTGTTCGATCTCGCCCGCGCCCTGCGGCCAGCAAGCTCGCCGCGCCGCAGGCGAGCGCCCCGGCAGCGCGTGCGGCCCAGCATCCAGTACATCCTGGACGGGCTCACCGGCGCGGCCGCGTTGGTGCACAACGCCCGCCTGGACAACCTGGCCGCCAACCAGCTCGGCCACGCCCTCTACGCCGACATGTTCAGCCGGGCCGTCGGCCCCGGTCCCGTCAACAGCGCCCGGTACGTCTTCCTCGACCCCGGCGCCCGCGAGTTCTACGCCGACTGGGACCGCGCCGCCAGCGACGTCGTCGCCGTGTTGCGCTCAGCAGCCGGTCGCGACCCCTACGACCGCGACCTCTCCGACCTGGTCGGCGAGCTCTCCACCCAAAGCGCCGAGTTCCGTACCCGCTGGGCGGCCCACAACGTCCGCTTCCACGACACCGGCACCAAGGACTTCCACCACCCCGTCGTCGGCGACATCACCCTCACCTACAACCGCATGGAAGTCTCGGCTGACCCCGGCCTGATGCTCACGATCTGGACCGCCGAACCCGGATCCAGGTCTGCGGAGGCGCTCAGGTTCCTCGGAAGCTGGGCCGCGACGCTCGATGAGGCTGACTCCGTTGGCCCGGCCGGGCCATCCTGATCGCCGCTTCCTGCCCGAGCTCATCGACCCGATCTGGAACCGGCAGATCGACCCCGGCAGAGTCTTCGACCTCACCCTCCCCTTGGAGCAGGCCGCCGAGGGCTACCGCGCCATGGACGAGCGCCGCGCCATCAAGACCCTGCTCCGGCCATAGACCAGTGACCGGGTGGGGAGGCCGGGCAGATGCGGGGACTGGAGTGTGAGCGTCCGCGCTCAGGGTCCTGTGAGGGTTGGAATGAGGTTCCCGTTCAGAACCCACCCTTGCGGCTTGGTGCACCGGGTTCCCTGGCCGGAGTTCTGCGCGCCGGAGCGGGGTCGCAGCCTCTGGTCGTCCGCTGCCGATGGGCGTTGCGTCCGCTGCTCGGCCTCCCGACCCCTGATGGAGCGCGGTAACAGGCTACGGCTGGCCCTTGCCAACTGCGTGGCGCGGGGCCGTCACGGCATCCAGGCTGCCCGGGTCAGGCCACGCCGGGCGGCCGGTGCCGGGCGAGACGAGGAGATCGTCGGCGGTGATGATGGCATGACCGCTGTTCCCTCATTTGTGCACGTCAGCGGCTAGCAGATTGACAATTCTGCTCCGGCAGCAATCCAGTGAATGCCGCCCTTGGCGAGGTGTCGGCGCTGATTGCTGGCATGACCCTCCTGGGCTTGTTCTGTCGAGCACGAACTAACCCAGGGTACTTGCTATGCAACATTCCTTGGATGCGATCCCCAGCCCTCCGCAGCCACCGCCCCGTGCGATCAGCGGTCGCTGTTGGGGGCCTATTGGTGCGGGCTGTAAGCGGGTCCTGATCGACCAGGCCATGGTTGGCGCTTGAACGCGGAGGCCTGCGACTGGTTGGGGTAGTGGAACCAGGACGATCCCCAGGAGCGGGTTGCCCGTCGTCAGATCGATACGGAACACAGCGTCGCCGCATCTCGTGGCGGCATGGTTGATAGCAATCGCTAATGCCCCACAGAGCCGCAAGTCTGGTACTCGAAGCTCGACCCTCCGAAGGAGCATGCCAATGTCGGACGAGTCCGAGATCCGCGCGTTGATCGAGCGCTGGGCCGAGGCGGTGTACGCAGGGGACATGGGCGGCGCGCTCGCCGATCATGCCGACGACATCGTGATGTTCGACGTGCCGCCGCCCGACGACGGGGTGCGCGGTATCGAGGCCTATCGGGAGACGTGGCCGCCCTTCTTCGAATGGCAACGGCAGGGCGCCGCGTTCGAGGTCGTCTCGCTCGAGGTCACCGCCGGCGCCGACGTCGCCTTCGCGCACGCGCTGCTGCGCTGCGGGACGGCCGAGGAGCTCAACAAGGACCCAGACAACCGCCTGCGGCTGACCATCGGGCTGCGCAAGCAGGGCGGCCGCTGGGTCGTCTCGCACGAGCACCCCTCGTTTCCGGACAAGGGCCGATCCTAGCCAACCCTGCGAGGACCAGTGGCCGAGGAAGCTCCGCTCGTCGGGAAAGACCCTCTCCCGGCAGGTCGGCGAGCCGAGCACCGCCTCCAGCCCGGCAAGGTCGTCGAACCAGGTCTCGGCGGTGCCATCGTCGTCGTCGATGCCGACCAGGTCGCTGTGGCCGGTGGTCGGGTGCGTTTGGAGGGAGCGAAGCACGCGGTCGGCCGCCTCGGGCATCGAGGCAACCAGCGGCCCGTGGCGCCCGACGTGGTGGCGCACGAACTCGTCCCGAGGCAGCGACGGGTTCCGCTTCAGGAACATCGCCAGCTTGATCACGGCTGCTCGCTTGTGGCCGTGGTACCCGGGGAGGTGTCCAGCGGCCCACGGCCACGCGGGCGGGGTAGGCGATGCCCGATGGGTAGCTGATCAGTTCGATCACCCCTGGGCTGAGGACTACCGTCCTCGCTAACGATCAGGCTGGCAGCCCAGCCGCTTCCTCGGTCAAGAGCGGTCGCCGCTGAGCTGTGCCAGTGGCGACGCCGGCCCGACCATTCGGGACAATGAGCCGCGGTCCCACCTCGTTGTCTGCCTGTGGTGGCGTGGTCGAACGCAGAGCGCCTCAGACTGGTGCTAGACCAAAGTGCATACACATTGTACGATGAGCGCGGCATGCGACCTGTCGCGACGGCGCGCGGTGCGGGCACGTCGCGATGGGTGTTCGCCGCTCGGCCCTCGACCCGGAGGCACAACATGGCTGCGAATGCCGAGGTAGGAGCCAGTAGGATGGGTGGCGCACGGGTCGCCGTGCAGAAGTTCGGCACGTTCCTGTCCGGCATGATCATGCCGAACATCGCCGCCTTCATCGCCTGGGGCTTCATCACCGCGTTCTTCATCGAGACCGGCTGGACCCCGGTGGGCGGGATCGGCGGCTTCGGCACCGACGCCAACGGCGAGCCCAACATCGGCCTCGTCGGCCCGATGATCCGGTTCATGCTGCCGCTGCTCATCGCCATCCAGGGCGGCCGGATGGTCTACGGCATCCGCGGCAGCGTGGTCTCGGCGGTGGCCACCATGGGCGTGATCATCAGCACCCCG
>Ga0081538_10001830_pt1 | contig 21427 bp, 9 predicted proteins | sample TabmetS5T2R1_FD_71022 | JGI IMG/M metagenome (GOLD analysis project Ga0081538, IMG submission 71022) | Tabebuia heterophylla rhizosphere microbial communities from the University of Puerto Rico - S5T2R1 | ecosystem: Host-associated > Plants > Roots > Rhizosphere ...
GCGATAATGGGCGGCTTTTGGGGTCTTGGCTTCGGCGTCATCGAGGACGACGACGCACCACCGCGTCTCGTGCCAGCATCACCCTCCAGCCCCGGAACGGTCGTCGAGGCTGACTCGGGTTCGCAGGTGCTGCACATACCGGTCGCATTGAGCGATCCGTCTACCGCAAGCGTGACAGCTGAGTGGCGAACCATTGCTATCGACACCCAAGAGCCGCCGGTTGCTACGGAGGGCACCGATTATCTACCTGCAAGCGGCGTCGTGACGTTCGATCCTGGGGTCACCGAAGCGGTAATCCCTATCACCGTCCTCGGAGACACGGGAGACGAACCCGACGAATCAGTGGTGGTCCAATTTTCCAACCTCACGAACGCGATCTTCGGGCCTAGCCTGCTGGATCACTTTGGCTTCGGGTTGATCGTAGACAACGACTGAGTTCACATCTCCGTCCGCTGTTGGCAACCAGTTGTGATCGCTACGCCGCTAGTACGACCAACGCGACTGCAAGTACCACGACGCCGCCGCCCAAATGGAGAGCGAGCGCTCGACCCGTGCGGCGGCCGCCCACCCCGAACGTCCGCAGTGCCGCGAAGCAGACCAGGCCGGCAGCGGTGGCGGCGAGCACTCGTCGCCAGGACAGGTTGCCGATCGGGGTCTGAAACCATCTTCGCTCTCCGCCAGCACCCGGTGTGGGCCCTAGCGACTCGAGCACGTCGCTGCCGCTCGGCAGGAGCAGGATCTCCCAGGAGTCGCCGCCGTCGGTGGAGCGCAGGACCCGGGTTTGGGCATACGCGAAGATGGTTCGGTCGGTCGCGAAGGTAGGTGAGAACTGGATGGGCATGGCGGTCGGGTTGCTGAAGTCGGCGACGAGGTGGTTGGCTTCGAACAGTTCAGTAGCGATCGCCGCGAAGGACCTCCCCCCATCGCTCGAGCGGAGAAGGCCGCGCTCACGCGTGCTGACGAGGACCGTCCGATCGTTGCGGTAGTCGGGTGACACCGCGACCGCCTCAATGTGACTGGAGCCGGTGAGCGCCCCCGCCGTGACCTCGGCCCAGGACTGGCCGGCGTCTCGCGTGACGAACAACCCGCTATCGGTCCCTGCGAAGACCGTGCCGTCCCTACCGTACGCTGGTGATGTGTCGACGAGCGCGCCCCCGTCGGTGCCCAGCTGCTGGGGCTCTGTTGCCATCCGTGGACCGGTTGCGTCCCAGGTGGCACCCCCATCCGAGCTTGAGTACACGGTTGCTACCGTTCCGGCATAGAGGACCCTGTCGCGTGCGTAGTCGGGACTGATCGCGAGCGATCGAACTCGTTCGTCGATACCCAAGCGGCCGACCAGAGACCAGGTTCCGGCCTCGCCCGAGTCTTCCGACCGGAAGACCTCACCTTGGCGCGTCGCGGCGAAAACCGTGTGGTCGGAACCATACGAGGGCGACACCGCGAGGACGAATTGCCGTAGGCTGCCGTCGGGAGGCGGGGGGCTGACCGTGATCTCCTCCCAGGATGCCCCGCGATCGCCGGACTTCAGGATCCCGACGCCGTAGGCGGAGAAGATCGTCCCATCATTGGCGTAGTCGGTCGAGAACACCACGTTGTGGAGGCGCCGGAGAGGCGCGAACTTGTTGCCAGGCCCGAGACCGTCGACCGTCAGGCCGTCGTTGCTGGAGCGCCACGTCTCCCCGCCGTCCTGCGACACGAACGCGCCCTTGACATAGGACGCGACGGCGACAGCCTTGTCCTTCCCGAAGTCCGGGGAGACTGCAAGCCCCGCGATGTACTCCGAAAGCGTCTCCACTGGGTCCCACCTCTTGCGACCATCGTCATAGCGGAAGAGGCCATCAAAGCCCCCGACAAATAGCGATCGGCGGCCGGAACCGTCGAGGCCAGCGGCCAGCGTGCGGAAATGCGGGACTCCGATGTCGTCCGCCGACGCGTCGGTCGTCAACCCGTCGGTCATCGGCTCCCACGTCTTGCCGTCGTCCGTAGAGCGGAGGACTCCTGAGTGCCACGTCGATGCCCACACCGTCCCATCATTGGCGTGATCGGGCGAAAGCTCGAGGGACCGCACCTCGTCTTCGGGGAGGCCTTGTTCACGTGGTACGAACGAACGACCGCCGTCGTCGGATCGGAACACTCGCCCCGATGCGGTTGCTGCGAACACAACATCGGCAGAGTCAGATGCGGCATCGGTCGCGATCGCAGTCACGGCGTCACCGGGACTCAATGCAAGTGTCCGCGTCCGGCTGGCGCCCGAATCACTGAATGTGGTGATACGACCTTGGGCGTCACCGGCCAAGACGTGAGTACCGTCGGCCAAGAAACCCAACGAAGTGACCTGCTCGGACCCCCCGACCGCGGACCACGAGCCGCCTCCGTCGGCGGTCCTGAACAATCCGCCAAAGACGCCTCCGGCAGTGAGAGCGATGTCGGGCGACACCGGGGAGACGGCGATTTCCTGGAGGTTCAGGTTGGTCAGGCCCCGGTTGGTGGGTTGCCACGATCTTCCGCCGTCCTCGGACTTCAGCAGTCCATCACCTCGGGTCGTGACGTAGGCGACCCGCGCATCCGTGGGTGCGACCGCGATACGGGCGAGCACCTGTGGTGCGCCCGCCAGCCCACGCACGATCTCTATCCAAGTGGTTCCGCCGTCGGTGGAGCGCATCAGCTTGCCACGGACGATCGCCAAGACCGTCCGATCCTCGGCATATGCCGGTGAGACCGCAATGTCGGTGACGTCATCGTGCGGCGAGTGTGCTGTCGCGGCCTCGGTGCCGACCAACACCGTCAGGAGCACGAGCACGAGGGCTGATCCCACGTAGGCCAGCGCTGTGACGACAGTTGGCCCCTGCCCCGCCCGTCCATCCGCTGGCCTACGAAGCGGACATGCGGCCCCCAGCGTCATGTGCATCCCTGAACCACGCTCGAACCGATGGAAGGTTCCGACTGCCGGATCGTCCAACCCGCGATGGCAGGCCACATGCTAGTAGCTGCCGCCGTGTCCGGACGATGTTGACGCCACCTGGTCGCCGGCTGCCGTGGGACCCGCGACCCGGATTGGTCTACTCTGGTCGCTCGTCCATTGCAGGGGGTTTGATGCCGTACGTGATGGTTCCGGTGCCCGAGGAGCACGTGCAGGACGTCATGCAGTTCATCCTGCGCGAGGTGGCGAGGGCAGCTCTCGAGCCCTGGGACGACGAGTCCGTTTCGCAGCTCTTCCAAGAAGTCGACGAGGCAAGTCGGTCGCTACTTGCCTACACCGCCAGGGCATCCATGGGTGGCACGGACATCACAGAGGCCCAAGCGGCCGACATGATGCAGCTCCACCAGCGCGAAGTCATCGGGATCGTGCGCGAGCTCAACGAGCGAGCGGCCAAGGCGAATCGTCCTGGTCTTGTGGCCACCCGGGCGGTCACCGAGACGCTGCCCAACGGTCGGACAACCGAGAAGCGGGTGCTCTCGATGAGCGACGAGGTGGCACCCCTCGTCCGCGATGCCGAGCGTGCCGAGCTCGCGGAGGTCCGGCCGCCCGTGGCTGATTGGGCGGGATGACGCTCCGCCAACCCGAAGAGGCCCATGACCGTGAGGTGGACGCCACGCTCGGGGACGCGACAATGGCCACAATGGCGAGGATCAACTTCCGTCTAAATCGTTGGCCCGGCCGCGGTTCGCCCATGGGAACCGCTCGGCCGGTTCCGGGAGCTGCAGAAGCCGGCACAGCGGCGCCCACCCCGGACCCGAGGTGACGTCGACCTCCATGAACTCGGGACGGCCCTCGAAGTAGCGGCGCGCCCGATCGACCTGGCGGTGCCATTGCTGGCGCCAGAGATCCTCGTCGACGACCAGGAAGGTTCCCTTGTACTCGCCCCCGTCACGGCGCGCGATGTTGCGCTCGACGTGGCGGCGGCGGCTGTCGATCCACTCGTCGAGAGGACGCACGGTCAGGACGAACCGGCTGCCCGGGTACTGCTCGTCGAGCAGGTCAAAGTGGGTGGTCAGCAACCCGATGTCGGAAAAGGCGTCGACGGAGGGGTCGAGACCTGACAGTAGGGGGCGGCCATCGTCCATGGCTTCCCTCACCGCTTGGTTGAGCTCGTCGCCGCCCCAGTCGGGCCCGCCCCCGTGGAGGCTCTTCAGCCCGAGGATCTCCATCGCCGCGTGGAAAGACGAGGTTCCCGTCTTGTTGAGCCCGATGCAGAACACCCGTGGTCTGTCCGGCCCGGGCCGGACCCGCATCCACTTGGGCTTGGGCCGGTAGTCGACGATCTCCCGGTTGTAATAAGGGGGCGCCCGGTCGGGGTCGACGCCATGCTTCCAGCCGTACTTGTAGCGATGGGCCTGCAGCAGCAGGTCGGCACCGGTCAGGCTGCTCGTGCGGCGGGCGTGCACGACGCGGGCGGCTGGAACCGGCGACAGGTCGATGCCAAGCTGCCAGGCCCGGTGCCAGTAGTCGGTGTCCTCGCAGAATGCCGGACTGAACCGCTCGTCGAAGGGACCCACTTCGGCATAGATGTCCTTGGTGAGCATGAAGCACCATCCGGCGGTCCCCGCCTGGTCGGGGCGCGCGAAACCTAGGCCGTCGCAGTGGTCGGTGTACGGAAAGGCGATGCGGCGGCCGTCGGTGGCGGCCTCGAGCAGCGCCTCGTCCCAGCCCGGCTCGGCGCGGCAGTCGCTGTTGAGCACCGCCACCACCGGGGCCGTCGAGAGGCGGATCCCGGTGTTCCAGCCGACCGCAACGCCTCGGTTCTCGGCGTAGCGGTAGACCCGCGCCGGCAAGGGGACCTCGACCGGGGACCCGTTGTCGACGACCACGACCTCGGTCGGGACCCGGGCCACCTCCCAGACGCGCTCGACGGTCCGACGGGCCATGTCGGCCAGCTCGGGCGTGCGGCTCCACACCGGGATCGTGACGCTGAGCCGAGGCGGCCGGCCGGCATCCGCCGGGGAGCCGTCGTGCACCAGCGCCGGTCCGGGTCCCTCGGCGGGCGCGGGCGTGGCCGGCGCCGACGGGGCGGGCGCCTCCGTAGACCGTTCGGCGGCCGCCGCCACGCCTTTCGCGTGCAGGATCCGGAACAGCTCGCGGTAGGCGGCGTGGAGATCGACCAGAACGCGGTCGTCACCCGCGGCAGACGCCTCGAGCGTCTCGATCCTCTGCCGGAGCCGCTCGATGTCCTGCCCCTTGCGGTGCCACAGCTCGGCGGCGCCGGTGGGAACCAACCGGGAGGCGATGTCCGTGCCGGGGTGCAACGCCGCCACCGTGGCGTGGGCACGACCCTTGGCCTCGCACCGCTCAGCGAACGAACCGACATCGATGGGGCGGGCCATGAGGCTCACGGCCGACGCGTCGTAGACCACGCGCAGACCCGCCGAGCGCAGCCTCCAGGCCAGCTCCACGTCGATGGAGTAGTCCAGCCGCTGGTCGTGGAGCCCTCGACGTAGCAGCAGCGACCGCTTGCAGGACACGCGGCCCTCCCAGAACCCGTGCCAGCCGAGAACCTGCCCGTCACGCAGCCGTTCGTATGCGAACAGCATCCGGTCGACGTCGGTCACGTAGCGCATCAGCGGCGTGCGGGCGAGCTCCGGTGCCCAGTCGGTGTGTCCGAGGATGGCTATGGGCTCGGTGGGATGGGCGTCGTGGCCGGCGACGTGGCGCTGCAGGTAGTCGGGGGTGGCGCGGTCGTCGTCGTCGAAGAACAGCACGACGAGACCTCGAGCGAGCATCACGGCGAGGTTCTTGGCGGCGGCGCGGCCCGCATGGTCGATCCGCACACCGACGACCTGCAGCCGGTCAGCGAGCTCGGCGACGAGAGTGGGCAGAACCGGCTCCCGCGAGCCGTCGTCGACCACGATGACCTCGTACGCGGAGCGGTCGAGCGTCTGGGCGGCGAAGGACTCCAGGCAGGCCCGAAGCAGCTCCGGTCGGTCGTGCGTCGCGATGAGGACGCTGATGCGGCGCGGGGACTCGGGCTCAGGCCTGACGACGGCGGCCACCGTGCCCTCCGAGCCGCGAACCCACACCCGGCGCACGTCCGTCGCCTCGAGGCCGAGGTCGAGCAGCGGCAAGGGCGCCCGCAGCCCCACGGTGACCTCGTCGGAGAGCACGACCTGTCCGGTCGGCGCGGCCCCGCGCCGCACCGCCAAGACCGGCAGAGGTGTGACCGCGCCGACCTCCCGAGCGACCGTCCCCCGGTGCCGCTCGGTGATCGGGGGCCCACCCGTGGGGCCTTCGTGGTGGGTGGGTTGCAATCGGTCGACTCCCAGGGCGTCCTGGGCCGCGACGAGCTCCTGCAGGAAGCGGGCGGGGAGGATGGCCCGGTCGTCGATCGTCACCACGTAGTCGGCGTCGGGGGCCTCGGCGATCGACCACGCAGGCTCGGCGTCGGACCGCCACGACTCTGTGATGCGCAGGCCGCCCGCGTTCCGCAAGACCCCGAGCAGCATGGGAGGTGGGCCGGCCCTGCGCGCCGAGTAGGTGCCCAGCACGTGCACCGTCGCGCTCGGCGAGCCGGTGGCCGCGTGGGGATGGCATCCGTCGAGCTGGTAGAGCGCCAAATGCTCGTCGTGGTGCAACCGGCGGTAGCGGGTCTCCAGGTGGTCCAGCAGCTCCGGATACCGGTGACGCCAACTCGTCGCCGAGCTGGGTAGCACGAACCACCGTGCCCCCCGCTGGCGTTGGGACTCGAGGTGGTTGACGGCGGCGGCACCGTCCGCCGGCTCGTACCCCGAAGCGCCGTCACGCGCCTCGGGGAAGGGGCAGGCGCGCTGCGGGGTGAGGTCGGGCACCGTCCCGTCGTCACCGGTGGGCACCAAGACGACATCGCCCGGCGCCGCGATCGTGCGGATGCGAGCCGCCACGGCTCGATCCTGTTCGGCGCCGTCGCGGGGAGATCGGCCGGGGACGTGGCTGCGCACCGGGCGGGCCATGACCTGCTCGACGATGTCGTTGAACCGACGGCCGACCACGTCGGGGCGGAGACGGGCGTCGACATGGTCGGCGCCCTGGCGGGCCAGGCGGTGCCACAGGTCGTCGTCGGTCAAGAGGCGCGTGATGGCCGCCGCCAGGTCCGTGGCATTAGACCCGATCAGGGCGTGCTCCCCTTGGACGAGATCGAGCCCCTCCGCGCCGATGGGCGTGGTCACGACGGGCGTGTACCCCATCATCGGCTCCACCACCTTGCCCTTGACGCCGGCACCGTGGAGCAAGGGCACGACCGCCAGCCGCGCTCGGTGCAGGTAGGGCTGGACCGACGGCACCCAGCCGACCAGATTGACGCCGGGTGAGCCCCGGCCGACCGCCAGCCGAGACGGCTCCAGCCAGCTGCCCAGCACCGTGAGCGGATGCTGGTCGAGGAGGCCGGGGTCGAGCAGGGGCAGGATGTCGCGGCACAGCAGCTCCACCGCCTCGTAGTTCGGCAGGTGGCGGAAGTTCCCGACGAACACCATGCCGTGACGTTGGGTGATCGGATGGGGAGACCGATCGACGTCGTGCACGAGCGGAAGCGTGAACACCCGGTCGCCGACGAAGTCACGCAACAGATCGCGCTCCTTGTCGGACACGGCGAGCACGGCATCGGCTTGGGCGTAGGTGTTGAGCTCCTTGGCTGCCGTCTCGCCGAACAGGTCGTCGAGCTGGGCGTGCCGCGCGAGGGCGCGCCGGGCGTCCCGAAGGAAGTGCAGGTCGACGGTGTTCACCACCACCCTCGTGGTGGGCGAGAACCGGCGGACCAGCGGCACCAACGTCTCCGCGGGCCCCCAGTAGGAGATCAGGGCCAGATCGAAGCTGGTGGAGCGGAGCACCTTTTCCGCCCACCCAAATCCGGCGTAGACGGGGACGCCCATCCGGCGGAGCCGGTCCGCGTGACGCCGCTCGGCCACGTCGGGCTCCTCCTTGGCGAGGAAGGTGACCCGCCACCCGGCGTCGAGCAGAAACCGGATGGTGTGATCGACGAGCTGCGACCCCGCGTCCCGGTCGAACGCCGGCATCCGGATGTGCGTGACGAGGGCGTGCGGGCGGCTCATCCCCGGCACGCCTCCATGTCGTCGTGGCCGAGGAGGTAGCGCCACGCACCGTCGCTCAGCTCGCCGGGCCGGGCCGGGCGCAGGTCGAGGACCCGCTGCCAGGCCGACGACTCCAGGGGGATCGACGGCTCACCGCCGTCGCCACGCACTCGCACGGCGGTCACGTCGGGGTGGTAGACGACCGTTCCGCCCCGGGCCCAAACCCAGGCACACCACTCGCGGATGTAGGCTCCGCCCTCCACGGCCGGAGGTCCCGGAACGCGATCCCACAGCGACGCCGCGGCCGCCACCAGGCCCGGCGCCCAGCACACCGGCCGGACGTAGTCGTGCCACGGCGCACGCACGTGGGGGGAGGAGCCGGCGATCAGGGCGACCGAGCGGTCGAAGAACACGGTCCCGCCCGCCGACTCCAGAAGGCCGTCTGACCGGAGGACCTTGCCGGCGACGGCCGAGGCCGGGTCGGCGATGGCCACCGCGGCGGCAGCGCGGATCGTGCCCGGCAGCGGGAGCACGTGCGCTTCGAGCGCCACGACGACGTCGTGATTGCCGAGCTCGCCCAGGGCCTCGCGGCCGAGGGGGGCGAGCAGCAGGCGCGCTCCGGCCTGTTCGACCCGCTCGGCCAGGGCCGGTTCCCAGCGCTCGTCGGGGTGCGGGCTCGCCCACACCAGCACCCGGGGTGTTGCGGGCGTGGCCGGGTCCGACCGTTCTGAGACGGACCGGACTCTGACACCCGTGCTGCCCGCGGACACGGTGATCACCCCCAATCCGGCGACGCGGGCGGCGTCGCCCACGGGTCGATGGTGCTCGACCACGACCACGTCGACGGTGTGATCGAGATAGGGGAGGCGATCACCGTGTGGCGGCGAGAACACCGCCAGGTCGGGCAACTCAGCCCGCAGGTCGAGCTGAGTGCAGTCGAGCACAGCCGGGGTGCGGGGCCCACCGGCGGCAATTTCATCGATTGCGGCCCGGAGGGACGCCGGTTCCGACCCGACCGGGCGCGCGAGGTCGAACACCGTCCCGGCACCGGGCTCGTCGACGACGGTGCGGTAGGTCCGCACGACGTGGTCGCGCAGGTCCGCCTGCTGCCGGAGCCAGGCACGTGACCCTTCGGGCACAACCAAATGGCGGTGGCCGGCATATCGCTGGGCCTCGAGCCGGGCGATGTGTGCGAGGTCGTCGGCGAACGGGCGCCTGCGGGTATCCGGGAAGGGAGTGGCACGCGGTGAGCGGGCGTCCCGCACGTCGCCGGGGCTGCCTGGCGTCGCCACGAGCCACGCCGAGGCCTCCGCCCAAGCCGTTCTCGCCATGCGCTGGTAGGCGTCCTTCCACATCCGGGGCGGCGGCCCCTTGGGGGTTGGCGCCGGCCTCGGGTCGGGATCCGACACCCGACGGGCTGCCCGATGCCGGATAGCTGCGGTCATAGACCATGCGCGGCGGGTTAGCTGCTGTGCGGGGTCGGGTAGCCGCGTGACCATGGCTCGGGCCGCCGAGCCGGGTTCCGTGGCCACCGATCGATACGCGGCCCGGCCCCGCCGGGCCACCTGCTTGGCGGGCGGCGGGAGGCGGGTGACCTGCACGCGGGCCTTGCTCACCGCACGTTGCTTCACCGTGCGCGCCGTGGGGCCCGGCTGCGACGCGGCCCGCTGCGCCAGGCGCCGGCCCCGCCGCAGCGCCTGCTGCACCGGCGGCGGGAGCCGCCGTGCGACGGCCCGCGCAGTCCGGCCCACCATGGCGGTGACGGACCGCTCTTCGGCCCGGCGGCTGTGCTCGTCGATGCGTCTCACCGACTCACGCAGGTCGGCGAGCGCGGCCACGGTCTCGCTCACCAGCGCCTCGAGTCGCGCGGCGGCGACCCGGTTCTCGAGCTCGCGCACCTGCTGCCGGTGCGCCTGTTCGGCCCGGGCGTGGGCAGCTCGGAGCTCCCGTTCGCGTTCCTCGAGGCGGTCGATCGCCGCTTGGCGCTGGTCGGCGTGCCGCTGGGCTACGGCGCCGTCGAGGATCAGCCGGCGCACCCGGCCCTCGTCCCCCGGGAGCTGGCGAGGCTCCCGCACTCCCGCCTCGTGGCACAGCGCGGTGTACAAGGACCGCACGCCGTCGCTCAGCCCGGCGTCGCCCGGATCGGTCTCGGTCGCGTGGTGGCGCAGGTCGCTGCGCACCCGGGGGTTGGCGGGATCTAGCCCGGCGAACGCGCACAGCCGCGCCATCTCGCCTTCGGGGTCCACGAAGAACGTGTCGTAGTGGGTGACGATGCGGCGTTCGTTGGGTACCTGATCCAGGACGGTGGCGTAGTACCGCTCCCAGAGGGAAAGACCCAGCGAGTAGGAGTTCTGGTTGCGACGCTTGAGCGACAACGCCACGTCGATCGGGTGCCGCACACAGATGACGAAGCGCAGGTCCGGCTCGAGGTCGAGCCAGTAGGCGGCGGTGAGGCACGTACGCGGGTCCTTGAACCCCCAGCGTTCGTGCTCGGCGAGTGCGGCGATGGCGGCGGTGGTGGCCGCGGCGACGTGTGCCACGCGAGGGTCGTCCACTGCGACTGGCGGCAGCACGGGTGGGTTGTCCCAGGCACCCCCAGTTGCCTCCAGCAACTCGTCGTTGCAATCCCTGATCGCCTTGTTCTCCCAGAAGCCCTCCGGGTTGTCCTCGGCCGCTTCGATCAGCTCCTCGGCGCCGGTCCCGACCAGGTGGAGTCCTGAGTCGTGGAGCGCGCGCGTGACCATCGATGTGCCCGACCGGTGCATGCCGGTGATGGCCACGGCGACCTTCTGCCCGGTGGGCGCGGTACTCACGGCCGTAACCCCCGCTGCGTGCGGATGAGCTCGGCGGCATTCGATCCCCGGCCGGCCTGGAACGAATCGGCACCCGCGTTGTCGACCACCGGCGCGTACCGGATGTCGATCACCAGGTTCTGCACCTCCGGGATGTTGACCCCATGACGGTCAGCGCGAAGAGACGCCTGCGTCCCACTGCTCCTCCCAGTCGGGTCCCAGTCAGAGAGAGACGATCGTAGCGGTCGTCGGCGGTCACTTCCCGTGGCGGGCCACTCGGTTGATCGCCTGGCGTGCCGACCGCTCGACGAGGGGCAGCAACGCAGCCCGGACGGGGCCCACGTAGAGAGGCGGATTGGTCGGCGGTTGGTACGGCACACCGGTGATGGTCTCGTAGTCCCCATGCATCTCGTCCCACGTGTGCCGGCGGGACGTGGCGGCGCCGCCGTGGTACTGGTGGAACGTGCCCTCGCCGAGCAGCACGATGAGCTCCACGTCGTGCAGGGCGCATGCCCGCCGGTAGAGGTCGTGGTTCACGAGCCCGCCGCCCGGCAGGGCGAAGCGCTCGTCCACTCCGGCGAGCTCGTCCCACATCGCTCGGGGACAGAACAGGCTGCTGCTCTCGCCCGCCGGGCCGAACAGGCCGCGGCCCCAGGATCCCGCGGGGGTGCTGACCTCGAACAACCGGTAGCCGTCCGCCTCCCAGTCCGCCTCGGCCAGGATCCGGTCCTCCGCTGCCTGGTCGTAGCCCTTGTCGGCAGCCTGCATGTGCACCACCGGACCGACGTGGAAGGCGGGGGCGGTGACGAGCGGTCGGGCAGCGAGGTGGGCCGCCCGGCGTGCCTCGGCCAGCAGTCCGGGGGATGCCAGACGGGCACCGTCGATCATGAGACCCACGAGATCGCCGGCCGCCGAGCGCAGGCCGTGGTTGGCGGCGCGTGCTGGCGAGGGTGGCGCCGGGTCGATCCGCTCGAGCCGCACGGCACCCGGGAACCGGGAGACCAGTCCGGGGTCCACGGGCGGCGCCGACCCGTTGTCGACCACGATCACCTCGTAGTCGTCGGCCGCCACGCCGCGCTGGTAGCCGGGGCTCAGGGACCGCAACGTGCGGGGCAGCTCTCGCGCCATGTCGTGGACGACCAGCACGACGCTGATCGTCGGCCCGCGGCCGGGTAGGGGGATCACGCCGCAGCAAGGTAGCGGCGACATCGCCCTTCAACCCCGGCCGGAAGCGACCTTGGAGCGCCCCCGTGCTGCCGCGCCCCCACGCGGCGGTCGTGGCGCCGGAGCGGCGCCCCTAGGCGCTCCGGATGAGGCCGACCGCGTGAAGCGCCCGCCTGGCAGGCCGCCGAATCGCCTCGGCAACCGATTGCGGCAGGAACCGCCGCACCGAACGCCAAGCGGAGGTGGCGACCCGCTCGAAACCAGTCGCCGTGGATCGTTGTGCAGTGCTCATCGACCGATTCCCCCCAGTGGTGCAAGCTGTGGCCAGTGCGAGCCGGGATCGTAGCGGGCGACGGGCCCGTCGATGCCCTCGGCGTGTGGTCAATGGTGGTCCGGCCCGCTCACCGAGGCCGTGGAGCGTGATCCCCGGAACCGGGCTGGCGTGCGCGCCAGCGCCTCGACGACGCGTCGAACCTGGTCGTCCCACGACCACTCGGCCTCGGCTGCGGCGCGCGCCGCCTTGCCCAGCCGGGCCCGCTCCTCGGGGTCAGCCTGCAGCCGGCGCAACGCGGCGGCGGTGGCGGCTACATCGTGAGGTGGCACCAGGACCGCGTCGACCCCGTCGGTGAGCCGCTCCGCGAGCTGGCCGGTTCCAGGGGCCACGACGGGCAGGCCCGCCGCGAGGTACTCGGCGAGCTTGAGCGGCGAGTAGTGGAACGGCGCCTCCCGCGTGGCGAGGATCACGGCCACGTCCATCGCACCCAGGTAGGCGGGGAGCTCATGGTGCGGGACCGTACCCGTGAAGGTGGCCGGCACGCCGAGGTTGCGAGCGCCGTGCTCGATGCGGGCACGTTCGGGCCCGTCCCCGACCAGCAGCAGCGTCGCGCCCGGCACGGTGGCGGTCGCCTTGACGGCCTGCTCGAGGGCGTGGAAGCGGCGGAAGCTGCCGACCCAACCGACGACGAAGCGGCCTTCGAGGCCGAGGCGCCGCCGGAGCGGCCCGGAGTCCAGCGGCTCGCCGAACAGTTCCAGGTCCACACCCGTCGGTGTGACCAGCACCCGTTCGTGCGGAACCCCGATGCGCATCACCTGCTCGGCCACCGTTTGGCTGCCGCAGGCGACGAGGTCGGCACGCAGCAACGACGGACGTTCGGCGCGCCGCTCGAGCCAGCGACCCCAGCCCGGCCGCGACGTGCCCCACCGCTCGGCCTCCCACACCTTCGCGGCGGGCACGAACAGCACCGAAGGCGCCTTCAACCGCCGCGCCAGGTTCAGCCCGGCGGTCTGGAACAGATCGTGGCGCTGCCACACGAGGGTGACGTCGGCCCCCGCCCACGGACCGTCGGGATCGATGTCGAACCGCCGGCTCAGCCGCCAGTTGAGTGCGTCCTTGACGGCCGTCTTGGCCACGGTCGGAAGCCTCCGGCGCATGCTGGGTCGCCCGGGGCTGCGGAGAACGGGGTCGGACCCTCGCCGGCGCCCCTCGGCGGCCGTGAGGACTCCGCCGGGCGTCACCACCCATGACCTGCCGAGCACCCGCTCCGCGGCGGCCGCCCAGCCGGCCGTGGAGAGCAGCGCGGCCACCGGGCCCTGCTCTGGCGTGCCGGAACCCCCCACGACGAAGATCGCCCCAGCCACGCTGCGAGGTTAGTCCGCCCTTGTGCGGGTGATGGACGCTCGCCGGACCGCCCGGTTCCGCGTCTACGGTCTCGGCCCTGGTGCGTGCGATCCCCAGTGCTCAGGCCCGATCGCGGTCCGTTCCGACGCCGCTCCTGCGCGTCCTCCACGTCGTGTCGCGCAGTCAGCATCGGGGGGCCGAGCTCGTGGCATTGGAGCTGGCTGACGAGCTGCAGCGCCTGGGTCATCGGAATCGCGTCGTGGCATTGGGCCCCGGGGTCGATGGAGGCGGGGAACCGGGGCTGGCGACTCTGGGCGCGTGGCGGACCGAGGGGGCCCGCGAGCTGGTGTCGCTGGCCCGGCGGTTCCGGCGCCTACTGTCGGACGAGCCGATCGACGTGGTGGTGGCCCACGGTGGCTGGCCCGCCGAAGTGGTGGCGTTGGCTGTCCGCCGGCGTGGCCCGCTGCTGGTCTGGCAGAGGATCCTCGGACTGCCGGACAAGGTGTGGAGCCCGATCCGTCGGCGCTGGTGGGGACTCGTCGCCCGGCGTTTCGACGCCGGCGTGGCGCTGACCGCCGATCATGCCGACGAGCTCCGCCGCTTGGGCTTCCGCGGGCCGGTTTGGGTCATCCCGAACTTCCGCAAGACCGATCGCTTCCGCGATGTCGACCGGCCGGCGGCCGCCGGGCGTCTCCGCGCCGAGGTCGGGGTGGCGGAGGGGGTGCCCCTCATCGGGTTCGTCGGGCACGTCGTGCGGCAGAAGCGGCTCGACCGGGCGTTGGAGGTCCTGGCTCTGCTCCACGCGCAGGGGTGCAAGGCCCATCTGGTGGTGGCCGGGACGGGGCCGTTGCTCCCGGTCCTCGAGACCCGGGCCGGCCACCTCGGCCTGATGGGGGCGGTGACATTCCTCGGACATCGGGATGACGTCGAATGGGTGTTCGGCGGAGTGGACTTGGCGCTGCTCACGAGCGAGGCGGAGGGCATCCCCGGGGTCGCCATCGAGGCGCTGATGGCGGGATGCCCGATGGTCTCGGTGCCGGTCGGAGGAGTGGCCGAGGTGGTCGAGGACGGTGTCACGGGCCTCGTGCTCGAGGACCACGAGCCGGCCACGATGGCTGCGGCCGTGGCGCGGTTGCTTGCCGACGACGACAGCCGTGCGGCCATGAGCCGGGCGTCTCGGCTGAGGACCCAACGGTTCTCGGCGGCGGCCGCCGCCGCGGTCTACGCCGATCGGCTCACCGCCGCCCTCGCCAGGCGTTGAACGCCAGGGCGCCCCCGGCGCCGGCCAGCGCCGCCAGCACCATTGCGAGGATGACGACCGAGCCCGCGACCCCGTCGCCGCCTCGCGACTCCCACGCCGCGAGCTGCGTTCCCCGTGCCTCTTCCGTGGTCGGTGCCGAGCTCGCCGCCGAGGGCGGGGCTGCGGTTGTCTCCGTCGCCGGGGGCGCCGTGGTCGGCGCCGCCGACGTGGTCTCCGGCAGCGGAGGCGCCGGTTGGCCGCGACCTGCCACCGGCGGTGGTTCGGGCGGCTCCACCGGCAGGATGAAGTTGCACTGGCGGGTCGTGCCTCCGAGCACCCGGGTGCCGGGGGCTATGTCGTTCTCTGTGATCGACACGTCGCATGAATCGGTCGCCTCGACGAGCGGGTGGGGCTCGTCCATCGGTTGGCGGTTGCCATGGACGACCACGCCGTCGGTGCGGGTGAACTGCAGGGCTGCATCCAGGGCGAGGGTGTCGCTGGCGTTGTCGACCACCCAGAACCGTTGTCGCCTGGCGCCGTCCGGCGGTATGACCCACAGGTTGAGGGGGCGCCCCCGCAGCGTGTTGCGTGCGATCACCACCCGGTTGACCGGCCCTCCGCCTCCGGCGGCCACGAAGAGCAGCCGGCCGGGGCCGACGTCGTTGTCGAGGATGTGGATGTTGTCCGCACCCCACGACGGAGCGTTGGGCTCCAGATCGACGGTGGCCCGCGCCATGTCCGTGAACCTGTTGCGCTCGATCACAATGTCCCGGCCGGCAACCACAGCGATGCCCTGCCGCCCGCTGTGGGTCAGGGTCGAGTCGTGGATCCACACCTGCTCGGTCCACCGGCGGTCCTCCTCGTGCCGGCTGACGTGCACGAGGTCGCCATAAACGCCGTGGATGTGGACACGGTCCAGCTCGACGTCGGTGGCGCCGTCAAGGCGGATCCCGTGCTGGTTCTCGAGGGTCGCCTGGTAGGCACCCTCCTGGAGGCCGGCTCTCGGATTGGCGCCCTCGATCTCCAGGTCGCGCACGTCGAAGCCCGAGCCGCCGATGATCCGGATGTGGCTGCGCTCGATGTCCCCGGTCGTGGTGGCGAAGATCCGGGCACCATTGCCTTCGATCCGAAGATCGTGGCGGTTCTCCAGCACGAGCGTGCCCTCGACGCGGTAGTCGCCGTCCGCGTCAAGGCGGGCAACCCCGCCATCAGGTGTCCCGTCGAACACGGCTTGGAGATCGGCGGTGACATCCGAGGCGCCGGTGGCGTCGATGTCACGGATTGCGTACTGGGTTATGACCGACGGTCGAGCAGCCACTGGCACGGCCAGGGTGGTCATCGCCACCCCAACGCCCACCAGGAGCCGGCGCACCTGCGACATGGCCGCGAGATGCTACAGGGGGGCGTCCCAGGGTGTTCTGACAGCCCGTCAGATTTTTCCGAGCACGCGGAACGGGAAACCGCTAGGTTGTCGCTACCGGTGTTACCCGCGGGTAACGCCGAAGAGGGGTACGGGGAACACCCGCAGGCATCGGTCCGCCGATCGCTGGGGTCAGGTCGAAGCAACTGGGGGCACTTGTGCGAGACCGCGCGGTGACGAGTCGTGGAGAGCCCGTCGACCACGAGCTGCCGACCACGGTCTACCGGTGGGCGCGGCGCCGCGAGAACCTGAGCCTGGTCCTCATCGACATCGGCATCGTCACGGCCGCCTGGCTGCTCGCCCTCGCGGCCGGCTTCGAGGCCGACGTCCCGTCCGATGTCGTGGAGCGCGCCCTGTTGGTCGTGGGGCCGCCGATCGTCGTGCAGATCGCGGTGCACTGGGCCGCGGGTCTGTACGGGCCGGTCTGGCGCTACGCGTCGATCGAGGAGGCCGTCCGCGTCATGGCGGCGGTCGCAGCCGGGATGTTCGCCGCCTTCGGATGGTTCGGCGTGCTCGACGACATCACCACGCTGACGCTGCCGCTGCTCACGGCCCCGCCGGTGGCCGCGCTCCTCATCCTGGTCGGGTGCGGGGGTGTGCGCTTCCAGTCCCGGCTGTTCGCCCTCGAGCGGCAGCGGACCCGGGCGTCCAAGTCGGTCCGGGCGCTCATCGTCGGCGCCGGTAGTCCGGGGGCCGCCCTGGCCTACGAGATCTCGCACACCGACTCCGGGCGCGACGTCCAGGTGGTGGGCTTCGTCGACGACGACGCCCGGCTGCACGGCCGATCGATGCGCGGCATCCCGGTCCTCGGTGGCACGGTCAACCTGGAGGCGCTGTGCCGCCTGCACAGGATCGATCGGGTCCTCATCGCCCTCCCGCACCTGGGCCGGGAGAGCACGAAGCCGATCGTCGACCGCGCGCTCCGCACCGAGGCCCAGGTGAAGGTGCTCCACCCCGCCGCGGACACGGGCTCGGGGATGCTCCAGAACGTGCGCGACCTCGACCTCAGCGACCTCCTGGGTCGGCAGCCGGCGCCGGTCGACTCCGAGGGCATCGGGGACTACCTCCGCGGCGCCACCGTGCTCGTGACCGGGGCGGGCGGGTCGATCGGCAGCGAGATCTCACGCCAGGTGGCCCGGTACGAACCCGGTCGCCTCCTGCTCGTCGACCGCGACGAGACGCTCCTGCACGACGTCGCGGTCGGTCCGCTCGGCGGCGCCGAGACCGTCCTGCTCGATCTGTGCGACCGCGACCGGGTGGTGGCCCTGCTCGGGGACACCCGGCCCCAGGTGGTCTTCCACGCGGCCGCCAACAAGCACGTGCCGATCCTCGAGCGCCATGCCGTGCAGGCGGCGAACACCAACGCGCTCAGCACGTGGTGGCTGGCCAACGCTGCCGCCGAGAACGGCTGCCAGCGGTTCGTCCACCTCTCCACCGACAAGGCCGCCCATCCCTGCTCGGTGATGGGCGCAACCAAGCGGGCTGCAGAGCACATCGTGGTGGGCGTCGGCCGCCGCCATGAACTGCCGTACGCCGCCGTGCGGTTCGGCAACGTGCTGGGGAGCCGCGGCAGCGTGGTGCCGACGTTCCTCCGGCAGATCCTCGACGGGGGCCCCGTGACCGTCACCAGCGAGGACATGACCCGGTACTTCATGACGATCCCCGAGGCCGTCAGCCTCGTGCTGCAGGCCGGTGCCATGGCCGACGGCGGCAGGATCTTTCTGCTCGACATGGGCGAGCCTGCGTCGATCCTCGGACTGGCGCGCCAGATGATCCGCCTGGCCGGCCTGCGTCCCGACGACGACATCCCGATCGAGATCACCGGTGTCCGCCCGGGCGAACGCCTCCACGAGCGGCTCTACGACGAGGCGGAGGAGCACGAGCCGGCCAACCATCCGTCGATCTCCGTACTGCGCCCCAAGCTCACGCTGGACTGGGAGCGGCTCGTGCGGGCCATGGACGAGCTCGAGCGGTGCTGTCGTGACGACGACGATGCGGTGCGGCGGGCGTTGACGGACATGTTGGTCCGGTGCGGCGTCGACTGTCGCCTCGAGCCACCACCGACCGCGACCGAGCAGAGGCTCGAGATCAACCTCGCCGGGGACACGGAAGCCCCCCGGGTCGTGCGGACCGAGACCGTGCCGCCGAACGGGGCACCGAGGCCCAAAGGGGCACCGACGCCGAACGGGGCACCGAGGCGGTCCGTCCCCTCGACGTTGGCGCTGCTGTCGGGCACGAGCCCGGACGGGCCCGGCCTGCCCTTCGCCCGCCCGGCCCGACCGCCGCTGGAGCGCGTGCTCCAGCGGGTGTCCCGCTCGTACGAGAGCGGGCAGCTCACCAACGGGGTTCTAGTCCGCGAGCTCGAGGAACGGATGGCCGATCGGCTCCGGATCGACCACGTCGTGGCCGTGAGCTCGTGCACATCGGGCCTGATGTTGGTGGTCCAGGCACTGGTCGATGGGCGCCCCGGCCCCGTCGTACTGCCGAGCTTCACCTTCTCCGCGTCGGCCCACGCGGTCGCATGGAACGGTCGGCCGCTGCGGTTCGCCGAATGCGATCCGGAGACCTTCCAGATCGATCTCAGCCACGCGGAGCCGGCCCTGGACGGTGCCAGCGCCCTCATGCCCACGCACGTTTTCGGCGCGCCGTGCAGCCCCGAGGCGGTCGAGAAGGTGGCGGCTGCGGCGGAGGTGCCCGTGGTCTTCGACGCCGCGCATGCCCTGGGAGCCACCTTCCAAGAGCGGCCCGTGGGGGGGTTCGGCGACGCCGAGGTGTTCAGCCTCACGCCCACCAAGCCGATGGTGGCCGGCGAGGGCGGCCTGATCGCCACGCACGACGCCGACCTGGCCGCCCGCCTGAGCCTCGGCCGCGACTACGGCAATCCGGGCGACTACGACACACGGTTCGTGGGGCTCAACGCCCGCATGTCGGAGTTCCACGCGGCCATGGCGCTTGAGTCGCTGAGCCTCCTCGACCGCACCTTGGCGCGGCGCCAGGAGCTCGCCGTGCGCTACGTCGCCGGCCTCGCCGACGTCCCCGGCGTGCGCTCGCAGGTCGTGCCGCTCGCCGACCTCTCCACGTACAAGGACTTCACGATCGCGATCGATGCCGCTCGGTTCGGCATCGACCGGAACCAGTTGGTGGCGGTCCTCGCCGCCCAGGGCATCGACACGCGGAACTACTTCGACCCGCCCGTCCACCGCCAGCAGGCCTACCGCACCGAGCCGCCCCTGTGCCTGCCGACGACCGAGGCGGTCAGCCGCAGCGTCGTCTCGCTCCCGATCTATCCGGATCTCTCCGTCGACGACGTCAATGTCGTCATCAAGACGATCTGGCTGGCCCACGAGCACGCCGAGGCCGTGGCCGCCGAGCTCGACCTGACCGGCGCCAAAACTTGAGTGTAGGGGTATCAACTTTCCTCCAGCCGGCGCTAGCCTGGCCGCATGGCGCTGGACCCCAACCGCTGGACCCTCAAGGTGCAGGAGGCCTTCAGCTCGGCCGTCGACGCGGCCAAGCAGGCGTCCAACCCCGAAGTCACGCCTGACCACCTGCTCGCGGCGCTGCTCGGCCAGGGCGAGGGCATCGTTCTGCCGATGCTGCAGCGTCTGGGCAAGGAGCCGCTGCCGCTGCGCAACCAGGTCAACGAGGCGCTGGCGAAGTTGCCGAAGGCGTACGGCGGCGAGGCGCGCCTGTCCCGCGAGCTGCAGCAGGTGATCGACGCCGCCGACGAGGCCCGCAGCGAGCTCACCGACGAGTACCTGTCCACCGAGCACCTCCTGCTGGCGCTCGCCGACCGGCTGGGTGTCACGCGCGACCAGGTCCTCGCCGCCATGCAGGACGTCCGTGGCAGCCACCGCGTCACGTCCCAGAACCCCGAGGAGCAGTTCCAGGCGCTCGAGCGCTATGGCCGCGACCTCACGGACGTCGCCCGGCAGGGCAAGCTCGACCCGGTCATCGGGCGGGACGACGAGATCCGCCGGGTGATCCAGGTGTTGTCGCGCCGCACCAAGAACAACCCGGTGCTCATCGGCGAGCCCGGCGTCGGCAAGACCGCCATCGTCGAGGGCCTCGCCGCCCGCATCGTCGAGGGCGACGTGCCCGAGACCCTCAAGAACAAGCGGATCATCGCCCTCGACCTGGGGTCGATGGTCGCCGGGGCCAAGTACCGCGGCGAGTTCGAGGAGCGGCTGAAGGCGGTACTCAAGGAGATCACCGACGCCGAGGGCGAGATCATCACCTTCATCGACGAGCTACACACCGTCGTCGGGGCCGGGGCCGCCGAAGGCGCGATGGACGCCGGCAACATGCTCAAGCCGCTGCTGGCACGCGGCCAGCTGCGCATGATCGGCGCCACCACGCTCGACGAGTACCGCAAGCGCATCGAGAAGGACGCCGCCCTCGAGCGGCGCTTCCAGCAGGTCTACGTGGGGCCGCCGTCGGTCGACGACACCATCGCGATCCTGCGGGGCCTCAAGGAGCGCTACGAGGTCCACCACGGCGTGCGCATCCAGGACGCGGCGCTCGTGGCCGCGGCCGTGCTGTCGGACCGCTACGTCACCGGCCGCTTCCTGCCCGACAAGGCCATCGACCTCATCGACGAGGCGGCGTCCCGCCTGCGCATCGAGATCGACTCGCTGCCCACCGAGATCGACGTGGTCGAGCGGCGCATCCGCCAGCTGGAGATCGAGCGGGTGGCGCTGGCCAAGGAGACCGACGCGGTGTCGGCCGAGCGGCTCGCCGGCCTGGACGAGGAGCTGGCCAACCTGCGCGAGCAGCGGGACGCGATGCTGGCCCACTGGAACAACGAGAAGGAGGCCATCGGCCGCATCCGTGAGCTCAAGGAGCAGCTCGAGTCCCGCCGCGGCGAGGTCGAGCGCGAGACCGACCTCGAGCGGGCGGCCGAGATCCGCTACGGGCAGATCCCCGAGCTCGAGCGCCAGGTCGAGGACGCCACCCGGCAGCTCGAGGAGCTGCAGTCCGGCGGCCAGCGCATGCTGAAGGAAGAGGTCGACGAGGAGGACGTGGCCCAGGTCGTGTCCCGCTGGACCGGCGTGCCCGTCAGCCGCCTCATGGAAGGCGAGATGGCCAAGCTCGTCCGCATGGAGCAGGTGCTCCACGAGCGGGTCGTGGGCCAGGACGAGGCGGTCACGGCGGTGGCCAATGCCATCCGCCGCAGCCGCGCCGGCCTGTCCGATCCC
>Ga0081538_10001831_pt1 | contig 21425 bp, 18 predicted proteins | sample TabmetS5T2R1_FD_71022 | JGI IMG/M metagenome (GOLD analysis project Ga0081538, IMG submission 71022) | Tabebuia heterophylla rhizosphere microbial communities from the University of Puerto Rico - S5T2R1 | ecosystem: Host-associated > Plants > Roots > Rhizosphere ...
CAACGACAAGATCAGCTTCGCCTGGAACAGCGAGGTCACCGAGCTGCACGGCACGGACGTCCTCGAAGGCATCACGCTCACCGACACCCAGACCGGCGAGACCCGGCAACTGCCCGTGACCGGACTGTTCATCGCCATCGGCCACGACCCGCGCTCCGAGCTGGTCAAGGGCCAGATCGACCTCGACAGCGAGGGGTACGTCCTCGTCGACGGCTCGACGACGCGGACCAACCTGTCCGGTGTCTTCGCCTCCGGCGACCTCGTCGACCACACGTACCGGCAGGCCGTCACCGCGGCCGGTACCGGTTGCGCCGCCGCGCTGGACGCCGAGCGCTTCCTGGCCGAGCGCGAGCACGCCGTCGGCACGGCCCAGACCGCTGCCAGGGTCGGCTGACGCGCGGGTGCGACACAGCGCACACCCGCCGGAGGAATGCCCGGCGGGTGCGGCATTGTTGGTACGGACACGGCGACGGGAACAGGGCGCCGTGCACCGTAAGACTCGAGGAGATCCCGTGGCAGACATCAAGGCCGTCACCGACGGCGACTTCGCTCAGACCGTGCTGAGCTCGGACAAGCCCGTTCTGGTGGACTTCTGGGCCGAGTGGTGTGGGCCGTGCCGTCAGGTCTCGCCGATCCTCGAAGAGATCTACCGAGAGCACAGCGACAAGATCGAGCTCGTCAAGATGAACGTCGACGAGAACCCGCAGACCCCCGCCCAGTATCGGGTCACCGGCATCCCGACCATGAACGTCTACCAGGGCGGTGAGGTCGTCAAGTCGATCGTCGGCGCCAAGCCGAAGGCGGCTCTGCTCAGCGACCTCGAAGAGTTCATCGCCTGACCAACCCGGCATGACACAACGCACCGGCCCGGATCCCGCGCCGGTGCGTTGGTCTGTCTCCACCTGGCAGCAGCCGGCGCCGACGTACGCCTCGCCGACGCGCGCCGCGCTGGTTCGGTCCGTCGGCGATCGGATCCTCGCGTGTGGGCCGGATCGACTGCGGGTCGCGATCGACGGTCGGACGGCCGCCGGCAAGACCAGCCTCGGCCACGAGCTCGCCACGTACGTCAGCGACGCCGGGCGCACGGTGCTGCGGGCCAGCCTCGACGACTTCAAGCGACCCTGGCGCGAACGGCATCGCTACGACCGGGAGTCCGGGCCGGGCTACTACCGCAACGCGTTCGACTACGAGGCCGTCCGCCGGCTGCTGCTCGAGCCGGCCGGCCCCGACGGCACCGGCGCCTGCGCCCTCTGCAGCATCGACCCGCTCACCCAGATCGACCACAGCGCCGTCGTCACCGAGGCGCCGGCCGACGCGGTCCTGATCGTCGACGGCGTCTTCGCGTTCCGGCCGGAGATCGACGACTGCTGGGACTTCCGCGTCTGGCTTGACATCGGTCCGGACGTGTCGATCCGGCGCGGCGCGATCCGCGACGTCGACTGGGCCGGCTCGGAGGCCGAGGCGTTGCACCGAGACCGCTACCTGCCGGCCGAGGAGCTGTACCTGGCCGAGGTCGACCCTCGAAGCCGCGCCGACGTCGTGATCGACAACTCCGAGTTCGACCGGCCACGTGTCGTCTCGGTCTCATCGAGCGACCGGTAGCGCGCGTCGCGGGCCGATGCGGCATCGTAGGACGCGATGCCTTCCGGCGATCCCGTTCCCCGACCCGGCGCCCCGTCCGGCCAGCCAGCCGTGCGCGCCGGGCGACAGACCCGGCTCGACGCGTACGTCGACCGCTACGCCGCCCGCACCAAGGGGATGTCGGCGTCGGAGATCCGGGCGCTGTTCGCCGTCGCGAGCCGGCCCGAGGTCGTGTCGCTCGCCGGTGGCATGCCGAACATCTCCGGACTGCCGCTCGACGTCGTCGGCTCGACGCTGCGCGACCTCGTCCTCGACCGCGGCACGGTGGCGATGCAGTACGGCGGCGGCCAGGGCGAGCCACTCCTGCGCGAGCAGATCTGCGAGGTGATGCGGCCCGAGGGGATCGCCGCGCATCCCGACGACGTCGTCGTGACCGTCGGCAGTCAGCAGGCCGTCGACCTCGTGACCCGGGTCTTCTGCGACCCCGGCGACGTCGTGCTGTGCGAGGCGCCGAGCTACGTCGGGGCGCTGGGCGTCTTTCGGGCGTACGAGTGCGAGGTCGTCCACGTCGAGATGGACGACGACGGGCTCGTACCCGAGGCGCTGCGGCAGGCCATCGCGTCGATCCGTGCGGCAGGTAAGTCGATCAAGTTTCTCTACACGATCCCGAACTATCACAACCCGGCCGGCGTCACGCTGTCCGCGGCCCGGCGGCCCGAGATCCTCGAGATCTGCGCCGAGGCCGATCTGCTGGTCCTGGAGGACAACCCCTACGGGCTGCTCGGCTTCGGCCTGGAGCCGTACCGTGCGCTGCGCGCGGACGAGGCCGCTCGGGTCGTCTACCTCGGGTCGTTCTCGAAGACGTTCGCGCCGGGGTTCCGCGTCGGCTGGGCCCTGGCGCCGCACGCTGTCCGCGAGAAGCTCGTGTTGGCCCAGGAGTCGGCGACGCTGTGCCCACCGGTGTTCTCGCAGTACGCGGTGTCGAGCTATCTCGCGACGCACGACTGGCAGGGCCAGATCAAGCAGTTCCAGGAGACGTACCGCGAGCGCCGCGACGCCATGCTCGAGGCGCTGGCCGACCACATGCCGGTCGACGCGAGCTGGACCCGGCCGGCGGGCGGCTTCTACGTCTGGCTCACGCTTCCCGAAGGGCTCGACGCCAAGGCGATGCTGCCACGCGCGGTGACCGAGCGAGTCGCCTACGTGCCCGGCACCGCGTTCTACGCCGACGGATTCGGCAGTCGCTGCATGCGGTTGTCGTACTGCCATCCCAGCCCGGACCGGATCCGCGAGGGGGTCCGCCGGCTGGCCGCGGTCATCCGGGCCGAGCTCGAGCTGCGCGAGACCTTCGGCGCCGCGCTCCCTCGCGAGCCGCGTGGCTACGAGGCCCCCAACACCGACCTGTCCTGACCCGCGTACGAGGAGGTGCCGTGACCGAGCAGCCGAGCGAGCGAGTCGTCGTACTCGCCGGCGGACTGGCGCACGAGCGCGACGTCTCGCTGCGATCGGGCCGGCGGGTCGCCGACGCGTTGCGGCAGGCCGGCTTCGACGTCGAGCAGCGCGACCTCGACATGCACCTCGTCCCACACCTCCAGGCGGATCCGCCGGCCTGCGTCGTCCCGCTGCTGCACGGTGAGGACGGTGAGGACGGTGCCCTCCAGGAGGTCCTGGCCCTGCACGGCGTTCCGCACGTCGGGTCGCCGGCCGCGGCCTGTCGGCTGGCCTTCGACAAGGCGGTGGCGAAGTCGGTCGTCGCCGGCGCCAAGGTCTCGACCCCGGAGGCCATCGCGCTGCCGGCCGAGACGTTTCGCGAGCTCGGCGCGGCGTCGGTGATGGACGCACTCGTCGAACGGCTCGGGCTCCCCCTCGTCGTCAAGCCCACCCGGGGTGGCTCGGCGCTCGGCGTCCAGGTCGTCCGGCGTCGCGACGACCTGCCGAGCGCCATGGTGGGCTGCTTCTCGTACGGGCCGGTCGCACTGGTCGAGAAGTTCGTCGACGGCATCGAGATCGCCGTCACCGTGGTCGAGGACGACACCGGCCCACGGGCCCTTCCGGTCGTCGAGATTCGGCCGGACGGCGGCGTCTACGACTACAGCGCGCGTTACACGGCCGGCGCGACCGAGTTCGTCGTCCCGGCCCAGCTGCCCGACGGTGTCGCCGAGGCCGGTGCGGAGGCGGCCCTCGCGGCCCATCGCGCGCTCGGGCTACGCGACCTCTCGCGGTCGGACCTGATCGTCTCCGCCGACGGGACCGTGTCGTTCCTCGAGGTGAACGTGTCGCCGGGCATGACCGAGACCTCGCTCGTGCCGCTCGCGGTCGAGGCGTCGGGTGCCACGCTCAGTCAGGTCTGCGGCGACCTGGTCCGACGGGCGATCGCCCGCGGCTGAGCCGAGCGACATCCTGGATTGTCGACTTATTGCTAGATCGACTCAGTCGTGTTTGCCCTGGTCAGCGCTGGGGTCCATCAGGGCGACGATGCGTTCCAGGTCCTCGATCGAGGCGTACTCGACGACGATCTTGCCCTTGCGCTTCCCGAGGTCGACGCGCACCCGGGTGTCGAACCGATCGGACAACCGGCTGGCGAGGTCGGCGAGCCGGGGTGCGACGACCGAGCCGGACTGGCGTCGTGGCGAGCGCGGCGACGGACGTGATCCGGTGCCGACCGCGACGATCTCCTCCACGGCCCGGACGGAGAGCCCCTCGGCGACGATGCGCCGGGACAGCACCTCCTGCTCGTTGGCGTCGGTCATGGCCAGGAGGGCCCGGGCGTGGCCGGCGCTCAGCAGGCCGGCCGCCACGCGGCGCTGGACGGCGGCGGGCAGGCGCAGCAGGCGAAGCGTGTTGGAGATCTGCGGTCGGGACCGACCGAGCCGCTGGGACAGCTCCTCCTGGGTGCACGCGAAGTCCTCGAGGAGCTGCTCGTAGGCGGCGGCCTCCTCCAGCGGGTTGAGCTGAGCCCGATGCAGGTTCTCGAGAAGCGCGTCGCGCAGCAGGTCTTGCTCGCCGGTCTCGCGGAGGATGGCCGGGATCGACGGGAGGCCGGCCGCTTGGACAGCACGCCACCGCCGCTCCCCCATGACGAGCTCGTACTGGTTCTCTCCGACGGTTCGCACGACCACCGGTTGGAGGAGGCCGACCTCGCGAATCGACGCGACCAGCTCGGCCATCGCCTCCTCGTCGAACACCTGGCGGGGCTGGCGTGGGTTCGGACGGATCCGGTCGGTGGCGATCTCGACGTAGCTCGCACCGTCGACCGGCGTGAGGCCGTTGTCCGTGGTGTCGGCGACGTCCAGGGCCGCGTCGGCTACCGAATACGTGGGGGCCGCGGCGGTCGGGATCAGGGCTCCCAGCCCGCGGCCTAGCCCGCGACGCGTCGTCGTCACACGTCCTCCTCACTCACCTGGCCGCGGAGCACGACGCGGCGCCTGGGTTGGATCGCTGTCCGGCCATGCTCTCGCCGGCCCCGATGTCGGTGGTCTGGAGCGGCTCAATCGTCGCCCCGCGTCGGGTTTGGCTCGACGCCCGCTCCGGGCCCGGCCGCCGGTATCGCATGGCTCCCGCCGGCCGCATCGGGTGCGGACGCGACGGCGGTCGAGTCGTCCGTCGTCGCGAGCCGGGTGGCCAGCTCGCGGGCCGCCTCCAGGTACGACAGCGCGCCCGGCGAGGTCGGGTCATAGGTCATGACCGTCTGCTGATAGCTCGGCGCTTCCGAGATGCGCACCGAGCGCGGGACGGCGGTGTTGAGCACCTTGTCGCCGAAGTGCGCCCGTACCTCGTCGGCGACGCCCGCGGACAGGCGCGTCCGCGCGTCGTGCATGGTGAGCATGATCGTCGAGATCACCAGCTCGGGATTGAGATGCGACTGGATGAGCTCCACGTTACGCAACAGCTGACCGAGTCCCTCGAGCGCGTAGTACTCACACTGGATCGGGATCAGCATCTCCCGGCCCGCGACGAGGGCGTTGACGGTGAGGAGGCCGAGCGAGGGCGGACAGTCGATCAGGATGTAGTCCATCCGACCGGCTTCGTCCGCCTCCTGCTCGAGGTACTCGGTGATGGCCCGCCGCAGTCGAGACTCCCGCGCCACGAGCGAGACGAGCTCGATCTCGGCGCCGGCGAGGTCGATGGTCGCCGGGACGACCAGCAGGTTGTCGACGTCCGGACACGGCTGCACGAGGGAGCGCATCGGCTGGCCGTCCACCAGCGCGTCGTAGGTGCCAGGAGTGCCTTCGGTGTGATCGATACGCAAGGCGGTGGACGCGTTGCCCTGCGGGTCGAGGTCGATCACGAGAACGCGAAGCCCGTGCTGCGCCAGCGCCGCCGCGACGTTGACCGTCGACGTGGTCTTGCCGACCCCACCCTTCTGATTCGCCACCACCATGACCCGCGTCTGGTCGGGCCGCGGCAGGTGCTTCACTTCACGGCTGCGTTGTAGTGCACGCAGATGTTCGTCGGTCTCGATGGCGAGCGGGGTCGTCGGCTCCGCCGCGAGGAGGTCGTACCCGGTCGCCTGCGGATAGCGTGCCGTGCCCGGCGCGGGCGCCGGTCCGAAGCCGTGCTCGGTCCCCGGGTCGCCGGGTGGCCGCTCCGTCTTCTGATCCACCGCTTCGATCATCGGATCATCCTCGTCCTGGGTCGCCGGCGCTCGATGCCGCCCGAGAACATGTTTCACGTGAAACACCGTGCTCCTCACATGATCAACTGATCGGCCATCCCAATCCGGCAACGACCCGCCTCGAGTCTGTCCGACCGCCCAGAGCTGGCTGGGAGGGACGAACACCAGCCGACTCACGGTCACGCGTTCCGCGGTCGTCGGCGACGCGGTCGTCGACGCCGTGTCCGTCCGGGTCCTCGCTATCGTCTGCAGAGGGCCACCCTAGACCCGAAACCACGGGGACCGAACGCACACCGGCTCCTGACCGTCGAGGAGTGGACGCCCGCCCACCCTGAGCCTCAGGACCGAGCTCGCTCGGGCCCGGACGCGACGGGCTCTCCGACCTCGATCTCGACGACCCGCGTGGGCGTCTCCAGTACGTCTTCACCGTAGATCGCGATCCGTACGCCTGTCGCGCCGAGGCGACGAACTGTGGACGACGCCTCGGCGATCTCCCGCTCGGCAGAGTCCCCCTTGAAGGCGACGAGCGCACCTCCCCGGCGAACCAGGGGGAGGCACCAGCGCGCCAGTCGATCGAGTGGAGCGACCGCCCGCGCCGTGACGACGTCGTAGGTTTGCTCGCCGTGCAACTCCTCGGCACGGGCTCGCACGATGTCGACGGTTCCGAGCCCCAGTCGCCCGACCACCTCCGCCAGGAACCGCACCCGACGCGCCATCGGCTCGATCAAGGTGATGTCCAGATCCGGTCGACGGATCGCCCAGACGATGCCGGGAAGTCCGGCGCCACTCCCGACGTCAGCGACCACGGCCTGTTCGGTCGCCACGTCCGCGGCGGCAGCACAGTTCAGGAGATGCCGGTCCCACAGCCGGTCGATCTCCCGCGGCCCGATCAATCCGCGGTCGACACCCGCGGTCGCCAGAGCGTCGACATAGGCGTCTGCGAGAGCGAGCCTCGCTCCGAAGAGCTCGCGCGCCGCCTCGGGAGCGGGCGGCGTTTCACGTGAAACGGCCGGTGTCACGAGCGATGCACGACGACCTGCCGGTGCGGCTCCTCGCCCTCGGACTCGCTTCTCAGGCCAGCGGCGGCAACCGCGTCGTGGACGACCTTGCGCTCGAACGGGTTCATCGGATCCAGCCGGACCGACTCGCCCGACGCCTGGACCTCCTTGACGGTTCGTTCCGCCAACGCGATCAGGGCGTCGCGTCGGGCCGCGCGATGACCGGCGACGTCGAGCATCAGCCGGCTTCGCTGCCCAGTCTCGCGATAGACCGCGAGGCGGGTCAGCTCCTGGAGCGCGTCGAGGACCTCACCGTCGCGACCCACCAGAGCCTGGAGGTCGCCACCGACCACGGAGACCGACGCCCGGTCGCCTTCGACGTCCATGTCGATGTCTCCATCGAGGTCGGCGATGTCGAGCAGCTCCTCCAGGAAGTCGGCCGCGATGTCGCCCTCCTGCTCGAGCTCCACGACGCGGCTCGAACCGGACGTCGCGTCCTCGCCCGACTCATCGGCCGCCTCGGACCCAGGAGCCTCATCGGCCCCACCGACCTCGTCGGTCGCGGAGGCTTCGTGGGCCTCCGGCGCTCCGTCGGCCGCCTCGGGCAGCTCCACCTGCTCGTCGGCCTTCGACGTTGCCTCCGTCATCGCGAATCTCCTTGCTGCTTCGCGGCGATCTGGTCAGCCGCGACGTGGCTTCTTGCCGCTGCTCTTGCGTTGCGAACGCGACTGCCGTTTGGGCTGCTGCCGCGGCTTGGCCTGCGGTGGCGGCGTCGCCTCCGAGCTCTTGCTCGAGCCGGACTTGCCTTTGCCCGACTTCCTCTTGTTCGACTTGCCCTTGGTGGGGTTGCCACTCGTGGCCGCCTCGAGCGGATCCTCGGTGACCTCCCGGCCGTGCCGGCGATCCCGATCCTGCTTGGCCTTGAACGCCGGCGTCCCGGGCGCGGGGTTGTTGCGGATCACGTAGAACTGCTGGCCCATCGTCCAGAGGTTCGAGGTGGTCCAGTACAGGAGGACGCCGATCGGGAAGGCGATGCCGCCGACGGCGAAGACCACCGGCAGGACGTACAGCAGCATCTTCTGCTGCTGGGCGTACGGGCCGGTCAGTGCCGACTCCGGCATGTTCTTGCGCATCAGCTGGCGCTGCGTCGTGAACGTGGTCGCGGTCATCGCCAGGACCAGCGCGATGGTGACGACACCGACGTGCCAGGACGCGTCACCCCGCCAGTAGTCGATGAACCGGTCGGCGATCTTGGCGCCGAGCAGCGTGGCGTCGGCCAGCGAGTTGGCGTGCTCTTGGGTCAGCAGCCCCTTCGCGTCGCCGTGTGCCGCGTTGTCGAGCAGCCGAAACAGCGCGAGGAAGACCGGCGCCTGCAGGATCAGCGGCAGGCAGGAGGCGAACGGGTTGGTGCCCGACTCCTGGTAGAGCTTCATCGTCTCTTGCGACAGCCGCTGCCGGTCGTGGCCGTACTTCTTCTGCAGCTCCTTCACCTTGGGCTGCAGCAGCTGCATGTTGCGGCTGGACTTGATCTGCCGCACGAACAGCGGGATCAGCATCGCGCGGATGGTGGCGGTCAGGCCGATGATCGCCAGCGCCCAGGTCCAGCCGGAGCCGTACGGCAGCACCAGGTCGAACAGCCAGTGCCAGGCGATCAGGATCGCGGACGTCGCGTAGTACAGCGGCGTGATGATGGCGACGCCGATGTCTACGAAGAAGTCGATCATGGCCTTCCTTGCTGCGCGGGCGCGGACGCCTCAGTCGAGGACGATCCGACGGGAGGGACGGGATCCAGTCCGCCGGCCGCCCAGGGATGGCAGCGGACCAGCCGCCGTACCGTGAGGACGGTACCCCGTGCCGCGCCGTGCCTCGACACGGCCTCCAGCGCATAGGCCGAGCACGACGGGTAGTAGCGGCACACGTCGCCGTAGAGCGGACTGATCACCGCGCGATAGGCCTTGAGCAAGCCGATGAGGACGTACTTCACCGCGCCGCACCCAACGCGTAGGTGAGGCAGCGATCGATGTCGGAGCCGAGGGTGCGAGCGGACGCGTCGGCGGCCGGAGCCAGCGCCCGCACGACGAGGCGGGACGACGCCGGCAGTGTCGAGAGGCGGTCGCGCATCAGGTGGCGCAACCGGCGTCGGACTCGGTTACGGCTGACGGCGCCGCCGACCGTGCGATTGACGACGAACCCGATCCGCGCCGACGCGTCGGTCGACTCGGGATCCGGGCCCAGGGCATGGACGACGACGGTACGGCTGCCGGCCCGTCGCCCGCTGCGCAGGACGGCCGTGAACTCCTGGCGCGACCGGATGCGGGCGGCGGCGGGCAACACGGCGGAGGCTCCCGCGGGTCTCAGGCGGCGAGCCGCTGGCGGCCCTTCCGCCGCCGGTTCGACAGCACGGCACGTCCGGCGCGCGTACGCATGCGCAGACGGAAACCGTGCGTCTTGTGCCGACGCCGATTGTTGGGCTGAAACGTACGCTTGCTCACTTCGGACAGCTCCAGATCGAGATCGTTGTGCTCAGGGGGTCGCCGCCACGACGACGGTGACCCGGCAATGTCGCCCGAATCGACCAGGCGAGGGCACACTACAGCCGCCGAACGGAGTCCGACCTCAAAACGATACGGTCCGGCCGATCCGCTCGTCAAACGCGCGCGACGTCTCGCGATGTGTCGGATCGCCCCAGGCCTGTGGACAACCGCTTGCTGCCGGCACCGGAACGTTGTTACCGTCCCGCGATCAGCTTGGTTTTCCACAAGCTCGTGCACGGCACCCCGTACACATCCTGTGGACAACCGTGTGGAAGCCCTTCGTGGATCCAGCCACACTCGGGACGCGGACCACCGTCCTTGGCCCCGTCGAAGCGCCACGCAGGACCCATGATGACGACAGACGGGGAGGTCAGCCGGGTGACCGAGCACGACACGGGGACGGACAAAGCGGGCGGAACCGAGGCCGGTGTGGACAGTGACCAGCTCGCCAGCTCCTGGCAGTTGCTCGTCGACGACCTGCCGTCCAACCAACGCGCCTGGATCAGCGCCTCGCAGCCGGTGACGCTGCACGGCAACACGGTCATCGTCGCGGTCAAGGACGACTTCACCCGCGGCCAGCTCGAGACCCGGCTGCGACCTCGCCTCGAGGAAGCCCTCAGCGCGGCGCTCGGACGCGACGTTCGCCTGGCCGTCACCGTCGATCCCGATCTCGACGTGGCGACCGAACCACCACGCGGGCCCGCCACGGGCCAAGGCGATTTGTCGACAAGTCCACATTCGCCGTCCGACACGTCGGCTTCGATACCGTCCGGCCCGATACCGACAGCTCCGGCCGGCCCGCCACCGCCCGAGGGCCGACCCGGCTCCCCGCTCTCACCCGTCGACGACCCGACCGTGGGTGGCGCCACCCAGCCCGCCGCCAGCGTCACCGAGGCCCGGCTCAATCCGAAGTACGTCTTCGAGACGTTCGTCATCGGCTCGTCCAACCGGTTCGCGCACGCCGCCGCGGTCGCGGTCGCCGAGGCGCCCGGCAAGGCGTACAACCCGCTCCTCGTCTACGGCGACTCCGGACTCGGCAAGACTCACCTGCTGCACGCCATCGGGCACTACGTCCGCAGCCTCTACAGCGGTGCCCGGGTCCGGTACGTGTCCAGCGAGGAGTTCACCAACGACTTCATCAACGCGATCCGCGACGACCGGGCGGCGTCGTTCCAGCGGCGCTACCGCGACGTCGACGTCCTGCTCATCGACGACATCCAGTTCCTCGAGGGCAAGATCCAGACACAGGAGGAGTTCTTCCACACGTTCAACACGCTGCACAACGCCAACAAGCAGCTGGTGATCACCTCTGACCGTCCGCCCAAGCGGCTCGAGGCGTTGGAGGATCGACTGCGCAACCGGTTCGAGTGGGGTCTGATCACCGACGTCCAGCCGCCCGACCTCGAGACCCGGATCGCCATCCTGCGCAAGAAGGCCGCGACCGAGAAGCTCACCGCGCCACCGGACGTGCTGGAGTTCATCGCCAGCAAGATCCACACCAACATCCGCGAGCTCGAAGGCGCCCTGATCCGCGCCACCGCGTTCGCCAGTCTCAACCGGCAGCCGGTCGACCTCACGTTGGCCGAGATCGTGCTCAAGGACCTGCTGCCCGAAGGCGGCGAGCCGGAGATCACCTCGGCGCTCATCATCGCGCAGACCGCGGCGTACTTCGGCCTCACGATCGACGATCTGTGCGGCTCCAGCCGCAGCCGCGTCCTCGTCACCGCCCGACAGATCGCGATGTATCTGTGCCGCGAGCTCACCGACCTGTCGCTGCCGAAGATCGGCCAGCAGTTCGGCGGCCGCGACCACACCACGGTGATGCACGCCGACCGCAAGATCCGGCAGCTGATGGCCGAGCGTCGCAGCGTCTTCAACCAGGTGACCGAGCTGACCAACCGGATCAAGCAGCAGGCCCGGCAGACCTAGCCGATCCCTCCCCGCGCCCAAGACAAGCAGTGCACAGTCTGGGGACGAAGGTGTTGACGGACCGCGCCGGCATCGGGACGCCGTGTGAACAACCGGCCACCGGGTGATGGACGCGACGTGACCCGCCCCGTTGTCACCAGCCCGTACCGGTGGACATCCACAGCCCGTCCACCGAAGGTCACCCGACCTGACCTGCGTCGACACGGGATATCCACAGTTTGCACAGGTGTGATGACGCTGACGAGAGATCTCCATGTTCGATGACCCACAAGGTCAACCCCACGCTCGGGCTGGGGATATCCCAAGATCGCGTCCAATCCCTTCGCCGATGCCAGGACCGACCACCCTGTCTCCCCGAACCCTGTCGTGGCAGGATTTCTCAAGGCTGGGCGGCACCGAATCCGCAGGCGCGTCAGCGATCGTGGGTACGTCGTGTCACCATGTCCAGCACATTCTGTCTGGAGGCTGTATCTCGTGAAGTTCCGCATCGAACGTGACGTCTTCGCCGACGCCGTCGCCTGGACCGCACGCAGCCTGCCCAGCCGCCCGAGCGTTCCGGTCCTGGCGGGACTCATGATCGAGGCCGACGCCGACGGCCTTTCGCTGTCGGGGTTCGACTACGAGACCTCGACGCAGGCCACCCTGGACGCCGATGTGGCCGACGAGGGCAAGGTCTTGGTCTCGGGGCGACTGCTCGCCGACATCTGCCGAAGCCTGCCGGACAAGCCCGTCGACGTCGCGCTGGACGGCACCCGCGCCTCGCTGGCCTGCGGCAGCGCTCGGTTCAGCCTGCAGACGATGCCGGTCGAGGACTACCCCTCGCTGCCGCCGATGCCGACGTCGTCGGGCACGGTCAGCTCGGACCTGTTCAGCGAGGCCGTCCACCAGGCGGTGTCCGCGGCCGGTCGCGACGACATGCTCCCGCTGCTGACGGGCGTCCGGATGGAGATCGAGGGCAGCGCGATCACGCTGCTCGCCACCGACCGGTTCCGGGCGAGCCTGCGCGAGGTCGAGTGGTACCCCGCGGCCAGTGACGCCTCGGGCCAGGCGCTCGTCCCGGCCAAGGTCCTTGCCGAGACGGCCAAGGCACTCGTGCCGGGCACCGACGTGACGATCGCCCTGGCGACCGGCGACGCCGGCGACGGCGTGATCGGCTTCGAAGGCGTGGTGGGCAACGGGACCCGGCGGACGACCACCCGCCTGCTCGACGGGGAGTTCCCCCGGATCCGGCAGCTCTTCGCCGCCGACTCCCCCACGGTCGCGTGGATCGAGACCGCGGCACTCCTCGAGTCGGTCAAGCGCGTCTCGCTGGTCGCCGAGCGCAACACACCGGTCCGCCTGACGTACGCGGACCAGCAGGTGCTGTTGGAGGCCGGCAGCAGTGACGAGGCGCAGGCGTCGGAGTCGGTCCCCGCGCGCATCGACGGCCCGGACATCTCGATCGGCTTCAACCACCAGTACCTGCTCGACGGGCTGAGTGTCATCTCGGCACCGGCGGTCCACATGGCCTTCACCCAGCCGACCCGGCCGGCGGCGATGGCCGGTGCCACCGAGACCGGCGCCGACCCGAACCTTGATTTCCGCTACCTGCTGATGCCGTTGCGACTGCAGGGCTGAGCGGCGTCGCCGCGGCGGCGGTCGTACGAGAGGAGCCGCAGCATGCACATCGGTCTGGTCGGTCTCGGCCGCATGGGCGGCAACATGCGCGAGCGACTGCGCCGCGACGGACACGAGGTGACGGGGTACGACCGCGACCCGGACGTCAGCGACGTCGGATCGCTGGCCGAGCTGGTCGAGGCGTTGCCGAGCCCGAAGGTCGTGTGGGTGATGGTGCCCGCCGGCGGTCCGACGCAGGCCACCATCGACGAGCTCGCCACCCTGCTCGGCGACGGCGACCTGGTCATCGACGGCGGCAACTCCCGTTGGACCGACGACCAACGTCATGCCGAGGCGCTGGCCGAGCACGGCATCGGGTTCGTCGACTGCGGCGTGTCCGGCGGCGTCTGGGGTCTGGAGAACGGCTACGGCCTGATGTGCGGCGGCTCGGCCGAGCAGGTGGCGCTGGCGCAGCCGCTGTTCGACTCGCTCAAGCCGCCGGGTGACTCGGGCTACGTGCACGCCGGCGGTGTCGGGGCCGGCCACTTCGCCAAGATGGTGCACAACGGCATCGAGTACGCCGTGATGCAGGCGTACGCCGAAGGTTATGAGCTGCTCGCGGCCGCCGACACGGTCGACAACGTCACCGAGGTGATGGCGTCGTGGCGCCAGGGCACGGTGATCCGGTCGTGGCTGCTCGACCTGCTGGTCGACGCGCTGCGCGAGGACGAGGGGCTGTCCCAGATCGCCGGCTATGCCGAGGACTCCGGCGAGGGTCGGTGGACCGTGGAGGCGGCGATCGACCACGCCGTACCCCTGAACGCGATCGCGACGTCGCTGTTCGCGCGGTTCGGCTCGCGGCAGGAGGAGTCGCCGGCGATGAAGGCGATCGCGGCCATGCGCAAGGGATTCGGCGGCCACGCCGTACGGGCGGAGCCGCCGCCGGGCGGACCGCCGGGCAGCGGCACGGGGTGACGTCGGCCCGTGCACGTCGCCCACCTCTCGCTTCACGACTTCCGCTCCTACGAGCAGCTCGACCTCCCGCTCGAGCCTGGCGGCAACGTGTTCGTCGGACCGAACGGGCAGGGCAAGACCAACCTGGTCGAGGCCGTCGACTACCTGTCGACGCTGGCCTCGCACCGGGTCGCGACCGATGCTCCCCTCGTACGGGCCGGCGCCGGGCGCGCCGTGGTCCGGGCCGACGTCGTACGCGACGGCCGCAGCGCACTGCTCGAGGTCGAGATCGTGCCCGGTGGGTCCAACCGGGCCCGGGTGAACAAGTCCGCGCTGCCGAGGGCCCGCGAGCTTCTCGGGCTGCTGCGCACGGTGGTGTTCTCGCCGGAGGACCTCGCGCTGGTCAAGGGCGACCCGTCGGACCGGCGGCGGTTCCTCGACACCCTGCTCGTCACCCGGACCCCACGGCTGGCGGGCGTCCGGGCCGACTACGACCGGGTCCTCAAGCAGCGCAACTCGCTGTTGAAGACCGCCGGGTCCGGCCATCGCCGCGGCGGTGACACCGGTGCGCTGGCCACCCTGGAGGTCTGGGACGAGCATCTCGCGCAGGCCGGGTCGGCGCTGCTCGCCGGCCGGCTCGAGCTCGTCGAGGCGCTCCGACCGCATGTCGCCAGTGGGTACGGCAAGATCGCGGCCGCCGCCGTCGGCACTCGGGTCGACGTCGGCCTGACGTACAAGGCCTCCTTCGAGCTGCCGATCGGCGCACCGGACCGCGAGGTGCTCTCGGCCGCGCTGCTCGCCGCGATCGCGGCCCGGCGCGGCGACGAGCTCGAGCGCGGCGTCAGCCTGGTCGGCCCGCATCGCGACGACCTCGTCATCGGTCTCGGCGAGCTGCCGGCGAAGGGGTACGCCAGTCACGGCGAGTCCTGGTCGCTGGCCCTCGCGCTGCGAATCGGGTCTTACGACCTGTTGCGGTCCGACGGCGACGATCCGATCCTGATTCTCGACGACGTGTTCGCCGAGCTCGACAAGGATCGGCGCGAGCAGCTCGCCGACCTGGTCGGCGGCGCCGAGCAGTTCCTGGTCACGGCGCCGGTGCCGCAGGACGTGCCGGCGGTGCTCGAGGGGGTTCGCTACGACGTCGCGGAGAGCGTGGTCACCCGTGTCTAGGTCAGTCGATCCTTCGTCTTCCGAGCCCGCGGACGACTCGGGTGGGCCGGAGCACGATCCGAGCGGTCTCGACCTGGCCCGGTCGGTCGCCGGCTCCTATCGCAAGGACCGGCCGCGCCGGCGGACCATCCGAAGGAAGGGCAAGTCGAAGCAGCGTGGCGTCCGGGCCTCCGGCGCGCACCCCGACGAGCGCGACCCGCAAACCCTCGACGCCACCATCGACCGACTCGTGGCCGAGCACGGCTGGCAGACCGACATCGCCGTGCACGCCGTCTTCGCCCGATGGGATCAGATCGTCGGCGTCGAGGTCGCCCAGCACTGCAAGCCCGAGCGGTACGCCGACGACGAGCTGACCGTCCGCGCCGACTCGACGACGTGGGCCACCCAGATGCGGTTGCTCGCCGCCGACGTCGTACGCCGGCTCAACGGCGAGCTCGGCGACGGGACGGTGACCCGCATCCATGTCCTCGGGCCGCAGGCGCCGTCGTGGCGGAAGGGCCGTCGCACCGTCCGGGGTCGCGGCCCGCGGGACACGTACGGCTGATGGCGATCCAGCCCGACCGCGAGTGGCGCACGGTCGCGGACAAACCGGACACGGAGCGACGACCGTACGCCACTCGGCGGCCGGACCGCTGGCGGCCCACAGGGCGCGTCGAGGCGCCGGGCCCGCGAGGGGGTCCCCACGCGAAGCCCGCGAACGGCTGTGCGCCACGCTGAGAGGCCGTCACGGCGGCATCCTGCTCGTCCGCCGGGCGTGTCCACAGGGTGGGGATGTCCGTCACGCGGCCTGAGAGCGGCTACACTGGGATCGAGAGGATCGCTCCTGCGCTCGTTGCCGTCTCTCGCTCACGCGTCGGGGCCGCAGCGCTGGCGATCCTTCGTCATGTCCGGCCGCGCCGGCCGGGCCGTGGCCGCCTGGCCACACAGCAGACACGGAGGTCCCACGCGCGTGACGGCACCCACATCGTCGGCCGCCGACGAGACGGTCGAACGGCTCGAAGCCGCATATGACGCATCGACGATTCAGGTACTCGAAGGGCTCGAGGCGGTACGCAAGCGCCCGGGCATGTACATCGGGTCCACCGGGGAGCGCGGACTGCACCACCTCGTCCAGGAGGTCGTCGACAACGCCGTCGACGAGGCGATGGCCGGCGTCTGCGACCAGATCCGGGTCACGCTGCTCGCCGACGGTGGGGTCCGGGTCGTCGACAACGGGCGCGGCATCCCGGTCGACGAGCACCCCGTCGAGAAGATGCCCGCCGTCACCGTGGCGCTCACCATGCTGCACGCCGGCGGCAAGTTCGGCGGCGGCGGCTACAAGGTGTCCGGCGGCCTGCACGGCGTCGGCGTCTCGGTCGTCAACGCGCTGAGCTCCCGACTCGAGGTCGAGGTCAAGCGCGACGGCTACCGCTGGACCCAGTCGTTCGTGTACGGCGAGCCCGAGGGACCCCTCGAGCGCCACGAGGCGACCGACGAGACCGGCACCTGCGTGACGTTCTGGGCGTCGTCCGAGATCTTCGAGACGACGACGTACTCCTTCGAGACACTGAGCTCGCGGCTGCGCGAGATGGCGTTCCTCAACAAGGGTCTCGAGATCATCGTCAAGGACGAGCGGCCGATCGCCGACGAGATCGCCGAGGCGGTCGCCGACGGCACGGCGGCGAGCGACGCCGCCGGTGCCGACGGGGTCAAGCCCGCGACCAACGGCAGCGGCCTCACTCAGCGGTTCCTCTACGAGCGAGGCCTCGTCGACTACGTCGAGCACCTCAACAAGACCAAGGAGCCGGTGCAGGCCAGCGTGGTCGCGTTCGAGACGACCGACGAGACGTACGGCATGTCGCTCGAGGTCGCGCTGCAGTGGACCAACGCCTACAGCGAGTCGGTGCACACCTTCGCCAACACGATCAACACCCACGAGGGCGGCACCCACGAGGAGGGCTTCCGCTCCGCGCTGACCAGCACGGTCAACTGGTGGGGCGAGCAGTGGGGGCTGATCAAGAAGCGTGAGGACCGGCTGTCCGGCGACGACGTACGCGAGGGCCTGACGGCGATCGTGTCGGTCAAGGTGACCGAGCCGCAGTTCGAGGGCCAGACCAAGACCAAGCTCGGCAACACCGAGGCGAAGTCGTTCGTCCAGAAGGCCGTCAACGACCGGCTCGGCGAGTGGCTGGAGAAGAACCCGACCGAGGGCAAGCTGGTCGTCCGCAAGGGCATCGCCGCGGCGACCGCCCGCATCGCCGCCCGCAAGGCGCGCGACCTGGCCCGCAGCCGCAAGGGGCTGCTCGGTGGCGGCGGCCTGCCCGGCAAGCTGGCCGACTGCCAGTCGACCAACCCGGACGAGTGCGAGCTGTTCATCGTCGAGGGCAACTCGGCCGGCGGATCTGCCAAGGGCGGCCGCGACCCGCGTACGCAGGCGATCCTGCCGATCCGCGGCAAGATCCTCAACGTCGAGAAGGCCCGCATCGACAAGGTGCTGGCCAACGTCGAGGTGCAGTCGATCATCTCCGCGCTGGGCACCGGCATCCACGAAGACTTCGACATCGACAAGCTGCGCTACGGCAAGATCATCCTGATGGCCGACGCCGACGTCGACGGCCAGCACATCTCGACGCTGCTGCTGACCCTGCTGTTCCGGTTCATGCGCCCGCTGATCGAGCACGGCCACGTCTACCTCGCGCAGCCGCCGCTCTACAAGATCAAGTGGTCCAACGCGCGCCACGACCTGGCGTACTCCGACCGCGAGCGCGACGAGCTGCTCGCCGCGGGCAAGGACGCCGGCCGCCGGCTGCCCAAGGACGGCCCGATCCAGCGCTACAAGGGTCTCGGCGAGATGAACGACCACGAGCTGTGGGAGACCACGATGGACCCGGCGGCCCGCAACCTGCTGCAGGTGTCGCTCGAGGACGCCGCCCACGCCGACGAGCTGTTCAGCGTCCTGATGGGCGAGGACGTCGAGCAGCGCCGGTCGTTCATCCAGCGCAACGCGAAGGACGTCCGGTTCCTCGACATCTAGGGCCAACCTTCCACTGTGATGACACGTCTTCCAGGTACGACCACGAAGGACATCCCCTGTGACTGATACCCCGCCGGAGGCCACACCCGGTCGGATCGAGCTCGTCGAGCTGCAAGACGAGATGCGTCGCTCGTACCTCGACTACGCCATGAGCGTGATCGTGGGCCGGGCGCTGCCCGAGGTACGCGACGGCCTGAAGCCGGTGCATCGGCGCGTCCTCTACGCCATGTACGACGGCGGCTACCGCCCCGACCGCGGCTTCTCCAAGTGCAGCCGGATCGTCGGCGACGTCATGGGGCAGTACCACCCGCACGGCGACACCGCGCTCTACGACACCCTCGTACGGCTCGCGCAGCCGTGGGTGATGCGGGCGCCACTCGTCGACGGGCAGGGCAACTTCGGCTCGCCGGGCAACGACCCCGCGGCCGCGATGCGCTACACCGAGTGCCGGATGGCGCCGCTGGCCATGGAGATGGTCCGCGACATCGAGCAGGACACGGTCGACTTCCGGCCCAACTACGACGGCCGCAGCCAGGAGCCGGTGCTGCTGCCCAGCCGGTTCCCGAACCTGCTGGTCAACGGCTCGGCCGGGATCGCGGTCGGCATGGCCACCAACATCCCGCCGCACAACCTGCGGGAGGTCGCCGACGGCGTGCTGTGGGCGCTGGAGCACCCGGACGCCACCCGGGAGGAGCTCCTGGAGGCGCTGCTCGAGCGGATCAAGGGCCCGGACTTCCCCACGGCCGGCCTCATCGTCGGTACGCGCGGGATCGAGGACGCCTACCGCACCGGCCGGGGCTCGATCACGATGCGTGCCGTCGTCGACGTCGAAGAGGACTCCAAGGGCCGTACCTGCCTGGTCATCACGGAGCTGCCGTACCAGGTCAACCCGGACAACCTGGCGCTCAAGATCGCGCAGCTCGCCGACTCGGGCAAGGTCCAGGGCATCGCCGACGTCCGCGACGACTCGTCGAGCCGCACCGGGCGGCGGCTGGTCGTGGTGCTCAAGCGGGACGCGATCGCCCGGGTCGTGCTCAACAACCTCTACAAGCACACCCAGCTGCAGGACAACTTCGCCGCCAACATGCTGGCGCTGGTCGACGACGTGCCGCGTACGCTCAGCCTCGACGCGATCGTGTCGCACTGGATCACCCACCAGATCGAGGTCATCCAGCGGCGTACCCGCTTCCGGCTCCGCGAGGCCGAGAAGCAGGCGCACATCTACCGCGGCCTGGTGAAGGCGCTGGACGCGCTCGACGAGGTCATCGCGCTGATCCGGCGCAGCCAGACGACCGACGAGGCCCGCGAAGGCCTGATCGAGTTCCTGGAGATCGACGAGGTCCAGGCGCAGGCGATCCTCGACATGCAGCTGCGTCGCCTGGCGGCGTTGGAGCGGCAGAAGATCATCGACCACCTGGCCGAGCTCGAGGAGCAGATCCGCGACCTCGAGGACATCCTCGCCAACGAGTCGCGGCAGCGGCAGATCGTGTCCGAGGAGCTCTCGACGATCGTCGAGAAGTTCGGCACCGACCGGCGCACCCAGATCGTGCCGGCCGACGGCGACCTCTCGATGGAGGACCTGATCCCCGACGAGGACGTGATCGTCACGATCACCCGTGGGGGGTACGCCAAGCGGACGAAGACCGACCTCTACCGGCTGCAGAAGCGCGGCGGCAAGGGCGTACGGGGAGCGAACCTGCGTGGCGACGACGTCGTCGGCCACCTGTTCGCGACGACCGCGCACCACTGGATCCTGTTCTTCACCACGGCCGGCCGGGTCTATCGCACCAAGGCCTACCACCTGCCGGAGGCCGCCCGCGACGCCAAGGGCGGTCACGTCGCCGGCCTGTTGAGCTTCCAGCCCGACGAGGAGATCGCGCAGGTGCTGGCGATCCGCGACTACGAGCAGGCGCCGTACCTGGTTCTGGCGACGAAGCGGGGGTACGTCAAGAAGACCCGGCTGAGCGACTACAACAGCCCGCGCCAGGCCGGCCTGATCGCGGTCAACTTCCGGGAGGAGGACGACGAGCTGATCGGTGCCGAGCTGGTGCACGCCGAGGACGACCTGCTGCTGATCTCGCGCAAGGGACAGTCGATCCGGTTCCGGGCCGACGACGCGCAGCTGCGGCCGATGGGTCGGGCGACGTCGGGCGTGACCGGCATGCGGTTCCGCGCGGGTGACGAGCTGCTGTCGATGTCGGTGATCCGGTCCGAGACCGTGGCGTCCGGGGAGCCGCACTATGTGTTCACCGTCACGGACGGAGGATTCGCCAAGAAGACCGACGTCCAGCAGTATCGACGTCAGGGGCGGGGTGGCCTCGGCATCAAGGCCGCGCGACTGAGCGACGAACGCGGCCGGCTGGTGGCGGGTCTCGTCGTCAACGACACCGACGAGGTGTTGGCGGTACGAGCCAGCGGTCAGGTCACTCGAAGTGCGGTGGCGGGCGTGCTCCCCAAGGGTCGTGACACCATGGGGTTGACGTTTGCCAAGGCCGACGGCGACCCGGTCGTGGCAATCGCGCGAAACGCCGAAAGGGACGTACCCGACGACGAGGCCGAGGAGACCGCTTCCGAGACGTCGAGCACCGGCTCGGAAGAAACGACAGCGCAGGAGTCGTGATGAACGACCGCAACCCCGAGGAGACCACGCCGTTGGCTCCGCATCGGCCACTCACCGGGCCGAAGACACCCCGACCCAAGCCGGCCGGCGTGTCGCAGGAGCCGCCGCGGTGGAACCCCAACGGCGAGTCGTCCGGCCAGCCGGCGCGGCCACAGCGCCCGTCGCGGTCGTCGCAGGCGCAGCAGCAGTCGTCGGGTCGACAGGCTCGGCCCGCTCCCCCGCCGGGCCCGGCCACCCGGCCGCCGCAGGCGGACCAGCCATCCGCGGAGAGCCGCCCGTCCGGCGAGAGTCGGCCCTCCGGTGGCGGTCGCCGGTCCAGTGCGGGCCGCCGGTCCAGCGAGGGCCGGCAGTCCGGTAACCCGCCGTCGAAGGCCGTCCGGCCGGCTGGCTCCCCGCCCAATCCGGCGCCGCCCCC
>Ga0081538_10001832_pt1 | contig 21423 bp, 20 predicted proteins | sample TabmetS5T2R1_FD_71022 | JGI IMG/M metagenome (GOLD analysis project Ga0081538, IMG submission 71022) | Tabebuia heterophylla rhizosphere microbial communities from the University of Puerto Rico - S5T2R1 | ecosystem: Host-associated > Plants > Roots > Rhizosphere ...
GGAACAGGAGATCGAGGCCGTTCCAGGCGAGGACGATCGCGATCGCGGCGAGCAGGAGGCGGCCGGGGACCGCGTGCGCGACGTAGCCGCCGATGAAGGCGCCCACGATCGACGGCGGCGCCATCCAGGCGACGATCCGCCAGCTCACCCGCCCGGCCCGGGCGTGCGCGAGCCCGCCCGTGAGCGCGGCCACCGCGCTGACCGCGATGTTCGTTCCCGCCGCGGCGGCCGTGCTCCCCGACGCGAGCAGGACGGCCGGCAGGCGCAGGCTCCCGAGCACGAGGCCGACCACGGAGCCGAGGAAGCCGGCGACGAACGAGCCGGCGATCGCTACTGCGAGCTCCCAGGCCTCCACAGCGGCTCCTGAGAGCCGGCGTTCGCGGCCCGGGCGAGGATGAAGAGGAGGTCGGAGAGGCGGTTCAGGTACGCCAGCGCGGCCGGATTGACGTCCTCCGCCTGGGCGAGCGCGGCGGCGCGGCGCTCTGCCCGTCGGCAGACGGCGCGGGCGACGTGAAGGCGCGACGCGGCCTCGGTGCCGCCGGGGAGAACGAAGCTCCGGAGCGGCTCGAGCCGGGCGTTGACGAGATCGCAGAGCTCCTCGAGCCGCTCGACCTGGGCCGACGTCACCCGCAGCCTCTCACGTCGGTCGTCCACGAGCGGGACGGAGAGGTCGGCGCCGAGGTCGAAGAGGTCGTTCTGAACCTGTTCGAGCCAGGGCCGGAACTCCTCGGGAAGCCCTCCGGCCAAGGCGAGCCCGAGGAACGAGTTGAGCTCGTCGACGGTCCCGTACGCCTCGATCCGCGGATCGGACTTCGGGACGCGGCTGCCGTCGCCGAGGCTGGTCTCCCCCGTGTCTCCTGCCCGGGTGTAGATCCGCGTCAGCCGCACGGGCTCGTCCCGGCGTCTCGCCACGGCGGCGAGTATAGAGACGGCCGACGTGCCGAAGCCGGCAGCTACGAGGCGATCAGGGCGCGGATCTGGCGGAGGCGGGGCTCGCGCTCGACGAATGCCTTCACGACCGCCGGGTCGAACTGGGCCTCCGCCTCGCCGACGATCTCGCGACCCGCCTCCTCCCAGGTGCGTCCGGGCCGGTAGGGTCGGTCGCTGGTCATCGCGTCGAGTGCGTCCGCGACCGCGAAGATACGGGCGGCGAGCGGAATGTCGGTGCCCTCGGTGCCGTCCGGGTAGCCGTCGCCGTCCCAGCGCTCGTGGTGCGAGCGCACGATTTCGAGGCCGTGGCCCTGCAAGAAGGCGACGCCGCCGAGCATCTGCTCGCCGAGCAGCGTGTGCGTCCGCATCAGCCGGGTCTCGCCCTCGTTCAGCGGACCCGGCTTCTGCAGGATACGGTCCGGGATCCCGATCTTGCCCACGTCGTGGAGGAGGAAACCGTACTCGGCGCCCGGGTCCTCGAGGAGCTCGGGGCTGAGCGGTTTGGCCAGCTCGAGCGCGTAGCGCTGGACGCGCTGGGAGTGGGCCCGCGTGCCGGTGTCCTTCGACTCGAGCGCGCTCGCCAGCGCGGCGACCGTCTCCTTGTAGGCGTTCTGCAGGAGAACCCGCTGACCGCGCTCGATCTCGAGGAGGTGGCGGAGGTCGCGGGCGTAGAGCAGGAGCTGCTGTCCCTCCTGCACCGGGCCCTCGCCGCGGGCCGGCGGCGGAACTGCCGCGAGGCCGCCGGTGAGTCGCTCGACGACGTCGAGTAGCTCGAGCGGGCTGAACGGCTTCGTGAGCAGGGCGTCGGCACCCGAATCGACCTCGACCGCCGTGTCCTCAGCCGAGCCGGAGAGAAGGACGACCGCGATGTCGACGGTCTTCTCGTCCGCCTTCAAGCGCCGGCAGAGCTCGCTGCCGCTCATGCCAGGGAGCCGAAGGTCGAGCACGATTGCGTCGGGCCGGTGAAGCCGAATGGACCCGAGGGCGGCTTCCGCGGTCCCGACATCTTCCACGTCGACGTCCACGACCTCGAATGTCGTGCGTAGGAGTGCCCGGAACGCGGCGTCGTCGTCTACGACTAGTAGGCGCACTAGCGGCTCTCGATTATTCGTGCTGCGGCTGCGATCGGTTCACTGACGCCCCCTCAGGCAATACAGTCTGCTTTCTGCCCCGCGACCACACTGCGCGAAGCAGAAGCTAGACAGGGTTACCTGACGGGGCACTAGGCGTAACTGTAAAACCCGCGTCCGCTCTTACGCCCGAGTCGTCCCGCGGCGACGTGCTCGCGCAGGAGCGGGCAGGGCTCGTACTTCTCGTCGTCGAGCCCGTCCCGAAGCACCTCCATGATCGAGACGCACGTGTCCAGGCCGATCAGGTCGGCGAGCGCGAGTGGGCCCAACGGGTGGTTGAAGCCGAGCTTGGCAATCGTGTCGATCGCCTCGGCCTCCGCGACCCCGTCGGCGAGGGCGTAGGCGGCCTCGTTGATCAGCGGCATCAGGATCCTGTTGGAGACGAAGCCCGGGAAGTCGTTCACCTCCGCCGGCGTCTTGCCCAGCTCGCGGGCGAGCTCCACGATCTCCCGGACGGTCTCGTCGGAGGTCGCCGGGGCCCGAACGACCTCGACCAACGTCATCACGGGCACCGGGTTGAAGAAGTGCATCCCGATCACGCGGTCGGGCCTGGCCGTCACCTCCGCCAGGGACGCAATCGGGATCGAGGATGTGTTGGAGGCGAGCACCGCGTCGGGGCCGAGCGCGGCGTCGGCACGGCGGAACACCGTGGACTTGACGCTCATGTCCTCGACGACCGCCTCCACCATGAGGTCGGCGTCGACCAGGTCGTCCACGACGTCGACGCGCGCCAGCACGTCTGCGGGATCTTGCGTCGCGCCCTTCGTTGCGAGCTTCTCCAGGCTCGTCGCCATTGCCGCGAGCCCCGTCTCGACCGCGCCGGGAGCGACGTCGTGCAGGTGCACCCGGCGGCCGGAGGCAGCCATTACCTGCGCGATCCCAGCTCCCATCTGGCCGGCACCGACGACGAGAATGCGCTCGAAACGCACGGCGGCGAGCCTACTGGAACCCGCATCGACCCTGCGGTGTAGTGCTCGTGATGGCAGCGAGGTTCCTCATCTTGGCAGCGACAGTCGTTGTGCTCGCCGCCTGCGGCGGCAAGGACGAGGACGCGCCGCAGGCGCCCGCGGGCCGCTCCTCGCCGCCGCCGGCCAAGCCGCTGCTTGCTGCGTTGAGCGATCCTGCGGGAAGCAGGCTCAGCTGGGTCAGCGGCAGGACGCTCGAACCGGTCGGCCGAGGCTCCGTCTCGATACCGTTTTTCGCCGGGGTAGCGGAGCGCTCGCCCGACGGCAGCGCGCTCGCAGTCGGCGACGCCGAAAGCGGTTCAGTACAGCTCGTCGACGTCGAGAGGATGCGCTCGCTCGGCACGATCGCCGTGGGCCGCGCTGACTTCGTGGAGAAGCTCCACTGGGTGCGGCGGGACCTGCTCCTCGTCTCGCTCGGCGGCGTTCCCTCCCGTGTCGCGGCTCTCGACCCCGTGACGCAGCGCGTGCGGTCCCTGCAGCGGCTCGGCGGGACAATGCTGTACTCCGAGCCCGCGGGGAACTCACTCGTGTCTCTCGTCGCACCGGCCCAGGGCATCGGCCCGGCGCGGCTGGTCGTCTTCGACGGCACCGGGCTCCGCGCCGCGGAGTTGACCGAGATACAGGCCGGTTGGGCAGACGAGGGCTCGAGCAGCGAGGACTATCGGGCTCGTCAGTCGGTTCCCGCCCTCGCCGTCGAGCCCTCGGGCACTCGGGCGGTCGTAGTCCCGGCCGGCGGCCGGGTCGCCGAGGTCAACCTGGCCTGCCTGCAGGTGAGCTATCACGACCTCAGCGAGCCCGTTTCGCTCCTCAGACGCCTACAAGACTGGCTCGAGCCGGCCGCTCACGCCAAGATGATCGAAGGCCCCGACCGAAACGCCGTCTGGCTGCCGAGCGGACTCATAGCCGTCAGCGGCGCGCAGCACTCCACCGATGCGGGTTCGGTGGAGATGACAGCGGCCGGGCTCCTCCTCATCGACCCGAGCGACTGGAGCGTGCGTCGCGCAAGCGACGAGCCGAGGCGGGTGACGTACAGAGGCGGTGCCCTCCTCGGCTCCGCCTGGAAGCAGGGCTCGGAGCAACAGACGCTGATCGCTTTCGACCCCGACGGGACGCCACGTTTCACCCAGTCACGAGAGGCCGACTTCTCGCAGGCAAGCGGAAGCCACCTGTACGTGACCTCGTACGAGGGCACGCGCTTCGAGATCATCGACCTCGAAACCGGGAAGACGGTCGGCCGGGCCGCGCCGAGGCACGAAACCCGGCTTCTCGAGACCGGCTAGACCTCGAGGAGCAGCGCGTCGCCCTGGCCGCCGCCGGAGCAGATCGCCGCGAGGCCGAGCCCGCCGCCGTTTCGGCGCAGCTCGTAGATCATCGTCCCGAGGATGCGCGCGCCGGAGGCGCCGACCGGGTGGCCGAGCGCGACCGCGCCGCCGTTGACGTTCGCCTTCTCGGGATCGGCACCCAGCATCTTCAGAGAGTTGACGGTGACCGAGGAGAAGGCCTCGTTGACCTCGAGCCGATCGACGTCGTCGATCGTCTTCCCCGCCTTCTCAAGCACGCGGGCCGCCGCCTTCGCCGGCGTGCGCGCGAGGTAGGCGTATTCGTCGGCGATGTATGCGGAACCGATGATCGTCGCGAGGATCTCGAGCCCTCGCTTCTGCGCGAACTCCTCGCTCACGACGACGAGCGCGCCGGCGCCGTCGTTGACCCCGGGTGCGTTGCCCGCCGTCGTCGTCCCCTCGGGGTCGAAGACGGGCTTCAGCCCGGCAAGCTTCTCCAGCGTCGTGTCCCGCCTCGGCGCTTCATCGGTGTCGACGCCGTCCACGGAGACTAGCTCCTCCACGAACCGGCCCTCGTCGATCGCGGCCACGGCCCGCTGGTGAGAGCGGAGCGCCCAGGCATCCTGCTCCTCGCGCGTGATCCCGAGCTCGCGGGAGACGAAGGACGCCTGCTCGACCATGTGCTTCCCGTCGAAGCTCGAGACGAGCCCGTCGTGAAGCATCAGGTCGATGACCGCGCCGTCGCCGAGCCGGTAGCCGAAGCGCGCCTTCTTGAGGACGTACGGGGCGTTCGACATCGACTCCATCCCGCCCGCGACGATCACGTCCTGGTCGCCGGCGCGGATCATCTGGTCGGCGATCTCGACCGCGCGCACGCTCGACGCGCAGACCTTGTTGATCGTGTCGCTCGGGATCTCCTTGGGCAGGCCGGCGCCGACCGCCGCCTGCCGGGCCGGCGCCTGGCCGGCACCGCCCTGGAGCACCTGTCCCATGATCACGTACTCGACCTCGTCGTCCCGGATGTCGACGCGGTCGAGCGCCCCGCGGATGGCAATCGCCCCGAGGGCGGGCGCCTCGTACTCCTTGAGGGCACCGCCGAGCTTGCCGAACGGGGTGCGGGCGGCGGCGACGATCACCGAGCGAGCCATGCGGCCAGCGTACCAACCGCCCGTCATTCCTCCGCGCGGCGTTCGCGCCAGGCCTCGGCCATCGCCACCCGCTTCGCCATCGACGGGTGCGTGTCGAGGAGGAGGTACGACCACGTCGGCGGGCTCGGGTCGGCCTTGGCCTCCTCGGCGAAGCCCCGCCAGAGGCGGCTCGTGGCCTCCGGGTCCTCGGTCGTCTCGAGCGCCACCCAGTCGGCCTCGGCCTCAATGTTGCGCGTGATCGCGTTCTGCACGGGGAGGGCCAGAAGCTGCAAGACGACCAGGACGAGCAGTGCGAGCGGGACGGCCGCGGGCTCGCGCATCCCCCCGCGGCGCTTCGTCACCCATGCGATCAGGAAGGCGCCGGGGAGGGCGAAGAGCGCGTACCAGGCGATGTTCTTGGCCAGGTGGTTGCGCGAGTGGTGCCCCAGCTCGTGGGCGAGCACGACCCGCACCTCGTCGTCGTCGAAGTTGTCCACGAGGGTGTTCCAGAGGATGACCCGCCGGCTCGGGCCCAGCCCGGTCGCGGCGGCGTTGGGGCTCTCCCAGGCATCCACCTCCTGGACCTGAACGCGGATGGGCGGCAGCCCCTGCTCCTCGGCGAGCCGGTCGGACTCCTCGACGAGTGCCCGCGGCGGCTGCTCCTGGGCCGGGATCAGGTACGGCGAGATGAACGTGAAGAGCGCAACGAGGCCGACGAAGACCGCCGCACCCGGAATCCACCACCAGTCGCCGAGCGGCCCGGCGAGACCCATGACGATCAGAAGCGCCAGGCAGACGAAGAGGAACTCGCCCCCGAGCGCGAACCAGTTGAGCACGAGCCAGTCGAGGTAGCCGAGTTCGGAGACGTCGTGTCGGCGCTGCCACCAGAGGTCGAGGATTCCGAAAGGAACCTGGACGAGCCAGACGACGGCGAACCCCAGCATCCCGAGCAGCATCCCCGTGCCGATCCGGCCCGCCGCCGACTCTCTGGCAAAGCGCACGCCGTAGCGGGCGTAGACCGCAAAGGCTCCCAGCAGGACGACTGCCGACGCGACGTAGCTCCAGCGCAGAAAGCGCTCGAAGTCCCGCGCTTCGTCGAGCGCGGGCTCGGGGAGGACGTTGCCTGCCGCGACCTCGGGCAGGCGAAGGCCGTCGGGTATCGACGTCTGCCAGAGCCACCACGCCGCAGCCGCCCAGGCGGCCGCGAGCGCCGCTACGACGAGAGCGACGGCGGCCGCAGCGGGCCGGGCCACGGCGGCAGCGCCTCCGGCTGTCCCTCGCGCTCGGACTCGACGTACTCGGTCGGGCCGGCGAACGCATAGCTATCGGTCAGCAGATAGACGTAGCCATAGGTCTGCTGGACGTAGCGCAGGCAGTAAGCGCCCAGGTTGCGAAGGCCCTCCGGCATCCGGGCGAGGAAGACGCCGACGAACCAGCCGAAGAACGCCACCAGCGAGAGGACGAACCAGAGCCCGGACGAGAGCACGAACGCCGGCACGGCCAGGAAGATGCGGAAGAGGGTCTTCCAGCGGTTCTGCCGCTCTCGCGGAGCGATCTCGAGGTCGACCGGGTAACTCCCGGGAGCTCCCGTGAATCCCGGGAACGGGTTGGCGATAAGGAAGAGGAAGGCAAAGACGTGCGTGTCGTAGCGCAGGAATGCGCCGATAAAGCGGTGGAGAGCCTCGGGAAGCCTGCCGGTGAAGAGCGTCGCGAACCAACCGAGGATCAGGGCGAAGAAGACCGCAATGCTCCAAAGGACGAGCCAGACGAGGTGCGGAAGCGTGAGGAGGAGGCGGAAGAACACGGTCAGCCGCGAGCGGCGGAGGTCGTCCTCGACCCGTAACCGGATCGGCTTGTCCGGGGTCGGCTGCGTCGCGGCCGGCTCGCGGGTATCGGCGTTGGGATAGCGGTCCGTGAGAAAGAGGAGGAACCCGGTCGTCTGGGCCGAGTAGCGAAGCCCGTATACGGCGAGGTCGCGGAACCCGAGCGGCATGCGGGCGAGGGCGACGCAGACGAACCAGCCGAAGATCGCAGCCGCCACGACGACGCCGCCGTTCCCTGAGAACGACCACCAGCCCGTGTCCCGGCCGCCCTCCGAGCCGCTGGTCTGCCAGCCGCCGCCGCCGCCTCCGCCCGGCGCTCCGGTCAGGGCGGCCGTGAGCAGCAAGGCCGGAATCCCCAGGAAGAAGCGGAATAGCGTCTTCCAGCGGCTCTGCCGGGCGGGACCCTCGATCTTGACGTCGATCGGGTAGTCCCCCGCCTCACCGGCAAAGCCGGGGTACTCGTTCGCGGCCAGGTAGAGGTAGCCGAACAGGTGGGTCGAGTAGCGGACGTACTTCGCGAAGAACCTGTGGAGGCTTTCGGGGAGGTGGGCCGTCGCGAGCACGATGAACCAGCTCAGGATCGCCACGAAGAAGACGCCGATGCTCCAGACGAGGAACCAGATGAAGTGCGGGATCGCGAGGATGAGGCGGAGGAAGACCGTGAGCCGCGACCGGCGCAGGTCGTCCTCTACCACTACGCGGATGGGATGCGGCTCCACCCTTGAAGTATCCGCGACCTCTCGGATGAGCGCCGTCATACCCGTCGAGGCAGCTTCTCAACCGCCTTGACGTGGCTCGCCGCGCTCGCCTACGCTCTCGCCTGATGACCACTCCCGTCCGCACCTGGTGGGCCTGGCGCCGCGAGCGGAGCGGGAGCATCGCCTGCTAGAGCAGAGGCATCCCTTCGAACCCGCTCCGCTCGTCGACCCCCAGGAGGGTCAGTTCGCCTGCCATGACCACCGCCTCCGACATTCATGCCGACCTGATCACCCCGCTCGGTGCCTACCTCCGGCTCCGCACGGGGGCGCGCGCAGGATTCCTGCTCGAGTCGGTCGAGAAGGGGCGGCTCGGCCGCCACAGCCTGGTGGGCGCCGGCGAGCGGCTCGTCGACTTTGGCGAAGCCGAGCGTGAAGTCGCGCGAGGGCACCCCGTCGTCGGCTACCTCGGCTACGACCACGTAGCCGCGCTGGAGCCGACGGTGGCGCTCCCCGAACCCGGTCCGGATCTGCCGGAGAGCCGCTTCGTGGTCGCCGAGACGCTCGTGCGCTTCGACCATGCGGCCAGCGTGGCGGAAGTGCTCGCCGGCGATCCGGCCGGCCTTTCCGCGCTCCTGGCGACGGAGGCTGCCCCAGAGCCGGGGGCCGCCGCGGGTGCCGGCCCGACGCAGCGCTTTCCGGCCCGCGAGGCCTACGAGGAGGGCGTCCGGCGCGCGAAGGAGCACATCCGCGCAGGCGACGCGTTCCAGATCGTCCTCTCGCAGCGGGCCGAGCGCCCGACCGGAGTGTCCGCGCTCGCGCTCTACCGCTCCCTCCGACGCATCAACCCGTCTCCGTATCACTTCCTGCTCGAGCTCGACGGAATCTCGCTGGTCGGCTCGTCCCCCGAGACGCTGGTCAAGCTCGAAGGGACCCGCGCCTCTCTCAACCCGATCGCCGGGACGACCAGTCCGGGCGCCGGGGACGCCGAGCGCCTGCTCGCTTCCGAGAAGGACAAGGCCGAGCACGTCATGCTCGTCGATCTCGGCCGGAACGACCTCTCGCGGGTCTGCGCGCCTGGAACCGTCCGCGTCGTCCGCTTCCTCGAGGCCGAGCGCTACTCCCACGTCACGCACCTCGTCTCGGAGGTCGCCGGCGAGCTCGTGCCTGGACGCACCGCCTTCGACCTCCTCCGCGCATGCTTTCCCGCCGGCACGGTCTCGGGCGCACCGAAGGTTCGCGCCATGCAGATCATCTCGGAGCTCGAGGGCTATCGACGCGGCCCGTACGCGGGGGCGGTCGGGTACGCCCTCCCGGACGGGTCGCTCGACACGTGCATCGCGATCCGGACGGTGATCCTGGCCGACGGGCTCGCGCGGCTCCAGGCCGGAGCGGGGCTCGTCGCCGACTCCGATCCGGCGTCCGAGCACGAAGAATGCCTGCGCAAGCTGGCGGCGTTGGAGGCGGCGCTTGCCGACGCGGAGCAAAATACAGGACGCTAGTGCCCCTCCAGGCAATACACGCCTGCTTCCGCCCCGCGATCACGCGGCGCCTGAGCCCACCCTCGCCCTTGCCAAGGCATCCAGCTAGCCGGCATTACCTGAAGGGACACCCGTGATCCTCCTCGTCGACAACTACGACAGCTTCACCTACAACCTCGCCCACCTCTTCGAGGAACTCGGTGCGGAGGTGACGGTGATCCGGAACGACGCGATCGACGCCGACCGCGCGGAGCGACTCGCACCGAGCCACCTGATCATCTCCCCCGGCCCCGGCCGGCCGGAGGACGCGGGAGCCTCGGTCGAGATCGTTCGCCGCCTCGCCCCGAACGTCCCGACGCTCGGCGTTTGCCTGGGCCACCAGGCAATCGTCCAGGCCTACGGCGGCGAGATCGGGCAGGCACACCGACTCCTGCACGGCAAGGCGAGCGCCGTCACCCACGACGGCCGGGGCGTCTTCGAGGGCCTTCCGGATCCGCTCGCGGGAGGGCGCTACCACTCGCTCGCAGCGACCACCGTGCCGGAGGAGCTCGAGATCTGCGCGACCGCCGAGGACGGGGAGGTCATGGCCGTGCGGCATCGCGAGCTCCCGGTGGTCGGCATCCAGTTCCACCCCGAGTCGGTGCTCACGCCCGACGGGCCGACGCTCGGCCGCAACTTCCTGGAGGGACGAGCGTGACCATCCAGGAGGCGCTCGCACAGATGCTCGACGGGCGCGATCTCACCCGGACCGAGGCGCGCGACGTCATGAACCAGATCATGAGCGGTGAGGCGACGCCTGCGCAGATGGGCGGCTTCCTCGTCGCGCTCAGGCTGAAGGGCGAGCGGGCGGACGAGATCGCCGGCTGCGCCGAGGCGATGCGCGAGCACGTCCTCTCCGTGCGTCCGCGTCGCGACGACCTCGTGGACACCGCGGGGACGGGCGGGGACGGGGCACGCACGTTCAACATCTCCACGACGGCGGGGCTGGTCGCGGCGGCGGCCGGCGCCGGCGTGGCGAAGCACGGGAACCGCGCGGTGTCCTCTGCCTCGGGGTCGGCCGACGTGCTCGAGGCGCTCGGCTTCCGGCTCGACCTCGATCCGCCGCAGATCGAGCGATCGATCGACGAGCTCGGGTTCGGCTTCCTCTTCGCGCAGATCCACCACCCGGCGATGCGGCACGCCGCACCGGTGCGGCGCGAGCTGGCCACCCGCACGATCTTCAACGTTCTCGGGCCGCTCACGAACCCGGCGGGCGCCCGGGCTCAGGTCGTCGGCGTCTACGCGCCCGAGCTGGTCGAGACGATCGCCTCGGTGCTGGCCACGCTGGGGGCGCGGCGCGCGTTCGTCGTGCACGGGGCTGGTGGGATCGACGAGCTCTCGCCGTTCGGCCCGAACCTCGTCTGCGAGGTCGTGGACGGGGACGTCAAGCGGCGGGAGATCGACCCCCAGGACTTCGGCGTTCCTCGCTGTTCCTTCGCCGACCTTGCCGGCGGCACCCCGGAGGAGAACGCCGCGGTCGTTCACGAGATCTTTGCCGGCGCGCCCGGGGCCAAGCGCGAGGCGGTGCTCCTCAACGCGGCGGGTGCGATCGCGGCCGCGGGCCATGCCGCCGGCCTCCCCGACGGCTACGGCCTGGCCGCGGAAGCGGTCGACTCGGGTGCCGCCGCCGAGCGCCTGGAGGCGCTCGCCGCCTTCTCGCAGCAGGAGGCCATGTCCTGATGCGCCACGCCCGGGTGCCAGGCACTAGGCCATGGTCCTCGAGGCCACGCGGACGCTCGGAGCGGAGCGGCAGCGCGGGTCGGTGCCAGGCACCTGGCCATGGGCGCCCGGGCAAGGAACGAACCTGATGGGGCGGTTCCGGGACTCGCTGGCGCGGGAAGGGCTCCGCGCGGTCGCGGAGGTCAAGCGGCGCTCGCCCTCGGCGGGCGACCTGCGGCCGAACGCTGACCCCGCCGCGCTCGCGAAGGCGTTCGCAGGCAAAGGGGCGGCTGCCGTCTCGATCCTGGTCGACGAGCGCTTCGGCGGCTCGTTTGCCGACCTCGCCGCCGCCCGCGCCGCCTCGGACGTCCCGCTCCTCGCCAAGGGCTTCTTCGACGACCAGAGCGACCTGCTCGAGGCTCGCACGGCCGGTGCGGACGCCGCCCTCCTCCTCCTGCGGGACCTGGACGACGAGCAGGCCACGTTCATGCTCGCCGCGGGGCGTGAGCTAGGGCTCGACCTTATTGTCGAGGCGCACGACGCCGCTGAGCTCGAGCGGGCAGTTGCGCTCCGTGCCGAGATCATCGGCCTGAACGCCCGAGACCTCAATACGTTCGCGATCGACCGCGACGCTCAGCTGGCGCTCGTCGCCGCGGCGCCGCGCGACCGCGTGATCGTCGCCGAGAGCGCCATCGGCAACCGCGCGCACGCCGCGGAAGCAGAGCTGGCGGGTGCCGACGCCATCCTCGTCGGCTCGACGCTCATGCAGGCGCCCGAGCCGGCCGAGAAGCTCGCCGAGCTGCTCGCCCGGCCGCTGGTCAAGGTGTGCGGGTTGACCCGCGAGGAGGATGTCGCGGCGGCCGCGGCGGCCGGCGCCGATCTGGCCGGCTTCGTGCTCGCCGAGAGCCCGCGCCGCGCCGAGGCCCCGCTGCCCGTGCCCGACACGATGCTGTCGGTGGCCGTCTGCGTCGGAGAGGCGGCGGCCGTCGACACAGACCTCGTCCAGCTCTATCCGGAGGAAGACGGCCACCGCGGTCGCAACGGCGTGCTCCTGCGCGAGGGCGAAGCGGTCGCCGAAGTGCGCGATCTCCCCTGGCTCGGGACCGACGACCGACACTGGAACGAGACTGCCGCGATCCCCGGCCGCGTCCTCCTGGCGGGCGGACTCGGCCCCGAGAACGTGCGCGCCGCCATCGACGCCGTCGCGCCCTGGTGCGTCGACGCCAGCCGGAGCCTCGAGCTCGAGCCGGGTGTGAAGGACCACTCCCGGGTGCGCGCCTTCGTCGAGGCGGCGCGCGCCCGCACGGGTGCCGGAGCATGAGTGTCACCGAGTACGGGCGCTACGGGGGCCGGTACGTCCCGGAGACGCTGATGCCGGCCCTCGAGCAGCTCGAGCGCGGCTGGCAGACGATCCGCGGCGACTCGACCTACGCCGCCGAGCTGGCCGAGCTGCACCGCGCCTACGTCGGCCGGCCGACGCCGCTCTACCACGCCGCCCGCATCGGCGACGGCCGCCGCATCTATCTGAAGCGCGAGGACCTCTGCCACACCGGCGCGCACAAGATCAACAACGCCGTGGGCCAGGCTCTGATTGCCCGCCGCCTCGGCAAGGAACGCATCGTCGCGGAGACGGGGGCAGGCCAGCACGGCGTCGCGGCCGCGACCGTGTGCGCGCGGTTCGGGATGGAGTGCGTCGTCTACATGGGTGTCGAGGACATCGAGCGTCAGCGACCCAACGTGGAGCGCATGGGCCTGCTGGGCGCGGAGGTGCGTCCCGTCGAGTTTGGAACGCGCACGTTGAAGGAAGCAACCAGCGAAGCGATTCGCGACTGGATCACGAACGTCGAGACGACGCACTATCTGATCGGCTCGTGCGTCGGGCCGCACCCGTATCCGGAGATCGTGCGCGAGCTGCAGTCCGTCATCGGCATCGAGGCCCGCACGCAGATCCTCGAGACGGAAGGGAGGCTGCCCGACACGGTCGTCGCATGTGTCGGCGGCGGCTCGAACGCGATCGGCACCTTCGCGGGCTTCGTCGCAGACGAGGGCGTCCGTCTGATCGGCGTCGAGGCCGCGGGCGCCGCCAGTCTCGGCACCGGGCGACCCGGCGTCCTCCACGGTGCGCGTTCCTCCGTGCTTGCCGACGAAGACGGACAGATCGCCGACGCCCACTCGATCTCCGCTGGCCTCGACTACCCGGGCGTGGGCCCGGAGCACGCATACCTCCGCGACTCCGGGCGGGCCGAGTACGTCCCGGCCTCCGACGAGGAGGCGCTCGCCGCGCTCCACCTCCTGGCCGAGCGCGAGGGGATCATCGCGGCGCTCGAGCCCGCGCACGCGCTCGCGCGCGCCCTCGAGCTGGACGCCGCGGTGATCCTGGTCTGCCTCTCAGGACGCGGGGACAAGGACCTGGCTGTCGTCTTCGCGCACGAGACATGAGCAAGCGCCTCTCTGTCTATCTGATGTGCTTCCCGGAGACGCCCGCGCTGGCCGAAGCCGCCGTCGAGGGCGGCGCGAACCTGCTCGAGCTCGGGTTTCCCTTCTCCGACCCTCTTGCCGACGGGCCCGTCATCCGCCTGGCCGGCGAGCGGGCTCTCGCGCGGGGCATGCGAACGCAGCGGTGCTTGGAGTGCCTGGCGGAGACGCGCCGCCGGGTGGGCCCCGAGGTGCCGCTGATCCCGATGACGTACGCCTCCATCCTCGAGGCCCACGGCTACGACCGCTTCTGGGCGGACTCGCAAGCGGCCGGCGCGACGAGCCTGATCGTCGCCGACCTTCCGCTCGAGGCAGCGCCCGAGATCCCGCGCGTCCAACTGGTCGCGCCCACCTCGACGGACGACCGCATCGCCCGCGCGGCGGCCCGAACCGACGGCTGGCTCTACCTCGTCTCGGTGACCGGGACCACCGGCGCGCGGGAGAGTGTCTCCACGCAGCTCGACGGCCTCGTTCAGCGCGCCCGGGCAGTCACGGGCATGCCGCTCCTCGCCGGCTTCGGCATCTCGACCCCGGAGCAGGCCGCCGCCGCGGCGACCCTCGCCGACGGGATCGTCGTGGGCAGCCGTGCTGTCCAGGTCGCCGACGAGCTCGGCCCCGCGGGCTTGAGAGAGTACGTCGCCTCGCTCCGCCGCGCCGTGGACGAGGCAACGCTCACGGCGCCCGCGCCCTCACCGTGAACCACGGTCGCCCTTCTTAACTCCCGGGGCACCCCATCCCACCACCCGCTTTCGAGCGTACTCCCGGTAAGCGCACGTGTGGGTCACGAAATGTGCCGAGAGAGTGACGACCCACGCGCTGCTAGGGAAGCCTCGGGGCCGAGGGCGGGCAGTCGACGGCAACGTCGCCCACGCGGACGACGGCACGGTCGCGCCCCGCGCCGCAGTCGACGATGTCAGGCAGTTCATCCTTCTCGGCCGAGTGAAGGAAGTCGCGATCGTGGCCGCCTTCGAGGACGTCGAGACCACGGCCACCGTAGAGCGCGTCCGGGCCGCCGACGCAGGGCGAGCGCGGCCGCGAAGACGCGGAGGAGAGTGCGCTTCACGGGCGCTCCTTTCCAAGGGGTGGATCGTGCCTAGGCACTGAACCACGCCCCTGTATGGACCCGTACGGGATGTGTTAGCCGGGCGTAAGGTCGCCGTCAGCGCGCGATCCAGATCACGCGCTCGCAGTCGTCGGCAACCACGTCGTTCGGCCGCGCGACCACGCGGTCCCGGCGACGGCCGCAATCGATCCGATCGCGGACGCCGTCGTCCTCGATCGAGATGATCTCGTCTCGACCGTCACTGAGGTCGGCGGTGAGCCAGTCGCCGTGGAGCCTGTCGAGCCCGAGGCCGCCCCAGAGGCGGTCGTGCCCGTAGTGTCCCCAGATCGCGTCGTTGCCGGGACCACCCTGGAGACTGTCGGGGCTGAACTCGCCGTTGAGCTCGTCAATCCCCTTGTTCCCAAGGATCACGTCCGCCAGCTCGCCGCCGTACAGGTAGTCATCGCCGCCGAGGCCGACGAGGACGTCCCGATACAACCCGGTGGCGGTCCAATCGTCGTCGACGTCGTCCGCACCGACCCAGATCCTCCCCGGCACTCCTCGGCCGCTAATGGCACGTGCGGACTCGCAATCGAAGCCGCGGTCACGCCGGCGGTGGTCGCGGCGGGAGTAAACCACGCGGTCGAAGCCGGGGCCACAATCAATCACGTCCAGGTCGCCGTCGCTCTCGCCTGCCCAGACGACGTCGTTTCCGGGCCCCGCGTAGACGACGTCTCTCCCGTGGCCGGGCCGGAGCACGTCGTTGCCGCGTCCGCCGTCCAGAGTGTCGTCGAGCCCGTGCCCCCAGAGGAGGTCGTTCCCCCCGCCTCCGACGAGGATGTCGTTGTCCTCCTCGCCGTAGAGCCGGTCCCAGCCGTAGAACCCGATGAGCACGTCCCTGCCTCCGCGGCCGAAGATGTCGTCGCGCTTGCCGGTGCCCACCAGCTTGTTGTCTCTCTTGCCCCCGATGATGAGCTTCGCAGACGCCGCGGGCGCCAACGCCAGAGTCAGGACCAGCGCGAACGCGAGCACTCCGACCCCCCAAGCTCGTGTCCCCGGCCGCATCAGGACCTCGAAAGGTAGCGGCGGCAAGCGTCGTTTTCCAGACGGGAAGCGACGAAACGTCCCTCCCGCCGCGTAGGCTATTCCCATGGGTAGCCCCCAACCCAACCGTTCGTAGTGGCCCGGGCTCCCGATTCCCGTCGGCGGCGCAGGACGTAGGCTACGCGCGATGCATACGCTCGAACTGACCGACGACGAGCTCCGCCTCGTGAGGTCCGCGCTGACCGCCTATCTCGAGGATTTCGGACACGAGGAGGCGGACATCCTGCGGGAGCTCAAGGCGATCATCGCCAAGCTGCCACCGAGCCCGTAGTGGCTGTCCTCGATTCCCGGGCGGACCGCGCGGCGGCGGACTACGCCGCCAACCGGGAGCGGATGGAGGCGCTGGTCGGGGAGCTTCGGGAGCGGACGGAGCAGGTCGCGACCGAGCGCCCTCCTGAGGCAGTCGAGCGCCATCGTGCGCGCGGCAAGCTGCTGGCTCGTGAGCGAGTCGAGCGGCTGCTCGACCCCGGCTCCGCGTTTCTCGAGCTGAACGCGCTCGCCGCCTGGGAGCACTACGGCGGCGAGGCTCCAGGGGCCGGCCTGATCGCCGGCATCGGCGCCGTCGAGGGCGTCGAGTGCGTGATCGTCGCCAACGACGCGACCGTCAAGGGCGGCACCTACTACCCGCTCACGGTGAAGAAGCACCTGCGGGCACAGGAAGTGGCCGAGCAGAACCGCCTGCCGTGCATCTACCTCGTGGACTCCGGAGGCGCGTTCCTGCCGATGCAGGACGAGGTCTTTCCGGACCGCGAGCACTTCGGCCGCATCTTCTTCAACCAGGCCCAGATGTCGGCGAAGGGCATCGCCCAGGTCGCCGTGGTGATGGGCTCCTGCACGGCGGGAGGCGCCTACGTCCCGGCCATGAGCGACGAGACCGTGATCGTGCGCGGGACCGGGACGATCTTCCTCGGCGGACCGCCGCTCGTGAAGGCGGCGACCGGCGAAGAGGTGAGCGCCGAGGAGCTCGGCGGCGCCGATGTCCACTCGCGGGTGTCGGGCGTCACCGACCACTACGCGGTCAGCGACGAGCACGCGCTCGCGCTGGCGCGGCAGATCGTGCGCAACCTGCATCGAGCGAAGCCAGTCCCGCCCTGGGACGTCCTTCCCCCGGAGGAGCCGCTGTACGACGCGGAGGAGCTCTACGGGATCGTTCCCACCGACTACGGGAAGGGCTACGACGTTCGCGAGCTCGTCGCCCGGGTGGTGGACGGGAGCCGCCTGCACGAGTTCAAGGCGCTCTACGGGGAGACGCTCGTTTGCGGTTTCGCGCGCATCGAGGGCTACCCGGTGGCGATCCTGGCGAACAACGGCGTGCTCTTCTCCGAATCGGCGTTGAAGGGCGCCCACTTCGTCGAGCTCGCGTGCAAACGCCGCCTGCCGCTCCTCTTCCTTCAGAACATCACGGGCTTCATGGTGGGGAAGGAGTACGAGGCGGGAGGCATCGCCAAGGACGGGGCCAAGCTCGTCACCGCGGTCGCCTGCGCGCAGGTGCCCAAGTTCACGGTCCTCGTGGGCGGGTCGTTCGGCGCGGGCAACTACGGCATGTGCGGGCGCGCGTACGCGCCGCGGCAGCTCTGGATGTGGCCGAACGCACGCATCTCGGTCATGGGAGGCGAGCAGGCCGCTACCGTCCTGTCCACGGTCGGTCGAGCCGACCCGGACGAGATCCGCGCCAAGTACGAGCGCGAGGGGAACCCGTACTACTCGACCGCCCGGCTCTGGGACGACGGGATCATCGATCCCGTCGACACGCGCAAGGTCATCGCGCTGGGAATCTCGGCGGCCCTGAACGCGCCGATCCCGGAGACGACCTTCGGCATCTTTCGCATGTAGCCACGGGTCGGGGTTGGCACCCCCGCCCCTGGGGGCCCCTCACGTGGTTGGCGCACTCTCGGGGCGGCCCCGTGACCCACGGGTGCGCAGTCGGGCGATAGGCTCAAAGCGGGTGGTGGCCCGGGGTGGCCCCAACGGCGGGGGCTCGGTGGAAGTGAGCTAGCCGGGCTCGGCGTGGCTGACGCTGCTCGCCCGTGTGACCCATTCCGCCGCCCAGCCATCGACGGCTCGACGCTCGTCTTCGTCGAGGCCGCGGAGCGGGGCACGCACGTCCTCACGGATCGGGACGCCACGCCGCCTGAGAACTCGCTTCAGCGTGGCGTGCCGGGGAAAGGCCTCGAGACCACCCCGGAGCTCTCCGAGCTCAGCGCTGCGCTCGGGACCAGGGTCGCGGACGGCGGCAGCGACCAACTCCGGAAAGGCGGTGGCCAAAGCCGACACCGAACCCTTGGCGCCCCGCTCCATGCCGGCGCCGATCAGGCTCTCGGCGCCGACGAAGATGTCCAGATCCTCGATCAGGTAGGGCTCGAGCCGCTCGAAGGGAGCGTCGGAGACCTTCATGCCGGCGAGGTTGGGCGCGGCCTCCCGCAGTCGCTCGACGACCTCCACGGGCACCGCATAGCCGCTCACGCCGGCGAACTCGTAGACGTAGAACGGCGTCGGCGCGCACGCCCGGGCGGCCGCCCGGAAGTGGCCGAGCAGCTCCTCCTCGTCGAGTAGGAAGTACGGCGGCCCGATGACCGCGACCGCATCGGCACCGGCGGCGGCGGCATGCTCGGCCAACGCGACCGTGTCGGCGGTGGTCTGCGCGCCGCAGTGGACGGCGACATCGAGGCGACCGGCGCAGGCAGCGACGAAGAGGTCGGTGACGTGTCGGCGCTCGGCCGGCGAAAGGAGAATTCCCTCCCCGGTCGTTCCCATCGCCAGGATCCCGTCGAGCCTCCGTTCGGCGAGAAACTCGACCAGCGGCCGAAAGGCGTCCTCGTCGACCTCTCCCCCGTTCTCGCGAAGCGGGGTCACCGCGGCGGCCAGCGCACCCTCGAGCATGGGCCGAAGCCTATGCTGACCGGCGATGAGCGCGCTTCGGGTCGAACGGGACGGCGACATCCTGCGGGTGACCATCGCGCGGGCCGAGCGGCGGAACGCCTTCGATGCCGCCCTGATCGCCGAGCTGACGGAGGCTTTCGCCGACGTCGCCGACGCGGGCGTCGTCGTCCTGGCCGGCGACGGGCCGAGCTTCTGCGCAGGAGCCGACGTCGAGTGGCAGCGCTCGTCGATCGACCTCGGCTACGACGAGAACGTCGCGGACGCAATGCGCCTCTACCGGATGCTCGAGGCGATCGATACGTGCCCGGCGCCCGTAGTCGCCCGCGTTCAGGGGTTTGCCCTGGGCGGTGGCTCGGGCGTCGTTGCTTGCGCCGACGTGGTCGTCGCCGGCCTCGACGCCGTCTTCGGCTTCACCGAGGTTCGCCTGGGAATCATCCCAGCCGTCATCTCGCCGTTCGTGCTCGAGCGGATCGGCCCGGGAGCGGCTCGCCGCTACTTCCTCACCGGCGAGCGCTTCGACGCCGCCGCCGCCCTTCGCATCGGGCTCGTTCACCAGGTCGCCGAGGACCTCGACGCGGCCGTCGAGCGGGTCGTCGGCAATCTCCTCGCCGGGGGCCCGGAGGCGATCCGCGCGGCGAAACGGCTGATCCGCGGGCGCCCGGTCGGGGAGGCGACCGCTCACGTCGCCGCGAAGCTCCGGACGAGCCCCGAAGGACAGGAGGGCCTCCGCGCGTTCCTGGAGAAGCGCCCGGCCGCCCGCCCCGGGGGCGGCACCTGGGGCGTGTACTCAGGGGCGCGCGACGCCGAATAGCTGCCGGTCCCCTCTGCCCGCGCCTACCCGACACCCGTTCCTCCGGTGCCGCCGCCCCAGGTGAACACCACAACCAGAACGATGAAGACGACGACCGCGAGCAGGACGACGATGACCATGCGACGGACGGTTTGCCTAGTTGCCATGGGCGAACCCCCAGGCCCCGCCCGGGTACCCGGTCAGGCGGACCCAGGGCGTCTTGGTGTTGAAGCAGAACTGGAAGCACTGCTGGAACTTGCCTTGGGCCCGAACCCGGTACAGGCTCCTGTTGGCACCACCGTCGATGTCGAGCGACATGTGGCCCTTGAAATCCCACCCCGAAAACTGCAGGCAGCACTCGATGTCGCGCCAATAGGTGGGAGACCAGGGGTTGGTCGTCTTGACGATCTGCGAGCCCCCGGCCTCCCAGCACCAACGGATGGTCAGGATGTACTTCCAGTAGAAGTACCCGAACAGCGGGTGCTTGAGGCCGTGCCAGCCGTAGACCTTCTTGCACTTGATGGGTGCGGCGGTCGCCGTGGTGACGGCATCCGCCGTCACCTGAGAGACCTGGACGGCGGGTTCGCCGTTCTCGAGCACGACCGGCTCCTCGGTGGTGACGGTCTCCGCCGCCGCGACGGTCGCCGGCACCGAGAACATGAGTACGGCGACGAACGTCGATCCAATGGCTTTGGCGGCGCTCCAGTTCGCCGATGCGAGCAGCGTTTGCACTTCAACCTCCCTCTTCCGGAACTGAGTCGAGGCCGCGGGCTGCGCCGCTCGAGTTCGATGTGCCTTCACGATAGACCAGGGTTGCCGGTCTCGACAACGGCTCGTCGAGCCATGTCCATTTGGGACGAGGGAGGCAGAGCCGCTGTCCGCCGAGAGGGTGCTCGGAGTTGTTACCCGCGGGTAGCACTACCGTTCCACGCGCCCGTCTCGTCGATCACGGCGAGCTTCCTCGCTTAAGCTGAGACGCCGCGAAGGCAGCTCACTCCATGGAAATCCGCAGGCTCCTCGTAGCGAATCGTGGCGAAATCGCAGTGCGCGTCTTCCGCACGTGCCGCCGGCTCGGCATCACTACGGCCGCCGTCTACGCGCCGGACGACGAAGGCGCGTTCCACGTTCGGCAGGCGGACGAAGCGGTTGCCATCGGCAGCTACCTCGACCCTGCCGAGCTCGTACGCGCGGCGCGCGAGGCTCGAGCAGACGCGATCCATCCCGGCTACGGGTTCCTCGCCGAGAGCGGCGACTTCGCCGAGGCGGTGTCCGGCGCAGGCATCGTCTTCGTCGGCCCGTCCCCGGCCGCGCTCCGCGCTTCCGGCGACAAGCTCGAGGCAAAACGGCTCGCGCGGGAGGCGGGAGTTCCGGTGGTCGAGGCGGGCGAGCCGGGCGAGCTCGGCTTCCCCGTCATCGTCAAGGCGGCTGCGGGAGGCGGCGGACGGGGCATGCGGGTCGTCCGGGCGCCCGGGCAGCTGGCGGAGGCCCTCGAGTCCGCGGCGCGAGAGGCCGAGGCAGGATTCGGAGACGGTCGGGTCTTCGTCGAGCGTTTCGTAGAGCGTCCCCGCCACGTCGAGATCCAGCTGCTCGCCGACCGACACGGGGGCGTCGTCCATCTGGGCGAGCGCGAGTGCTCGATCCAGCGACGCCACCAGAAGGTGTTGGAGGAGAGCCCCTCCCCCGCCCTCGACCCCGTTCTGCGCGGCGCGATGGGCGACGCGGCCGTCGCCTTCGCGCGAGCGGTGGGCTACGAGAACGCCGGAACCGCCGAGTTCATGCTGGACGGCGAGAGGTTCTTCTTCCTGGAGCTGAACGCGAGGCTCCAGGTGGAGCACCCGGTGACCGAGCTCGTGACGGGTATCGACCTCGTCGAGCAGCAGCTCCGCATCGCGGCCGGCGAGCGGCTCGCCCTGGGGTCCCGCGAGCCCGGGGGCCACGCGGTCGAGGGGCGGCTCTACGCCGAGCACCCGCTGACGTTCCTCCCGCAGACGGGGCGGCGCCGC
>Ga0081538_10001833_pt1 | contig 21421 bp, 15 predicted proteins | sample TabmetS5T2R1_FD_71022 | JGI IMG/M metagenome (GOLD analysis project Ga0081538, IMG submission 71022) | Tabebuia heterophylla rhizosphere microbial communities from the University of Puerto Rico - S5T2R1 | ecosystem: Host-associated > Plants > Roots > Rhizosphere ...
TAACCGCCGTTGCATCACTCCGCACCCTTTTGTTTGCTATGACATATCGTGCAGCGGACTGCTATGCTGTAGCATATCCTACCACATGAGGGAACCTAAAAGTACTTGTACTTTAGACACCTTCCATGGCAGAAAGGTTGACAAGAGCTTCACGATGGTATCCTAAATATTGTGAGAAGAAGCACCATGGATATCATCGGTGCATCTGTGCAACGGACCTGGCACACCTGCACCGACTTATGGAGGTATATATGCGTCGCCATCGCGCCATACTCATCGGAGTCATCCTGAGCCTGCTCGCTAGCGTAAACATCGACGCTAGCGCTGCTGATCAGCTCGACCTGGCGGCCTTTCGTGCGGCAGCCTTGAAGCAGCACAATGTCTACCGGGCCAAGCATGGTGTGCCCCCATTGGTACTCAGCTCCCAGCTCAACGACGTGGCACAGCGCTATGCGGAACAGCTCGCCCGCACCAACCAGCTGGTGCACAGCAACAATAGGCAGTTGGGGGAGAACCTGTACGCCTTTGAGTCCTCCGGCCAGACGCTCCCGCGCCCAGAAGCGGTGGTCGACCGCTGGTACAGTGAAATACATAGCTATAATTTCGACAAGTCCGGTTTTCATACAGAGACCGGCCATTTCACGCAGCTGGTCTGGAAGTCCTCGAAAGAACTCGGCATGGGCATTGCGCAAGCCGCCGACGGCACGTGGTACGTCGTCGCCAATTACAGCCCTCCTGGCAATATCTCCGGTCAATTTCCGCTGAATGTGCTGAAACCCAAAAAGTGAGGGTAGTGCCCTACAGAGAATGAGCAGCTCCCTATTCCCAGACAGCCCTCTTTAGCCTTTGCCCTCCAGGTGGCGCTCCTGTACAATGCTGCTCTCACAGGTAATACCCACGCAAGACCAGAGGGTATCTGCAGGCGATACTCCCTCATACGCCACCCTCACCATGGACCCAGAACAATGACTATAGCCCTCCAAAATGTAACCGTGCTGGATTTTTCTCAGGGACTCTCCGGCCCGTTTTGCTCGCTGCTCCTGGGTGATCTGGGGGCCCAGGTGATCAAAGTCGAACCGTTAGAGGGTGACTGGGCGCGCCAGTTAGAACCGCGTCAGGGCAAGCATAGCGCCGTGTTTCTGGCGCTCAACCGCAACAAGACCAGCATCGCGCTGGACTATCAGTCAACCGCCGGCCAGGGGGTCGTGCAGCGGCTGGCGCGTCGCGCTGATATGGTGCTCTACGACGCCCACCCAAAGCACGCCCGGACGCTAGGACTGGACTATGCTAGCCTGGCAGCACAGAACCCGCAGCTCATCTATGGCTTACTCACACCGTTTGGCGAGCATGGGCCATGGGCGGATCGGGCTGCCTCGGAGCTGGTGGTGCAGGCAGCCTCGGGCTATCCGCGCTACCTCGGCGGTGTCGGGCAGGAACCCGTGCGTCTTGGGCTCGATGCTGCCAGTGCGGTGGGCGGGACGTTCCTCCTGCAGGGCCTTCTGGCAGCACTGTTCTACCGCCAGCGCAGTGGGTGTGGGCAGTGCGTGGTTGTGTCACAACTGGGAGCGCTGTATGCCGTCAAGACGATTCAGATCGCGGCCCAGCATAACCCTGATACCTGGGAAGGCTACCATTGCTGGGGCCCCTATAATCCGCCAGATACCGGCTGGCAGACCCAGGATCGCCCCATCGTGTTCTCCTTCGGAGAGTTCACGGGGGGTGGCCCAGACAAACAGAGTCAGTGGCCAGCGTTCTGCCGCGCCCTCGGACTCGACCATCTGCTCGATGATCCACGTTTCGAGCCTGATGGCAAAAATTCCACTGGCTTGGGCGCGGATGTCGCTCCCCTGCGCTCCGAGTACGAGGCGGCTTTTCGCCGCCGTACGGCTGCCGAGCTGGTGGAACTCGTACGGCGTCTGGAGGGCGCCGCCTATCCGTATCACACCTACGAGACGCTCTTTGCTGACGAACAAGCGCAGGTGCTTCAGCTCCTGCAGCAGATTCCAGGGCCCGAGGGCCCACTCACAGCCGTCAAAAATCCCTGGAATTTTTCAACGCTTCGCCCTGTGACCCAATGTGGACCGCCAGCACTGGGCAATGCCACGGGTGCCGTCCTCGCGGCGCTGGGGTATACGGCGGCGCAGCGCCAGCAACTCTTCGACGCCGGGGTAGTGGTGGGGAGTGACGAGATCACCCAAGCCGTGACGCTGGCGCTACCGCGCTCGCTTCCTAGCCTACCTGCAGCCGCGGCCCTGGTGCAGCGTCGCGGCGGGCCGCTGGCGGGCGTACGGGTTCTGGACATCTCCGGCCTGGGCGTGGGACCGGTCACTGGCCTGTTCCTGGCCGAGCTCGGAGCTGACGTGGTGAAGGTTGAGCCACCCCATGGAGATCTGGCGCATACGGTCCTACCGCGCCAGCACGGTACCAGTGTGCTATACATCAGCGCCAATCTCTGCAAGCGCGGTATCGTCCTGAACTTGAAAGACCCGCGCGACCTCGAACGAGCCTATCGCCTGGCGGAGCGTGCTGACGTGTTTGTCGAAAATTTTCGGGTGGGAGTGGTCGAGCGTCTAGGGCTCGGCTATCAGGTGCTCGCCGAGCGCAATCCACGCCTGATCTACTGCTCCATCTCCGGCTTTGGCCGGCACGGCCCGCTCGCTTTGCTACCGTCTGTGGACCCGTACATCCAGGCGTTTTCAGGCTTTGCGAGTCTTAATGGCAGTCTGGGAAGTCAGGGAGAGAGTTTACGCAACATCGGTTTTATCGATCTCAACACCTCGGCCCTCACCGTACCAGCGATTCTCGCCGCCCTGGTGGCGCGCGAGCAGACCGGGATGGGTCAACACATCGTGGCTTCCATGCTTGAGGCGGCAGTCGCGCTGCAAATGAGCCGTATCGCAGAATTTTTTGCGACTGGGCGGAGTCCTGTGCCCTGCGGCAGTGGCATGCCTTACAGCGTACCGGACCAGGCGTTTCGTGTGCGGGATGGGTATCTCGCGGTCAGTGCGCGGACGCAGACAGAGTGGGAGCAGCTGTGCCGGGCCCTGGGACAGGAGAGCCTGCTGGACGACCCACGCTATCGCACCCTGGCTGATCGGCTGGCGCATCGTCGCGAGCTCATCGCGTCTCTCGCAGGTATATTCCATACCCATCCATCAGCCTGGTGGATCAAGGTGTTGACACAAGCCGGTGTGCCCTGCGGACGTTTTCATACCTACGACGAGATGTGCCTGCACCCGCAGGTCCGCATCAACCAACTCATGGCTGAGGTGCCCACACCCCACTGGGGGACAGTCCGTGTGGCCGGATTGCCCTGGTCTTTTAGCCTGACGCCAGGCGTGTTACGCTCCGGGCCACTGTGGGGCAGTGACACGGCAAACGTGCTCGCCGATATCTCTTTTGGTAATGGCGCTAATTGAAGCTATAATTTTCCAGAAAGCTCTAGTGGTTTGGAGTACCAGTTTCAGCCAGGTTTTTCTTTGCCCGCCAAAGCCCACCTGAAGGCGGTACTACCAACACTGGCGTAACATATTGTCCCGCAAAGAGAGATAGAGCATGTGGCCATTTCGACGTCACCAAAACGCGGCGCAGACCAACCTGGCCTTTCATAGGGCTGCTGAGGACTGGCTGCGTCGCCCTCGTGACGCTGACTCCGACGCGGTCGTCTTGCAAGCAGTGCAAGGTCGGGTCGAGATCGCATGCGAAGGGGAGATCTCACACGAGGGGCTGAAGAATGACATAGACGGCACGCTGCTAGCACCGATTCCTGAGGGTTGCTTCTTGGCAGGGGAAAGTCCTTTCGCGGTAGACCTCCCGGCTTATATGCTCGCCTTATATCCAGTGACTAACGCACAGTATAAACGTTTTATCGAGGCGACTGGTCACCGGGCACCGAACGTCGCGGATCATGGCAAGCCCGTATGGCAAGGCCGTGATTTCCCCCCCGAGAAAGCTATGCATCCTGTGGTCTGTGTGAACTGGGATGATGCTCAGCTCTACTGCCAGTGGGCCGGCCTCCGGCTGCCCACAGAACTGGAGTGGGAGAAGGGCGCACGTGGTACGGACAGCCGCAAATATCCATGGGGTGAAGCGTGGCAAGAGGGACGACTGTGCCGCTGGTCTCAGAACAAGGGCAACGAGACGACCTGCAGCGTCGGGCAATACCAGGTCGGCTGTAGCCCATGGGGCCTGTATCATATGGCTGGTAATGTCCTGGAATGGTGTGTTGACGTGTATGATCCTGCGGCGTATGAGCGCTACAAACAAGGGGACGTGCGGCCACCGGCCCCGCCCATGGCCGCACGGGGTGTGATCCAGAGCATGAACAGTCACGTTGTACGAGGTGGGTCGTGGCGTATAACCCACCCAAGCTTTTTTCAGTGTGCCTATCGTCTCTTCAGCGATCCGACGGCGCGATACGACGCGGTGGGCTTTCGCTGTGCCAAGACGGGGTTATGTACTGGCACCAGCTCCTCTTGAACCCGGCAGCATACGTGCAGAAAGCCTCGAGCCATGTATCTCGATTTTTATCATCTCAAAAAAGCGCCGTTTCACATCACGCCGGATCCGGAATTTCTTTTCTTGAGCCCAAGCCATAAGGCGGCTCTGGGAGCGTTGGTGTACGGTATCGAAGAACGCCAGGGATTTGTGACGCTTATTGGTGAGGTGGGCCTGGGGAAAACCACCATCCTGCGCTCGTATCTGGAACGTGTTGACCAGTCGCAGCTCAGGCCCATTTATATTTTCAATTCGAACGTGTCCTTCAGTGACTTGCTGAAAACGCTGTGCCGAGAATTCGGCATCGAGGTGCTGGCAGAGGATATCGCCGACACGGTCAATCGCCTGCATCAAGTCTTGATTGAGGAGTACAAACAGGGCCGGAATGTAGCCCTGATTGTCGATGAAGCCCAACACATGCCGCTCGAGACGTTAGAGCATCTGCGCATGCTTTCCAATCTGGAGACCTCGACGCAGAAGCTCATCCAGATCGTCCTGGTCGGGCAGCCAGAGTTTGATGCCAAGCTCAATGACCATGCCTTACGGCAGCTCAAACAACGCCTGGTGATTCGGGGCACCATCTCGCCCTTGACTGACGAAGAAAGCCGGGATTACATCATCCATCGTTTAGCCAAAGTCGTCATGGTGGACGAGCCCATTTTCACCAAGGGTGCCCTCCGGGAGATCATTAAACACGCGCAGGGCACGCCTCGGGTCATCAATATACTCTGCACGAATGCGCTCATGCAGGGGTATGGTTATCGCAAGCGGCGCATTGCAACGAAGATCATCAAAGAGGTGATCGCCGATTACACCGGGAAGAAGCCGCAGCGGCTATGGCGGTCGTGGATGGCTTTGGCGGGTAGCACAGTGCTCCTGGCGGTGCTGTTCTGGTTCTCCCCCTACCAGGAAGTCGTCTTGTCGCACATCAACCTGACCAAGGTTATGCAGTTTATGACGCCATCTGTGGCGTCGCGTATGTCGCTACCGCAGGAGACACCAGCGGCAGTGCGTGAAAGCCTTCTTCCTGTGTCGTCAAGTACTCCAGCGCTTCCCGAGCAACCTCCCAAGCTCGCAGTCTCTCCCCCATCTCCTGAGACGTCAGAGCCCGCCCCGGCTGTGCCTGTCACTGTACGTACCGTCAAAAGAGGCGATCTGATTGCGAGAGTAGCTCTCGAAGTGTATGGTTCCTCGCATAGTGCCGTCCTTGACTGGATCAGGAAAAACAATCCGCAACTGCGGGACTTAAACCGTGTTGAGGTCGGGATGCAACTCACCCTGCCGCCATTACCTGCTGGTATCCGCTAGAGGGCTGCCATCCCTGCGCCGTGCAGAGGCAGAACGCGGGTGGAAAACTCGCTACCTTCTCCAGATGCACATAGCCGCAGCTCATCCAGCGCACGTTCATTTGCTTGCTGTCCAGGCTAGACCCTGGGGTGGCTCGACGCCATGCGCCGCACAGAACGCCACCAGCTCCTCGGGTGTATGCACTTTACGGTACTGGGCGCCAGACACGCCCCGCACGCGGGCTGCACATGCCGGCCAATCCATGTCAAGCGCTGCTGTCCCATGCACAATGCTCACGTAGTATGCCGGACCAGGGGCATGTGCGGGGACATGCAGCTTGGTTGACGTCTTAGAAGCCGACTGTGTAAGCAGTGTGGTCGCAGTGGGAACCACGACGGGATCATCGGGTGCGCCGCTCTGGCCGCAGAAGAGCGGTGGACATGTCCCCGCAGCACAGGCACGGGCAATGGTGTCCACGCGTTCGTTGTTCGGGTCACCGCGATGCCCATACACGTGCTGCCAGCGCACGCCAGGGTGATGCAAACCCTCCAGAGTCGTCCACAAGTCACGATTCTTCACGGGGGTGTTGGTCGATGTGACCCAGCCGCGCCGGCGCCAGGCAGGGAGCCATTTAGTGAGTCCATCGATGACATATCGACTATCGGTACAGATGACTACCTGGGGACTCGTGTGCAGCACCTGCAAGGCGGCGATAGCCGCCTGCAACTCCATACGGTTGTTCGTTGTTGCCGCTGCCCTGCCACCCAGTTCACACACCGTACCATCGGCGTAGAGAATACGCACTCCCCAGCCGCCAGGCCCAGGGTTCCCCAGGCATGCTCCATCGGTATAGGCTACCGGACCGTGCATACAAGCGCCTCACAAGCTGATGCCTTTTACGCTCACTCAAGGAGTCTCGACGCGTTTACGGAGCAGCCACTCACGTACCCGTGAGCGTACATAGGCTGGGTAGAAAGGTTTGGTCAAATAGTCGGTGACACCAGCCGCAAAACCGGCCTCGACATGCTCGTTCTTGGACTGGGCCGTCAAGAGCACCACCGGCATATCGCGGAGCTGCGGATCCGTCTCGGCACGTAAAGCACGGCATACCTCCAAGCCATCCCGCCCAGGCATCTGCCAATCCATCAAGAGCAGAGAGGGCCGTTCGGTCCGGGCCATCTGTAAGGCGGTCTCACCATCGTGAGCAGCGAGCAGACGGAAGCCCTCCGGCCGCAACGTTACCTGTAAGAGACGCACGATGTCTGGCTCGTCGTCAACAATCAGAATTGTCACGGCCGCATGAGCGGTCGCACTCGCCTCGACGTCCACGGCAGTGTGTGTCACGGGACGCGCCGGACTCTGTCCTACCTCGGGCAGCTCAACCACCTGTCCCTCAGCGGCAGCAAAGACCTCCAGGGTACCGCCACGTGTTGCCACACGCTGGCGGCCAAGGTCAACCAGGCGATCGACGGCCGCATCATCACGCAAGGGATCATGATGGAACAGGGCCAGGCGTTTTACCTGGGCCGCTAGCGCGACATCCACCGCATACTCCACGGTGCTATGCCCCCAGCCGACTTTCTGGGGGTACTCTGCCGCGGTGTACTGGGCATCATGGATCACCAGGTCTGCCTGCGATAAGAACGCCATATGCCCCTGTTCCTCACGGTGCACTTCCAGGGCTCGTGAAGGCGAAGCATTGGGGTCAACCGCGTGAGATTGATCGCGGGTGTGCGGTTCATGGTCGGTGGCGTAGACGACGGACACCCCACCCACATCGAGGCGATAGCCCAGCGCCAGCGCAGGATGGTTCAAGTAGCGCGCTGTGACTCGCCCACCGTGGAGGTCAAAGGTGCCCTCAACGAGGTCGTGGAAGCGAATGGTTGCTCCAAGTTGCTCCAGGGTTACCGGAAAGTACGTGTATTCCATCTGTCCAGCCAGGGTCTCCTCCAGGCGGTTTCCCAATCCTCCCGGAGCATAGATATCCCAGGTGTTACCTGGTATAAAGAGCGGCGCGAAAAACGGAAAACCCTGGATGTGGTCCCAATGCGTGTGAGTGATGAGAAGGTGCCCATCGATAGGGCGCTTGCCTGACGCCATGAGGACTTGTCCCAGGCCGTGGGCTCCAGTGCCACAGTCGAAGATGATGAGGGCACCGTCCGCCATGCTCACTTCGACGCATGAGGTATTGCCACCGTAGCGGAGAGTCGTCGGCCCTGCCTTGGCCAGGGAGCCGCGCGTACCCCAAAATCGGATGTGCATAGTCCTCTCCTATGACCTCCAAGCACGCCTCATGTCTTCGCCTCTCTTATTGGAGTATAACAAGATATGGGACTCTAAGGAAAGACCTTCATGACCTACAAGGGATAAGGACATGCAGCGCTGGCACAATTGGTTCTATAACGCTGTGTATCATCCTTCTCTCTGCCTCCCTGGTGTGATACATCGTCCCATCTCGTGGTGCAAAGTAGAGATGTATCCTGAGAAGAGCCTGCGGACAGCGGCGAAACGCATTGCTCCTCTAGACTAGTCCAGCATATAATACTTACTCGTTCACGCCGATAAGGACGCATGCGCTGAGGAAGGGATGATGCCGATAGCACGCATTGGCGACATTAACATCCATTACGACACCCGTGGTGAGGGGGAGCCACTACTCCTCATCATGGGGTATCGCGGCAGCGGTTTCATGTGGGGAGAAGAGTTTATTACCCTTCTGTCACGTTCCTTGCAGGTGATCTACTTCGATAACCGTGGTACCGGGCTGAGCGACAAGCCAGATACGTTGTACACAATCCCGATCATGGCAGATGATGCGGCGGGACTCCTCCGGCACCTTGGTATCCGTCAGGCCTACGTTTTTGGTGTGTCTATGGGCGGGATGATCGCACAGGAGCTTGTCCTCCGGCACCCGCAGATGGTCCGACGAGTCGTCTTGGGCTGTACCTCGTGTGGTGGTCCGCAGGCGTTCCTGGCATCACTGGAGGTGCTGGCAAAGTTTATCCACCCACCTGACATGTCGCTGGAAGAGGCCGTGCGTCGGCAATGGACGGTGATGTTTAGCCCACGGTTTCTTGAGACACAGCAGGATTTTCTCGATATACTGACGCACCGCGCCCTGCTCTATCCTGCTCCGCCACATACCAGCCTCCGACACCTCATGGCCCTGCAGCGCTTCAACACCTATGGACGTCTCGGCATGATCACCACACCGACTCTCGTCATCACCGGCGCAGAAGACGTCATCGTGCCACCGGCGAACTCTCTCCTGCTGGCCACAAGAATTCACGGGGCCTACTTGGAAATGCTGGCGAATACAGGACACGGCTTCTTCTGGGAAGTGCCTTGGGACGTGGCTGCCCTGTTGCACAAGTTTTGCCACGCCATCTAACACCCATGCCTGCCATATGACGCGCCGCGAAAATCCTTGGCAATATTTGACGCACTGCGTTATACTTGCTTCAAAGGTATGCTGATCACATCAACTCGTGAGGAGAGAAGCGATGCAGAGTACTGCAGACCAGGAGAATCAGTTCACGCGCAAAGCACTTGAGGCCATCAGCCTCTGGAGTGAGACCAACATGCAGGTCCTCCGCCAGTTGCTGGACTGCTCAGCCAGCACAGCCAGGGAGGGTTTGAATCTCTCTACCGAACTCCAGACCGCCGCCTTTGAGGCCGCCAATCAGGGGCAGTCCTATATGCTGCAGCGCCTCAGCGAGCTTCCAGACGCGTCCAGGCATCCTCTGGACTATTATCAGAAAAGCCTGATGGCCTGTGTCGATACCGCCGAGCAGGTCTACAAGCTCCAACTGGGCAATACCCAGGTTCTCCTCCGCTCTGCTGAGCAGGTAGGCATTGTCGCCCAGCAGGCCAGTCAAAGGATACAGGAGAGCTACAAGGAGTTGGCCGACAAGTTACGATTGCTGTACGCTCCAGCCTGAGTGCTGCACCCGGGTGCTGCGCACGGCTAGTTGCCCGGCCGGCAGTCCAGGACTCCTGCTGCTGCTCAAGTCGCTTTGCCAACGCCTGGGACAGAGTGGAGTATCACCTCGAAACAAGTGCCACCGCCATGGCGCGGCACACACCGTACGTCACCGCCGTGATGGCGCGCAATCTGGCGGACCAGAGCGAGGCCAAGACCCACTCCGCCATCACCACGCTCACGCATACCGGCAGGACGGTAGAAGGGCACAAAAATACGCTCGCTTTCCTGCTCTGGCACGCCAGGTCCGCGGTCGGCAATGCAGAGGCGGGCGCCGGTCGGATGGAGGGGGACTACGGATGCCTCGATGGGCGAGCCAGCCGCGTAACGCTGCGCGTTCTCGAACAGGTTGCGCAGAAGCCGACGCAGCATGCGCGGATCGCCCTGGATACAGACAGGAGAGCCACTGACTTCTGCTGCGCTGCGTGCCCCCTCTTCTGCCAGCAGGGCGAGCAGATCAATCTCTTCGGTATGCTCGAGGTGCTCCAGGGTATCCAGACGGCTAGCCAGCAAGAGTTCACCAATCAAGGTGTCGAGTTCTGCGATATCTTGCGTGAGGCGTGCTTGGAGTTCGGGTCGCTCAGCGTGTGGCAAGAGCTCGATGGCCATACGTATGCGGGCGAGAGGTGAGCGTAACTCGTGCGAGGCGCTGGCGAGCATGGTGCGCTGCGCGTTGACCAGGCGTGCAATGCGATCCGCCGCATGGTTGAAGCTGTGCGCGAGCTGCGCCACCTCGTCACGCCCTTCGACCTCCACGCGGACGGTAAGATCGCCAGCTCCAAGGGCCTCGACCTGCGTCTGCAGCCGTTCGAGACGTCGTGTGATACGCCGCACAACGGGATAGGCCCCTAGCGCAATGGCAATGGCCAGCAGGCCCAGCGCTCCCAGCAAGCCCACAGCGCGATGCGGCCGCTGCCAGCGGGCTACCACAAACCGTCCGTCTGGCAGAGCCAGGGTAACCGTGTGGGCGGCAGCGCCCCGGGCCCGCATCCATCCAGGCGCCATATGCTGTGGCAGAGGTGCCGGCAGAGGGGGACCGACTGCAGCGAGGAGGGCGCCATCAGCACTATGTACGGCGAGATCGATAGGCAACAGGTGCCTGAGATGCTCTACTGCAGCTTGCAACTCGTGCGCCGGGCGCTGTGGTCCTGGCAAGAGTTCGCTGAGCACCGCACCCATCCCATCAAAGAGCAGGTGCTCCTGCGGATGCAGGGGGATCAGCAGGGATGCCACCGTCACGAGCACGCCGAAGAGCAACAGAATGCCCAGGAAAGCTAGGTAAATCTGCAGGTAGAGCCGGCGCATTACCTCTCCCGCTCGTCGTCCTGATCCTTCGCGAACACATAGCCAGCACCACGCACCGTAATGATCCGGCGCGGGTGTTTGGGGTCATCCTCAAGGGCAGCGCGGATGCGCGCAATGTGCACATCAATGCTGCGGTCGAACGCCTCAAGTTCCTCCCCGCGGACACGCTCCATGATGGCTTCGCGGGACATGACCCGCCCCGCATGGACGGCCAGGACGCACAGCAACTCAAACTGATAGCTCGTCAGCGGTCGTTCCACCCCGTCGACTCGCACCACGCGGGCCTCCCGATCGATCTCCAGGCGCCCGAACTGCAGAGGCGCCGTGCGTGCCATGCCTGCGGGCCCACGACGGCGTAAGATCGCTCGCAGGCGTGCTAGCAGCTCGCGCGGGTTAAAGGGTTTTGGCACATAATCATCGCTACCGAGTTCCAGGCCAACGATACGGTCCATCTCATCCCCGCGGGCCGTTAACATCAAAATGGGGATGTCAGACTCCGCACGGACCCGGCGACACACTTCAAAGCCATCCAGGTCCGGCAGCATGATATCGAGCACCAGGGCAGCGAAGCCGCCCTGGCGCAACAGTTTGAGCCCATCGATCGCCGTGGCGCGGGCCGTCACCGTAAAACCACGCGCGCCAAGGTACTCGCTGAGCATTGCGGACAAATGCTCGTCATCTTCGATGAGCAGGATACGTTCTGCCATACTACTGTTCTCAACGTGCTGGGCGCTACCGGTGATGTTAGTGATGCCAACGGCCCATGAACTCCGCCAGCCTGGTGCGCTGCTCGGGTGTGAGCACCTCGGCAATGTCCGCTAGAGAGGTGACCAGGCGCTTCGAGACTTCCTCCGCAAGCTGCAATTCCGCATCACGGATGTCCCCGAGTGCCGCACGATCAATGGTTGGCCGCGTCAGTGCCTGAAGCATCGTCTGATGGTTCTGGTGATGTTGCTCTCGCATTGGCGCCAGGTCCTGCACAGTCGCCTGGACAATCGCTTTGACCTGTTGGCGCTGTTCATCACTGGCATCAATGCGGCTCAGTATCCAATCCGTCGCGAACTCGATGCGCGCCCGCACCATGTCTGGATCATAGGCCCCCTGCCGCCAAGAGCCACCGAGACCGTGTCCGGTCCGGAACCACCAGTCAGGCCCTGGATGCGCATGTGAATACAGGTTGAGCCCTCCGACCAGCAGGCTCCCCAGAAAACCACCCGTCACCACACCTGTGAGGAAGCGACGGCGTGATCTAGGCTGGACCGTCTGCTGCGCTCCTGTCGGCCTTGTATCATTGGGCGTATTCATATTGTACTCCTTTCGTTGTAACCTCGTTGCCCAATTGCCTCTACCCATCAAGCATACAAGGGCTCTATTGCTGGAGTTCGTCGCCTATGTAAAGTTTTGTAAAGCAGTATCCCTGGTGCTCCCATCGCGGTACTGCCTCGGTACCCATCTCCGGCTTGTGACCAGCGCCTCCTTCACGTATACTGACGGCAAAGCTACTGGCACTGTACGCGGTAAGGAGAAGGCATGATCCAGATCCAGAAGAGCATGCGCGAGGCGAAGCAAGCGATGCTCCGCACCTTTATGGAGACGACTATTGCCCGGGTGGCGAAGGCGGTCTTTGCCGAGCGAGGCTACCAGCAGGCCACGCTGGAGGAGATTGCTCAGCGCGCTGGGATGTCCAAGGCGACCATTTACCTGTACTACAAGAATAAAGACGATCTCTTCCTGCACGTGGTCGAGGATCTGGTGGAGACGGCCATTACTGAGACGGCGCAAGCTGCTGAGGCGCCCGGGACACCGCTAGAGAAATTGGCGCGCATGGTGCGCGGCAAGATGGCCTTTTACGAGCGCGAACGGGAGTTTTTTCACATCTACTTAAATGAGAAGCATGGTCTGGACTTCAACGAGAAGCACGGTCTAGAAGTGGCTCCTAAAGACCCCCACAAACGCCTGTTGCAGGACATGTACCTGCAGGGAGTCGACAGGCTGGCAGACGTGTTACAGGAAGGGATGGACGCCGGAGTGCTGCGGCCCATGGAGGCCAGACGGCTCGCCTTTTTCCTGCAAGAGATGATGAGTACAGTGCTGGGACAGCGCATCCAGGGAAAAGCAAAAACTTCCGTCGAGGAGGATGCTGAACAACTGCTCGACTTTTTTCTCCATGGTGCCTTGCGCCGGGAGACTCTGCCGCGCTAACACCCCCCAACAGCTGCGTCCAAGGCAGCCAGGAGCCTTTGCATCGTCTTGCCGCCGACTCGTTTATAACCAGCAAGTTACCCAACCGTGCCCTGAGCCCTGGGGCTTCCCCTGGAGACAGCCTTCATAGGAGTCTCCCTGTCTTCAGGCTACTGTGGTATGAGCAGCTGCTAGAAACTCCTGGAGAAAATTTCTAGAAATATCGTTTAGTGTACTGACTTATGAGTCATTTCATGATAATATACATTCGCCAAGCAAAGAGAAGGCCTATTGCGAGCGACTACAGTCCACCGGAGGCCATGGCACACGCTTGCCGCTGTTTTGGAGGCTTTTCGGCAAGGCACAGCGTCTGAGGGGAGACGCCTATGCCATCTGTCATCGAACAGTGCACTTCAGCCCTGCAACGGGGCCATTTTGCAGAGGCCACGGCCCTGGTGGGCGAGGCGCTCGCCGACCCTATCGCCTCTGTGGCCCGTTTACCGCTGCTCGAAGTGTTAGCCCAGGCTCAGACCGGTTTGCAGGACTATGCCGCGGCGGCAAAGACCTGGCAGCAGGCATACGAGCAGGCCGTCACGCCGGCCGACAAGGGGCGCCTGTTCGAGTGCACCTCGCTGGGCTATCAGCACCTGCAGGATTATCCGACCCTTTTGGATCTGGCCTGGACCCACTTGCGGCATGTCCGCAGTGCTCAGGAGCGCGCCGCCTGCCTCCTGGTCGCTGGCGAAGCGCTCTTTCACCTGCAACGCTATAGAGAGGCCCGCCAACAGTGTCTCGAACCTGCAGTACGTCTTGTCGAGGTCGCGCCCTACACGCGTGTCGGTCTTTGGCAAGTCCTGGGCCGCTGTTATCTGGCGGAGCACGCCTTTGCTGCTGCCGCTGAGGCATTTCGCCGGTCCAGCGCACTCATACTCGGCATGTCCCTCAACCGTCGTGCTCCCCACCCGCCCGAGATCGACGCCCAGCTCCACCATCTGTGCAATACGGCACGCTTTTATGACGGCATCATCCATCTCGTCTATCACCGGCCGCAGCAGACCGTGCAGACTTTACAGACGTTGCAGCCTCCCCTGACGGCGATGGGAACTCGTCATGTCGCACTGTTTCTGGGTCTGGCCTACCGTCAACTGCACCAGCCGGAAGCCGCAGATAGGGCTTTGCACGCCCTCACGCGCACCTCAGGAGTGCACGACATGCTGCGTGGTCCATGCGCCGTGGTGTGTGCCGGCATCGCCAACCTGCGCCAGGACACCGCTGCCGTTGGGGCGTGCCTGGAGGTAGCGCTCAACGCCTCACTGGTACCACGCACCCCCTGGGAGCCCTCCTGGCGCGCCTGGGCGTTCCAGGAATTGGGGCTGGCGTTGTGGCGTGCTGGCTACCGCCAGGCCGCCATTGCCTGCCATGAAGATAGCCTGAAAGCCATCCTGCATCAGTGGGGCATCTGGGACGACCCCCAGCGGAGCGATTGGCTGCGCGGCCCCAGCCTGCTCACGGCCCTGGAAAACCTCCCCCTGCATACCTGGTCGGCTACCATCCAGGGGGAGCTGCTACGACTCTTACAAGGGCTGGCCTGGCTCTATAACCACGAGGCGCACGGCACCCTGGCCGATACGGCGCTGGCCCTGGCTCTGCGTCTGGCGACCACACCGGAACAGCTCGCCTACCTCTGGCTGCACCGCGGCTGGCTCGCAGCCACTGCGTCTCCAGTAAGCCAGTCCAATCCGGCAGCGGTCCCATGTGCCAGGGGAGCACTCCTGCTTGAGCTGCAGCGGGCGCGTGCCCACTGTACTCATGCACCGCTCGCGCGTGCTCTGCAGGGCGTTGAGGCACTGTTACAGGGCGACGAGGCCCTGACACTGACGTGCTTTGCCCAGGTGCCGACAGTACCAGAAGCACCAGCCGTCCAGGCCCTCAGTGTAGCGGTGTGGTTCTGGGCCCACGCCAGACAGGGGACGCTGGAGCAGGCTCTGAGGCATGCCTGCAAAGCACCACTGTCCTGGCAGACAGACGATACCCTGGTTGCCGCTCTGGAGATGTTGCTCGCCTGGACAAGTAGTGTGGAGGCGTCGGCTCCTGAGGCGATTCGAGCCTGGCTGGTGCCCTTCCTGGCGCAGCCGGAGTCCTCTACTGGCGCGGCCCTGCGCCGTCTGTGTTGTCCCGGCGCGCTCCCCGCGGTGCTCCAGACGGCGCTGACAACGGCGCTGACATCTCTCCTCAGCAGTCCTACCCACGCTGCGCTCGCCGATGAGGCAGCCGCGCTCCTGGGCGGAGATGCGCTGGTAGACAGGATCGCTGCGCTGCTGCTGCAATTCGACCAGCATACGGTGCCAACGCCCCCGCCCCATGCCTCCCAGCGTCGGAAACAGCGCCACCAGGACCGCCGTGCTCGTGCTGGAGGGCAGCGTGCGCCTGAGGTCTCCCGCGTGCTCCGCCTCATCGGCCTGCTGGCACCGTCCCACATCACTGCAGGAGGGCAGCCGTTGCCCGAGGTGATACGTGACTGGCTGGTCCGCCATCAGGCGCTGGGGACACAGGCGCCTGAGGTGGTAGGCGCCCTGCTGGGCCTGCTACGGCAGTGCTCTGGCGCGCACGCGGCCATGCGGACTATTCTGGACCAGGTGCTGCTGTCGCAACGCCAGCGGCACGCCCTGGAAGCAGCGTTACAGACATCTACGTCAGCCGCCACCGTCACACATGACCCGCTGGCCTGGGAGCCCATACGGTGGTGGCCTCTGGCACGCCTGCTCGACACCTTGACGCACCTCCGACCACAGCATCTAGCCTCTCCTGATAGTGTTCTAGAGGCGCAGACATTGTATGTCCTGGCCATAGTGTTTACCCGCGTGGGTCTGCATGCCAGGGCTAGCGACTGTGCCCGTGCCTGCCTTGGCCTGCTGCCAGCGCACCCTTTGGTACACTTCCTGCTGTCCCAACTCTGCCATCTGCAACACCAACAGCAGGCGGCCTGGCAGCATATTCAGGCGGCCTGGCACGGTCTCCTGGCGCAGGCGCCGCAGCCGCAGGTCGTGCACCTCGAAGTGCTCAATCGGCTATTGACATTACTGGGTGCCAGACATCACTATGAGCATTTCCCCCAATGGCTTGCCACCTTTGAGCGTTTCCATGCAGACTTGGAGCCCTCTGCTCTCAGTGATATCCAACGTCGGCGACTGCGGGAGTCAGAAGGGGAATATGGCCTGTCTCAGGCTCTGTACCTGGCTCTGGCACCATCAATGACCCAGACGACAGAAGTCTTAGAGCAGCAACTTCATCTCTTCGCCCAGGCAATCGATAAGGGGAGCCCCTCCACCCGGCACGTGGCCCTGCATCGTCAGGCTGAGACCCTGGCCCACTTGCAGCGGCTTGAAGGCGCTGCCGCGACGTATACGCAGGTGTTGCAGCAATGGCCCGACGATCGACGCGCGCGCCTCGGGCTAGCCCTCCTCACCGCCATGTGCCAGGCCACAGAGGACATGGCCGCGACTGACCAGGCTCTGGCTGAAGCGCTTGCCCTGGCCTTTGCCGGCCCGCGTCGCCGGCCCGCGCCACTCACAGCCCACACGGCGCTCGCATGGCTGCAGCAGGCGGCGCTGCATGATCCGCGCTGTGCCGATGTCACGGACGTGCTCACTATCTCTGGCTGCATCGCCGTGCAGCAGGGGGATGCAGCGCGGGCGTTAGAGATTTTAGTCCCCCTATACGATCGCATGGCCCAGCCACGCCAGGCATATTATCTTGCGGAGGCCTACGCTCTCCATAGTCAACAGGCCGCGTCAGTCGCCGATCAGCTCTCCGATTGTGCGCGTGCCCTGCAGTATGCGCAGCAGGCCCTCCACAGCTCTCTGCACCGGCAGCGCACAAGTGCACTTGTGCAGCACATCCAGGCACAGTATGACAGCCTCACCGCTGCCCAGCAGCGTGTGACGGCCTTGCTGGACTACCGCGAGCAGGCTTGTCGCCTCTTTCTCAGCTACGGTGTATCGTTCCAGGTGGAGATAGTCGAGCAAGCGTCAGACATGCCCTGGTTGGAACTGCACGAGCTGGTCGATCTCGACGATAACAGCGGTGACCCTGTTGTTACCGTGCGGCTGTGCTTTAATGCCAACGCCAGTGGTGCTGTGCCGACGCCAAATATGTCGGAAGTTACCCTCTACGCCCAGCATCAATGCGAGGTCCAGCGCCTGGTAGCAGCGCATGGCATGGCCGCCGTGCCCTGGCCGCCCACCGCCTATACAGGGAGTACGGCTTTTGACCTGCTCTTTCCCGAGCGCCTGGCACTCAATCGTGACCTGCTGTTTGTGCTCTACGCTACGCCGCGGGCTCTGCGGCGTTATGCTCGTGTGCTCCAGCAGACTACGCGCACGGTATCAGCGCTGCCCACAACCGACCTGCCGCTATCCGTGTCTACCCTGGCGACAGTGGCCCGCTGGGCGGTCGTCATCCCCCTGGTGCACCAGCGCCTGTGCCCGCACGTGTCAGCCACCACCTCCACAGGATGCCAACAGCACACCGGGCTTCAGGAAGCAGTGCTCCCAGCAGCGCTACTCGAGCGGCTCGAACGTTTCCCGGCGTTTGCCGATGCCTATGCGTATTTTCAGCAACTGGCTGAGACACTACGCCCTCTGCTCAACGCGCCGCCAACGGAGCCACTGCGGCTGCTTACGGAGACTGAACTCCCTCCACCTTCGACGCGGCGTCGCCTGCGGCCTACCAGAACACCACGAGGCACGCGACGGGCCTGCATCACAACAGAGAGATGAAGCACCCATCTAGAGGTGGCTGAGATATGGGGCAAAATGAATACTATCCGATCTTACTCGACTATCGACAGTCTTTTGGCAGCAACCGCGCAGGTGCATAGCCTAACCTTGGTCACACGCAATGTGACGGATATTGCAGGGACGAGGGTGGCGTATCTCAACCCATTCGAACCTGCGCTTTGATGCCATCATGAGGTGGAGCAGTCGTTGGGCCATGGCTCTGTCTTGACACCCAAAGGCCAACGCATGACAATGAAGCACCACATGGACTGGTCGTCTCCAGAGCACGTCCCAGTCAACAAGCAGCAGCACTACTTGGAGCAGCACAGACTATGGCAAGCGCGTTGGATGGCATTACGGTACTGGACCTCACCGATGGTCCTGCTGGAGCCCTAACTACCATGTTTCTCTGCGACTACGGCGCACGCGTTATCCGGGTCGTCGACAGCAGCGATACCACGCCGAGGCACGGCGGTTATCTGGTTTGGGACAGGGGCAAGGAGTGCAGCCGGTTGGACCTCTCGCGGATCGTATCACCAGCACAGCGTAACAATGCGGGTGCTATCAATGTCCCAACAGCGTCGGATGATCCTACGATCACCTATGAGCGGCTGCTGCGTGCTGCCGATGTGCTCGTAGAGAGCTTTGCCCCTTCCTCCCGTTACCAGGCAATCGTGCCCTTCGACTGGCTGTCCGCTCTCAACCCGCGTTTGATCCACTGCTCCATCACTGCCTATGGCAAGCATGGCCCCTTGAAGGACGAACCGCCCATCGACGATCTGGTTATGGCACGGATGGGTATTCTGGGGAGCCAGCCGGGTTTTCGTCCACCGCCAGTGCACGTCGTGCACCCCCTCCCCAGCGTGGGGGCGGCGATTCTTGCGGCGCAGGGCATCACGGCCTCACTCCTGGCCAGAGAGAAGACTGGGCTGGGCCGCACGGTGGACACGTCCTTGATGGCAGGGGCACTGGTGTATCACCCAAAGTTGACAGGCGATAGACTGTTGCCCAATGTCTTTCAGACCCATCCCTCTGGGAGCGCAGCCTTCTACAGCGTGTACGAGTGCGCCGATGGCAACTGGGTGCAACTGGGGTGCGTGCACGTGGGCTTCATCACTACAGCGGCCACAGTCATGGGAATCAAGGACGTGATCAACGAGTCGCGGTTCAACCGCGGGCGCCCGCCCCAGGACACTCAGGAGGACAGGGAACTGCGCGCCATCGTAGCGCAGGTCATCCGTACGAAGCCCTATGCCGAGTGGGCCAGAATCTTTGAGGAAGCCGATGTCCCCTTCGCCCAGGCGCGTCTGACTGAGGAAAGCCTGGACGATCCCCAGGTGGCGGCCAATAGCATGGTCATCGAGCTGCAGGACCCCGAGGTGGGTCCTCTCGTCCAGATGGGGGTGCCTATCGAACTCTCAGCAACGCCCGGCAGGGTGCAAGGCCCACGAATCCTGCTAGACACACAGCCAGGCCGTTTGCCTGACGATCTTCCAGACATCTCACTAGCGTCCCACAGTCAGTCTGCGCAAACGGGACCATTCGACCCTCCTCTCAAAGGTATTCGTGTCCTGGAAATTACCAACCTGATAGCCGGGCCTACCGCTGGTAGATTGCTGGCTGATTTGGGTGCCGATGTCATCAAGTTCGAGCCGCTGGATGGCGACATGTCACGTCCCATTGGGCGGACCTACTTTTTCAACCTGAACGCACACAAACGCTCCATGTCAGCGAACACGCGCACGCCAGAGGGCAAGGAAGTCGCCCAGAAGGTGGCGGCCACGGCAGATGTCCTCCTGGCCAACATGCGTCCCGGCGCTACCGAGCGCATGGGCATTGGGCCAGAGGTCCTGAAGACGCTCAACCCGCGCCTCATTGAAACCCACGTGACGGGCTACGGCTGGCGTGGTCCTTACGCCCACCGCCCAGGAATCGATCCCCTGGCCCAGGCCCTCATGGGCTTGCAGCGTGCCCAGGGAGGCCCAGGGAATCCGCCAGTGTTTCCGGCGCAACTGGCGCCGACCGATTTTACCACTGGGGCTATGGGAGCCCTGGGGACAATTCTGGCGTTGTTCGTCAGAGAGCGCACGGGCGTGGTGCAGCGCGTGGATTCCAATTTGCTCAATGGTGGCATCATCCTCAGCTCGGAGTGGTTCACCAGGTACGCTGGGAAACCGACGCGCCGTCTGGCGGATAAAGGGCAGCAGGGCCTTGATGCCTTGCACCGGCTGTATCAAGCGCGTGACGGCTGGATCTATGTCGTGGCGGAAACCTCAGCAGAGCGTCTCGCTCTCTGCCGGGCGCTCGACCGTGAGGATTTAGGTCGTGAAAACGCTGATCCACCGGCAGGCTGCCATCCTGCCGAGGCACCGCTAGCGCAGACCCTCGCGCAGCGCTTTGCTGGCATGACGCTAGTAGAGAGTCTGGCGCGCTTGCAGAAGGCAGGTGTCCCGTGTGCGCCGGCGGTGGAAGGACACAGCGAAATCTTCCTCGATGATCCGCATGCAGCGGCCAATGATATGGTTATCGTACACCAGCATCCTGTGATAGGACGGCTACGGCTGGCGCGGCACTATATACGCTTTGGGAATACCCAGGTCGTGCCAGGCCGGCCGACTCCGCTATTAGGCGAGCACACCCGGGAGATACTCCAGGAAGTAGGCTTTACCGAACAGAGTATTGCTGAGCTCTATACGAAGGGTGTAGTGAGGACCGAGGAACCAGTAGGAGCATGAATACTGACTACTGACAGCTCCCCAGGAGGGCTCGCCCTCCTGGGGCTGCCGGCCAGCAGGCTGCGGCCGGCTTACTCTGGTTTGGTTACGGCTTCGTACAGTTGCACAATGGGCAGCCGAAAACCGGGCAGTACCTCGCCGCCATCCAGGGTGTCGGTGCGTTCCACAATGCTGACCTGCGTCGGTGACTGATAGACGTAGACCCGACCAGCATCCGGATAAAAGACCCACACCAGGCGCACGCCTGATTGAAAGTAATCCGTGGCCTTGCTGTCAATCTCCTCAGCAAGATTCGTGGGACTGACGATTTCGACCGCCAGGTCAGGCACGACGTTCCAGGCAGATTCGCGTGCCACAACTGCTGTGGGCCAGCGGGTGTAGGACACGAAGGCGACGTCAGGACGACGCTGGAGGTTGCGAGACGCATGCAGCACGAAAAGCGTTTCATTCACCGCCAGACCCAGCTTTTTGCCGACCGCGAAACTATTGAGCAGAAAACACAACCACGATGCCAGCACCGTCTCGAATGCCCCCATCGGCTCTCGCTCCACGCGTATACCATCGATGACTTCGTACCGCTCGACATCGTCCACCCAGGGAGCGCTTGGGGCCAATATAGACTGAGACATTTTCATTGCCGACCCCACTGCATGAGG
>Ga0081538_10001834_pt1 | contig 21417 bp, 17 predicted proteins | sample TabmetS5T2R1_FD_71022 | JGI IMG/M metagenome (GOLD analysis project Ga0081538, IMG submission 71022) | Tabebuia heterophylla rhizosphere microbial communities from the University of Puerto Rico - S5T2R1 | ecosystem: Host-associated > Plants > Roots > Rhizosphere ...
CCCGACTTCACGACGACCTCACGCACCCCTTGTGCGGCAAGCCGGTCCGCGCAGTCCATCGGGGTGCGGCAGTGGTGCATGGCCACCTCGTCCTCCCAGGTGGCAAGCGCGATGGTTGCGACGTGGGAGAACTGGTCCATGACGCGTGCGGCCTCGTCTGGGGACGGCCAACCGGACGGGCGATAGTTGGTGTCAAGGCTGATCCGTGCGCCCTTCACCCGCAGTTCTTGAAGCCGGTGGAGCAACGCCTCACGGGCCTTCGGAGTCGTGAGTTGGAGGGTGATGCCGGACAGGTGGACGACGTCCCCGTCCACGTATTCGACCCACTCTGTGCCGCCGAACAGCGTCCGCGCGGCCGACTCAGACCGCCAATAAGCGAACCGCCGCTCGCCACGGTCGTCGACGCGGATCGTGTAGAGCCCTGGCAGGCGCCCATCGACCATCTGGGACCGGTCAAGCACGCCTTCTGCCGCCCAAGCAACCCGCATGCCTTCGCTGTACTCGTCATCGCCGAGTCCGGTGAGGTAGCCCACGTCGACGTCCACGCCGAGCTCGTCGGCCACGCGGCGCAGATAGACGGCAGTGTTGTAGGTGTCGCCGGCGTAGCCCAGGCGCATCGTCACGGCGTCGAGGTGGCGCAGCTCCACCATGCATTCGCCGACGCAGAGCACCCGGGTCACTGGTCCAACGCTTCCCGGACTCGAGCTGCGATGTCGCCTGGTGCGGTGAGGTCGCCTCCGATTCCAATCGCGAAGGCTCCGGCCTCCAGCCACCGTGCGGCGTCGGCGAGCGGGATGCCACCGGTTGGCATGATGCGGGCCTCGGGGGCGACGGCCAGCAGGGAGCGCAGGTAGCGCACGCCGCCCACATGCGCGGGAAAGAGCTTGGCGACACCGTGGCGGGCGGCACCGAGAACCTCGGTCGGCGTCAGCCCGCCCTCGAGCAGCGGGATGCCCGCCGGCTCGAGCGCCGTGCGGACAGCGGGGACGAGGCAGGGGCTGACACAGAACTCAGCACCAACCGCGACGGCACGTTCAGCGAAGGCTGGGGTGGTCACGGTCCCGGCGCCGACGCACACTTCGCTGTTCGTCCGCTTGATCGTCTGGATGACCTCGTCCCAGCCCTCGATTGTCGTGGTCACTTCGATGACGTCGATCCCAGCCACGATGAGCCGTTCCACGAGCTCGCGGGCGGTGGCGGCCTGCTGGACGCGGATCACCGGCACGAGTCGGACGCGGCGAATGCGGTCGAACACGGTGTCGGCACCCACGACCGTTCGGTGGCTGCTCACGCGGTGATGCCTCCCACGGCGGCAACGCGCAGGGCGTTCGCGGCGATGGTGAGGGCGGGGTTGAGTGCGGCCGAGGATGGGAAGCAGGCGCTGTCGACGACCCACAGGTTGTCAACGTCGTGGGCGCGGCAGGTGGGGTCGAGGACACTGCGGGCCGGGTCGGTCCCCATGACGGTGGTGCCGCATTGGTGGGAGTTGGTGTCGATGGCCATGCGTTGGGTGAAGACGAAGGGATAGCCGGCGCGTCGCATGGTCCGGTTGACGCGGCGGACCAGCTCGCGGTGTGGCGTGAGGTTGTTGGGTCGCCAGTACACCGTGATGCGGCCGTCCGAGCCGACGACGATCCGGTTGTCGGGGTCTGGGAGGTCCTCGGTGGTGAGGTAGATGTCGATGCTGTGGCCGGTCATGTAGTCCAGCAACGGCATCGGGATCCGAGGTCGGGCAGCCTTGACCATGGGCCCCTGGATCTTGCCGAGCATCTGCAGGTTCCCAAGGGGGTACTGCGTGTCCGGGCCGGCCAGGTACCAGTCGTTGAGGCCAAGGGTCTTCTGGAAATCGACCTTGTTTCGTCGCCGGGGGTCAACGGCCAGGAGAAAGGTGCTGTTGTGCACCATGTAGTTCCGGCCCACCATGTCCGACGAGTTAGCCAGGCCGCGCGGATGCCGATCGGAGGCCGACTTGAGCAGCAGCGCCGCGGAGTTCACGGCGCCGGCGGCCACGACGAACCGGTCGGCCCTGATGCGCAGCGGTGTCCCCCCGTGCACTGCGACCGCCTCGGTAACGCGGCGGCCATCCGCCGACGTGTTCAGCCGCTCCACGACGGTGCGAGTGAGCAGTCGTACGTTGGGGCTTTCCAGGGCGGGCCGGATCCCGCAGACGTCAGCGTCGCCCTTGGCGTCGCGGGGGCATGGAAAGCCATCGCATGTCCGACTCCGGACACAGGCGCCGCCCTCGCGGATGTCCACGGCTGTGGGCATGCGGAACGGATGCAGGCCCTGCGCCGCCATCGACTCCGACAGCGCGGCGATCGACGGTTCGTGCGGGAGAGCCGGGAAGGGGAACTCGCTCGACCGCCATGGGTCGGTGGGATCGTCCCCGACCTCGCCGTGGACGAGGTAGATGCGCTCCGCCCCGGCGTAGTACGGCTCCATGGCCTCGTAGGGGACCGGCCAGGCAGGTGAGACCCCGTCGTGGTGCTTCATCTCGCCGAAGTCCTGCTCCCGGAACCGGGGAAGGCAGGCGCCGTACACCTTGGTGTTGCCGCCGACGTAGTAGTGGACGCCGGGGGTGAACGGCCGACCGGTCGACCCGTCGTACCACGGCTCGGCGTTCTTGTAGCGGCGTCGTTGGAAGACCTCGGCGGGGGACCAGTTGGCGTCCTCGCGGGGAAGGAAGTCTCCCCGTTCGACCACCAGGGTGCGGGCACCGGAGGTCCGCAGGGCCCGGGCAAGGGTGCCGCCACCCATGCCCGAGCCAATGATCGCCACGTCGCAGTCGAGGACGTCACCCTCGACGGTCTCGATGACTGATGAAGAGCCCGCGCCGAAGAGGACCGTCATCTCATTTCACCGACCCGGCGGTCATGCCCCGGACGAAGAACCGGCCCAGGAGGATATAGATCAGCGCGGTGGGAATGGCGGCGAGCAGAGCCCCCGACATCACCGTGTTCCACTGCACGGAGAAGTTCCCCGACAGGTTGTTCAGCGCCACGGTGATCGGCTGTTCGGTCGGGTTCGGCACAACCGTGATGCCGAACAGGAAGTCGTTCCAGATGTTGGTCACCTGAAAGATCCCGCACACGACAAATCCGGGCAGCGACAGCGGGACCATGAGATGGGTGAAGATCTTGAAGTTGGAGACCCCGTCGACCTGTCCTGCCTCCATGATCTCGCCCGGGATCCCCGCGTAGTAGTTGCGGAAGATCAGCGTGGTGATCGGAATGCCGTAGATGATGTGGACCAGGATCAGGCCAGACAGGTTCCCGTAGAGGCCGATTGACTGGAGGAACCGCACCATCGGGATGAGGATCACTTGATAGGGGATGAACATGCCGAGGAGCATTACGGCGAACAGCACGTTGGCGCCACGGAACGGCAGCTTCGCGAACACGAAGCCGTTGAGCGCGCCGATGATGGACGCCACCACCGTCGCCGGCAGGACGATGACCAGGCTGTTGCGGAAGTTCGGGCTCAGCCTCGCCCATGCTTCCCTCATGCCGCTGAAATCGATCTCCTTGGGGAGCTCCCACATATGCGTGGCGTCCGCCTGGGCGGGCGGCTTGAGACCGGCCATAACCATGATGTACACGGGGAGGAGGAACAGGCATGCGAGGACCACGAGCGCAATCAACGCGCCAATCTTGCCTTTGATCGGCGCACGGGCGGCTTCGGCGGTTGGGGGAGCCGGGGCGGTGGTGCGGGCGGCCGTGTCCGTCATGACCTCTCCTCCCGAACGAGGCTGCGGTACAGGTAGGGCACGATGACGGCGGCCACGAGCAGGAACATGATCATCGATGCCGCGGCGCCGAGGTTGAACCGCAGCGCCCGGAAGGTCTGCTCGAACACGAAGATGCCGGGCACGTCGGTGGCGAATCCGGGTCCCTGCCCCGACATGGCGTACACGAGGTCGAACGACTTGAGGCTGACGTGGCCAAGAATGACCAGGATGACCACGATCGCCGGTCGCAGCCAGGGCAGCACGATGTGCCAGTGGTATCGCCATGTTCCGGCACCGTCGAGGGAGGCCGCCTCCTTGAGCTCATCGGGGAGCGTGCCGAGGGCGGCGAGCAACGTGGCCATCGCGAAGCCGGCGAGCTGCCACGAGGCTGCGATGACGATCGGGAGGAGGGCGAGTGGGATCCCGAGCTTGACCTGAATGAAGTCCCCGCCCGGGATGATCGCCTCGAGCGCCGTCGAGACATCGCCGACCACCCTGGGATCGGTGATCCATTTCGGCCCTGGGTCGATTCCCACCGCCTGCAGCAGGAGGTTCGCACCAGCCGATGGCGTGAAGATCCATCGCCACACGACACCGGTGACGATGAACGACAGCGAGTAGGGGAACAGGAAGATCGTCCGAAAGATCGGCGCCCCCGCCAGCGCATTGTGGACCAGCAGCGCGAGCATCAATCCCACCAGGACCGAGAGGGCGAGGAAGAAGAACGTGAAGACGAAGACGTTCCGCAGGTCCGCTTGCCAGCGAGGGTTGTTAAAGAGGTCGACATAGGTCTGGTACAGAGGGTCACGTGGCGCAAGATTGGGAAGGAGCCCCTGCCACTGCGACATGGAGACACGGATGGAGTAGCCGATGAAGCCATAGACAAAGATCGCGATGACGATCAGGCTGGGGACCAGCACGGCGAACGCAAAGCCATGCCGGCGCCAGAATTCGGCCTGGAATACGCCTCGTCGAGGCGGCTTGGGCTTGGCAACTGGTGGCGGTGCCGCCGTGGTTGTGGTCGACATGCGTGCCTCCTGGGCGGGGGAGCGACTAGACCTGGGGAGGGCCACCCGGCCGCCGGATCGGCTATTCGTCGTGCTCGGTTAGGTTGCTCTGGGTGGTGTGCGGGCAAGGCCGTCGTCCGGCGGGAGGGGGCCCGCGGCCAGCTCCGCTCGTGCGTTGCCGTGCCGCGGGTCCCCTGGACCGAGGAGAAGCTGCGCCATGTGCTGAGCAGGCTCATGCGACCTATGGAGCACTACTGGGCGGCGGCCGCCAGGGCCTGGACGAACGTGTCGACATCCTTGGACTGAACGAATTGTGTGACTGCGTCGGAGAATGCGAGCTGGAACTGCGGATTCATCGCCTCACCGTGGACAATCGACTGCACATGACTGTCGCTCCGGAACGACTCTGCCGCCGCCTGCTGGTATTTCGGCAATGTCGAGACGTCGACGTCGGTACGCACCGGCGTAGAGCCCTTTTCCTTGTTGAAGGCCAGTTGCGCATCCTTTGTGCTGATGGCACTGGCCCACTTCTGCCCGAGCTCCGGGTGCTTGGCGTTCTGGCCGACGACGAACGTGTCGACCACCAGGACGAATGAACCCTCGGTGCCTGCATGAGGGACGTAGCCGAAGTCGGTGCCCTCCTTGGCGCCGCCCTTGACCAGCTCGCCGTACGCCCAGTCTCCCATGCTCTCGAACGCACACTGGCCGTCAGCGAGCCGCTTGGTCGCCTGGTCCCAGGTCAGCGCGCTGGAGTCGGAATCGACGTACGGCAGCATCTGGGCGAAGAGCCCGGCTGCCTCCTTGACCTTGGGGTCGTCCCACTTCGTCTGACCTGAGGTCAGGGCGTTCCACCCGTCCGGGCCGGTCACACTGAGAAGCGTGTTCTCGAACAACTGCGGAGTGGCGAAGGTGTCCTTCGCGCCCAGGCAGATCGGCGTGGTTCCTTGACTCTTCAGCTTCGCCAGGTCGGCGACGAACTGGGTCGCGGTGTAGCCGGCCGACGGGTTGACTCCAGCCTTGTCGGTGAGCTTCTTGTTGTACCAGAGCACGTTGCCCCGGTGCGCCCCAGTTGAGACGCCGTACATCTTGCCATCCTTGCTCACCGAGTCGATCAACGACTTGGGCACGACGTCGCTGAGGTTGTCCTGCCCATACACGGAGCTGAGGTCGGCCACGAGGTTGCTGCCGATGTACTCATTGATCGCGGCGCCTGGATGGGTCTGCCAGGTGTCCGGCGCATCATTGCCCTGCAAGCGCGTCTGGAGGACGGCCTGAGCGTTGCCGCCGCCTCCACCGGCGACGGCACCATTGGTGACCTTGACACCGGGGTTCGCCTTCTCGAAGGCCTTGATCAGCTCCTTGAGGGCGGCGTCCTCCGAACCCGAGGTCCACCAGGAGAAAACCTCGAGGGTATTACCATCCGACCCCTGGGCGCCGCCGGACGCTCCTCCGCCGCCACACGCGGCCAGGGCCAGAGCTGTGCATGCGGCTATGGTCAGAACCCTCAGTCGCATGAATCTCATATCGATCTCCCTCCAAGAACCGCTCGTTGGCGGCTCCTCTGGTTCCATGCGCGAGGCACAGTGGTCGGGCTGCGGACGCGTGTCGCGACGCTCAAGGCAGCCGCTGTCCCGTCTTCACCGAGAAGGCATGCAGCTCCTGGGGCCGGATTCGGAAATTGAGGTGTTCACCTTTTCCCGGTGGGTTGCGAGCGTCGACGCGGGCGATGATGTCGACCTCACCGTGCTCGGGGTCATGACCGGCGAGCGTCCCGTACGTGTACGCGTCGGAGCCCAGCTCCTCGACCACATTGCACGTGACCGCGAAACCACCCGCGTCATCCCCGATGACTTCAAGGGACTCGGGTCGAAACCCCAGTGTCACGGTGCTTGTGCCCTCCGACGTCACGGCGGCGACCGTCTGCCGGGGCAGCGGAACTCTCACGCCGCCGACCTCGGCGCCACCGTCGACAAGGCGGAAGTCCTTGAGGTTCATGGCCGGGGAGCCGATGAACCCGGCGACGAAGACGTTGGCCGGGCGCTCGTAGAGGTTGAGCGGGGTGTCGCACTGCTGCAGCACCCCGTCCTTCAGGACGGCCACCCGGTCGCCCATGGTCATCGCCTCGACCTGGTCGTGGGTGACGTAGACGGTGGTGACGCCGAGACGGCGTTGTAGTGCGGCGATCTGGGTGCGGGTCTGTACCCGTAGCTTGGCGTCCAGGTTGGACAGCGGCTCGTCCATCAAGAACACCTGGGGGGAGCGCACGATGGCCCGGCCCATGGCGACGCGTTGGCGCTGCCCACCAGAGAGCGCCTTGGGTCTGCGCTCCAGGAACTCGGTCAAGTCGAGGATCTGCGCGGCGTCCTTCACCCGTTTGCGGATCTCGTCCTTGGGAACGCCGGCCATCTTGAGGGCGAACCCCATGTTGCCCGCCACCGTCATGTGCGGGTACAGCGCGTAGTTCTGGAACACCATCGCGATGTCGCGGGCCTTCGGTGCCAGATGCGTGACGTCCTTCTCCCCGATCCGGATCGCCCCAGAGGTCACCTCCTCCAGGCCTGCGAGCATCCGCAACGACGTCGACTTGCCGCAGCCCGAGGGGCCCACCAGCACCAGGAACTCCCCATCGGCGATCTCCAGGTTCAGGGCGTCCACCGCCGGCCGGGGCGCGCCCGGATACCGGCGGCTGGCCTCGTCGTACGTGACGGCCGCCATCGCTTGCCTCCCTTCGCCAGCACCCTGGGTTCCGCAGTCCCCGCACACCTCGACGCACTACGAGTCCGCGTGCTGACCAACGTCACGTGGTGGGCCCTCTGCGGCCATACTTGTGGACCGATCTACCTACAGACGGGTATTCTTGCACTCAGACTCATCTGGCGTCAAGACCCCAGTTCTCTAGCACTTATCGGGCTCCTGCGGCTTGACAGGGACCGACTTGAAGGAAGAAGATCTGGATTAGTAGATCGAACAAGCAGTAGAAGGATCTACTAGGAGCAAAGCTGATGATGGCTCTCTTCCTCACTGGTCTCGCCATGCCTGCTCCCGTTGCCTGGCTAAGGGACAGAACACGTGAATGGCGCGAAAAGGCCGTCTGGACAGCCGCCGACGTCGAAGCCCTCGCCAACCTAGGGATCGAGTTCGACGGGACGGTGAAGCGACCAGGAGAGCGGCCATGAGCGTGGACAGGACACGTCTGCCGTGTCCGGAACACCGTCGTGGTCGCGAGAGCAGCCGGACGCGGAGCAGCTGAATGGACCGAGTGACCCTGAAGGACGTGGCCGCCGCCTGTGGGGTGTCGCGCGCCACGGTCTCACTCGTCTTGCAGGACAGCCCTCGCGTGTCCGCGTTGACCAAGGAGCGGGTGCGCGAGGCGATGAGGCGACTTGGGTACGTGTACGACCGACGAGCCGCCAACCTCCGGTTCCGGCGTTCGCTGACGGTGGCGCTAGTGACCACCGATGCACACAACTCGTACTTCGCCGAAATGACGATGGCGATCGAATGCACGCTGTACCGCCACGGGTACACCCTCTTGCTCGGCTACAGCCACGATGGCAAGCAGCGACAGGAAAAGCTGCTCAACACGATGCTCGAGCACCGTGTGGACGGCGTGATCCTGGTCCCCTCCTGCGAGACCACCGCGGAGCTGGTCGAACAGTCGCTGGATGCCGCTGGCACGCCGTACGTTCTGGTGACGCGTCCTCTGCCCGGCCACGCGGCCGACTATGTGGGCATCGATTCCGTGGCGGCAGGCGGACTCATCGGCGAGCACCTTGCCAGCCGGGGACACCGGCGCATCGCGTTTCTCGGCGGTCCGTCGCAGGCGACGACGCGGCTGGAACGGGAGCAAGGGCTGCAGAGCGCGCTGGCGGCGCACGGCGTGGAGTTCGATCCAGCCCTGTCGATCGCGACCAGCGCCGACCGGGAAGGCGGAGCACGGGCAGCGCATCTGCTTCTCCGGACTGGCGAGGTGCCTGATGCCATCGTCTGCTACAGCGACGTGGTCGCCTTCGGGGTCCTGGCCGCGCTGCGCATCGCCGGGATCGAGCCAGGTACGGACGTCGCGGTGGCCAGCTTCGACGACACGCCGGAAGCGCGGTTGCAGCAACCTCCACTGACCTCGGTGAGCACTCATCCCGGCCGCACCGGCACGCTGGCGGCGGAGCTCCTTCTGCGCCGCCTTGAGGACCCTGGCCACCCCTCTGAGACCGTGCTGCTCAAGCCCGAGCTGCACGTCCGAGAGTCGACCGCCAACCTGCGACTTACCCGTGAGCAGTCGCTACGGCGCGTTGCGCGGGGAGGGGCCCATCGATGAAGGAGCTGCGGTGGGGGCTGATCGGTGCAAGTGACATCGCGGCGACGCGGATGGTTCCGGCGATGCGCCGCCTTGGACACGACGTCACCGCAGTGTTCAGCTCCTCCGGAGAGCGAGCCGCCGCCTACGCGATGAGGCACGAGATACCGCACTCCACTTCGGAACTGGAGTTGCTGCTGGCGCGGGACGACGTGGAAGCGGTCTATATCAGCACCACCAACCAGCTGCACCATCCACAGACACTCGCCGCCGCCGCTGCAGGAAAGCACATTCTCTGCGAGAAGCCGGTGGCCCTGTCGCTTGCCGACGCATGGTCCATGGTCCGTGCAGCCGAGGCATCCGGCGTCACCCTTGCCGTCGACCACCACTTGCCCGGCGCGGCCACCCATCGCGAGATCCGCCGCCTGGTCGCGGCCGGTGCCGTGGGGCGACCCCTAGCCGTACGCGTGTTCCACGCGAAGAAGCTTCCCGACCATCTGCAGGGCTGGCGGCTGCGCGACCCGCAAGCCGGCGCCGGCGTGATCCTCGACATCACCTGCCACGACGCCTCGGTCACCAACGCGGTGCTGGGCCAACCGCTGGAGGCCGCGGCGATCGCGGTGGCCCAGGGGCCATGGGACACCACAGCGGAGGACGCGGTCATGACCGCGATCCGCTATGAGGGCGAGGTCCTGGCGCAGACCCATGACGCGTTCACAGTGGCTCACGCCGAGACCGGCCTTGAGGTGCACGGCACCGACGGATCGATCATGGCGAACGAGGTGATGACCCAGGACCCGGTCGGCACCGTCATGCTGCGCGACGCCTCCGGCATGCGCGAGATCGAGATATCCGATCGTCCAGATCTCTACGACGTGACGCTCGACGCCTTCACCCGTGCCATTCGAGGGGACGGCGAGCCCATCGCCGGGGGCGTCGAGGGCACCCATGCCCTCGCGCTCGCCCTCGCCGTCCTGGAGGCCGCCCGGTCCGGCCGGACCGTCCCGGTCGTGACCACTCCACCCGAGGCCAGCTGACCCGACCAGAGAGGACAACGTCATGCGCAGGCTCCCTGTTCTCACCGCCACCGAAGCCGCCGCCCTGATCCGAGAGGGGTCTGTCGTGTCGGTCAGCTCGTCCTCCGCGCTCGGCTGCCCCGACGCCGTGCTCGCCGGGATCGGGCAGCGGTTCAGGGAGACAGGGGCGCCTCGTGACCTCACAACGGTGCATCCCATCGCAGCCGGTGACATGTACGGGGTCCTCGGCATCGACCACCTCGCGCATCCCGGGCTGCTCACGCGGGTCATCGCCGGGTCCTACCCCAGTGGCCCTTCATCGGCGGAGCCGCCCCTCATCTGGCAGATGATCCAGCGCGAGGAGGTGGAGGCGTACAACCTCCCGTCCGGAGTGCTGTTCCAGATGCACCGCGCCGGCGCGACCCAGCAGCCCGGGGTCTTCACCGAGGTGGGGCTGGACACCTTCGTCGATCCCCGGCGTGAGGGCGGTCGAATGAACGCCCGGACAACCGAGAACCTCGTCGCCGTCGAGGAGCGCGACGGTCACGAGTACCTGTTCTATCCAGCGGTGCGGCCCGATGTGTCGATCATCCGCGCGACCACCGCTGATGAATGGGGCAACCTGACCTTCGAGCAGGAAGGGTCGACACTGGGCGCGCTCGACCAGGCATACGCCGCACACAACAACGGCGGTGTCGTCATCGCCCAGGTGAAGCGCGTGGCCGCCGGCGGCACCCTGCCTCCCCAGCAGGTTCGCGTGCCAGGGATCCTCGTTGACGCCCTGGTCGTCCACGAGGACCAATGGCAGACGACGCAGACCGTCTACGACCCGGCCATCAGCGGCCTGATCCGCCGACCGCTGGAGGTCATCGAGCCGGCGCCGTGGAGCTTGGAGAAGGTCATCGCGCGTCGCGCAACCCAAGAGCTGAGGCAGGACGAGATCGTCAACCTCGGATTTGGGATTTCCGCGCTCGTCCCGCGGGTGCTGGCCGAGGAAGGCCTCGCCGGTTCGGTGACGTGGGTGATCGAGCAGGGCGCGGTGGGCGGGGTGCCGCTCACCGGATTCGCCTTCGGCTGCGCGCTCAACCCACAGGCGCTGATGCCCAGCATCGACCAGTTCACCCTGTTGCAAGGCGGCGGCTTCCACCGGGCGATGCTGTCCTTCCTGGAGATCGACGAGCAGGGCAGCGTCAACGTGCACCATCTGGAGGGCCGGCGACATGTCACAGCCGGTGTCGGCGGCTTCGCTGACATCACCTCCCACGCCAAGAGCATCGTCTTCGTCGGCAACTTCACGGCTGGAAAGCGCGAGATCAGCGTGGAGGAGGGACGGCTGGTCATCAGCCGGGACGGCGTTGTGCCCAAGCTCGTCCAACGGGTCAGCGCGGTGACGTTCTCGGGCCCGCGTGCCCTCGCGCAGGGACAGCAGGCCCTGTACGTGACCGAGCGGTGCGTCCTCGAGCTCCGTCCGCAGGGATTGACCGTCACCGAGATTGCCCCCGGCGTCGACCTGGAACGGGACGTTCTCGCCATGGCCCGCTTCAAGCTCCACGTCGGCGACGACCTACGGGAGATGCCGTCGCGCCTGTTCCGTCCCGAACCGCTCGGGCTGACGCTGTCGGCCGCGTGACCAACGAGGGCAGGAGGTCCAATGACCACCGCTGACCAGAACACCACTCCGTCGCGACGTGCGTTCACCGTGTTCAGCGCCACCGAGGCGCGCACTGCAGAGGCGCTCTTCGAGCGGATGTTCCCCGCCGACGAGCGCGGCCCAGGAGCCCGCGAGATCGGCGTCGTGGACTACCTGGACCGCGCGCTGGACGGTCACGACAAGCGACTTGTCCCAACCTACAAGGCCATCCTGACCACGGTCGACGCGGTGGCTCGCGACCGGCACGGCAATGCCTTCTCCGAGGCCGATCCGGGCCAGCAGGACGACATCATCCGTTCGCTCGCCCAGGGAGGGCTCGACGGGCCGTTCGACGCCGAGCGCCAGCGCGCGATCTTTGCTCAGCTGCTAGCGCACCTGCAGGAGGGCCTGTTCGCCGACCCCGTGTACGGCGGCAACCGCGATGCATCGGGTTGGCGATTGCTCGAACACCCCGGCGTCTGGCTGGAGAACTCCCCCGAGGAGAACCTCTCCGCCGAGCCTGTCACCAAGGGCGGCATCGTCAAGACCCTCGCCGACGTCCTCGACGACCTTCCCCATGACGAGGAGGAGGAGGCGCTCAAGCGTCAGGCCCTGGCCAACGCCGTCTCCCCCCAGTCCATGGACGAGGTCGATGTGCTGCTGGTCGGTGTCGGTGCCATGGGCGGGCTGGTGGCGCAGACCTTCGCCGAGGCCGGCCTGCAGGTCGTCGGGCTGGAAGCCGGCCCCTGGCGCACCAAGGACGACTGCCTCCCGGACGAGCTCGGCCAGGCATACTACGCGCGCGGAGGGATGGGGCCGAAGTTCCAGCTGGAGACGGCCCGATGGCGAGAGGACGCCACCACAGATGAAACCCAAGAGGCCACCTTCTCCTTGGGGCGCATGGTCAACGGGGTCGGCGGGTCGGCTGGCCACTACGGCGCCTGGTTGCGGCGCTTCCACCCATGGCATTTCCGTCCCCTCACCCGGATCGTGGAGCAGTATGGCCACCAGGCGCTCCCCGAGGACTGCACGCTCGCGGACTGGCCGGTCGGCTACGACGAGCTCGAGCCCTACTACACCCGGCTCGAGCACCTCATCGGCGTGGCCGGCGACGAGTCGAACCCGTACGTGAAGCGAAGCAAGCCACTGCCCATGCCCGCGATGCGGTCGTTCGCCCTTGGTGAGCGATTCCGGGAGGTCACTCTGGCTCGCGGTCTGCACCCGCACCCGGTCGCCGTCGGCGTGAACACCGTGCCGTATGACGGCCGGCCGGCCACGACGTACCACGCGTGGAGCAACGGGCTCGGCAGCTTCTTCGGTGACCGCTGGCATCCGGGCCTGGGCCCGGTGCCCCGGGCCATGGCGATGGGCAGGTTCGAGCTGCGCACCCATTGCCGGGTGACGCGCATCCTCACCGACGCCTCCGGCGCCCGCGGCGTCGAGTACGTCGACCCGCTCGGGCGCGTGCGAACCCAACATGCCCGCGCCGTGATCATCGCCGCCTACACCTACGAGACCCTCCGGCTCATGTTCCTCTCCGCCGATTCCACGCATCCGGATGGATTGGGGAACACCTCCGGCCAGCTCGGCAAGAACTACATGACCAAGATGTTCGCCCACGTGGACGGCTTCTTCCCCGAGGTGTACTTCAACCGCCACACCGGTCCCGCGGCCCAGGGCATCGTCCTGGACGACTACGTCTCCGACCAGTTCGACTACGGCCCGCACGGCTTCGTGGGCGGAGCCACCCTCGGCGCCGAGCAGCAGTTCCTGCCCCTGCAGATCAGCCGCGAGACCCTTCCCCCGGACGTCCAGCCCTGGGGAAGGCCCTACCGCGACCACCTCCTCGACTGGCAGCACCTGGGCGTCGTGCGGATCCAGCCGGACTCCCTGCCCTACGCGGGCCACTTCGTCGACGTGGATCCACGGCACCGCGACCGATCCGGGCTTGGCCTGCCGGTGGTCCGAGTCACCTACCGGCTGCGCGAGAACGAGCGGCGGCTCGCAGCCTGGATGGGGCAGCAGTCGGCCGACATCCTGCGCGCGATGGGCGCGACCAGCACCTGGGAGGGCCCGTACTTCACCGGTGTCGGGTCCAGCCACGAGTTCGGCGTCTGCCGGTTCGGGGAGGACCCATCAAACTCGGTCCTCGACCCCTGGCTGGCGGTTCACGACACCCCCAACCTGTACGTCTACGGCGGCTCGGCGTTCCCCAGCTGTCCCGGTATCAACCCGACCCTGACCATCTGGGCGATCGTTCTGCGCGCCGCTGAGAAGCTGGCCGGGGACCTCGGCGGAGGCGTCCGGTGACCGATACCAGCGCCGCCGACCAAAGCACCGCGACGGCAGCTGCCCCTGAAGACGGCGCCGTTGTCGTTGACATCGGCGACACCGTCGCCACGGTCCTCCTCGACCGGCCGGGGAAGCTGAATGCGCTCACGCCAGAGATGCTCCAGTCGCTGGAGACCGCGGTGACGGCTGTCGCCCGGTCCGAGGCGCGCGTCGTGCTGGTTCGTGGCGCCGGCCAGAAGGCTTTCTGCGTGGGCGCCGACATCAACCGGTTCTCCGGTCTCACTCCGGTCCAGATGTGGCGTGACTGGACAGCCCTGGGACACCGAGTATTCGACGCGCTCGCCGGGCTCCGGCAGCCCACGGTGGCTGTCGTCCACGGTCACGCCTTCGGCGGCGGCCTCGAGCTGGCACTGGCCTGCGACTTCCGGGTGCTGTCGGCCGACGCGCGGCTGGGCCTCCCGGAGGTGGGGCTGGGCACCGTCCCAGGCTGGGGAGGCACCGAACGGCTGACCGAGCTGGTGGGCCGTGCCCGCGCCAAGGACGTCATCCTCACCCGCCGGTTCCTCGACGCCGGCACCGCCCTGGCGTGGGGCGTCGCCACCGCAGTGGCACCCACCGCCGAATTGCAGACGACGGTTGACGACCTCGTCACCCGCCTGACAGGTGGGGCCCCCGTCGCGGTGCAGCTCGCCAAGCAGCTGATCGACGCGGCTGCCGACGGCGCACCGAGCCGGGTGCTCGAGAGCCTCGGCGGAGGACTGAGCTCGGCAACCGAAGACCTGAGCGAGGGCGTCGCGGCGTTCCGACAGCGTCGCGACCCTGCCTTCCGCGGCCGTTGACAACAACAACAACAACCCGAACCGGAGGTGGAGGAACATGACCAACACGCAGATCTCTGCGGTCGACCGGCTGATGGTCATCGACGGGAAGGATGTGGAGGCCGTCAGCGGCGAGCGGTTCGAGCGGGCCAGTCCTGCGCACGACGTCGTCGTCGGCACGTACCCCGATGCAGGGTCCGACGATGTCGAGCGCGCGGTCAGCTCGGCGCGTCGCGCGTTCGATGAAGGCCCGTGGCCCCGGATGTCCGGCGCCGAGCGTGCTGGCGTGATGCTCAAGGTCGCCGACTTGATCCGTCGCGACGCGGACGACCTCGCCCGCGCCGAAACGCTGGAGATGGGAAAGCCAATCAGCCAGGCCCGGGATGAGGTCGAGGCGACCGCGGAGTTGTGGGCGTACGCAGCAACCCTGGCCCGGCATGCCTACGGCGACGCGCACAACATGCTCGGTCAGGACGTGCTCGCGGTCGTCCTCCATGAGCCGGTGGGCGTGGTCGCCATGATCACACCGTGGAACTTCCCATTGCTCATCATCAGCCAGAAGCTGCCCTTCGCGCTCGCTGTGGGCTGTACCGCCGTGGTCAAGCCGAGCGAGCTCACTCCCGGCTCGACGGTGCACCTGGGGCGGCTCCTCCTCGAAGCCGGCCTACCCGACGGCGTCGTCAACGTGCTCACCAGCGCCAGCGGTGTCGGCAGTGCGCTCACCCGCCACCCCGGGATCGACATGATCTCGTTCACCGGATCCACCCAGGTTGGGCGCCTGGTGGCCCGGACCGCCGGCGAGAACCTGAAGAAGGTCGAGTTGGAGCTGGGCGGCAAGAATCCGCAACTGGTGTGCGCGGACGCCGACCTTGAGGCGGCAGTCGACGCGGTCGTCTTCGGTGTCTACTTCAACGCCGGCGAGTGCTGCAATAGCGGCAGCCGGGTACTTGTCGAGCGCAGCATCGCCGACGACTTCCAATCCGCCGTGGTGGAGCACGCACGCCAGGTCCCGGTCGGCGACCCACTGGACCCCAAGATCAAGGTCGGTCCGATCACCAGCCAGGAGCAACTGGACACCATCGAGCGGTATGTCGGCGAGGGCCGCCAAGCCGGCGCCTCGTTGCTCTTGGGGGGCGAGCGCATGCCAACCCCCACGGGACGCTTCTTCCACCCGACGATCTTCACCCGGGTGACTCCGGACATGTCCATCGCCAAGGAGGAGATTTTCGGCCCTGTACTGTCGATGCTGACCTTCGACACGCTGGACGAGGCGTTCAAGGTCGCCAACTCAACAGCGTTCGGCCTGTCGGCTGGTATCTGGACCCAGAGCCTCAACTCAGCGCTACGGGCCGCCCAAGAGATCCGTGCCGGCACCATCTGGGTCAACCGGTGGATGGACGGCTACCCGGAGCTTCCCTTCGGCGGATTCAATGAGAGCGGACTAGGTCGGGAACTCGGCCGAGAGGCGATTCACCAGTTCACCGAGACCAAGACCGTGCAACTCCAGATCGGCCCCCGCGGCTCGACATGGCTGTCGGCACACCTCTCCCAGGAGCACTGATGGCCTACCGGATCCTCCCACAGCCAATCCCGCTCGTGCTGCCGCACGGCTACACCGTTCCGGAGGAGTTCAGGGAGGCCGCCGGACGAGCCTGGGAGGTGGCGGCGATCAAGGTGCGTGAGCTGGTTCAGCGGCACCCGGACCGCTTTCCCCTCTACACCCAGAACGGCAGGTGGGCAGTTGACGCCGAAGCCTGGACCAACTGGTGTGAAGGATTCCTCGGCGGACAGCTCTGGCTGCTGGCCCGGCGCGCCAACGACACCTGGTTCCGCGAACAGGCAGAGAGCTACAGCCGACACATCGAAGGGCGCAAGGACGACCGCGACGTCCACGACCTAGGCTTCCTGTTCTGGCCCACGTGGCGACGATGGTACGAGGAGGCCGGCGACCCCTCCAAGAACGATGTTGTCGTCCATGCGGGCCGTACGCTGGCGCTGCGCTTCAACGAGCAGGGCCGGTTCCTGCGCAGCTTCCTCGCACCGGACAGCCTGTTCATCGACATCATGATGAACGTCGGGATCATCCTTCATGCGGCGCAGCAGACCAAAGATCCGGACCTGGCTCGAATCGCCTATGAGCACTGCCTCACCAGCCGGCGGGTGCTCGTGCGGGGAGACGGCAGCGCCGCCCACGAGGGCATCTTCGACCTGGAAACCGGACAGTTCCTCAAGCAGACCACACAGCAAGGCTGGCGCGACGACGCATCGTGGGCCCGCGGTCAAGGCTGGGCGATGCACGGGTTCGGCACCGCCTACCGATACACCGGTGACCGACGCTTCCTGGACACCGCGTGTGCTTGCGCCGACTTCTACATCGAGCGCACCGGCGACCGGCTCGTGCCTCCGAATGACTGGGAGGAGCCGGACCCGGCGTTGCCCTACGAGAGCTCCGCGGCCGCCATCGCAGCCGACGCCATGTGGCAGCTCGCCGGGCTCGCCCAAGACTCCGCCCGGGCACGGGCGTACGCCGACTACGCCATCCGGATCCTGGTACGACTGTGCCAAGAGGACTTCCTGGCCCAGGACCCCTCGTGGGAGGGGATCCTCAGACACGGCACGTACCACGAGGCCAAAGGCCTCGGTGTCGACGAGTCCGTCATGTGGGGAGACTACTGGTTCCTTGACGCCCTCGACGAGGTGGAACGCTCGACCCTGGCGGAGGTCGGCCGCTGACGCTGGGACGCCACCCCAGGGGCTCAGCAGGCAGACGGCGGCCCGCCTGCGTCGCATCCCTGATCCGTCCTCGTAGGTAGGTATGCTCCAGGTGCGTTCAATGATGTACGCCCCGAGGAAAGGGCCCGCTCCGGTGACAAGGGTCACGCTCAACGAGGTTGCTGCAGCAAGTGGGGTGTCGCGGGCGACCGTTTCGCTGGTCCTGCAAGACAGCTCGCGCGTCTCCGAGCCGACGAAAGAGCGCGTGCGGGAGGTCATGGGCCAGCTGGGGTACGTCTATGACCGCCGGGCTGCCAACCTCCGCTCCCTGCGGTCGATGACCGTCGGCCTGGTAGCGACAAACGTGCGTAATCCGTACTTCGCCGATCTCACAATGGCGATCGAGGGTGCACTCTACAAGCGGGGGTACACCCTGCTGCTTGGGTACAGCTACGACGATCTCGAGCGCCAGGCGAAGCTGCTTGAGGCCATGCTCGAGCACCGGGTTGACGGACTAATACTCCTTCCAGCGCACGAGACGACCCGTCGCATCCTGGTTCATTCATTGCCAGCGGGCACTCCACATGTACTGGTCGCTCGGCACGTGCGCGGCCACCGTGTCGACTACGTCGGTGCGGACAATGTGGCGGCGGGGAGACTGATCGGTGAGCACCTGGCCAGCAGGGGACATCGGCGGATTGCGTTTCTCGGTGGCCCCGAGCGATCGACAGCGCGGGCGGAACGGGAGCGCGGACTACGCGCAGCGCTGAGGTCTCGTGGCATGGAGTTCGACCCCACGCTGTCCATCTCCACGACCGCGGACCGGGAGGGCGGTGAACGCGCCGTTGACCTGCTCCTCAAGGTCCCAACGTTGCCCGATGCGATCGTCTGCAACAGCGACGTGGTTGCCTTCGGTGTTCTCGCATCGCTGAGAGCCACTGGGATCGAGCCGGGTACGGAGATTGCGATCGCCAGCTTCGACGACACGCCGGACGCCCGACTGCAGCAACCTCCGTTGACCTCGGTGAGCACCTATCCTGATGACACGGGCACGCAAGCCGCGGAGCTGCTGCTACGGCGGATCGACGACCCGACTCTCCCGACCCATAACGTGCTCCTCACACCGGAGCTCCACGTCCGAGAGTCGACCCTCGACTTTGTCCCGGCACAGTCCCGCCGTCGACTCGCCCGGGTTCGCACGACACAATTGGAAAAGGACGCCTAGCGGCGGTTGGCCTTGACCCGGTCACCCATCCATCAGAGATGGATATGCACTCGACCTCTGGAGTGATATGGAATCGCAGGTTTCTTCAGCTCTTTCGCCGCCAATGCCGTTCTCCGCGCTCTTGTTTGACTGTGACGGGACACTGGTCGATACCTTGCAAGCCTATGAGCACGCTTGGAAGAAGGCGTTTGGTGCGCACGGCGTGACCATGGGGTCATCGTGGTACCGCGAGCGGACCGGTCTTAGCCCGGAGGCGCTAGTTGAGGCGGCGGCTGGCGAGGACGAGTTGGATACCGGGGGCGATTCAATCAAAGGCGATTCAACACTTTGTAGAGCTTGTGGAACTCGTCAAGGGCAACGAGCGTGTTGTCGCAGTGGCTCGAGCGCACCACGGTTCCATCCCGATGGCAGTCGTGTCCGGCGGCCCACGAGTCGCCGTGGAAGCTGCCCTTGAAAGGGCGGGGATCTTAGGCCTGTTTGATGCATTGGTGACCATCGAAGATGTTGACCAGGGAAAGCCCGCTCCCGACCTCTATCTCCTGACGCTCAATCGCCTGAATGTGGAACCGGCTGAGTGCGTTGCCTATGAAGACACAGACGAAGGCGTGGTCGCAGCGAGGTCAGCAGGAATTCGGTGCATCGATGTGCGGCCTATCCTATATCCAGGCCGTCTACATACGGGCGATCACTGACCCTGGCTACACGCTGGCCATCCGAGGCGGTAGGGGATCCCGATGGCTGCAAGACCTCCTGCTGGGCGAGGTCGTGGTGGTCTGCTCGACCCGGCCAACCGGGCCGCCACCACATAGACCCGCTAACGACCGTACGAGGGAAGGTGGTGCTGTGCCAGGAAGTCGTGGGCCCGAACGCGAGGGGATCGAGCATCGGACCGAGCCATCGTGTGGTTATCGACGACTGCAGCGGTTCGTGAACTACCATCGGGTCATTACCCGTTGAACCGAGAGAACCAGGCGCAATCGGGGGACGTGCGCCATGTGCCCGCCTGGATGGAGCACCAAATCTTCTGATCCGTCTCGTGCTTACCACCCTGGCTGACCGCTGCTGTGTCCAGCGATACACCGCGCGACATCCAAGCGCCGGGTGTCAATATTGAAGCATCGCTTAGTCCCACAAGCTGGCCGAGCGATCGACTCCGACTAACAGTCCGTCCGCACGTGCGGGCCCGGGTCGAGGCGCTGGTCGTCGGCCGCCGATGCATGTTGGGTCGCTGGTCGCCCTGCCTGCTGGCCCGAGTTGGCCTGCCCGGCCTGGTGACGAGCGCGATCACGGGCTCCAACTGACCCTCGCCAGCTGCCCGGCGTGGGGCCGTGGCGGCTCCAGCCGCGGGGTCAGGCCATACCCGGCAGCCCGCGCAGCCAGCACGAGGAGACGTCGACCGTGATGCTGGCAGGACCGCTCCTGTCCCTTATTTGTCCAGGTCAGCGGCTAGCAAATTGACAATCCCGCTCCGGCGGTCATCCACTGGGTGTCGCCGTCGGTGATCAGCCCGCCGCCGCCGTTGGAGTCCTGGTGCCGGAACACCCCGTCGATCATGTAGGTGACGGTCTCGAAGCCGCGGTGGGGGTGCCAGGGGGTGCCCTTGGGCTCGCCGGGGGCGTAGTCGATCTCGCCCATCTGGTCCATGTGCACGAAGGGGTCCAGGGCAGGCAGGTCGACGCCGGCGAAGGCCCGCCGCACCGGGAAGCCCTCGCCCTCGAAGCCGGAGGGCGCGGTCGTCACCGAGATCACCGGACGGTCGACCGCCTCCAGGCTTGGCTCTGCGACCCGTGGCAGGGCGACTGTATCAGCGGTGACAGCGGGCATCGGGACCTCCCGGTAGATCGTTGCGCATGCAACTTGCTTGTCGTCGGTAACACCGTCGGCGGCGGATTTGTTCCCACGCTCCTCGAGCAGGTCGTCATTGCCCCCAGGGCGGGACGATGGAGGCACCATCAGGTCGGATGGTGCGCGTTCCCTTCCGCATTGCGACGAGGAGGACCGCGCCGTCCGGGCCAGCCTGTGCATGGTGGGGGACGCTGGGCGGGATCATCACGGCGTCGCCTGCGCGTACCGCGATCCGCTCGCCGGCCTGCACCGACGTGAGCGTGCCCGACAGCAGGTGGAATACTTCCTCGTGGTCATGGCGGTGTGGTGGCAGCGCCGCGCCGGGAGCAAGGTCGATCCGGTACATCAGGATCTCCGTCGCCCCCCGCGACGGCGACGCGAGCCCTGTCACCGTCACGTTTCCGGTGCTCTCGGTGACCTCGAAGACCCGGTGGTCCGACGAACGGGCGACCGGCATGCAGATTCCTCCTTCAATCGGCCGATGTGGAGAAGACGCCAGCACGGCGTTCATGCGGCCGGTCGGGCAGGCCGTCCAGCGCGTGGCGGGCGTCGCGGCCGCGGCAGGATCATCGTCACCTAGGCTGACGGCGGGGGTTGACGTACTGGTCGCGGATCTCGCGGACCTCCGGCAGCTGGGTGGCGTCCGACCAGGTACAGGTTGAGCTTTACGACCTGCTCGAAGCCGGCGCCGACGGCCCTGGAGGGCGGCGCGGAGGTTGTCGAACACCTGCCGGGTCTGGGCGCGGATGTCGCCGGCGCCGACGAGCGTCCCGGTCGGGTCCAGGGCGGCCTGGCCGGCGATGTAGACCGCCCGTCCGGCGGTCACCTCGACGACGTGGCTGTAGCCGAAG
>Ga0081538_10001835_pt1 | contig 21416 bp, 21 predicted proteins | sample TabmetS5T2R1_FD_71022 | JGI IMG/M metagenome (GOLD analysis project Ga0081538, IMG submission 71022) | Tabebuia heterophylla rhizosphere microbial communities from the University of Puerto Rico - S5T2R1 | ecosystem: Host-associated > Plants > Roots > Rhizosphere ...
TGGAGGATCTTGCGGTTGATCTCCTCAACGATCCGCCGCGCCTCGTCCTCGGAGCCGGCCTCGGCCGCCGCGGCCAGCGCGTCCTCGGCCTCCTTGCGCAGGGCGATGGTCGGGGGCAGGTAGGACAGGTTCTCGCGGCGCAGCTTCTGCTTGACCCACCACAGCTCGTCGTGGGGCTTGTCCAGGTCCTCGATGGGCTTGCCGGCGCCGGGCAGGTTGTCGAACGCCCCCCGCTCCGCGGCCTCGCGGATCTGCCGCTCGACCCAGGTCTGGAAGCCGACCCCGGGTGGCTTGCGGACGGTCACCGGCGCGACGGCTGGCTGAGCACCAGCAGGGCGCCGCCGAACAGGCCGACGTTCTTGAAGAAATGGGTCCGCTGCTGGCGGCGGGCGGCCGGGTCGTCGAGCTGCCAGTACGGGTGGCCGGCCAGGGTGGTGGGCACCAGCGTGCCGGCCAGCACGCCCGCGGCCAGGCGGGGCCACAGCCCCAGGGCCAGGGCGACCCCCGCGGCCAGCATGGCGGCGCCGTTGACGCGGACGGCCAGCTCGGGGTCGAGGGGGACGCCCAGCTCGGCCGCCTTGGTCGTCCGGGGGCCGGGGGTCAGCATGGCGTCGGCCCCGCCGGTGATGAACATCGCCGCCAGGGCGACCCGGCCGGCGGCGCGGACCGGCGTCCGAAGGATCTCCATGGCGCTCCTTCCACTGGCGGCACGGCTGTCGGCCCATGCTGCTCCAGGCGGGCGCGGCCCGCAATCGCGCCGCCCGGGCCGGCTGGACAGCGGCCGGTCCGCGTCCCACAGTGGGGCGCATGAGCGGCCCGGTCGCCACCGCCGACGCGCCCCCCGCCGAGCCGCGGGCGAGCGCGGTCGCCCCGGCCTGCGTCGAGATCACGACCAGCCGGGTCGCCGACGTGGGCCGGATGCCGGTGCGGCGGGCCCTGCCGCGGCGGGAGCGGCGCACGGTCGGGCCCTGGTGCTTCGCCGACCACATGGGCCCGGCCCCGGTGACCGAGACCTCCGGCCTCGACATCGGCCCGCATCCCCACACCGGCCTGCAGACGGTCACCTGGCTGCTCGCCGGGGAGGTGCTGCACCGCGACAGCCTCGGCAGCGAGCAGGTCATCCGGGCCGGCCAGCTCAACCTGATGACCGCCGGGCACGGGGTGGCCCACTCCGAGGAGGCGACCGGCCACTACCGCGGCCAGGTGCACGGGGCCCAGCTGTGGGTGGCCCAGCCCGAGCGGACCCGGCACGGCCCGGCCGCCTTCGAGCACCACCCCGAGCTGCCCAGGGCCGAGCTGGACAACGCCGTCGGGACCGTCCTGGTCGGCAGCTTCGCCGGCGCCACCTCCCCGGCCCGGCGCGACAGCGAGCTGGTCGGGGTGGACGTGGCCCTGCGCCCCGGGCGCAGCGCATGGCCGCTGGACCCGACCTTCGAGTACGCCCTGGTCATCCTGGACGGCCAGGCGCTGGTCCAGGGCCAGCCGGTGGGGCCGGGCCAGCTGGCCTACCTGGGTCGCGGTCGCGACCAGCTCGATCTGGAGGCGGCCGAGGAGGCCCAGGTCCTGCTGCTGGGCGGGGAGCCGTTCGAGGAGCCCATCCTGATGTGGTGGAACTTCGTCGCCCGCACCCCCGAGGAGATCGCCGCCGCGGCCCGGCAGTGGCGGTCGGCCGACCCCCGCTTCGGGCGGGTCGACTCGCCGCTGCCGCGGCTCCGCGTCCCCCCGCTGCCCCGGCTGCGCCCGCCGGGCTGAGCGGTGTTCTAGGGCACGTACTGCTCCTCGAGGGCGACGATCCGGCCGCCCTGCACCGTGGCCCAGAACAGGTGGTCGGAGCCCCTGGACCGGATGGTGGCCAGGTCGACCTCGACGTTGGCGGCGGCGTTGCCGCCGCCCTGGTTGAGGGTCAGGCGGGTCAGCGAGAGGCGGGCCCCGGGCGTGACCGCCAGGGTGCGCAGCCGCGGGTTCACGTTGCGGACGTAGTAGTCGTTGGGCGGGGGCGACTCCTCGCCGTCCTCGGCGGCCGCCTTGGTGGCGGCGTCGCCGGTGAAGTACTGGACGAGGTCGAAGGTGATCTCGCGGCCGTCCACGTTCACATGCCTGACCACCACCGGGTGGCGCCCGTTGGCCATGTCGGTCGGCTCGGCCGGCTGGCCGGCCGGCGGCGCCTCGGTGGGGGCCGGCTGGGCCGGGGCGGCCCCGGCATCGGTTGGCTGGGCGGCGTCCCCGCCGGCCGGCTCGGCGGCGCCGGGCGCGGGCTCGTCCGACCCGCAGGCGGCGAGCCCGACGGCCAGCGTGACGACCAGGACGGCGGCGGCGACAAGCCCGCGGCTACGAGGCATGCGTGCGCTCCGATCTACGGCGTCCTCGTCCTGTCGGCCACAGCATGCGCCTCGCGGTGGATTTCTCCTACTCGGCGGGCCTGCCGAGGGAGGACCGCGGGACCGGCGACGGGGCGCGGTCGGCGCGCTCGACGGCGTTGGCGGTCCGCCGGGCCAGGTTCTCGGCCAGGGTCAGGTCGGCCTGGGCGTAGCGGCCCGGCTGGTGGCTGGCGAAGGTGATGCTGCCGAGGACGCGGGTCCGTCCCGGCAGGGGCGCCACCAGCGCCGAGCCGATGTCGAGGGCGGTGAGCAGCTCCAGGTGGTGGGCGTCGCGGGACAGGCGGCCGAGGTCGGCCGGGGTGGGCCGCTCCAGCAGGAGCGCCCGGCCGGGCGGGCCCCAGGTCGGTCACCGCGATCGGCTCGCCCCGGGCGAAGGCGGCCAGGCAGGGGCCCTCGTCGAAGTCCTCCTGGACCTTCTCCAGCAGCTCGACGACCGCGTCGGTCGACACCGCCGTCCGCGGGCGGTCGTCCTCCGCGACCAGCATCAGCCCGACCCCGTCGGCGGCCAGCACGGTCCTGGCGGTGTCGACGGCCTGCTGCAGCACGGCCGGCAGGTCCCCGGGCGCCGGCACGGCGTCGGTCAGCCCGCGCAGCGCGCGAGCCACCGCCCGCCCGTCAAGCTGGTCTCCATCAACCCCGGTGTCCCCTGATCGACCGGCGGAAACACCGCCCGTGTCTGAGCGGTCGATCGCGGGTTACCCACTGCGGGCGGCGACGAGCGCGGCCCCTCGTCCCCTGTGGAGGAGCGTGGACTGGCCCAGACCCCGCTAGTCCACGCTCCTGTCCACAGCCTCAGAGGGCCGACCAGCCGCCGTCCGAGGGCAGGACGACCCCGTTGACGTTGCTGGCGTCGTCGCTGAGCAGCCAGGTGATGGTGGCGGCGAGCTGGTCGGCGCTGGCCACCGAGGGGATGGTGGTCTGCATGATCGGGCCCAGCACGCCGGCGGCGTGCTCGGACTTGAAGGGGGCCTCGATGTTGGTGGCCACCGCTCCGGGGGCGACGGCGTTGGCCCGGATGCCGTTGCCCTTGTAGAAGACGGCGGTGCTCTTGGTGATGCCGTTGACCGCGTGCTTGGAGGCGGTGTAGGCCACCCCGGAGGCCGAGGCGCGCAGGCTGGCCTCGGAGGAGACGTTGACGATGGCGCCGCCGCCGGCGGCCAGCATCAGCGGCAGCACGGCCCGGGTGAGGCGCATCACCGCGGTCACGTTGACCGCGAACACCCGCTCCCAGGTGGCGTCGTCGACCTCGGCCGGGGGCAGGAACGCGTCCATGATCCCGGCCACGTTGGCCAGGGCGTCGACCCGGTCGCCGGCGGCGGCCACCACCGCCTTGGCGCCCTCCTCGGTGGCGATGTCGGCGGCCACCGGGACCAGGTCGAGGTCGGGGGACTCGGCGGCCAGCTGCTCCAGGCGGTCGGCGGCGATGTCGGCGGCCACCACGCGGGCGCCCTCCCGGGCCAGCCGCAGCGCCGTGGCCCGCCCGATGCCGGAGCCGGCCCCGGTGACGATGGCGGTCCGGCCGGCGAACCGGCCCGGGACGAGCCCCGGCCGGGGGCCGGTGGGGGCTTGGGCCTCGCTGGGGAACTCGCTGGCGCTGGACATGGCGGGGTCCTCTCGTCACGGGACGGAAGCTGACGCCGCCATTACAGCATCCGGCGGCTGTCGGCCACGGCGGCCGCGAGCACGGCCACGGCCTCGGCGACCTGGCCGTCGGCCAGGTTGCCGTAGCCGAGCACCAGGCCCGGGCCGATGGCGTCGGCGCGGCGACGGTAGGTGGCCAGGTCGGCGACCCGCAGGCCGCCGGCCGCGGCCCGGGCGACCACGGCGGCGCAGTCGACGGTGTCGTCCAGCCGGACCAGCAGGTGGAGGCCGGCGGCCACGCCGAGGAGGCGGGCGCCGGGCAGCCGCTCGGCCAGGGCCCGGACCAGTCGGTCGCGGCGCGGCCGGTAGCGCTTGCGGGCGGCGCGCAGGTGCCGGTCGTAGGCGCCGGACTGCAGGAAGCTGGCGAAGGTGAGCTGGTCGAGGGTCGACGACCCGGGCTGGGACCCGGCGGCCGCCCGCAGCGGCCCGGTCCAGGCCGGCGGCGTGGCCATCCAGCCGATGCCGAGGGCGGGGGAGAGCGTCTTGGAGAGCGACCCGAGCAGCGCCACCCGCGACCGGTCGGTGCCCTGGAGGGTGCCGACCGGCCGGCGGTCGTAGCGGAACTCGGCGTCGTAGTCGTCCTCCAGGATCAGGCCGTCGACGCGGCGGGCCCAGGCGAGCAGGGCGGCGCGGCGCTCGGGGGCGAGCACCACCCCGGTCGGGAACTGGTGGGTCGGGGTCACGATCACCGCCCGCACCTCGGGGTCGGCGTCCAGGCCGTCGACCCGCAGCCCCTGGCCGTCGACGCGGGTCGGCACCACCCGCAGCCCGGCGGCGGCGGCCGTCTCGCCCAGCCGGTGCCAGCCGGGGTCCTCGACCGCCACGGCGCCGACGCCGGCCGCCCCCAGGGCCCGGCAGAGCCGGCCGGTGGCGTCGGTGACCCCGCGGCACACGGTCAGGTCGGCCGGGTCGATCTGGGCGCCCCGCACCCGGGCCAGGTACTCGGCCAGCACCTGCCGCAGCCGGGGATGGCCGGCCGGGTCGGGATAGCCCAGCTCGGCATGGGGCAGGGCGGCGGCCACCGACCGCAGCGCCGCCACCCAGCGCCCCAGCGGGAAGGCGCGCAGGTCGGGCAGGCCGGGGGCCAGGTCGATCCGCGCCACCCGGGTCGGGGCGGGCGCGGGCGGCAGGTGGCCGGTGGCCGCCGGGCCGAGGGGCCGGACGCGGGTGCCGGAGCCGACCCGGCCGTCGACGTAGCCCTCGGCGGCGAGCTGGGCGTAGGCCTCGGTGACGACCCAGCGCGAGCAGCCGAGCTCGGCGGCCAGGTCGCGGCTGGGCGGCAGCGCGCTCCCGGGCGGCAGGCGGCCGTCGCGGATGGCCTCGCGCAGGGCGGCCGAGAGCCGGGCGTGCAGCGGCCCGGCGCGCCCCTCGCCCAGGTCCAGGAGCGCGCCCCACGCCAGATTGGTCTGGAAATTCGACATCCGATCGGACCATACATCCGCGCCAATAGGCGGGCTAGCCTGACGTCGTCACCGCCAGCGGCACCGCGAGAGGAGCAGCCACCGTGCGGACGCGCCAGCTCAGCGACGGCCGGGTCAGCCTCGAGGTCAGCCAGCTCTGCCTGGGCACGATGTACTTCGGCTACCGGACCGACGAGCCCACCTCGCTCGCCATCCTCGACCGCTTCATCGAGGCCGGCGGCAACTTCCTCGACACCGCCAACAACTACGGCCAGTGGCACGGCGACGCCGGCGAGAGCGAGCGGGTCATCGGCCGCTGGCGGCGCTCCCGGGGCGTGGGCGATGAGGTCGTCATCGCCACCAAGGTGGGGGCGAGGACGCTGCTGCCCGGCGACCCGAGCCCCGAGCACTGGCAGGGCCTGGGGGCCAAGTCGATCCGGGAGGACGCCGAGACCAGCCGGCGCCAGCTCGGGGTCGAGCGGCTCGACCTCTACTACGCCCACATCGACGACCGGGACACCCCCCAGGAGGAGACCGTGGGCGCCCTGGCCGAGCTGGCCGAGGAGGGCGTGGTCGGCCTGCTGGGGGCCAGCAACCACGCCACCTGGCGGATCGACCGGGGCCGGGGGATCGCCCGGGCCGCCGGCCGCCCGGCCTACCAGTGCGTCCAGCAGGAGCACAGCTACCTGCTGCCGCTGCCCGACCGCGGCCAGGTCAACCTGATCACCGAGGAGCTGGTCGACTACGCCACCGCCGAGGGCCTGGACCTGCTGGCCTATTCGCCGCTGCTCAAGGGGACCTACGCCCACCCCGAGCGGCCGCTGCCGCCCGGCTACGACCATCCCGGCAACCGGGCCCGGCTGGCCGTCCTCGGCGAGGTCGCGGCCGAGCTGGGCGCCACCCCCAACCAGGTGGTGCTGGCCTGGCTCATGGGTGGCGAGCCGCCGATCATCCCGGTGGTCGGGGCCAGCAGCGTGGCCCAGCTGGACGAGATCCTCGGCGCCGTCGACCTGCGCCTGGACGACGACGCCCGCGAGCGCCTCGACGCCGCCGGCCGCCAGGCCTAGGGTGGCAGGGATGACGGTCGTGTTCCAGGCGTCTGATCACGAGCCGATCGCGTCCCGCCTCGAGCGTTGGCGCCACGTGGTGGACGAGACGTTCGGCCCGGCGCTCCTGCGCCCGCCCTCCAGGACGCACGTTCCCCAGCAGCTCGTGGTCGGCGACGTCGGCGCGGTCAGGGTCAGCGAGCTGCGGATCGCCTACCCGACGCCGTCATCGGACCGCTGCCAGGCCGCGCGCACGCCCCGGCTGATCCGCCGGTCGGACCCGGACCCCGAGCGGTACCGGGTCGACCTGCCCGCCCGCGGGAACATGGTGGTCGAGCAGGCCGGCCGCGAGGCCGCCCTGGAGGCGGGCGACTTCACCGTGGTCGACTGGTCCCGTCCCGCCCGCTGGGCCACCGCGAGCGAGTGGGCCGTCTCCCTGATGTTCCCGCGGGCGTTGCTGGCGCTGCCCCACGATGCGGTCGCCCGGCTCGGCGGCGTCCGGATCTCCGGCCGTCACGGCGCCGGCGCGCTCTTCTCCTCGGTCGCCCGCCAGGTCGTCGCCCACCTGGACGACTACGGCGCGGCCGACGGCGCCCGGCTGGGCACGGCCATCGTCGACCTGCTCACCGCCGCGCTGGCCGCCCGCCTGGACGCGGAGGACGAGGTCCCGGCGGGCTCCGCGCAGGAGGCCCTGCGCCGACGCGTGCATGTGTTCATCGAGCAGCGGCTGGCCGATCCCGCGCTGTCACCGGCGGTGGTCGCCGACGCCCACCACGTCTCCTTGCGATACCTGTACAAGCTGTTCGAGGGCCGCGACAGCGGCGTGGCCGGCTGGATCCGGGAGCGGCGGCTGGAGCGCAGCCGCCGGGACCTGCTCGACCCGGCGCTGGCGGCCCGCCCGGTGAGCGCGATCGCGGCCCGCTGGGGGCTGGTCGACCCGGCCCACTTCAGCCGGCTGTTCCGCGCGGCCTACGGCGTCCCGCCGCTGGAGTACCGCAGGACGATGGGCAGGGCTTCCAGCCCCGGGTAGGCGACCGTGCGCGGATCGACAACCGCCGCGCGCGCCGAGCCAACGACACCAGGCCCCCTCCGGGCAAGACTGGGGTCGATGCCGACGATCCCAACGGGAGGAGCCACCATGACCACGACCAGGCCGGACATGCGGGAGCGCCAGTTCGTCCTGGGCCCGGAGCGGGTCCGGGTCACCATCCTGACCACCGGGGCCGAGACCGGCGGTCGCCATGACTTCAGCGACAGCTGGTTGCCCGCGGGCTCGATCACCCCGCTGCACCTGCACACCAGGTACGAGGAGCGCATCTGGGTGGCATCCGGCTCCCTGACCGTGTGGGCCGGCCCGGACAGGGTCGTCCTCCGCTCCGGCGACTACCACCTCATCCCGACGCGCGTCCCCCACGCGGTCCAGGCGGGGCCCGAGGACACCCACGCCCTGCACATCAGCACGCCGGCCGGGTTCGCCGAGCTGGTCGCCCGGGCGGGCACGCCCGCCCACCTCCTCACCCCGGAGACCCAGCCCGACCTCGACCTGTTCATGGCCGTGACCACCGAGCTCGGCGACGTCGTCCTCGGCCCCCCGGGAACCATGCCGGCCGACCTCGACGACGGCAAGGGAGCGTGATACCCGCCATCGCCTGCCGGGCAGGAGCCACCATGGGCCTGGTGGGGAGGTGGGACAATCGTGATCCAGGCCATTACCATGCCTGCGTCCGGGCGTGTAGCTCAGCTGGCCAGAGCGCGTCGCTTACAACGACGAGGTCACAGGTTCGAGCCCTGTCACGCCCACCAGACAGACCAGCAGGCCAGCGCGTCCCCAGCAGGCAAGGCCAGCGGTCCCCACTAAGCCAAGTCCGTCGCTGGGGCCGCACTGGGGCCGCAGACCATCACAGATCGCTCCCGCTGGCCGCGTAAATCGCCCCCAGTCGCTCCCGCAAACTCAGGTCTGCCTCCGGGTACAGATGCCCATAGCGGTCCAAGGTAAAGCTCACCGAGGCATGACCAGCACGGGCCGCGACCTCCTTGGGATTCGCGCCGGCCGCGATCCACAACGCAACCGCCGTGTGCCGCAGATCATGAATGCGCAGCCCATCCAACCCAGCGGCCACGGTCGCCGGCCGCCAGAACCGGGACCGAAAAAGCGACACCCGAAGAGCACCTCCATGCGGGCCAGCGAACAAGAACGCATCCGGCTCAGCTGGCGCCGCCATCCGCTCGGCCAACGCGTCGAGGACGAACTGCGGCAGCCCAACCGTGCGCCGCCCCGCCCGGGTCTTGGGCGGCCCGACATGCAGCCTGCCCTTCGGCTCGGTGATGACCTCGATCACCTGCACGGTGCCGCACGCCAGATCGACCCGGCTCCGGCGCAGCCCCGCCATCTCCCCGACCCGCAGGCCGCCATAGGCGCCCAGCAGGATGAGCGCCCGATAGTCAGACCGGATCGCATCGGCCAGGCGCAACACCTCGGCGGGGGAGAGAAATCGCATCTCCTGCCGCTCGATCCTCGGCAATGGCACCCGTCGACATGGCGACTGCGGGATCATGCCCGCATCCACAGCCGCCGCCATGACCTTGCTGAGGAGCTGATAGGCGCGCTGCACCGTTGAGGCCGCAAGCCCATTGGCGCTCAGGTCGGCGACCCAGGCCCGAACCTCGCGCTGGCCGATCCTGGCCAGCGGCATCGCGTCGAAGCGGGGAAGCAGATGCAGCCGGAACAGCCGCTCATCCCGAGCCTCCGTGTTGGGCCGCAGACTCGCCGTCGTCCGCCGCCATTCCACGAACCACTCCCCGAACAGCACCCGCCCCAGCGCCGGATGCGTCCAAGTCCCTCGCAGCTTGGCGTTTTCCATCTCGGTCAGGAACCGTTGCGCGTCCACCTTGCGGGTGAACACCCGCCCATGCTCGCGGCCCGCTGGATCGCGGTAACGCGCCCGGTAGCTCACCCGGCCATTGCGGACCCGCCGCTCCACATGCGCCACCGTCATGCGCCCCGACGACGGGCGAGGATGGGAATCGCATCGGCTAGCCGGAACCGACATAGCTCCAGGAAGCAACGACGATCACCGCCTGGTCGTCCTCGGGCCGACCCCAGGCATCCAAGGGAAGGGTGTCACCGCGACGCCGATGATGGCATAGGCGACCCGGGCCCTCCGCAAGGCACCCAGGGTGGTCGAGTAGCGGCGGCTCTTGGTCGAGAAGTGGCCACCGAAGCCAAGCATGTGCGCCCACTTGCGCAACCGCAGCCCGGCCAGGGACGGCCGGGCGCCCAGCTCCCAGCAGGCCCGGACGAGCTCGGCCACATGCGCCGGCAGATTCAGACCTTCAAACTCAACCTCACCGATACGGTGATCTAAGGTGACGCCCAGGGCCTCGGTGCTCTTGGTCGCGTACTTGGCCACATAGCCAGCCACCTGCTCGGCCAGCAGCTGCTTGTCGTCCTGGCCGTCGTCGCGGGTGATATGGCGGACATGCAGCTGCTCGCCCCAGCGCGCCGTCAGGGTCACGGCCTGGTCCTGGTCGACCGCCGGGCAGGCGACGGCCACGGTGGCCGCCGCGTCCTCGACGGCCTCCTCGAGGAGGGCAGCGGTGAACTCCTCGGGTGGCGGCTGCACACACCCCGGACAGGAACACGCGGTGGCGGTGTCCAGGCGGATGACGGCGTGGAAGTGGACGGCGCCGCGCTTCTGGTACTCGGCCACCTTGGCGAAGGAGATGCGGACGGTCCGGCGCAGCTCGGCCTCGGTCATGCCGGCGGCCTTCGCGAGCGTGCGGTACAGGTAGATGGTGGTCCGCGACCACAGCCGCCCTGCCAAGGCGTTCCACAGCACCTGGGCGGCGGCCTGGTAGCAGCGCGGGCACAACGGCTCCCCCAACCGTGGGTCGTCGGGGTCGTGGCGCTGCCAGCAGCCCACCCGCCGCCCATGTGGGCAGGTGGCGCCCTGACGGTAGGGATGGTAGGGGAACACCAGCAGCCCCTGCGCCCTCCTGGAATGCACCGGGCCGAAGGACGGCGCCGTGAAGGTGACGAACAACCGTGGATGCCGGGCTACCCGCTCGGGCAGGCCCTTGCCGCCTCTGAGGCCGGCGGCCAGGAGCTGGAAGCTGTCGGCCTGGTAGGTGGCCGAGCAGGAGGGGCAGACCGACACCCTTCGGTTGCCGCAGCCCTTGAGGAGGGTGGCGTCCGGCTCCCGGTCAGTCGAGTACACACTACGGACCTCACCGGTCTGCGGGTCGGCCTGCTCGACCTGACCGCGCAGGCGCACCGGGTGAGCGCAGTAGCCGGTCTGGGCGACCTGCTCCATCCAGCGGTCATAGCCAGGACCAGCCCGAGCGATGGCCTCGGCCACCACCTCCGGCACGACCTCACCGACCCGGACCGGCTCGGTCATGTTGGCCTCCCCTGCGTGTGGCCGGCGACCGACGTGGGGATGGTCGCCGTGGAGGATCGGCACCGTGGAGAGCAGGTGTAGGGAAGATGTTTGAGCGGTTCACCGACCGGGCGCGGCGGGTCGTGGTGCTCGCACAGGAGGAGGCTCGGCTCCTCCATCACAACTACCTCGGCACCGAGCACCTGCTGCTCGGGTTGATCCACGAGGGCGAGGGCGTGGCCGCCATGGCCCTGGAGTCGCTGGGCATCTCCCCGGAGGCGGCGCGGGCCCAGGTCGAGGAGATCATCGGCCAGGGCCAGAGCGCGCCCACCGGGCACATCCCGTTCACGCCGCGGGCCAAGAAGGTGTTCGAGCTGTCGCTGCGTGAGGCGCTGCAGCTCGGGCACAACTACATCGGCACCGAGCACATCCTGCTCGGGCTGCTCCGTGAGGGCGAGGGCGTGGCCGCCCAGGTGCTGGTCAAGCTGGGCGCCGACCTGGCCCGGGTACGTCAGCAGGTCATCCAGCTGCTGTCCGGCTACGCCGGTGGCCAGGAGATCACCGAGCAGGCAGGGGCACGGACGCGGCTGGTGCGCATGACCGTGCCCGCCGAGCTTCGCGAGGCTGAGGAGCAGCTCGCGCAGGTGCGGCGGGACAAGGAGGCCGCGATCGATGCGGAGGACTTCGAGCGGGCCGCGGCGCTGCGCGATCAGGAGCGGCAGCTGCTGAGGAGGCGGGCGGAGCGCGAGCGAGCATGGACGGCCGAGGTGGACCTTGCCGCGGTCATCCAAGAGAACCAGCGGCTCCACCGCGAGGTCGAGCGCCTGCGGCAGCTGCTCCACCGGCATGGAATCGAGCCAGACGGCGGGACCACAGAGACCGCCTGAACCAACCCCGCACCGCAATGGACCGGATCGGCAGGCGCCGTCCCTGATTCCGAGGGCGCCGCCCAGCCTCCAGCCTGCCCAGCTCATGCTGCATCTCCCGGCGCCGGCATCCCAGGGACGACCCGCAAGCCAGGTGCCTGCTCGGCCAGCAGCACCGCCGGGTCAGCCCGCAGCCCGGCCGTGGCGCGGATGATGGCGGCGACCTGGTGCTGGTCCACCTGGGGGGTCCGCACCCGGTGAAAGCCCGGCCGGCCGGGCAGGCTGGTCACGGCCACCCCGACGTAGGCCGGGTCATTCAGCAGCACCGGGGAGGCGTCGGAGTGCTGGCGGATCTCCTCCCCAAGAGCAGCTACCGCGCCATCCACGGTGCGGGTGGCGAAGCTGATGGCGACCTGGCAGTTGTCTCGGATCCGGGTCGGGATGGCGTCGCCGGTGGCCCGCTGGGTGAGGAGCATGACCTGGATGGCGACGTTGCGGCCCTTTCTGATCAGCTCCTCGACCAACCGCGACAGCTCGGCCACGACCGCGTTGTGGGCCTTGACCTCAAGTGACGTGCCCTTGCGCTCGTGGAAGAACGTATGCGCCTCGTCAATCACGACCACGACCAGCGGCCAGCTCGGGGACGGCCCCAGGTGCCAGGCGTCGGTCACGCCCAGGACCTGAGCGATGCTGGCTTGGCGGTCGACCATCAGCCGATGGACCTGGCGTAGCACGTCCCGCACCTGCTCAAGGTCGTCCTTGGCCGCCAGCCAGGCCCGGGGCATCAGCCGGTCGTAGTCGGGGCCACCCTTGCCGTCGATCAGCACGAACTGGACGGCAGGGCTGGGGGCGAGCTGGCCCACCAGGTGGGCGACGAGCATGGTCTTGCCGAACCCGGCCAGCCCACCGACCACCGTGCCGGAGACCTCGGCCAACCGGACCATGACTAAGTTGCTATCCTCGGCCCACCCCAGCCACCAGGAGTCCAGGGAGGCGGGGGCCATGCCGGATAGGTCGACCCGAGCCGACTCAAGGAGCGCGTCGCGGTGCAGGCCTCGGAGCCGGATCAGACCCGGCCTGTGTTGCTCGGCCCGAACAGCCACGCAGCCCCAGGTGTCAGCCAGATAGGCGGCGGAACGCTGGTAGTCGGCCAGCCCGGCGCCGGCGATGGCCGAGACGGTGGCGGTCACGCCCTGGTCATCGGCGACGAACTCAGCCGCGGGGAAGCGGTGCTGGCGGGTCCACTGATCCCGGTAGCCGAGGCCGAGGGTCTGCGACAACAAGGGCCACTCGGCCGCCAACCGGCGGGCGTGGCGGGTGTGCTGGCGGATGGCCGCCTGCTGGGGATGCCGCCGGTCCCGGTGGGCGCGGACCACGCGGGCCAGCAGATGACCGACCAGGATGACGACGCCACCCCCGAGGATGACCAGCAGCCAGAGCCCGACCAGCAACCCGGCCAGGCTCGCCAGCGGAACGGTGCTCATCAGCGGGTCCACAGGGGTCGGCGGCGACGAGCGATCAACAACCCGTCACAGCAGCGCTCGACTAGCTCCCCGTCGCCGTCATTGGCCTGCTCGGGCCAGCGGCAGCGGGTATGCCAGCCGGAGGCGCAGGCTGGACAGTGGGGGCTGTCGGCCCACATCAGCCAGCCACCCCCTCCACCACCGCCGGGGCGGGGTCGTCGGCGCCCTCGGCCTGTCGGCCGCCTCGATCAGGGCGGCGGCTAGCTCCCGTAGGGCGGCCGGGGGGCCTTGGATGTGGGCGTTGCTGTGCCCGCCGGCATCGAATCCGACCGAGGCGCGCAGGTCGCCAGCATCGGTGCGCCAGTGGTAGCTGGCGTCATAGATGGCACCAGCCGGGACGATGATCCCCAGGCTGATGGAGGGCATACGATCAAAGGGCATCACGGGGCTCGCTCCTGATGCAGCTGGGATCGGGTGTTGCGAGCACCCGACCCGGGTGGTGGGAGGGGCCGGCCCAGCTCCCTACAGCCGTGTCGGCCCCTACGCTCGATTACTGGTTGGCATCCCTCCCTTCGGTCAGCTGGCCTTGGCTTGGGCGATGGCCGGCTCGATGCGGGCCGCCCGGAAGGAGACCCCGGAGCGGTCGGCCATCGTCCAAGGCTGGGCGACCAGCCCCGAGACCTTGACCGGGGCACCCTGGCGGATGCCTGCCGACGGGACGCCGGGGACCTTGACCGCGAGCAGGTCAGCCGAGTCCTCGCCCATGACGAGGAGCTGGAAGACGTAGAGGGGCTCGCCGTTCTCGTCAGCGCGGGGCCGCTTGGTCTCGAAGTCGACCACCGGCTCGGGCGGCATCGCGCACAGGAACGCGATCGCCGAGGTGTCGATCGGGAGCTTCACTGGCTGCCTCCTTCAGCAACGACGCTGTGTGCGGCCAGGAAACAGCCATCGATGAGAGTTCAGAAGGTCCGCAAGCAGGCCCCCGAGCCGGTCCGTTGACAGGTCCGGCCGAGGATCGTGACCAGAATGTTGGTGGGTGCGGCTACGATGACGAGGTCCGAGCTTGGAGGAACGGCAGCTATGAGTGCTGCGAGGATCTACGTCCCCAATGTGCAGCTTCGTGAGCACCGGCTGCGCCACAAGCTGACGCTGGAGGAGGTCGCCGAGGCCCTCATCGCGCTGGCCTGGGAACGGTTCGCCGTCCGCGTGGGCGTAAACGCCGGCATGGTCGGCAAATGGGAGCGGGGCGAGAAGCGACCCAGCCGGTTCTATCAGCGACTCTTCGTGCTGCTGTACGGCGTGCCCGCCGAACAGCTGGGCTTCCGGCCACTGGTACCAGGCGAGCAGGCGGCCGAGGACGTGCTCATGGAGCTCGGCGCTGGCGAAGGCGCCAACCAACCGCTTTTGCCCAATCCCGCAGCGCCTAGCGGGGTCCGCCTCCCCTGTGCCTGCCATTGCCACGCCTCGGTGCGTTGACCCGGAAGCGGTTGGGCGGCTCGGGACGATCCTCACCGAGTACGCCAACATCGACAACCCGCTGGGCCCGGCGCACCTGCTCGCGCTCACGAGGCTGCACCTCCAGTTCATCAGCGAGCTGCTCACCGTGGCCGCTGGGGAGGGTCGCACCGAGCTGCTCACGGTCGGAGCCCGCTACGCCGAGTTCGCCGGCTGGCTGCACCAAGACGCCGGCAACCCCCAGGAGGCGGCCTACTGGTCAGACCGGGCAATGGGCTGGGCCCAGGCCGCCGGCAACGACCTCATGGTGTCCTACGTGCTCATGCGCAAGAGCAACCAAGCATCCAGCCAAGGCGATGCGTCACGGACGCTCGGGCTGGCTCGGGCGGCCCTGCGGGGGCAGGATCGACTGTCGCCCCGCGCTCGTGCGCTGGCGCTGCGCCAAGCGGCACGAGGCCACGCCCTATCCGGTGATCCAACCGGATGTGCCCGGGCGCTTGATGCGGCCCGCGACCAGGCGGCCGCCTCGGAGGATCAGGGGGAGGAGGACCGCATCCTCACCGGCTACTGCACGCCGGCCTTCATCGAAATGGAGGCGGCCGACTGCGCCATGCTGCTGGGTCAGCCACACCAGGCGGTCGTCACCTTCCAGCACGGTCTGGCGAGCCTGCCCGCGCAGTATCAGCGGGATCGAGCGGTCAACCTGGCCCGGCTCGCGGTCGCGCATGCGGCCAGCCGAGAGCCGGAACGGGCCTGCGCCATCGCCCAAGAGGCCGCCGCGATCGTCCACAGCACTTGGTCGGCGCGGGCCGTGGCCGAGCTCCGGCGGCTACCGACGCTGCTGTCGGCGTGGCCGGACTTGGCATCGGTGGCGGAGCTGGAGGCAACGCTGGCGGCCCTGCCCTGAGGTATTCGATCGGGTCCTGGCTGTGGCAGGCTAGCGTCCATGGACCCACTGATGACCACGGCAACCTCCCGCGATGAGCAGGATCGCGCCGCCCGGGTGGCGGTGCTGCCGGTCGGCAGCTTCGAGCAGCATGGCGACTTCCTCCCCCTGATCACCGATACGGTCGTCGCCTGCCTGATCGCCCGCCGACTCAGCGCCGAGTACGGCTTGTTCCTGCTCCCGCCGGTCACCCTGTCGTGTTCTCATGAGCACAGCGGCTTCGCCGGAACGGTGAGCCTCAGCGCCTCGACGCTGGCCGCAGTCGTGACCGACGTTGCCGAGTCCCTGCGGGCCTCTGGCATCGACCGGCTGGCCATCGTCAACGGCCATGGGGGCAACTATGTGCTGGCCAACGTCGTCCAGCAGGCAAACATCGCTGGGCCTCGGATGACCCTGTTCCCCAGCCGCACCGACTGGGAGGCTGCCCGCACAGCGGCAGGGTTGGAGTCGACGCCAAGCGAGGATATGCACGCTGGGGAGCTGGAGGTTTCCCTGCTCCTGCACGGCTACCCGGAGCTGGTTGACGATGGCTACCGGGACGCCGACTGGCAGGCCGACCCGCGACCGCACCTGCTGGTGACGGGCATGCGGGGCTACACCGAGACCGGCGTGATCGGCCGCCCGTCGCTCGCATCCGCCGACAAGGGACGTGCCTTCCTGGAGAGTCTTGCCCGGTCCTTCAAGGATCACCTTGCCCTGCTTTCCTAGGATGCCAACACGTGACGACACCGACATCGATGCAAGGCGTGCGTCCCGTATCAGCAAGCCCTTGCTTGGTTTGCTCGTAAGAAGTTTCTCTACCACTTCAAGGCCGGCCCTGCGGGCGGCCGCCTGCGGCGGCCGTCCTCGCGCCGGCAGCGACTCGACGGTCACCGGGGAGCCGGCCTCACCCTCCCATGCCGAGGCAGTATCGGCAGCGCGCCAGCGACTAACTGACCACGGCGCCTCGGCAACTCATGGAGGCCCGTAGGCCAGTTCGGGGTAGTCGTCGGAAGGCCCAGCAAGAAGCGGCGGGGTGGCGGCCTGTTGCAGGTGGGGGGCGAAGAAGGCCAGCAGCAGGTCGCAGGTGACCCGCCACATCCGCCGGGGCGCGATGGAGGTCGCGGCCAGCATGGCCTTGACCGGACCCTCGCCCTGGGACGGCAGGAACCCCACGTCCAGGAAGCTCAGGTGGCCCGCGCCCTTGACCTGCACGGTGTAGCCAGGGCGGCCCTGCTGCTGCACGGTCCGCCAGCCGCCGAAGGTGATCGCCTTCTCGGCCTCATAGGCCTCGGCGTCGCTGGCCATCCCGGCCGCGACCGCCTCGGCGCCGGAGGGGGCGAGCTGGGGGTGCTCGGCCAGCACCTGCAGCACCGGCCGGTCCAGCCCCACCCGTCCAACCTCGGTCCACAACGCCCCGTCCAGATTCGCCGCGGCCCGACAGCGCCGGTCATTGCGGCACCACTGCAGGGCGGCGTTGCCGCCGAAGGAATGCCCCAACCCGCCAAGCCGGTCCAGGTCGAGCCGGCCGGCCAGCAGCCCGGCGGCGTCGGCGGGCAGCTGCTCGAGCTGGTCGGCCACCGAGGCCAGATCGGCGGCCTTGTAGTCACACACCGCGGCCCGCTGGGCGAACTGCTCCTGGTAGGGTCCGGTCTCGGCCTGGGGACCCAGCAGCCCCGCCACCGCCGCCGGGCTCATCGGGACGACCCGGCCGTCGGCGAACACCGTCACCGCGCTCTCATAGGTGTGGTTCACCCCCACCACGACATAGCCGTGGCTGGCCAGCTCCTCGGCGAGGGCCGCCAGCAGCAGCGGCGGGAACCCGCTCTGGGACTGCACCAGCACCGGATAGCTCGACTGCTCGTCGGCCAGGGGAGCGTCCGCCACGGCGTGGCTGCGCAGCCCGGCGGCGTCCAGGCCGAGGAGCTGGCCGGCCGGCGCCCACGGCTCGGGCAGGTAGGCGGCGCGCTCGGCGCCTGGGCCGGGGGCGGCTGGATACCAGACCCACACGACCAGCTCGCGGCGATCCTGGGGGTTGGAGGAGTAGAGCTCGGCCCGGTCCGGGTCGACCCACTCGAACGAGACCCGGCCTACCCTGTGGCGGCCCGTCGGGGACGGCAGACCCTCAGACTCAAGCGATGCTTGCATCAGCACCTCCGCTCATCCGGACCATCGTCGAGACCACCGGTTCCTGCTCGTCCTGTGCTCCGCGAACGGCACGTGCATCAGACCGCAAGAACCTGACAAGGGCAAGGCGCTCCCTACCCCTCGGCCTATGGTGCCCGACCGACCGACCGATCCGGTTCCCCGGTCGCGGAGGACCGCAGCGCCGAGGCGGCCGCGACGGATGGGCCGGATCAACCGGGGCCACATTGGGGCCACATCTGGGCCACGAACGACCAGATCGCAGCGGACAACAACGGTCACCAGCGGTCCCGCTTCCGCCCAGGTCATGTGCCACGTTCGGCCAGGTAGCGCAGGTCGCCTCCACCCGCCGGCACTCCCTCGCGCGGAGGAAGCCAAGTTCAAGGCCGGCCCGGGAAGTGGCCGCCTGCGGCGGCCGTCCTCGGCCGGCAAACCGACCTCCGGAGTACCGGCCTTATTGCCCGCCACAGTTAGGCCATCGCCTCACCCGCCAGAGAATCAGGAGCAGCGGCCTCGTAGGCCACACGAAGGGTTCTTGGGCAAGGGCACTGCTCCTGTTACGCTCCCCGCGCCAGGTTCACGGTGGTCCCGGCTGAGGGGGGAACAATGGGAGAAGCACGGCGGGTAATGGACGCCATGACCGAGGCGACGCTCCAGCGCGACCTAGAGGCTGCCGCAAACCTCTACGCTCCCGATGTCGTTATCGTCACGCCCGACCAGGGGGAGCTCAGGGGTCGCGAGCAGATCATTCAGTACCTCAAGGAGATCAACGACGCCTTCCCCGATAACAGCTACGAGGCGGTCTACCAACACGAGTCGGGCGACACCGCGATTGACGAAGGGTATTTTGTCGGGACGAATACCGCGCCGCTGTCCCTGCCCACCGGGGAGAGCGTTCCGGCAACCGGCAAGGCGGTAAGGGTCCGCATTTGCGACATCGCAACGGTCCAGAACGGGGTCATCACCAACCACCGGTTCTACTTCGACCAGATGGACTTCCTTGGCCAGCTCGGGTTGCTGCCTGAGACGAACTCCTGATCCGCGACACCTCGTGGACAGAAACGCTCCTGTCGGCCGCAGAGAGCGGAAGCGCCCGGTCAGTAAGATGCATCGGGGCCGCTGGCTAGACTCACGGCTTGCCGCCGGGCACCCATCAGGCTCTTGCCCACGAGGGGTATGCCGCCGAGGATGAACTCACTCGCCGTGCGAGCTGGGAGCCGTCGCCGCCACATGCGAACGACCGTCGTTCTCGCCGGCGTGCCATCCGCGTGCCATAAGCAGCGGTCACGAGCGGTATCTAGCGGTCAGTCACGGTCACTCCAAGGAGGCCGGTTTGCTGGCCACCCTTCCCTGACCTGGGCGACCGTAAGGTCGAGAAAGTGCATGGCATGCAAGCGCTCACAACTACTAACGAAAAGTCCGTATGGATGGCACTCAATAAGGATCAGGATCGATGTCGTCGGGCTCCTTGAGCCTTGGCGCAAGGCGCCCAGACCCCAACCTCGCCGCGGAGGAGAGCGGGGAGGGGCGCCGCTTTCGGACGGCGCCCCTCAGTGACGGGTGGCGGTTAGAGCCGGATGACCGCGCTCATGGCATCGACCAGGCCGAAGCCGTAGAAGCCATTGCGCTCCAGGGTCCCCTCACAGGTGTTGGTCAGCCCCTCAAGATCGGGATCGGGGTAGACCAGCCCCGCCGGTGACGGGCAGGGGGTGTCCTCGGCGGTCGCCTTCAAGATCCGCTCGGTCCGCCGCGGGCTAAGGGTGAAGCCGCGGCCCGGCCGGTCCAGATGCCCGTAGCGGCTGACGATCAGGGCCGCCACCCCGGCTGCGTGCGGTGAGGCCATCGAGGTGCCCTGCAGGTACCGGTAATAAGCGCACACCGATCCGCGGCAGTCCCGCAGCACCAGCGGGTCGGTCGGGATGCCATTCTCGTCGATCAGCTCCTCCTCCTCCAGCACGCTCCTGGGGTAGGTGGACAGGATCCGGTTCTCGGGGGTGTTGTACTGGGGGGTGCCGAAGAAGTCGCGGCGATCCCCACCCGGAGCCGACACATCGGTCTGCTCAATGCCGTGGCTGGAGTAGTAGGCCAGCCGCCCGCTCGGTCCCAGCGACGACACCCCGATGACGCCTCGCGCCTCGGTCGGCATCGACAGGCAGGAGTTGTCGATCTGGCGCTCGCGCTCGTTGCCGGGCGGGAAGTCGGGGCTGATCACGTCGATGGTCGGGCGGGTGAGATCGATCGAGTCGTTGCCGAGGGCGGCGACCAGGGTCACGCCGTGGTTGCGGGCATAGCCGACGGCCAGCTGGGTGGCGGCGATGACCGTGCGCTGCTCGATCTGCTCGGCTGGGGTGGCGGTTGGATCGGTGGGGCAGTTGAACAGCCATGGGTCGGTGAAGAAGCTCATGTTGACCACGTCGAGGCCGACGTCGCCGGCGTACACAAAGGCGTTGATGGTGGCGTCCAGGAAGAAGAACCCGGAGTCCTGGCCGGCCCGGATGTTGACCAGGGTCACCTTGGGGGCCACCCCAGCCACACCGAGGCGGTTGATCGGGGCGCCGACGATCCCGGCCACATGGGTGCCGTGCCCGTTCTCGTCCACGTCGGCCGGATCGCTGCACGACTGGTCCGGTTCGTCCTCGCATGGCCCGTCGACCAGGGGGATGTCGGTGGTGAAGTTGCGGCTCAGGCGGCGGTTGAAGTTGGCCCGCAGGTCGGGGTGGCGGCCGTCGATGCCGGTGTCCATGATCCCGACCGTCACCGAGGGGCGGCCCTGGTGGATGCGGTAGGAGCCACTGGGGGTGGCGTTGATCATCCGCATGCCCCACTGCTTATCGGCCAAGGGCTCATGCCGAGGACGGCCGCCGGCGTCAGCTGCGCCCTTGGCGGCGCCTTGGCCCTTGGTGCCCTCGGTCTCGATCTCGCTGCGCTTGGGCGCTCCCCGCCCCGGCGCCTGCCCAATCACGCGGTTGCGGGCCGCCCCGGCCACGCCGGCCTTGCCGGCGACCGCGGTGATGAAGTTGGTATTGCTGCTCCGTACGGTCGCCACCCCGATTTTGGTGTTCTCTCGGACGACCTGCCCGCCGGCCGCGGCGATCGTCGCCTTGGCTGCCTTGGCCGAGGCTCGGCTCGCATACAGCACGACGTACTCGGTGGCGCCTGTCCCCTGCTGGGTGGCAGCGCTGTTGGCTGGCGACTGGCTTCTCGCCCCGGCGGTGAACGGCACGGCGAGCGTGAGCCCGACCATCGCCGCCAGCGCGCCGATCAGGAATTTCCGCACGGCGTCCTCCTCCCCCTCGCCCGAGCACTCCGCTGCGCCCGGTACGCCGGAGGGAGCTTACGAGAGCGAAAGATGCCGGTCTAGGGTGATCTATAGCCTTCACCCCTTATCCGCCAGCCGGCGGCCTGTCGAAGATCGCCGACGGTGTCATTGCATGTTGGTCTGAGCCACGTGGGCCACAGCGAGCGATGAACAGGGAGTAGGGCCGTCGTGGGGCCGCGAGACAGCGGTCAACAACGGTCAATCACGGTGCCTAGCGGGCAACCAAATCTGCAGCTGGTCAGCCGTAATCGGTGGTGATGGGGCCGCACGTCCGTATATGGCATGCAAGGGGTCATGGCGCAATCAGGCGTGGGCTAGCTTGCTCGTCCTTGACCGCGCGGTGTCACCTGGGTCGGTGGCCGGAGCCATAGCGAAGCCTTGGCCGGCTGGACCGTTTGG
>Ga0081538_10001836_pt1 | contig 21413 bp, 23 predicted proteins | sample TabmetS5T2R1_FD_71022 | JGI IMG/M metagenome (GOLD analysis project Ga0081538, IMG submission 71022) | Tabebuia heterophylla rhizosphere microbial communities from the University of Puerto Rico - S5T2R1 | ecosystem: Host-associated > Plants > Roots > Rhizosphere ...
ATCACCGTCCGCCTTCCATAAAGGTAGACAAGCCTTGGGGCAGGTTCGAGCAGTACACGCACAACCTGCCCAGTACGGTCAAGATAATCACCGTCGCTCCTGGCGGTACGCTCTCGCGCCAGTACCACCACCGCCGCGACGAGCTCTGGGTCATACTGGACAAGGGAGCCCAGGTGGAGCTCGGCGAAGAAGTGCTCGAGCCCGAGAGTGGGGAGAAGGTATTCATCCCCCGGGGGACGGTGCACAGGCTCTCCACGGCCGGCGAAAGCGAGGTGCGGATATTGGAGATCTCCTTTGGGGAGTTCGATGAGGAGGACATCGTCAGGCTCGATGACGTCTACGGCCGTGTAGTGCAATGACGATTCTGGATTAGATCCAGGTTGGGCTTCAGGGGCGAAGAGGAGCCAGGGCGTGCCGAGCATGCGCAGACCGGAGCCCGGAGAGACCGCGGGCGGCCTACTCCGCTGCTCCTGTTGTTCGCCTTGCTGCTCCTTGCGTTGCTCGCGGTGGCCGCGATCCTCCTCTGGAGGTCCCTCGGCGAGAGCATCTCGGGCACCAGTATCGCCAGGGATTCCATAGATTCGGCAGGTCCCGAACCGCGCGTACGGCTCGCCAACGCCGCGGGCCAGGTGCGTGTGGAGGGCGTAGAGGGATCCGGGTCCGTAGATTACGAAGCTAGGCGATACGCGATGGCCTCCGACCCCGCCTCGGCCAAGCAGCGGGCCTCCGAAGTTCCCGTGGACATCTCCCGCGAGGACTCGATGATCGTTATCGAGACGGACGGGGGAGAGAACACGGGCGCCGACTACGCGCTCAGGGTACCGACCGGTGGCTCGGTCGAGGTCGAATCCGAGGTCGGAGACGTCGAGGTCTCGGGTATCTCGGGCAACGTGACGGTCAGCGCCGAAGCCGGTGACGTGAGGGTCAGGGACCTTGGTGGCGACGTCGAGGTCCAAGCACCCAGGGGAGATGTCAGCATCGCCGACGTCAACACGGACACCGGGAGTGCGAATCTCGAGGTCGGCGTGGGGGACGTCTCGCTCGAAGACCTGATCCTCGGCACCCTCGAAGCCAGCGTCGAGGCCGGGGACGTCATCCTCTCCGGGCGGTTCTCCGGCGGCGGACGGATCACCGTGGAGACCGGCGAGGTTATCGCCAGGCTTCCTCCGGATGATACGAGGGACCTTACGCTCGAGACGCGTGTCGGCAGCATCTTGCGCGAGCCCGCGGACGAAGCTAAAGAGCAGCAAGGGTCGTAGTGTTCCGCAGGGGCGACGTGGGATACGGTGGTGAATCGCCCGAAGACTTCTGGGGCGCGCTGCGAGGGGTCTGGTTCGATCCTATCCACTTCTTCAGGAGACTCGACCCGCGGGGAGGAGCGATCCGGCCCGCCATCTTCGCCTCCGTGATCCTCTACCTGGACCTGCTCCTAGAGGCGACGCTCCAGATGCTCTGGCTCCGCGAGTTCAACTACGCCATGATCTACGCCCCCTTCCTCGGGCTCGTCGTCGCGATCGTGCTCGCGCCGTTGCTCGTCGCCGGGCTGGCGATCATCATCCTATTCATCCTCGGAGGGGGCAAGCTCTCGCGCGACGGCTTCGGACCTTTGTTCCGCTCTTTGGGCTACTCGAGCGCAATAGGTTTCGTGCTCTGGATCCCCTTCGCCCCCCTACTCGCGATCCCATACGGCGCCTTCGTTGCCACCGTCGCCGTAAAGGAGACCATGAACGTTAGCCCGGCTCGAGCCGCAGCCGCGACCCTCATCCCACTCGGGGCCGTCCTCCTGACGGTGCTCGCCCTGCTCGGCCCCGGGGAAGCAGCGGGCTTTCTCATCAACCCGCCGGGAACCTGACCCTACGAGAGCGACTGCAGCGCGAGCGCCGCTAGCAGCGCCGAACCTCGCGGCAGGATCTCCTCGTCGAAGGCGAACTGGGGCGTGTGCAACCCCGAGATATCTTCCCCGACGCCGAGCCAGATAAAGGCCCCCGGTACCTCTTCCAGGTAGTACGAGAAGTCTTCTGCGGTCATAGAAGGTTTGGGTAGCTCCTGTACTGAGTGCGCGCCGAAGAGGTCCTCAGCGACGCCGAGGGCGTAGCCAGCCGCACTTTCGTCATTGACGGTTACGGGGTAAGAGAAAGTGTAGTCCAGATTCGCGTCGCCGCGCATCCCCTTCGCGACCCCGCGGGCTACGGCCTCCATACGCTCCGGCATCCTCTCGCGGAGATCTGAGTTCAGGGTACGGACCGTTCCCCCGAGGCGGGCCTTCTCAGGGATGATGTTGAAGGCCGTTCCGGCGCCGATCTCTCCCACGGTAAGGACCGCCGGCTCGACAGGATCGACCTCCCTGGAGACGACGGTCTGCAACGCCGTCACCACCTGGGCCGCGATGACTACGGCGTCGGCGGCCAGGTGGGGCATCGCGCCGTGCCCGCCCGATCCTACGATCTCCATCTCGAAGGCGTCGGCAGCGGCCATGATCGGACCGGCCTTCGTCGCCACATTCCCGAAAGGCAGCCCCGGCCACAGGTGCAGCGCGAAGATGGAAGCGACGTCTTCGACGACGCCCTCATCCACCATGACTTTCCCTCCACCCCCGCCTTCCTCCGCCGGCTGGAAGACGAACTTGACGGTGCCGCCTAGTCGGTCCCGCATCCCCGAAAGCGCGTGGGCCGCTCCGACGAGCATGCTGGTGTGCCCGTCGTGGCCACAGGCGTGCATCCTGCCCTCTATCTCCGAGGCGAAAGGCAGGCCCGTCTCCTCCTGTATGGGGAGGGCGTCCATGTCCGCCCGCAGGGCCACGGTTCGTCCGTCCCCTTCCCCCTCGAGCGTGGCGATGATACCGTTCTCGGCGACGCCTGTCTCTACGTCGAGGGGCAGACCGTCGAGCGCCGCGAGCACTTTTTCGGCGGTCCTCTCCGTACCGAAGCCCAGCTCGGGTTCGCGGTGGATATCTCGGCGGAGGGCGACGATCTTCTCACCGAAGTTCTCTGCGATCTCTGCCTGCAAACCTTCGAACTTCTGGGATACGTCCACGAAATCTCCAATCTTAGCGGTCAGCTCTTTGGTTGCTGAAGCGCTGACACCGCTGTGGGGCTTTATAAGGGAAAGGTACCATAGAGCGCGGCTCAGACTGCGGACTGTGGCGACCAGAGGGTCGGCTCGCGCGGCAGGCGCTGCGGGTCGAAGCGGGCGATGAGATCGTCGGGTGACGGCGTCTCTCCGGCCCAGGCGAGACCGAGTGAGCGGGCCATCCAGGCGCGCGCCTCGTCGGGTCCTTCGCCAAGGGCGGCGCGGTCGGAGAGGGTGACGGCGCCGTGGCGTTTGGCGAGACGCCGTCCGTCCGGGCCGAGCACGAGGGGGACGTGGGCGTATCGGGGCTCCGGCAGGCCGAGCAGTCGTGCCAGCAGGACCTGGCGCGGGGTCGAGTCCGCAAGATCAGCACCCCTAACCACCTCGCCTATCCCCTGCGCGGCATCATCGACCACAACGGCGAGCTGGTAGGCCGGAGTGCCGTCGTTTCGGCGCACGACGAAGTCGTCCACCTCCTCCTCACAGCGGCCGAGGAGCCTGTCATCGAAGGCTACTCTGGCGTCATCCGAACGTACCCGCAGCGCCGGAGGGCGTCCTGAAGATTCGCGAGCGGCACGCTGCGCCGCTGTTAGTTCGCGGCAGGTGCCAGGGTAACGGTCCGAAGCCGGGATGCCGTGCGGCGCGGATGCGGCGGCCCGGATCTCCGCCCGCGTACAGTAGCAAGGGTAGAGCAGTCCGCCAGCGTCGAGGCTAGCTATGGCCTCCTCGTACAGCCCCATCCGCTCCGACTGGCGCACCACTGGACCGTCCCAGTCGAGCCCGAGGGCCCCGAGGTCGTAGAGCTGTGCCTCCTCCACCCCAGGACGAACCCGCGAGCGGTCGAGGTCCTCCACGCGCATGAGAAATCGCGCCCCGGCCGAACGCGCGAACAGCCACGCCAGGAGGGCGGTCCGCAGGTTGCCGAGATGGAGCGGACCCGTCGGGCTCGGCGCGAAGCGTCCGTCGGAGACGTTCTTCTCGCCGCACCCTCGCTGCTGTCGGGACGGGAGCGACCGGTCGGAGGTGTCTAAGGGATCCAGACTCGAACCGCTGATTCGGTGGGGAGAGAGGCAAGGATGACGTTCCTGACGTCGAGACGCCAGAGCTCGCGCGTGATGACGGAGGCGTCGGACATACTTCGCCCCGGTTCGACCCCGGTAATCAGGACGGCGGTCCTGGCCCTTTGCGGGACGCTGGCCAGGGAGCCTTGCGAGAGGGCGACGGCGAATGCTCTCGGGGTTATGCTCTGGCCCTGGCCGATGCCGGTGAGGTCGGAGAAGATCTCGGGGCGATGGACGTGTTCCTCGTCCACCGGGGTGCCAAGGGCGCGGACGTTGCCGACGGCGACGACCAGCGTGGCGGCGTCCGGGATGGCCGGTTCGTGATCGGCGGTGCCTTTGATCGGGCGCCGCCTGGACCCGTCGGCTTCGACCAGGACAACGTCGGCGAGCCCGGCGAGATCGCCTACCCACTCGGGATCCACGCCGCCTACCCTGTTCTTGGAGAGCATCCCCGATCCCACGACCACCGCAGGGGCCGAGGATAGTGCCCTCTCGGTCTTTGCGCGCAGGTCGCCGGCGTCTTCCGAGGTGACGAGCGGACCTATACTGTCGGCCTCGCTAGACAACATCTTCGTCGTCGGGGCCACAAGTACCTTCATACCCTCCTCCGTGAGCCCGCCCGAGACAGCAAGGATCGCAGCGGACTTGCCCCCCGCCCCGACGAAGGCGGCCACGTCTCCAGAGGAGATCCCTAGCGCTACATGCAACTTCAATACCACTCCCATCCAGCCGGGGGACGACGGGTTTTGTACATCTGTATTCATGTTACATCATTGATTCACTTCGCGTGCTTTATGGCATGTTGGATACTAGGATCTGGTGTAGGATAGGGATGGTCGTCCCCAGGAGGCCTGCCGGATTACGCAGGGCGAGGCGAGGGTAACTAAGAGCGTAAGAAGGGCAAGAGATACTCCGAGTTCTAGGATAAGAAGAAAGGAGCGTGGGGATGGACGGGCGAGAGCGGGTAGCAGAGTTCGGCAGGGAGCTCAGGGAGGGTCCCGAGCCTTCGGACCGCAGCATCAAGGAGATCGTCGACGCTCTGAGGCCCCAGCTTCAGGAGCTCGTCGACAAGCAGCTCGAGTTGGCGAAGACGGAGATGACGCCCATAGCCAAGAGGGGCGGGTTGGCTTCTGGCCTCCTCGCGGCCGCCGGGGTCTTCATGTTGGTCTTCCTCATAATCTTCTCCCTTGCCGGGGTTTACCTACTCGACGTCTTCCTCTCCCTCTGGGTCTCGGCTTTGATCGTCAGTGGCGTATTGCTGCTGGTCGGGGGGATACTCGGCGCGGCCGGAGCCGGCATACTCAGGAGGCTGGATCCCACGCCCCACCGGACTATCCGTACCCTTCAGCAGAACATCAACTGGATAAAGGGGCAGTTGAGGTAATGAACGAGATACCCGAGCGCATAGAGAGGGAGATGTTCGAGATCCGGAGCCGCATGGCGCCGGACGTCAGGGACCTCAAAAAGCACGCCGAGCCCCAGGTTATAGTGAAGCGGACCTCTACGAAGGTGAAAGAACGCGTAAGGGACGCCGTAATCCGCTTCGGCAAGAGCCTCAAGGAATCGGCCAGTCGCCAGGCGAAGATGATCGGGGAGGCTGGCAGGAAGAGGAACCCCGCCCCCTTGACCGACGCCGTCAAGCGCGACCCTAGGCCCCTGATCGTGCTTGCCATCAGCCTGGCCGTCACCCTTATGGCCGTGCGCAAGATCTCCAACGGACGAGAGGAATAGAGGGGCGGTTCCCCCGGCCCCGAATACTCCCACCCATCGCAGGCCGGCCTCCACGAAGCCGGGAGACCGGTCTTGAAACACGTTCATTTCCAACCCATCGGAGGCGCGGCCGGCGACATGACCCTCGCCGCGCTCGTCGCGGCGGGAGCGTCGCTGCCCGAGATCACAGCCCTCCTGCGTGGCCTCGGCGTAAGCTTCGACCTCGCTGTGAAGCGTGTCGAGGTAAACGGTATCGGCACGCTCAGGGCAGCCGTCGGATACCCTGAGGAGCACTCCCACAGGACCTTCGGGGATATCCGCGCCTCCATAGAGGGCGCCGAATTGCCGGAGAGAGCTTCCTCACTCGCCCTGGAGGCTTTCCGCCTTCTGGCCGTCGCGGAAGGCGCCGTCCACGACGAAGACCCCGAGGAGGTCACCTTCCACGAGGTCGGGGCCGTGGACTCGATAGTCGACATAGTCGGTAGCTGCGTGGCGCTGGAACTGCTCGGCGCCGCATCCGTAAGCTGCGGTCCTCTGCCCATGGGCACGGGCGTCGTCGATGCCGCCCACGGTCCCCTGCCTGTGCCCGGACCCGCGACGCTCGAGATCCTCGAGGGATCTCCCGTCCGCTGGACCGACGAGCCCGTCGAGACGACCACCCCAACGGGGGCCGCGCTCATGAGATCCTTCACCGGCGGCGAGTTTACGGACGCGGCCCCGCCCATGACCCTCCACGCCACGGGCTACGGGACCGGAAGGGCGCGCCTGAGGAGCGCGCCCAACCTGCTGCGCGCCGTCGTCGGGGAGCTCGAAGGGCCTGTGGGTGCCATCGAATTACTCGAGGCCAACGTCGACGACGCGCCGGGCGAGCTCCTCGGAGCCGCGGTGGAGCGTCTGCTCGCGGCCGGCGCCCTAGACGCCTGGCTCGAACCCATCGTGATGAAGCGTGGCCGCGGCGCTTACAAGGTTTGCGCCCTGGCCCTCTCCGGCGACCGCGAGCGTCTCGCATGGCTCCTCATGCGGGAGACAGGAACCCTCGGCGTGCGCCACCACGCGGTCGGCCGCACCGTCGCGGGACGCCGCCGCGTCCTGGTAGACCTTCCCTACGGCAGGTGCAGGGTCAAGGTGGGTAGCATCGACGGTGAAGACTTCGTCGCCGCCCCCGAGTACGCCGACGCCGCCAGGCTCGCCAAAGAGACCGGGCTCTCACTACCCAGGGTGTACGAGGATGCAAAGGCCGCCTTCGACCGGGCCGCCAGAGGCGGCCGCGGTCAGCATTTCAGCTAGTCAGCATTTCAGCACGGCGGCTCCGCCGCCTTGTCAGCAAGTACCTGCTGAGTGGGGCTCCCACACGCAGCCACGCTCCTCGGCAAACGCTGCTGTGCCTCATCCACCGCAGGGAGAGCACGACCATCAACGCAAGCAGCCCCCGAACAAAGCTGAATTGCTGATAAGCGGAGGCCGAAGGCCGGAGCGTGCTGACATGCTGACCTGCGCGGTTTTGGGCAGGGTCAACCCTGCCCAAAACCGCTATCAGGCGGGCGAAACGTTTACCGCTTGCAGTCCCTTCTTTCCCTGAGAGGTCTCGAAGGTCACGAGGGCGCCTTCTTCGAGCGTCTTGAACCCGCTACCCTCTATCCCCGTGTAGTGGACGAAAAGGTCCTCGCCACCGTCGCTCGGGGAGATGAAGCCGTAGCCCTTCTCGTCGCTGAACCACTTTACCGTTCCCTGGGCCATACCCTTTGCGCCCGCCTTTCTCTTCTCGAGCCCGAACTTTGGATGACAGACCTTGGGGTATGCCCCCCAACAACCAGTCCCTCTTCCAGCTTGCGTGTGGCACTCTAGTACAAAACCCCCAGGCTTTCACGCGGACCCGGCGCTACTCAGGGAAGTCGGAGTCGAGGAGTGCGGCGCAATCTTCGTAGACGGCCACCGCTCCGGCCTCTTCGAGGTCGTCTCTGTGGTAGGCGCCGCCGGAGAGGACGGCGACGGTGCGTATGCCGGCTTCTCTGGCGGCTTCGACGTCCCACACCGCGTCACCGACGGCGACGGTCTCGTCGGCGGTCGCCCCGGCCCTCCGCAAGGCCTCCTCGAAGATATCGGGTGCCGGTTTCGGGTTCTCGACGGCACTCGAGTTGACGACGCCGTCCACGCTCTCTCCGGCTTCGAGCTCTTGCATGTGGTGTTCCAGCTCTTCGTCTTTGGCGCTGGTGACCAGCCAGACTTCGTAGCCGCGTTCTTTGAGCGAGGAGATCAACTCCTTGGCTCCCGGGAGCGGGTGACCGTACTCTTGCAGTTCTTCGTAGACCTCGCTATGGAGGTTCTGGATCTTCTCTACCTTCTCCTCGTCGTCGACGAACTCCTGGATCAAGAGCCCAGCACCCTTACCGACCTGCTTGTGGAGCCTGACCCTCGGCACCCGATGGCCGGCACCCTCGAATGCCCGAGCCCACGCCTCGGTGTGCAGGTAGTTCGTGTCCATCAACGTGCCGTCAACGTCCAGTACGACCACTTTCACCATCCAGGCTCCTCTCGTGCCTTAGAATAGACTCATGGAGTACTCGAAAGGTCCCCAAAACAACGCCGACCCAAACGACCTCGAAGGCTACGCAGCCCTGAGAGAAGGCGCCGCGATCGTGGACCGCTCGGATAGAAGGCTCCTGCGTCTCACGGGCAAGGACCCCATCGGGATGCTCAACGCCGTCCTGACCAGCGACGTGCCGACACACGGAGACCGCGGCGCCTACGCCATGCTCCTCGATCCGAAGGGCCGGATCCAGACGGACCTCCGTGTCGTCAAGGCCGGCGACGAGATCCTCATCGACACGGAACCGGAGGGCGCCAAGGCGGCGAAGGAGATCCTGGCCCGCTACGCTCCCTTCTCCCGCGTGAGACTGGAGGAGCTCTCGTGGTCCGTACTCGGCCTCTATGGTCCCCGCGCCAGAGAGTACTTTGGGGACCTCGAGGAACACCAATCTAGAGAGATAGAGATCGAAGGCCGGATCTTGCTCTCGGTTGGCGTCGCGTTTCCCGTTCCCGGATACGACCTGATCGGGCCCCCGGAGGACCTCGTAGCGGTCCGCGAATACCTGAACGAGACCGGCGCTACCACCGTGAGCGCCGACGCCTACGAGACCGCCCGCATCGAAGCCGGCGTCCCCCGCTTCGGCGCGGACATCACACCCGAGAACTTCCCGGGCGAGTCGAAGAACTCTCTAAAGCGGGCCATCAGCTTCGAAAAGGGTTGCTACCCTGGCCAGGAGACGGTGGCCAGGATGCATTACCGCGGCAGCCCGAACAAGAGGCTCTACCGCTTCGAACTGGAGCAAGGCTCGACGGAGCCGCCCGAGGCTGGGGATGAGATCTTGCAGGGCGAAAGGAAGTTGGTTGGCCGAGTCTCCTCGGTTGATGTCGTCGGCTGGCTCTCTTCGGTTGCCCCTTTACCGGTGGACGGGAAGATATACACGCTCGGCTACCTGGCCCGCAAAGCCGACCTCGAAGCACCCATGAGCGCCCAGGACGCTAGGGTGCTCGGTGTAGAGCCGGCATGAAGTGAGATAAGCTGTGATCCATTACATCCAAATGCCTTATCGAGAACGATTCGCAATAACCCCTGGTCGCAGGCCCACTACGGTGTTACAAGCGGTCTCTGGCAAGGGGTTCTGACAATGGTTCCCGAGACACCTCCGCAATACGTGATCTGGATCACGAAATCCTTGTAAACAGCGGGTTTTCACGAGTTTCAGGAAAAGTTCTTGCTCGTGATCTCTTTACGTTGTTAGGGGTAATCCGCTGTGGTTAAATAGCTCTGCTGTAGCAAAGTTCTTACATAGCCTAACGGCAGGGGTTTGATGCTCAAGATAGAGGATCTTCATATAGATATCGACGGCCAGGAGATAGTGAAGGGCCTGGATCTCGAGGTAGGCAAGGGTGAGATTCACGCGATCATGGGCCCTAACGGCTCGGGGAAGAGCACGCTCGCCAACGTGCTCATGGGACATCCTCGTTACGAGGTGACTGGGGGCTCGATCACTTTCCAGGGTGAGGACGTTTTCGAGTTGGAGCCCGACGAGCGGGCCAAGCTCGGGATGTTCCTCGCTTTCCAGTATCCGAGCGAGGTACCTGGAGTCTCCGTGGCCAACTTCCTAAGGACCGCGGTCAACTCCGTGCGCGAGGAAGAGCTCTCTCCTATGGAGATGTACAGGCTCCTCCAGGAGAAGATGGGCATCATGCAGATGGACCCCAAGTTCGCCGAGAGGTATCTCAACGAGGGCTTCTCCGGCGGCGAGAAAAAGCGGAACGAGATCCTGCAGATGCTGATGCTTGATCCGAAGCTAGCCATCATGGACGAGACCGATTCGGGCCTGGACATCGACGCTCTCCAGGTCGTGGCGAAGGGCGTGAACGAGATCCGCGGTCCGGAGTTCTCGGCGGTCGTCATCACGCACTACTCTCGGATCTTGCGCTACATTACGCCGGATCACGTCCACGTCATGCTCGACGGCAGGATAGTAACCTCTGGTGGTAAGGAACTGGCAGACCAACTCGAAGAGAAGGGCTACGACTGGGTGCGCCAGGAGTTCGGCGCCGGAGCTAGCGAAGCTAGCAGGAGCTAGGGAAGGGACGAAAGAATGCCGGAAGACAAGACTATTCAGGAGCTCGGCCTCGACGAGTACAAGTACGGTTTTCGCGATCCTGAGGAGTACTTCTTCAGGACCCCGAGGAAGGGCATCGACCCGGAGATCGTGGCGATGATCTCCAAGCACAAGAACGAGCCGGAGTGGATGCTGGAGTTCCGGCTGAACGCGCTGGAGTCGTTCCTGGAGAAGCCGACCCCCACCTGGGGTGGCGACCTCTCCGGGATGGACTACGACGACATCTACTACTACATCAGGCCCATGGAGAACCAGGGCCGTTCCTGGGACGACGTGCCTGACGACATCAAGAACACCTTCGAGAAGCTGGGCATTCCACAGGCCGAGAGGGAGAGCCTGGCCGGCGTCGGGGCGCAGTACGAGTCCGAGGTCGTCTACCACTCGCTGAAGAAGGAACTCGAAGAGCAAGGCGTCATCTTCCTGGACATGGATGGTGGCCTGCGCGAGCACGAGGACATCGTCGAGGAGTACTTCGGGACCATCATCCCGCCGGACGACAACAAGTTCGCGGCGCTGAACTCGGCCGTGTGGTCGGGCGGCTCGTTCGTGTACATCCCGCCCGGCGTTAGCGTGGACATCCCGCTCCAGGCGTACTTCCGCATCAACGCGGAGAACATGGGCCAGTTCGAGCGGACACTCATCATCGCCGACGAGGATTCCTACGTCCACTACATCGAGGGCTGCACGGCCCCGACGTATACCACGAACTCGCTGCACTCGGCGGTGGTCGAGTTGATCGCCAAGCCGGGGGCGCGCATCCGTTACTCGACCATCCAGAACTGGTCGCACAACACCTACAACCTGGTGACCAAGCGGGGCGTGGCCCACGAGAACGCCACCATCGAGTGGGTGGACGGCAACCTGGGCTCCAAGCTGACCATGAAGTACCCGGCGGTGTACCTGGTCGGCGAGGGCGCGCGGGGTGAGGTCCTCTCTGTCGCTTACGCCGGCGACGGGCAGCATCAGGACGCGGGCGGCAAGGTCGTCCACGCCGCGCCGAACACTTCGAGCCTGATCACCTCCAAGTCCATCTCCAAGGGGACGGGCCGGAGCACGTACCGCGGGCTCCTGAAGGTTCACGAAGGCTGCCACGACTCCAAGAGCCGGGTCGAGTGCGACGCGCTCTTGCTGGACGAGAACGCGCGGACGGACACGTATCCGTACATCGAGATCGAGGAGAAGAAGGTCAACACCGAGCACGAGGCAACGGTCTCGAAGGTCGGGGAGGACCAGCTCTTCTACCTCATGAGCCGCGGGCTCTCCGAGGAGGAGGCCATCGCGATGGTCGTCAACGGCTTTATCGAGCCGATAGCCAAGGAGCTTCCCCTGGAGTACGCCATCGAGCTGAACCGCCTGATCCAACTGGAGATGGAAGGCTCGGTGGGATAGAGCTGGTCGGCTAGTCAGATTGTCAGCTCTTTGGTCCGGGTGCCGAAGAGAAGCGAGTAATCAATGGTGGGGCGGTCTCTCTATAGAGTCCGTCCCTATTCTTAGAGATCAAAGGTAGGTCGCATGCAGAAGGAAGCGCCGGAGGTTCTGAAGGGTAGCAGGATGAGCGAGGAGACGGTGAAGGCCCTCTCCTCCTTCAAGGACGAGCCTGGCTGGCTCACGGAGAAGCGGCTGGGGGCGTGGCGCGCCTTCGAGGCGTTGCCGATGCCCACGCTGCGCGACGAGGCGTGGCGCTACACGGACATCTCGGACGTGAGCCCACAGGATTTCAGCCCCTACCTCCCGAGCCCCGACGTATCGAGCGAGGACGACCTGCCTGACGCCGTCAAGAAGCTCATCAGGGAGGGCGAGGAGAACTCGGCCCTGCTCGTACAGCACAACTCCGAGACCACGTACCAGCGGATGGACGACGAGCTGCAGAAAGAGGGCGTCGTCTTCACCGACCTGCACACAGCGCTCCGGGAGCACGAAGACCTGATACAAGAAAAGCTCTTCGGGCTCGTGCCGGAGGACTACGACAAGTTCTCGGCGCTCTCGGCGGCGCTGTTTGCGGGCGGGTCGTTCCTGTACGTGCCGCGTGGGGTAGACGTAGAGGTGCCGATCCAGAGCTACCGTTGGCTCGACGCGATCGGCGCCACGATGCCGCGCACACTCGTCATCGTCGAAGAAAATGCGAGCGTAACCTACATAGACGAATATGCCTCGGACGGGACCGAGGAGGACGAGCCCGCCCTGAGCAACGGGGCGGTCGAGCTCTACGTCGGCCAGGGCGCGAATCTGCGCTACGTCTCCTTGCAGAACTGGGGCCGCAACGTGCTCCATTTCAACACCATCCGCAGCGAGGCAGGCAGGGATGCCACCATAAACAGTCTCGTGGTCGCCCTGGGTTCCGAGCTCAGCCGCACCAACGTGGACGCGGGCCTGGCCGAAGCGGGCAGCGACTCGGAGATGCTCGGCCTGTACTTCGCGGACTCCAACCAGGTCCTGGATCATCACACTTTGCAGGACCACCTCGCCCCGAACGCGCACTCTGACCTCCTTTACAAGGGCGCCTTGCGCGACGAGTCGCTGGCGGTATTCAGCGGCCTCATCCGGGTCGAGCCCGGCGCGCAGAAGACGGACGCCTACCAGACCAATCGTAACCTCATCCTCGGCACCGATGATGCGATGGCGGTCTCCCTGCCACGGCTGGAGATTCAGGCCGACGACGTGAAATGCTCCCACGGCTCCACCACCGGCCAGGTGGACGATGTCGAGCTCTTCTATCTCATGAGCCGCGGGATCCCACGCCGCGAGGCCGAGAAGCTCGTCGTGTTCGGTTTCTTCGGCGAGGTTACGAGCAGGATCCCACTGAAGGGCTTGAAAGACAAGCTCGACCGCGCCATAGAGGGCAAGATCGGGCTCGGCTTCGAGGAGCGTGTAGCGTAACCGGATGGCTGAGTTCCACAAGATAGCCAAAACCGCCGACGTGGCCCCCGGCGAGGTGGGCGTCTACGAACTGGAGGGCCACAGGGTTGCTCTTTGCAACGTGGACGGCGAGTTCCACGCCATCGAGGACGTGTGCACCCACGACGCCGGTCCCCTGGACCAGGGAGAGTTGATCGGCAACCAGATCAAGTGTCCGCGCCACGGCGCGAAGTTCGACGTGACCACCGGGAAAGCGCTCACCCTCCCGGCCATAAGGCCCGTCCCCAAACACGAGGTCAAGGTCGAGGGCGATGATATCTACGTGGCGCTGGCGGAAGCTAAAGTAACCGGGACCAGACGCCGCAGGAGGTAGCCGAGCATGCTGCTCGAAGGCTCCCGCCACTGCGGAGCGATACGTTTCCGGGAGCGCCGCGCGCTCCTGATACAATCTCCCGCAAGGTGATGCAGAGCTTCTACAGAGAGATCCTGCTCGACCACTTCGAGCACCCGCGCAACCGGCGCGAGCTGGAGGATGCCGAGGTCCAAGAACACATCGATAACCCTCTCTGCGGCGACGTGGTGACGGTCTACGCCAGGGTGCATGACGGGGTCTTCGAAGAGGTGAGCTTTACCGGCCGCGGATGCTCCATCTCGCAGGCGTCGGCCTCCATGCTCACGGAGCAACTCACAGGCAAGAGCCGCGAGGAGGCGGAGGAGAAGATAGAAGCCTTCCTCGAGATGATGCGCACGGAGGAAAAAGAAGAGCTCGGCGAGCTCGCCGCCCTCAAGGGTATCGTTCAGACGCCCAACCGCATCAGGTGCGCCACCCTCGCCTGGGATGCCATGAGGCGCGCGCTCCCCACTCTATAAGTACCGCCCAACCGGGTAGAGTACCGGGTCTTTCGCATTCGCAAGCTGAACTGCTCGTGGTGCGTGAGGCTTACCTCACGCACCACGCAACACCCAGGTGTCCTTCATTTTGCCCCCGCTGGAGATGTTGACCAGTTTGCTGCCTGGTGCCGCCACCCTCGTCATAGCGCCCGGAATGACCTCGATGGTCTGGGCGTCCGGGGCAAGGGCGTGGATGCGGTAGTCGGCGTGGGCGTCGCGCAGAACGAAGCCATCGTTGGCCTCATCTGTCTCGCAGAGGACGTGGGTGGAGAAGTCTATCGTCTCCTGGGCTACGTACTCCACAGGGTTATCCTCGACCTGTTTACGGAACTCCTCGACGTCCTCCCTAGTCTCTTCGGGAGCGATGAGGACGTCTTTGCCGCCCCAGCCGCTGCGACTCTTTACGACCAGCTCGTCGAAATGGTCCATGACGTAGCGGCGGTCATCCTGGACGGCGAGCGAGTAAGTCTCGACGTTGTCCAGTACGGGCTCCTCCCCGAGGTAGGTCCGGATCATCTCGGGGATAAAAGGATAGACGCCCTTATCGTCGGCAACGCCCAGGTTGGGGGCGAAGACGGCGTCGATGAGGCCACTGGCCTGAGATTCGATCAGGCCCTTTATGTCGTCGTAGATCCTGCCGTCCTCGATGCGCTCGTAGATTACGTCGATCCGCCGGCCGCTCTTTCTGTGGACGAGTCTTCCGTCGCGGTCGAGCTCCACCTCGTGCCGTTCGGCCAGGATCGCCCCTAACTCGCTGGCGAAGATCTTGTGGTCGAGGTAGTACTGGTCATGAGGCCCTGTTGAAAGGATCGCCAGAGTCGGGTCGGGCTCGGGCGAAGCGGACCTCACGACTTCGCCCAAGCGCTCCATTAGCCCGTCGAGCGGTCTCACCCGGAGCGTCTTGTAGGACTCGGATAGCACATAGGGGGTTCCGGCCCTGAGGATATTCATCGGTTCGATACCGACCGGCATCTTGGCGTTGTCCTCGATGACCAGGTATTCCCATTCGCCGGGCCGACCGGAACGCTCGACGGCGACTATGTCGAAGCCCATCTGCCGGTTTGGCACGTCCCCGAATCGGGTTGGGATCGAAGCGTCGAAGAGGGTGCTGCTCTCGATGACCTCCCGGGGGACGACCTCATCCTTTCCGGCCTCCAGATGTCTGAGCCACTCGTTGATAGCGAGCATCCGCTGCGCCAGACCCCGTTCCAACACAGCCCAGTCCCCTGCCGGCAAGATGCGGGGCACGTAGTCGGTCGGGTGGATCTCATCGTTAGGGACAACGCTTAATTCTCGCTGCTGTTCTCTCCGCCCCCTCTGCGCCCTGTGGACCCTTCGCCCCCATTCCTCTGGACCCATCCGCCCCATCTCATCGAGAACGGGCCGGTAGTGAGCGTAGGGCTCGCCGCCAGCACTGAAGACTTCGTTCGGTGAGGAGAGGCCGCGTTCGAATCTCAAGCGGTCAGGCATCAGCTAGAGTTTGGGCTTCAGCAGTACGGTTCGAGGACGGACGCCGGCCAGGCGACCAAATCCTCCTGAAGCCTGACGCCTGATGCCTGATGCCTTCTTCATCCAAATATACCCGTGAGGACGCAGGGGAAGCCCAGGACGAATGAGAGCGAGAAGGTGACGGCGAAGAAGACATTCTCGTCAGAGGTATAGGAGTAGAGACGTTTGTAGTGGAACATCAAGAGAGCCGAGGGGATGGCTATCCCGGTCATCAAGACGGCCGTCACGCGCACGGTGTTGAGAGGACCGATCCTACGGAAGACGCCATCTGAGTTCAAGAGCAGCAGACCGAGCCAGTCGGCGGTCAGCATGAGGAAGATGCCGAAGACGGCCAGGAGCGCGCAGAACACGGAGTTCGAGAACAACGGTCCCTTGACAGGCGCCTCGAAGGCTTCGTGGCGTGGGTCGTCGAACAGCGTCTTCGGCGGTTCGCGGAAGATCCTGGGTAACTTTCTGGGAACCTTCATTCGAGACGTAATGGTAGCGCAAGGGAAGCGAACGCGCCGCTCAAGTTCGTAAGAAGCCGCCCTCGGAATGGATGACCTGGCCCGTGATCCAGGCCGCCTCATCACCGGCCAAGAACACCACGAGTCTCGCCGCGTCCTCGGGCTGCCCGATCCTCCCGGAGGGGAACTTCGGTGCGATCTCGCGCTTCAACTCCTCGGTCATCCAGCCCGTGTCCGTAGGACCAGGGTCGATGGCGTTCACCGTGATCTCCTTGTGCCCGACCTCGGCGGCGAGTGTCCTGGTGAACGCCTCGATGGCGCCCTTGGTCGCGACGTAGGCGAGCTCTCCGGGCATCGGCCCTAACGACTGTCCCGAACTGAAGTTGACGATCCTGCCCCCAGGCCCGCCGGGATACCTCCTTGCGAAGCCTACGCTAAGGAGCGCCATGGCCCGCACGTTGACGGCGTAGTGGGCGTCCAGCGCCTCTGCATCGAGCGTCTCGAAGCCGTCGCGGGTGGAGTAAGCGGCGGTGTTGACGAGGATCGAGGGCCTCCCGAGCCTCTCCTCGGTCGCGTCGAGAAGGAGCCGCGCCGAATCGGCCCTGGAGAGGTCCATCTCTATCCCCTCTGCCCCTACTCCGGCAGCATGCAACTGCCCGAGCAATGCCCCAGGCTCGTCCTCGTCCGACGCCCAGGGCATCTCGCGGTCGTAAGCTTTCCAGTAGGAGAGAGCGACGTCGGCGCCTCGGGAGGCGAGCGCCAGGCAGATCGCGGAGCCTATCCCCTTCTTCCTTCCGACACCGGTCACGAGCGCCACACGACCTCGCAAATCTCCTGGTCCCGAAACTGAAGAAGTGCGGGCCGGGTTGGTGGAGACCGTGGAGCTGGCGTCGGACATGGGCTTCTCCTCGACATAGATCCCGCCGGGCGGGAGTGGCGGATAGAGGGAAACCTAGCATGCCCCCAAGCGCGCCTCAAGCCGCCTCGAAGCCGGGATCACACGCCGGATCTATACATCTCCCCGGCTCAGACGGTCTGGTTCGTGGGCTCCCTGGTCGTACGGTTGGCGGCATTGCGGAGCGCTTCGAGGGACTCGGTCGAGTCCATGCCAGAGGCTCGCAACAGGTCCAGAGCGGTCGACCTGATCTGGCCCACCAGCATGCTGGTACTGAGGTCGTTACGCTCCGAGAGTACGGCGGTCGCCCCTATCGCGGCTTCGAGGGCGAACCTGCGGGTCTCCAAGGGATGCTCCGGCTGTTCTATATAGGCCGAGAGTGTTTCGACGGCCCGGGCGAGGTCGCGGATGGTCTCACAGAGCGCCTCCGGGGCAGACTCTCCCTCGCGTACCGCCGCCACGACGGCCCGCGCGAGTACCCTGACGTTGCGAACCGCGAGGTCCAACTGGTCGGCCGCCGTAGCGTAGAGCCCGAGCTGTCCGAGCGCCCGCCTGCGCGGCGGAGAGAGCCTGACGGTATCGTAGCCGGCGTCGAGCGCCTCCCTGAAAGCGCCCATGCGTCCGTCCATCTCACGCGCCTTCTGCAAGGCGCGCTCGGCCCGGCCGAGGTCGCACTCTCGCAGGGCCGCCGCGGTCTCTTCGAGGGCGCCGACGAGGTCATCGAAGATCGGATGCGCGGCCCGCTCGACGATATGCCTCGGGTTGCTCGGGAACACCGCCCTGACCGCGAGGGCCACCCCACTCCCGACCAACGCGTCGATAAACCTGTCAGGCGAAAGACCCGTGGTGGAAGGCTCGAGCGTGATCGCCAACAGCGCCGAGACCCCAGCCTCGGTGATGAGCAACGTCCCACCACCGAGCATCATGGCGGCAGCCATAGCCAGGGCCACGACGATCCCGATCTGGACCGTCCCCGTCCCGATGGCGAGCACCAGGAGGTCGGCGACCGCAAGTCCGCACGCGACCCCGAACACGAGCTCGATCGCCCGCCGCCCCTCCTGACCGACGACGACGCCGGTGGAGATTACAGCGGCTATCGCGGCGAAAAACGGCCGGTCGTGCCCAAGCGCAGCAGAAGCCAGAAACCACGCCAGACTCGCCGCCACCGCCGTCTGCAATATAGGCCATACCCCGGCCCCCAACCGGCCGAACACCTCCTCGAACCGACTTCGTGCCGCCCAGGTCCCAATATCAGGCAGAACCCGCGTAAGCATGCTCAGGCTCACAACCAATCACCTCCTCCGGATTCACTACGTATCTATATGCGCTCTACACACAAGCGACACTATCACGAGCATCCTGGCGGTTAAAGGGTTTAGTGGGGTGGTTCAACAATTTGTTACTGTGCTGTTACTTGGTTGTTACTATCTCAGATTCTACCGTTGCTGGGGAGGATTCGAGGGGTGGAATCTGGTAGGTGCAGGATCATCTCTGCCGTGTGAACCACGTGCCCGCAAAACTCTACTGCGTGATCTCCTTCGTGTCTGAAACCGTGGGCCTCGTAGAAGCGTCGGGCCCGCGAGTTATCCTGGTCGACCTGTAGCACGAGGCTCTTATAGAGTGGGAACCTGCCGATGCCAGCCTGGAGGAGGCGGGATCCTATTCCCCGGCTCTGCATTTCAGGAAGTATGTAGATGGCCGCGAGTTCGGCCTCCGTGGTGGAGCGAGACCGGAAGTCCGCGAACCCGACGACGCATCCGTTATGTGATGCGACCAGGAAGACGTTCGCCTCCATCCTGTGCCTGAGCGAGTCTGTCGAGTAAGCCTGGCTGATGAACTCCTTACGCACGCCCTCGGGTATACTATCCCTGTAGGTATGATCCCATGTCGTCCGTACGACGTTCTGGATCCCCCGAACGTCATCGACGCCGGCGTCCCTTATCTCGACTCGCCCGGCGTCCCGGCTCACACCAACTCGCCCCTTGCTACCATCTGCACTTTGCCACCGACGTCTACCTTTATCTCGTCACTGTCTCTGGTCGCCCGCAGGTACAGGAGTGAGGGGCGGCCGATCTCGTGCCCTTGCTCGACTCGCACGTCTACGGGGTCGGTTCCGAGGTAGCTGTGTTCGAGCAGGTAGGCGGCAAGACAGCCTGCCGCGCTGCCGGTCGCCGGGTCTTCGGGGACACCGAGGTCGTTTGCGAACATGCGGGCCGAGAGGTTGCCTGAACCGTCGTCGTGCGACTCCGGGCAGAAGACATACAGGTTCTTTCCAGAGCCGGCCACTTCCGTGTAGCGTTCCCAATCTACCCTGCAGCGCCGCAGGGCGCCCAGGTCATGGAGCGGGACTACGAGGGACGGAAGTCCGGTGGATACTTCTTGCACGGGATAATGGTCGTTGAGGTCTGCCGCTTCGAGATTCAGAGCTCGGGCGATGGAAGCATGGTCCAGGACCTCACCGAAGGTGGGTGGGAGCTGGCGCATCCAGAGAACCTCGCCGAAGGTCACGGGGATCTCACCGGCCTTCAACTTCAGGGTGATGCGCTCGGCGGTGCCGGCGAGTAGCTCGTGCTGGATCACGTACGCCGTACCGAGGGTGGGATGGCCGGCGAAGGGTACCTCCTCGCCCGGCGTGAAGATGCGGACGTCGTATCCTCCCTCTGACTCTTCGTCCGACAAGACGAAGGTGGTCTCGGAGTAGTTCATCTCCAGGGCTATCTTCTGGAGCGTCTCACCGGGCAAGTCGCCCCCGCCGCGAACGACGGCGAGCTGGTTGCCCGCGTATCTCTCTTCGGCGAAGACGTCCACGATATAGAAAGTGAGGCTCACTGTCCCTCCTAACCGTAGTCGGGGTCGCTGCGGGAGAGCCGCATGACGCCGATGAACATCTTGAAGGCCGTTTCGTAGTCCGCGTGCGTCCACGAGACGCGCCGGTCGTCCACGCGCTCCATATCCGCCGAGATGTAGATCATCATAGCATCGCCTCCTCGACATAAGGGGCCAGCGTGACCACGGAGTACTGTGGTCTTCCGGGCCTCGATCAGTACCTTGGCAGCGGTCCTCCGGCGTCTTCGAGGACGTAGTTTGAGAACATACGGCGCACCACGTCAGGAAGGTCTCCCGCGAGGTCCTCGTACATGCCGGGGTCTTCTCTCAGATCGTAGAGCCTGGCCTCCGTCCCGTCGTTGCGGCTAATCATGGCGTACTCCTCGTCCCTGGTAAAGACGTGGTCGTGGTATCCGAGCGTGAAGTGGGGCCTCGCCTCGGGCTCTCCACCTCTCAGCATCACGGAGAGATCCTGGCCATCCAGCGGTTGCGGAGGTTCGATCCCCAGGAACCCGAGGACCGTAGGCGCCACGTCGTGGGTGGAGGCGTAGTAGTCGCTCGTCTTCCCCGCTCCCTTACCCTCCGGATGGCGGATCAGGAACGGGATGTCCGTCACCTCGGGCCAGAGAGAGGAGGGGAGCTTACCGACGACGCCGTGTTCCCCGTGGGCGATGCCGTGGTCGGAGAGGAGTACGAGGAGGGTGTTGTCGAAGAGATCTAGCTCCTCCATCTTGTCCAGAAAGCGGCCCAGCCAGCGGTCCGTCATCGTCACCTCGCCCGAGTAGAGGGCGCTCATACGCCGGATCTGGCGGCCGCTAAGGTAGTCGGTGGCCCCGTCGACGGGCGCGAAAGGCTCGGGACCCTCGTAACCGTCATCGTACATGGCTACGTACTCAGCGGGAGGGTCCCACGGCGCGTGAGGATCGTAGCAGTCCACCGTAAGAAAGAATGGCCTCTCAGACGCGGCCTCCAGGAACTCGGAGGCGCGGGTGAAGACCTGCGGGGCGAACCAGTCCTCTTCCGATCTGCGGTACGCCGTGTTGGCGAAGTACCGTTGGAAGTACGCTCTGCTCCCCGTCCCCAAAACGGCTCTGTTCAACAGCGCCTGCTCGACCTTCCCCGGAGGGCAGGTATAGAGCGGTCTGTAGCTGTCTGTGGTCTGTCCCCGGATGAAATCGAAAACTTCGAAGCCGCGGTGGAAGTTCATGGAGGCATCGTATTGCTGCAGGTTATCCGTTACGAACAGCGTCTCGTAGCCCGCGCTTCGCACAGTCTCGGCGAGGGTGATCTGGTGGTTGGGTATCGGCTGCCAGCCCTGAAGACCGACGTCTATGCCCTTGTACCGTCGCCAGTCCTCGAAAGGCCAGGTCCTGAGGCCGGTGTGTATGGCCCTCCTCGCGCAGATCGTCGGCGCGGACTCGGGGTAAGCCCTGCTAAAGAGCAGGCTGTCTTTGGCGAGGGCGTCGAGGTTGGGGGTCCGGATCTCCTCGTTGCC
>Ga0081538_10001837_pt1 | contig 21406 bp, 21 predicted proteins | sample TabmetS5T2R1_FD_71022 | JGI IMG/M metagenome (GOLD analysis project Ga0081538, IMG submission 71022) | Tabebuia heterophylla rhizosphere microbial communities from the University of Puerto Rico - S5T2R1 | ecosystem: Host-associated > Plants > Roots > Rhizosphere ...
CGGTGGGCGGCGGCGGGGCAGGTCTGGATCGGGCAGCCGACCAGCCGCGACTCCGGCGACAGCGGGTCGTCGTGGCAGTCCTCCAGCCCGAAGAGCTCGTTGAAGAGCGGGCAGTCGATCATGTGGGCGTCCATCTGGAGGAAGTCGGTCGGCCCGTAGAGGTCGACCACGGCGTCGACGCCGCTGTTCGTGAGGCCCGCCATCGTCGCCGTCCAACCGCCCGAGGAGTCGCCCATCACGCCGATGTCGTGCGGGTCGATGCCGTAGCGGCGGGCGTTCGCGCGCAGGAAGCGGATGGCGGCGTGGATGTCGAGCACCTGGCCCGGGAAGCGGGCGTTGGTGCTCGAGCGGACGCTGACGCCGGCGACCGCGAAGCCGGCCGGGTTGAAGTGCTCGGCGATCAGGCCGGCGGTCGAGCGGCCGTTCTCAGCCAGCCAGCCCGAGCCCTGCGTCCAGATCACGAGCGGCAGCTTCGTGCGGTGCCCGCGCGGCAGGTAGAGGTCGAGCAGGTGGCCCTCGCTCCCGGGCGGGTCCGCCGGCGCATAGGCCACGCCGGTGATCACCTCCACCCCGCCCTCGCCCGGGCCGCCCCGAGCCTCCGCCACGCCGGGCAACAACAGCACCGCCACGAGCACGACCACCACGTACCGCATCACGCCTCCCTCGAACGCCGCGTCGCCGAAGCATACGTCAGATCCTTTGACTTTCAACCAGGGGGTCTAGGCCCCGAAGCTGCGGTTCACATTGAAGAAGCGCGCGGGCGGGGATTTCGCGCATCGTGGAAAGCTGCGCGCGGACGCCGAAGCGTCTGGCGACTTTGCGTCGCTATGCGGCGCAAAAACGCCACGCGCACGGGCGCCGACCGCTGAGAGCCCCCGAGGGCGCCGGTTCATTGCGCATCGCGGAACCTCCCGCCCGAAGGTCCCACTCACGCCTCCCTACAAGCGCAGTTCAATCCCGCGGCGACGTCACGACCCGAGCCGCCACACGGTCGTCCCCTCCCGATCGAAGACACGCTCGCCGAGCTCGTCCCACTTCTCCAGCCCCGCGTCGCCGTACGTCGTCCGCTCGATCGGGCCGAAGACGACGTATTCGACCCCGTAGCGGCCGATGAGCTCGCGCGCCTCGTCGAGGTCCTCGGTCGTGTAGAGCCGGCGGACGTCCTCCTCGCGGCGGCCCGGGTCGTGGTCCCACTGGAGCTCGTGGCCGGGCCAGCCCAGCACGGTCGCGCGGCCCGTGAAGGTCGAGATGCGAGCGTGGCCGAAGGCCGAGTAGTCCTCCCCCACCGCCTCGAGCACGACGGCGTCGCCCGGCGTGTTGGCCCGCAGCCAGTCGATCGCCGCCGGATCCCCCGGCGAGCTGGGGCGCAGCCAGCGCAGGCCGTCGAGCGTCGGCGAGGCGGCGAAGCCGCCCTTGCGGGCGTACGTGCCGGCGTAGGGGTAGACGAGCCCGAGCAGGAGCAGCACGGCGGCGCCGGCTGCCCACACCGGCCACCCGCGGCGCGGGAGATGGGCGGTGGCCCACGGCAGCGCGCACGCGGCGGCGACGGCCAGCAGCAGCCACGCCTGGTAGCCGAGCTTGAACACCGTGTTCATCCGGTACAGGTCGCTGCCGTCGAACGCGTCGCGGACGTAGACCACCTCGGGGATGACCAGGCACACCAGCCCGCCGAGGATCAGCAGCCACAGGAACCGCTCCGGCGCCCCGAGCGAGCGCGCCAGCAGCGCGCCCGCCGCCACGCAGGCCAGCGCGGCCAGGCCGGCGACGCCGGCCAGGTCGACGGTGGCGAGCAGCGAGCCGGCGAAGATCGCCGCCACCGCGGCCCACACCAGCGTCCGCACCGGGCGCCGCGCGCCCACCGCCCGCGCCACGAACACGCCCACCAGCAGCCAGGCGAAGATCCCGTACAAGAGCGCCAGATCGCCGAGGAAGCGCGCGAACGGCCGCCGCTCGTCGACGAGCCCGAGCCCGCGCGCGGCCGGGTCGAAGGCGAGCCAGAACGGCAGCACGAGCACCACGCTGGCCACCAGCACCAACCCCAGCCAGGTCACGGCGTACGCGCGCCGCCCCGCGCTCTCGGCCGACCGGCACCACGCCGCCACCGCCAGCACGAGCAGCCCCGCGACCACCGGATACGACCACGAGTTGACGGCGTAGAGGACGCCGATCGCCAGCCCCGTCGCCAACGCCTCCGCCACGCCGCGCCAGACCGCGTCTCCGCGCGGCCCGCCCAGCGCCACCTGGAGCACGAACGCGAGCGCGACGAACGTGAACGGCACGGCGAGCACGTGCGCGTGCAGGTCGCCGAGCAGGAACGAGAACCAGGGGAACTCGTTGATCGTCCCCGGGATCACCCGGGACGGCTCGAACCACGCGTAGTCGCCGGGCGGGTCGGCGGCCTCGATCCACTCGCGGACGCCGGCCAGGTTGCCGAGCACCACGCAGAGCACGACGGCGACGAGCCCGACCGCCACCGGCCCGCCGCGCACTCCCGGCAGCCGCTCGCGTGCGGCCGCCCACAGCGTCCCGGCGAACGTGAACACCGCGCAGGCCGAGAGGGCCGCGAGCAGCGCCAGCGCGAGGTTGTAGCCCTCGTCGGGAGCGACCCCGAGGACCTTGATCACCATCGCCATCGCGAGGTGGCCGAGGTAGTAGTAGTTGAGGTCCTCGCCCGCCATCCACGGGTCGTGCGGCGGGAACGAGCTCGACGCGTTCGCCGCGCTCATGAACGCCATGTCCATCGGCTTCTCGGTGTTCCAGACGTCCGGCGAGTAGGCGACGAGCAGCGCCATGGCGGCGAAGCTGACCGCGAACACCACCTCCGAGCCGAGCCAGAGCCGGACCCGCACCGGGTCCGAGACCGGGAGCGCGCGCGTGCCGATCCACTCGGCCCGCCGTCGCGCCCACCACCCGTCGCGCGACTGCTCGAGCCGGGCAGCCAGCGTTCGCTGCCGCGCCGCCGCCAGCCCGCCCGCCAGCGCCATGAGCGCGGCGACCACGATCACCGTGGTCGTCCCGTAGCGGATCGGGGTGACCGACGCCAGCATCCACACGACCCAGGTCAGGAGCAGCAGCCCCAGCGGCTTGGCGAACCCGAGCCCCGCCCCCGGCAGGCGTCCGAAGGCCAGCCCCGCCAGCGGCACCGCCGCCAGGCCGACGACCTCGACCAGCGCGAAGAACCCGAGGGCCTCGAGCATCCAGAGCGGCAGGCTAAACGGCCGAGCGGCGCCGTTCCGTAGGCTGCGCGGGATGAGCACCTACGAGCGCGTCGCCGACCTCCCGCTCACCATCGACGGCTACGCGCTCGAGGGACTGAGCCGGACCGTCTCCAGCGGCTTCGAGCGCCTGACCACCGTCATCCGCCTGCAGGGCAAGGGCGAGGAGGGCGTTGGCGAGGACGTCACCTACGACGGCCCGCTCCACGTCGCCCAGCAGGAGCACGGCCCGACCCTGCCGCTGACCGGCGAGTGGACCTTCGACGCCTTCTCGAGGCACCTCGGCGAGCTCGACCTCTTCCCCGCCGGTGCGCCCGACCGTGACGTCTACCGCCACTACCGCCGCTGGGGCTTCGAGAGCGCGGCGCTCGACCTCGCCCTGCGCCAGGCGGCCACGTCGCTGGCCGAGGCGGTCGGCCGCGAGCTGGACCCCGTCACGTTCGTCGTCTCCACCCGGATGGGCGACCCGCCGACGATCGAGCCCGTCACCCGGCGGCTCGCCCGCTACCCCGGCCTCCGCTTCAAGCTCGACGGCACGCCCGACTGGAGCCAGGACCTGATCGACACCCTGGTCGACACCGGAGCGGTCGACTCGATCGACTTCAAGGGCACGTACAAGGGGACGCCGGTCGACACCGACACCGATCCCGACTTCTACCGGCGCATCGCCGAGGCGTTCCCCGACGCCTGGCTCGAGGACCCCGACCTCGAGCCCGACGCGGCCCGCAAGGCGCTCGAGCCGTTCAACGACCGCATCACCTGGGACGCGCCGATCCACTCGGTCGACGACATCCTCGCCGCCCCTGTGCTGCCCCGGACGGTCAACCTCAAGCCGAGCCGCTTCGGCAGCGTCAAGGCGCTGTTCGAGGGCTACGACTTCTGCGAGCAGCGCGGGATGGGCGCCTACGGCGGCGGCCAGTACGAGCTCGGCCCGGGGCGCGGGCAGATCCAGTACCTGGCCGCGCTCTTCCATCCCGACGCCCCGAACGACATCGCTCCCGCCGGCTACGACGCCCTCGACCCCGAGCCGGGCCTGCCCGAGAGCCCGCTCACCCCCGACCCCGAGCCCACCGGATTCCGCCGGCGGTCGTAGACTTCAACGACGAGCATGCCTCCGAAGCAGCGTCAGATCAAGATCGAGCAGAAGGGCGCCCTCGCCGCCATGCAGCGGCTCGAGGGCCGGTCCGACGAGGAGCTCGAGGCCGAGACCCGGTTCCGCGCCGCCGCGCAGGCCATCCTCGGGGCGCGCGCGGCCGAGCGGATGGACGCCAAGCGGTCGCGCGAGCACTTCCGTGCCGCGATCGCCGCGGCCCGGCCACAGGAGCGCCTCCAGCTGCGCCGCATGGCCGAGGCCTCGCTCGCGTTGGCCGAGCGCCGCGCCGGCGACCTCAAGGTGGCGGCCGAGAAGCTCGGTCAGGCGCCGCCTTCCAGCCGCCAGCTGCTGATGCTGCAGCTGATGGGCTACATCGCCCCGCCGCCGGGGTCGAGCATCTTCCGGCGGATCGGCGGCATCCTGCTGTTGATCGCGATCATCGTCGCGCTGCTCGCGCTCGGCTGGGGCATCGTCCAGCTCGTCGCGCTGCCGTTCGGCGGCATCGGCGCCGGCGTCTCGATCTTCTGGGGCTTCCTGCTCGTGGCCGTCGTGCTCGGCGTGCTCGCCGTGTACGGGCGACGGCGCCAGAAACGCGCCCGCGCGCGGGCGGCCGAGCAGCGCGCCGACATGCTGACCGGCCGCCGGCCCGGCTGACCTCACATTCCGCGGTCGTGTCACGTTCCAAGGACGTGACGCTTCCCCCCTTCTGGACGCTCGTCGAGCGCCACGGCGACGAGCTGCTCGCCCACGCGCGGCGGCTGGCCGGCGACCAGCACGCCGAGGACGTGCTGCAGGACGCGCTCCTGCGCGGGCTGCGCGCCTACCCCCGGCTCCGCCACGGCGACCACCTGCGCGCGTGGCTGTACCGCGTCACCACCACCGCCGCCATCGACCTGCACCGCGGCCGCCGGCGCGAGCTGCCGACCGCCGAGGTCCCGACCGCCGCCACCCACGACACCTACGACGAGGGCGCCTTCGAGGCGCTGATCGCACCGCTGCCGGACGGAGCGCGGGCCGCGCTGCGGCTGCGCTTCGTCGATGACCTCGACTACGAGGGCATCGCCGATCGGCTCGGCATCTCCGCCGTCGCCGCCCGCCAGCGCGTGTCCACCGCCGTCCGCACCCTGCGAGAGAGAGCCGCCGCATGACCCCGCTCCCCGACACCCTGCTCGAGTCCGTCGCCGCCGCCGCGGTGCGCGAGGGCCTCGTCGACGCCGTCTTCACCCGCCTGCGCACCCCGATCGGCACGCTGCTCGTCGTCCAGGGCGAGCATGGCGTGGCCCGCGTCGCGTTCCCGGAGGAGCGCGAGGATCACGTGCTGGCCGAGGTCGCCGCGCACTTCGGCCCGCGCATCGTCGCGTCCGAGCGCGAGCTCTCCCCCACCCGCGACACGCTCGACGCCTACTTCGCCGGCGAGGGCGACCCGCACGCGCTGCCCGTCGACCTCTCGCTCGTCTCCGCTCCCTTCCGGCGCGCCGTGCTCGACACGCTGCACGACGAGGTCGGCCGCGGCGAGGTCGTCACCTACGGCTCGCTGGCCCGCCTGGCCGGCAACCCGCGCGCCTTCCGCGCCGCCGCGACCGCCTGCGCCCGCAATCCGATCCCGATCCTCGTGCCCTGCCACCGCGTGCTGCCGAGCAGCGGCGGGATCGGCGACTACGGCGGCGGCGTCGAGCGCAAGCGCGCGCTGCTCGAGCTCGAGGGGTCTCTCAGCTCTCGGTGACCTTGACCGACTCGATCACGACCGGGTCGACCGGCTGCTCCGTGGCCGGGTCGATCTCGGCGACGCCGATCTTGTCGACCACGTCCTGGCCGGCGGTGACCGTGCCGAGCAGCGCGTAGTCGGGCGGCAGCCCCGCATCCTCGGCCGTGACCACGAAGAACTGGCTGCCGGACGTCCCAGCGGGCTCGGCCCCGGTCTTGGCCATCGCCACCACGCCCTTCTCGTACAGGAGGTCCTGCGGCGGCGCCTCGACGACGGAGTAGCCGGGGCCGCCGGTGCCGTCGCCCTTCGGGTCCCCGCCCTGGATCACGAAGCCCGCCACGATGCGGTGGAACGTGGTGCCGTCGTAGAAGCCCTTGTCGGCCAGCGACTTGAACGAGGCGCCGGTCTTCGGCGCGCGCTCGGGGTCGAGCGTGATCTCGAAGTCACCGCAGTTGGTCGACACCGTGGCGACGTAGGTCTTGCCCGGGTCGAGCTTGCCCTTGGGCTTGGAGAGGTCGCCCTCGCCCTTCGCCTCGGGGGCCTCGGCCGCCTCGCAGCCCGCCGGGGCGGCCTCCTCGGTCGGCGCCGGCGTGGCGGCCACCTCGCCGCCGCCGTCGTCGTCCTCGCCGCAGGCGGCGACGAGCAGGGCGCAGGCGAGGCACAGGATCAGGACCCGGAGCATGGGCGGCGATGATAGACACGCGGGGTGCGCGTCTCGCCCCGGATCCGGCCGTACGACCACGTGCTGCTCGACCTCGACGGCACCGTCTGGGTGGGCGACGAGGCGTGCGAGGGCGCGGCGGACGCCATCGCCGCGCTGCGCGAGGCGGGCGCCTCGGTGCTGTTCCTCACCAACGACGTCCGTCACGCCCCCGAGGAGTTCGTCCGCAAGCTCTGGCGGCTCGGCTTCCAGGCGTCGCTGGACGAGATCGTCACGGTCGGCGCGGCCGTCCAGTTCCAGCTCTCCGGCCGCGAGCGCCCGTCCGCGTTCGTGATCGGCTCGCAGGCCCTGGTCGACCACGTTGCGGCCGCCGGGGCGCGGATCGTCAACCGCACCCCGTTCGCCACGCGCGCCGAGCTCGTGGTCGTCGGCGGCCACGACGAGCTGGTCTACGACGAGCTGCGGATCGCCACCCAGGCGGTCCTGCGCGGGGCCGAGCTGGTCGGTGCGACGCGCGATGCCACGTTCCCGATGCCGGACGGCCCGTGGCCGGGCACCGGGGCCGTGCTGGCCGCCGTCGAGACCGCCGCCGGCCGCACCGCCGACCTCGTGGTCGGCAAGCCCGAGCCCGCGATGTACGAGGCGGCGCGCGACCGCCTCGGCTCCGGCCGGATGCTCGCCGTCGGCGACAAGCTCGAGATCGACGTCGCCGGCGCCCGCCGCGCCGGCATCGACTCCGCGCTCGTCCTCACCGGCGGCACGACGCAGGCGGAGGCCGACGCGGCCGACCCGCACCCGACCTACGTGGCCGACTCACTCGCCGCGCTCGTGCTGGACCCCGGCTAGCCTCCCCCGCTCGCATGGAGCGTGACGTGCACCTGATCGTCAACCCCTCGGCCGGCTCGGGCCGCGCCGCCCGGCTGCTGCCCGACGTCGAGACGGCGCTGCGCGCGCACGGGCTCGCCTTCCGGGTCGACCGCACGACCTCGCTCGAGCATGCCCGTGAGCTGGCGCGCGCGGCGCGCGAGGCGGGCGCCGTGGCCGCCGCGATGGGGGGCGACGGGCTCGCAGGCGCGGTCGCGGGCGAGCTGATCGGCGGCGACGGCGTGATGGCCGTGCTCCCCGGCGGGCGCGGCAACGACCTCGCGCGCAAGCTCGGGATCGGCCACGACCCCGTGGCCGCCGTCGGCTTCCTGGCCGCCGGGCGCGAGCGCCGGATCGACGTCGGGGAGGCCGGCGGCAGGGTCTACGTGGGCATCCTCAGCGCCGGCTTCGACTCCGACGTCAACGCGATCGCCAACGGCACGCGGCTGCCGCTCGGCACCCAGGTCTACGCCTACGGCGCGCTGCGCGCGCTCTGGGGCTGGAAGCCGGCCGGCTGGGAGGTCGTGATCGATGACGAGCGCCACGTGTTCACCGGGTATGCGGTCGCGGTGTCGAACTCGGGCGTCTTCGGCGGCGGGATGTGGCTCGTCCCCGACGCCGGCATCGACGACGGGCTGCTCGACGTCGCGTTCACGATGGACCGCCCGAAGCTCGACTACCTCAAGGGGCTCCGCCAGGTCTTCGACGGCTCGCACGTCGACTCGCCGGGCTTCACGATCCACCGCGGCCGCGAGGTCACGTTCAGCGCCGACCGCCCGTTCACGGCCTACGCCGACGGCGACCCGATCGCCGACCTGCCCGCCACCGTGCGCGTGCTGGCCGGCGCGCTGCGGGTGATCGTCCCGTGAGGCTGGCGGCGGGGCTGCTCGCCGCGCGGGCCACCGGCGCCGTGACGCGGTTCGCCGGGCGCGGCGGCACGTCGCTCCCCGGCAAGGTGCTGATGCGCGCCGAGCCGCACGCCATCGCGCGGCTCGCGGCGCGGCTGCCGCGCGGCAGCGTCGTCGTCTCCGCCACCAACGGCAAGACCACCACGGCGGCGATGGTGGCGACCGTCCTCGGCCGGACCGGCACGCGGCTCGTCCACAACCGCGCGGGAGCCAACATGGCCGGAGGCGTGGCGACGGCGCTCGCGTCCGGGAGCGGCGACATGGGCCTGTTCGAGGTCGACGAGTTCTGGCTCGGGCCGGTGGCCGCCGAGCTCGAGCCGCGCGCGGTGCTGCTCGGGAACCTCTTCCGCGACCAGCTCGACCGCTACGGCGAGCTCGAGATCATCGCCGACCGCTGGGCGGAGATCGTCGCCCGGCTGCCGGAGGAGACCGCCCTCGTGCTCAACGCGGACGACCCGCTCGTCGCCGACCTCGGCCGCCACCGCGAGGCGCTCTACTTCGGCGTCGAGGACGACGCGCTGGCGCTGCCCGAGCTCCAGCACGCGTCCGACTCCAAGCACTGCCGCCGCTGCGGCCACGCCTACGTCTACGAAGCCGCGTATCTCGCCCACCTCGGGCACTACGCGTGCCCGAACTGCGGCGCCCGCCGGCCGCAACCCGCGGTGTCGGCGTCGGCGGTCGAGCTCCACGGGATCCGCGCGGCGACGTTCACGCTGCGCGCGCCGGACGGCGAGCGCCGGATCGAGCTGCCGCTGCCCGGCCTCTACAACGTCTACAACGCGCTCGGCGCCGCCGCCCTCTGCCTGCGGCTCGGCGTCCCGCTCGACGACGTGGCGGCCGGCCTCGGCGCCGTCGAGCCCGCCTTCGGCCGCGCCGAGACGCTCGACCTCCGAGGCCGGCCGACCTCGATCCTCCTGATCAAGAACCCGGCCGGGGCGAACGAGGTGCTGCGCACGCTCGCGCTCGAGGCGTCCGAGCTCGACCTCTTCGGCGTGCTCAACGACCGCACGGCCGACGGCCGCGACGTCTCGTGGGTGTGGGACGCCGACTGGGAGATCCTCGCCCCCAAGGTGCGCCGCCTCACGTGCTCGGGCACGCGCGCCGCCGAGCTGGCGCTGCGGCTGAAGTACGCCGGCGTCGACCCGGCGCGGCTCGAGGTCGTCGAGGATCTCGAGCGCGGCCTCGACCGCGCGCTCGCCGCCGGCCAGGGCCCGCTCTACGCGCTCCCCACCTACACCGCGCTGCTCGAGCTCCGCGAGCTGCTCGCCCGCCGCGGCGACGCCCGGGAGTACTGGCGGTGAACGCCAAGGTGATCTGGCATGACGTCGAGTGCGGGCGCTACACCGCCGACCTGCCGCTCTGGCACGAGCTGGCGCGCAGCGCGGGCGGGCGCGTGCTCGACGTCGGCGCCGGCACCGGCCGGGTGGCGCTCGAGCTCGCCCGTGCCGGGCACGACGTCACCGCGCTCGACCTCGACCCCGACCTGCTGGCCGCGCTGCGCGAGCGCGCGGGCGCCCTGGCGGTCGAGACCGTGGTGGCCGACGCGGCGGAGTTCGACGCCGGCGAGGGGGCGTTCGGGCTCGTCGCCGTGCCGATGCAGACGATCCAGCTCCTCCCGGACCGCGCCGGGTTCTTCCGGTCCGCCCGCCGCGCGGTGGCGCCCGGCGGCCTCGTCGCCCTCGCCATCGCCGCCGACCTCGAGCCGTTCGAGGGCGCCGAGCTCCCGCCGCCGGATGCCGCCGAGCACGACGGGACGCGGTTCCTCTCGCAGCCGACTGCGGTGCGCGCGATCGCCGGCGGGACGCGGATCGAGCGCCTGCGCCACACGATCCCGCCGGGGACGACCGAGGAGGACGTCATCGTCCTGACGAACGTCACCGCGGACCAGCTCGCGGCCGAGGGCGAGACCGCCGGCCTGACTCCGCAGCCGCCGCGCACGATCGCGGCGACCGCCGAGCACGTCGGCTCCGAGGTGGTGGTGCTGCGTGGCTGACCGGACGCTCCGGGTGTGCGCGCTCTATCCCGACCTGCTCAACATCTACGCCGACCGCGGCAACCTGCTCCTGCTCGAGCGCCGCTGCGCCTGGCGCGGGATCGGCTTCGAGCTGCGCGGCTCCGGCCTCGGCGAGCCGCTCGACCCCGACGCGCACGACCTGATCTACATCGGCGGCGGCCAGGACCGCGACCAGGCGCTGTGCGCGCAGGACATGGTCGACACCAAGCGCGAGGCCCTGCACGCCGCCGCCGCGCGCGGCGCCGTCATCTTCGGCGTGTGCGGCGGCTACCAGCTGCTCGGCCACGGCTACTCGCTGGACGACGAGCGGCTGCCGGGCGTCGGGCTCGTCGGCCTCGAGACCGTGCGCGAGGACGGGCCGCGGCTGATCGGCAACGTCGCCATCGAGCTCGCGGACGGGCAGGTCCTGGCCGGGTTCGAGAACCACGGCGGCCGCACGCTGCTCGAGCCGGGCACCGCGCCGCTCGGGCGCGTGCTCAAGGGCCACGGCAACGACGGCCGCTCCGGGCTCGAGGGCGTCCGCGGCGGGCCGCGGGGCACCGTGGTCGGCACCTATCTCCACGGTCCGTTGCTTCCCAAGAACGCCCATTTTGCGGACTGGCTGACCGCCATGGCGCTGGGAATCCCAGCCTCGGAGCTGGCTCCGCTCGACGATCGGCTGGAGTCGGCCGCGCACGCCGCGGCGCGGCGCGCGGCCGGGGTGTGAGCGGGCCTGTCGCACCGGGCCGGTAGGATCGGGCCCGCCCTCGCCCCGGGGACTCCTCTGTGACGACAGCCAACTCCGCCCAGACTGAGGGGCCGTCGGCCTCCCTGCAGGCTGCTTCGCTGGAGTTCCGGCAGGCGACCAAGCGCTACGACGGCGCCGACCGGCCCGCCGTGAACGAGCTGAGCCTCGAGGTCCCGGCGGGCGAGATCTGCGTGCTCGTGGGGCCGTCCGGCTGCGGCAAGACGACCGCGATGCGGATGGTCAACCGCATGATCGACATCACGAGCGGCGACATCCTCGTCGGCGGCGAGAGCGTGCGCGACCGCGACGAGGCCGACCTGCGGCGCCACGTCGGCTACGTGATCCAGCAGATCGGCCTCTTCCCGCACCGCACGATCGCCGAGAACATCGCGACCGTCCCGAAGCTCCTGGGCTGGGACAAGCGGCGCACCGCCGCGCGCGTGGACGAGCTGCTCGACCTGATCGGGCTGCCGGCCGAGATGGGCGGCCGCTACCCGGCACAGCTCTCCGGCGGCCAGCGGCAGCGCGTCGGCGTCGCCCGTGCGCTGGCCGCCGACCCGCCCGTGATGCTGATGGACGAGCCGTTCGGCGCCATCGACCCGATCAACCGCGAGCGGCTGCAGAACGAGTTCCTGCGCCTGCAGGCCGAGCTGCGCAAGACGATCGTCTTCGTCACCCACGACATCGACGAGGCGATCAAGATGGGCGATCGCATCGCGGTCATGCAGGAGGGCGGCCACCTCGCCCAGTACGCGCCGCCCGCCGAGCTGCTCATGCATCCCGCGAACCCCTTCGTCGAGGACTTCGTGGGCGCCGACCGGGCGCTCAAGCGGCTCGCCCTCCAGCGCGTCCGCGACGTCGACCTGTGGACGGCGCCGCTCGTGCACGCCGGCGACCCGGCGCCGGAGGCGCGGGCCAAGCTGGCCGCCGCCGAGGTCCCGTACGCGCTCCTCGTCGACGACGGCGACCGCCCGCTCGGCTGGCTGTCGGAGCGGGCGCTGGCCGGCGAGCAGGTGAGCGCCGAGCTCAGCTCGGACCCGGAGCCGGTCGTCGAGCTCGACGACATCCTGCGCGACGCGCTGAGCGACCTGCTCGCGCACGAGGTGCAGTACGGCCCGGTGGTCGACCACCAGGGCCGCGTGGTCGGCGTGCTGTCGATCGAGCTGCTCTCGCACGCGATCGCCGAGGAGCCGGAGGGCGGGTGATCGAGCTCGTCTTCGCCCAGCTCCAGCGGCGCGACCGCAGCGGCGGCGACTGCGTGGCCGACAACGGCATCTGCCCGGACTGGATCGCCGACAACTTCGACCGCTACCTCGACCCGTTCTGGCAGCACGTCTACCTGACCCTGGTGTCGGTGGCGATCGGGTTCGCGATCGCGTTCGCGCTCGCGCTGCTCGCCCACCGGCGGCGGTGGCTGGCCCCGCCGATCACGCAGGTCACGGGGATCCTCTACACGCTCCCCAGCGTCGCCGTGTTCTTCCTGCTGCTGCCGCTCACGGGCCGCGGCAACACGACGGCGATCATCGCGCTCGTCGCGTACTCGCTGCTGATCCTGTTCCGCAACTTCATGGCCGGGTTCGACAACGTCCCCGACGAGTCCAAGGACGCCGGCCGCGGCATGGGCCTGAGCTATCGCCAGCTGCTGTGGCAGGTCGAGCTGCCGCTCGCGCTGCCGGAGATCATGGCCGGGCTGCGGATCGCGGTCACGACCACGGTCGGGCTGACCGCGCTCGTCTTCCTGGCCGGTGCCGGCGGTCTCGGCGAGGCGCTGTTCGCGGATATCAACTTCCGGTCGAACGTGCTCGTGGCGGGCGGCCTCGCGGTCCTGCTGGCCGTCGTCCTCGATCTGCTCATCCTCGCGCTGCAGTGGGCGCTCACGCCGTGGATGCGAGCGCGGGCATGAGCACGACGCTGGCTTTCCTGGGCGACTTCGGCGACGCCTTCGACTACATCTTCCACTCGCGCGAATCGCAGGCGGGCGGCGCGCGCGTGGGCGGCTCGGAGCTGCTGCCGCTGCTGTGGACGCACCTGAAGGTCACCGGCGCGGCGATGGGGATCGCGATCGCGATCGCCCTGCCGATCGGCCTCGCCCTGGGCCACACGGGCCGCGGCGCGTTCGCGACGATCTCGGTGTCCAACGTCGGTCGCGCCGTGCCCAGCATCGCGCTGATCGCGTTCTTCGTGGCGTTCTTCCCGCGCACGCCGGAGTTCTGGAACGTCACGGTGGCGCTCGCCCTGCTCGCCATCCCGCCGATCCTCACCAACGCCTTCGTCGGGGTCCGCCAGGTCAGCCGCGACGCCGTCGACGCGGCGCGCGGGATGGGGATGTCGGGCACCCAGATCGTGCGCTCCGTGGAGCTGCCGCTCGCGCTGCCGCTGATCTTCGGCGGGATCAAGACCTCGACCGTCAACGTCATCGCCACCGCGACGATCGCGCCGCTGGTCGGCGTGCTCACCCTCGGCGACCCGATCATCTCCGGCACCGTGCACGGGCGCGCCGGGCAGATCGGGGCGTCGATCGTCGTCGCGCTGCTGGCCGTGCTGGCGGAGCTCGCCCTGTCCGCCGTCCAGCGCGCGGTCACGCCGACCGGCGTCAAGCTCGAAAAGGGTGCGAGCGCTCGCGCGTCTCGCCTCGGAACCCTCAAGAGGAGGATCCAGACCGTCCCATGAAGCTCTCACGATTGCTGCTCGTCCTGCTCGCGCTCGCCTGCTCCGCGGTGTTCGTGGCCGCCTGCGGCGACGACGAGGAGGAGCAGCCGGCCTCCACCCCGTCGCAGTCGGACTCCGGGTCCGGCGGCAAGATCGAGCGCAACGACGCGAACGCCGAGGTGTCGCTCACGATCGGCTCGAAGAACTTCACCGAGCAGAAGGTGCTCGGCGAGATCTACGCCCAGGGGCTCGAGGCGGCCGGCTACTCGATCAACAAGGACCTCAACCTCGGCGACCAGGACACGGCGCTGGCCGCCGTGAAGTCGGGCGAGATCTCCGCCTACCCCGAGTACACGGGCACGGCGCTGCTGGCCTTCTTCGGTAAGCAGGCCGACGAGCTGCCGAAGGACCCGCAGGAGGCCTACGAGGAGGCCAAGGCCGGCTTCGAGGCGGACGGCCTGGTCGCGCTCCCGCCGACGCCGTTCACGTCCTCGAACGAGGTCGCCGTCACCAAGGAGACCGCGGACGAGCTCGGGCTCAAGACGATCTCCGACCTCGAGGGCAAGTCCCAGGACCTGACGCTCTACGGCTCGCCCGAGTGCCGCCAGCGGCTCGACTGCCTGCTCGGCCTGCAGCAGGTCTACGGCCTGAAGTTCAAGAAGTTCACGCCGGTCGACATCGCGCAGCGCCACGAGGTCCTGACCTCCGGCCGCGCCGACGTCTCGATCGTGTTCACCACCGACCCGCAGATCCAGCGCGAGCAGGAGGTCCTGCTCGAGGACGACAAGGGCATGTTCCCGCCCTACAACTCGACGCTGGTGATGAAGAAGGAGACCGCCGACGAGGCGGGCGCGGACCTCGCGAAGACCGTCGAGCTGATCCAGGAGCAGCTCACCGACGAGAACATGCAGGAGCTCAACGCCCGCGTGGACCTCGACAAGAAGGATCCCGCCCAGGTCGCCGAGGAGTACCTCACGGAGACCGGCCTGATCGGCGGCAACTAGCGATTCCGGCGGCGGCCGGGCCTAAGGGCCCGGCCGTCCGAACGGCGGCTTGGGCGCGTCGAGCGCGTCCTCGACCTTGTCGACGTCGAGGTTGAGCTTCTTGGCCAGCGCCTCGACGAACGCGTCGTGGCGCTTCTCCCACTCCGCCGCGTGCTTGTCGCGGATCCGCTCGAGCGCGGCCTCGACCTTCGCCTTGGTCGTGTTGAGCTCGTCGGCGAGCTCCTGGGCGAAGTCGCTGCGGATCCGGGGCGGGCCGGGAAGCGTGCCGCGGACGTCCTCGAGCGCGTCGCGCAGCGCATCCTCCTCGACGCCGAGCCGGTCGGCGAGGTTGTCCAGGCCGAACGCGTGGCGCGGCCCTGGGCCGCCGCGGAAGTGGGCATAGCCGGCGGGTCGATCGCCCGCGGCGGCGGCGTTGCCGTCGGTCTGGCTGCCGAGCGCGTAGGCGCCCGACGCGAGCGCCACCGCGCCCGCGAGCACGACGGCGGTCTTCTGCTTCGGGTTCCTCATGCCGGCCAGCGTGCCCGGCCAGTCGAAGAGAAGGCGAAGGAAAGGCTGGGAATCGCGCCCGGCGACGATCGTGGCCTCGGCGGCGAAGCGTGGCCCGGCGGCGAAGCGTGCGCCGCGACGAAACGCGGCACGTTGCGGACTCGCCCCTCGAAGCCGTCTGGCGCCGTCGATACCGTCGCGCGATGGCTGTCGAAACCGCTCTGGACCAGCTGCACGTCCGCCTCCTGCGACCGGGCGCGCGGGTGCCCGCCCGCACGCGGCCGGGGGACGCCGGCTACGACCTCCACAGCGCCGAGGGCTTCTCGCTCTGGCCCGGCGAGCGGCACACCGCGCCGACCGGCGTCGCGATTGCGCTCCCGCCCGGGATCGCCGGGCTCGTCACGCCCCGCTCCGGCCTCGCCGCCAGCCACGGGATCTCGGTCGTCAACGGCCCCGGGCTGATCGACCCGAACTACCGCGGCGAGATCCGCGTCGTGCTCGTCAACCTCGGCGACGCTCGGTTCGAGGCCGCGCCCGGCGACCGGATCGCCCAGCTCCTGCTCGTGCCGTTCGCGACGCCGGATCCGTGCGTGGTGGACGAGCTGCCGCCTTCAGGCGACGATCGCGGCGAGAACGGGTTCGGCTCCTCGGGGCGCTAGCGCGAGCCGTTGACCGCGTAGCGGTCGAACCGCTCGGCGACCACGGAGGGCAGGCGCGCGGTGACCAGCACCCCGTCGGGCGTGTCGGTGCGCTCGAGGTCGCCGGCCACGTCGTGCAGCTCGGACAGCGTGCCCCCCTCGGAGAACGGCACCAGGAGCTCGACGTCGCGCATCTGGCGCTCGAAGTCGTCGGCGATCCGCTCCTGCAGCTCCTCGAGGCCTTCGCCGGTGACGGCGCTGACCAGCGACGCGTCCGCGTGGCGGAAGGCGAGCTCGCGGCGGCGCTCGTCGTCGAGCCGGTCGGCCTTGTTGAGCACGAGGATGCGCGGCTGGTCGCCGACGCCGATCTCCTCGAGCACGTCCTCGACCGCCCGCGTCATCTGCACGAGCTCCTCCTCGGGCGCGCTGGCGTCGACCACGTGGAGCAGCAGGTCGGCCCGCTTGGTCTCCTCGAGCGTGGCGGCGAAGGCGTCGACGAGCTGATGCGGGAGCTTGCGGATGAAGCCGACGGTGTCGGTCATCAGGTAGGTGCGGCCCTGCAGGCGCAGCGTGCGCGTGGTCGGGTCGAGCGTGTGGAACAGGCGGTCGCGGACGCCGACCTCCGCGCCCGTCAGCTTGTTCAGCAGCGTCGACTTGCCGGCGTTCGTGTAGCCCGCGAGCGCGACCGACGGCAGGTGCGCACGCTCGCGCTCGGCGCGCTGGACGGCGCGGTTGGAGCGCACGTGGTCGAGCCGGCGGCGCAGCGAGGTGATGCGGTCGCGCGCCAGGCGGCGGTCGGTCTCGATCTGCGACTCGCCCGGGCCCCGGGTGCCGATGCCGCCGACGCCGCGGCCGGCGCCGAGGCGCTCGAGGTGCGTCCACAGGCCGCGCATGCGGGCCATGTTGTACTCGAGCTGGGCGAGCTCGACCTGGAGCTTGCCCTCGGCCGAGTGGGCATGGCCGGCGAAGATGTCGAGGATCACCGCGGTGCGGTCGAGCACCGGGAGGTCGAGCGCGGACTCGAGGTTGCGCTGCTGGCGCGGAGTGAGCTCGTCGTCGGCGACGACGAGGTTGGCGTCGGCCGCCTTGATCTCGTCCTTGATCTCCTCGACCTTGCCGGGGCCGAGGTAGAGGTTGGCGTGCGGCTTGTCGCGGATCTGGACGACCTCCCCGACCGTGGCCACCCCCGCCGTGCGCAGCAGCTCGCGCAGCTCGGCAAGATCGTCCGGCTGCGGCGCGGCGGCCACCATGAAGGCGCGCTGCTTCGCCCGCCCGGGGCTCTCCGGCGGCGCGTAGCGGGTCTGGGTCCTGCGTCCGTCTCGCGACTTCTCCACGTGCTGCAGTGTAGGCCCGGGGCGCCGGCGGACAGGCGGAGCGAGCGGTTCCCTAGGCTGAGACCGTGGAGCTCGGACTGGTCACCTTCGCGGACGTGGGATCGTCGGTCGGGCCGCAGGAGCGCCTGCGCGACCTCATGGAGGAGTTCCGGCTGGCCGACGAGCTCGGCCTCGACGTCTTCGGTGTCGGCGAGCACCACCGGCCGGACTTCGCGGTCTCCGCGCCGGCCGTCGTCCTGGCGGCGGCCGCCGCCCAGACCGAGCGGATCCGCCTCGCCAGCGCGGTCACCGTCCTGAGCAGCGACGACCCGGTGCGGGTGTTCGAGGAGTTCGCCACCGTCGACAACCTCTCGGGCGGCCGTGCGGAGATCTGGGCGGGGCGCGGGTCGTTCACGGAGTCGTTCCCGCTCTTCGGCTACGACCTCGACGACTACGACTCCCTGTTCTCCGAGAAGCTCGGGCTGCTGCTGGAGATCCGCGCGAGCGAGCGGGTCACGTGGTCGGGCCGCCACCGGGCGCCGCTCGCCGACGCCGGCGTCTACCCGCGGCCGGTGCAGGACCGGCTGCCGGTCTGGATCGCCGTCGGCGGGACGCCGGGGTCGGTCGTGCGGGCGGGCGCCCTCGGACTGCCGCTCGTGCTGGCCATCATCGGCGGCCAGCCGGAGCGCTTCGTCCCGCTGATCGAGCTCTACCGGCGGGCCGCGGCCGAGGCCGGCCACGGCGAGCTGCCGGTGGCGATCAACACGCACGCCTTCGTGGGCGACGACAAGCGCGAGTTCGCGCCGCACTACATGGCGATGATGGGACGGATCGGGCGCGAGCGCGGGTGGCCGCCGATGACGCCGCAGCAATACGAAGCACTGCGCTCGCCCCGGGGAGCGCTCGCCGCCGGGTCGGCCGAGGAGGTGGCGGAGAAGATCCTCTTCGAGCACGAGCTGTTCGGCCACCAGCGGTACCTCGCGCAGATGGCGGCCGGCGAGGTCGCCCACCGCGACGTCATGCGCTCGATCGAGCGCTTCGGGACCGAGGTCGCGCCGCTCGTACGGACCGAGCTGGCGCGGCGGGAGGCCGCGTGAGGACGGTCGTGCGGGCCGGCGGGGTCGTGCGAGCCGGCGGGGTCGTGCGGGCCGGCGGGTGCGTGCAGACCGGGCGAGAGACCGCGTGACGGAGCTCGCGGAGCGCCTCGCGGCGCGCACGCTCGAGCTGATCGACATCCCGTCCGAGTCGCGCGACGAGGCTCGCCTCGCGGCCCACGTGGCCGGGCTGCTCGGGGCCGACGACCTCGGCGACTCCTGCGTGCTCGTCCGGCGCGGCGCGCCGGTGCTGCTCGCCGGCCACCTCGACACCGTCCCCGCGCAGGGCAACGTCCCGGGGCGTGCCGAAGGCGACCGCGTCCACGGCCTCGGGGCGAGCGACATGAAGGGCGCGCTCGCGGTGATGATCGAGCTGGCGCTGGCCGGCGCGCCGTTCGACTGCCTGTTCTTCGGCCGCGAGGAGCTGCCCGCCGCGCACAGCGCGCTGGCGCCGCTGCTGGAGCGGGAGCGGCTCGACTACGAGCTCGTGGTCATGATGGAGCCGACCGGGAACGAGCTGCACGCAGGCTGCCTCGGCAACGTCAACGCGACCTGGACGTTCACCGGGCGGTCCGGCCACTCGGCCCGGCCGTGGCTGGCCGACAACGCGATCCACGCCGCCGCACGCGGGATCGCCGCGCTGGCCCGGCACGAGCGCGAGGAGTGCGTGTTCGACGGCCTGTCGTTCTACGAGGTCGCGTCGGTGACCCGGATCCAGGGCGGGATCGCGCAGAACGTCGTGCCGGACCAGGTGCGGTGCCACGTCAACTACCGCTTCGCCCCCGGCCGCACGCCCGACTCGGCCCGGGCGCGGCTGCGCGAGCTGTGCCCCGGCGGCGAGCTCACGATCGACTCGCTGGCGCCGTCGGGACCGGTCGCGACCGGCAACCCACGGGCGCGGGCGCTGATCGCGGCCGGTCGGCTGTTCGTGGCGCCGAAGCAGGCGTGGACGCCGGTCGCCGAGTTCGCGTCCGCCGGGCTCGACGCGGTCAACTTCGGCCCGGGGGAGCCGGCGCAGGCGCACACGCGCGAGGAGTCGGTCGAGATCGCCGCCCTCGTGCGCTCGTACGAGATCCTCGAAACGTTTTCCGCGGCGTGGGAAACGTCTCCCCCATGAGCCGCTCGATCCGGAAGACGTTTCCCGCATGAGGCTGTCGCCGGTCCTCACCGGGCTCAAGACGTATCCGTTCGTGCGGCTCAACGAGGCGCGGGCGCGGCTGATCGCCGCCGGGGTGCCGGTGCTCGACTTCGGCATCGGCGAGCCGCGCGAGCAGACCCCCGCGTTCATCCGCGAGTCGCTGGCGCGGTCGATCGACCCGCAGTCGCGCTATCCGGTCGCCGAGGGACTGCCCGAGCTGCGGGCGGCGATCGCCGCGTGGGTCGGCCGGCGGTTCGCGGTCACGCTGGACCCGGAGCGCGAGGTGATCCCCACGCTCGGCTCCAAGGAGGCGGTCTTCCACCTCGCGCAGGTCCTCGGCGGCGACCTCGTGGTCGTCCCCCAGCCGTCGTATCCGGTGTACGAGCGCGGGGCGGTGTTCGCCCGCAAGGAGGTCGTCGAGCTGCCGCTGCGGCCGGAGGCCGGCTTCCTGCCCGACCTCGACGCCGTGCCATCCGAAGTGTGGCGCCGGACCGCGATCCTGTGGCTGAACTACCCCAACAACCCGACCGCCGCGACCGCCTCGCTCGAGCTGTACGAGCACGCGGCGGCGCTCGCGCGCGAGCACGACTTCGTCGTCGCCTCCGACGAGGCCTACTCGGAGCTGTACTTCGGCACCGAGCCGCCGGTCAGCGCGCTCCAGGTCGCCGACCGCACGAACGTCGCGGTGTTCAACACGCTCTCGAAACGCTCCTCGATGCCGGGCTACCGTTCCGGCTTCGTGGCCGGCGACCCCGCGCTGGTCGACGCGCTCAAGCGCTACCGGCCGAACGTCGGCGTCGCGCCGCCGGAGTTCGTCCAGCTCGCCGCCGTGACCGCATGGGGCGACGAGGAGCACGTGACCGCCGTGCGCGAGCTCTACCGCGCCAAGCGCGACGTGCTGCTCCCCGCCCTCGAGGCGCGCGGCCTGCGGCATGCCGGCGGCGACGCGACGTTCTTCCTCTGGCTCGAAGGCGCTCCGGACGGGTTCCACGAGCACCTGCTCGACCAGGGCGTGATCCTCACGCCCGGCTCCTACTTCGGCGCGGCCGGCGAGGGGTTCCTGCGGCTCGCGCTCGTGCCGACCCTCGACGAGTGCCGGCGCGCGGCGGAGATCATCGCCGCCGCCTGAGATCGTCGCCGCGGCGGACATCTTCGCCGGCGGCAGCCTCGGAGATCGTCGAGCCCTACTGGTTGGCGTGCAGCGCGGCATTGAGGCCGCCCCACGTGCCGCTGCGGGGCACGGCCTCGATCGCGCCGGTCTGCGAGTGCCGCCGGAAGAGCAGGCCGTTGGCGCCGCTCAGCTCGCGCGCCTTGACCACGTCGCCGTCCGGCAGCGCCACCAGGGAGCCGGCGGTCAGGTAGAGGCCGGCCTCGACCACGCAGTCGTCGCCGAGCGAGATCCCGAGGCCGGAGTTGGCGCCCAGCAGGCAGCGCTCCCCCACCGAGATCACCGTCGTCCCGCCGCCCGACAGCGTGCCCATGATCGAGGCGCCGCCGCCGACGTCGGACCCGTCCCCCACCACCACGCCGGCGCTGATCCGCCCTTCGACCATCGAGTGCCCGAGCGTGCCCGCGTTGAAGTTGACGAACCCCTCGTGCATCACCGTGGTGCCGTCGGCGAGGTAGGCGCCGAGGCGGACGCGGTCGGCGTCGGCGATCCGCACCCCCGACGGGACGACGTAGTCGGTCATGCGCGGGAACTTGTCGACGCCGAAGACCTGCAACGGCTGGCCCGCCGCGCGCACGCGCCGCTGGACCGCGGGGAGCGCGGCCGGGTCGACCGGGCCGTGGCTGGTCCAGGCGACATTGGCGAGCACGCCGAACAGGCCGTCGAGGTTGGCGTCGTGCGGCTTGATCAACCGGTGCGAGAGCAGGGGCAGGCGCAGGGAGGCGGCGT
>Ga0081538_10001838_pt1 | contig 21399 bp, 13 predicted proteins | sample TabmetS5T2R1_FD_71022 | JGI IMG/M metagenome (GOLD analysis project Ga0081538, IMG submission 71022) | Tabebuia heterophylla rhizosphere microbial communities from the University of Puerto Rico - S5T2R1 | ecosystem: Host-associated > Plants > Roots > Rhizosphere ...
GTGAGCCGGGAGGCCGCCAAGCGCCTCGGCAAGTCGAAGGCCGTGGTGGAGTACAAGGAGTACCACGGTCGCCCCCACTTCACGGCCGGCGCGCCCGGCTGGGAAGCGGTGGCCGACGACGCGCTCGACTGGGCCACCCGGCACGTGGGCGCGCCGGTCGAGACGGCGGAGCCGGCGAGGGCCTGACGCCCGCACCCCGCGATCCGTCCCACTGTCAACCCCTCCCCAAGGAGTCCCGATGATGCGTTCATGCCTCGCGGTGGCGCTTGCCGCGATCCTTCTCAGCGCCACCGTCGCGACCACGCCCGCGTCGGCGCGCGGTGGCGACAAGCCCACGGTCGTCCTCGTCCATGGGGCGTTCGGCGACGCCTCGGGCTACGGGGCGGTTACCGACCGCCTTCAGGACCGTGGCTACACGGTGATCTCGCCTCCCAACCCGCTCCGCGGCCCGGCGAGCGACGCCGCCTACGTGGCGAGCGTCATGCGCACGATCAGCGGTCCGATCGTGCTCGTCGCACACTCCTACGGCGGCGCTGTGGCCTCCGTAGCCGCCACCCAGGTCACGAACGTCAAGGCGCTGGTCTACCTCGACGCGCTCGCGCTGGAGGCTGGGGAGAGCAGCCTCGACATCCTCGAGCGCTTCCCCAGCAAGCTCTTCCCGGCACTGCAGACCCGTCCGTTCCCGCAGGCTGACGGCAGCGAGGGAACCGATCTCTACATCGACCCGGCGAAGTTCCGGTCGGTCTTCGCCGCCGACCTCCCGGCTAGGACCACTACGCGGCTGGCCACTGCCCAGCGTCCCGTCTCGCTGGGCGCCGCAGAGGAGAAGTCCACCGAGCCGGCCTGGAAGACGATCCCCTCTTGGTACCTGGTCGGGCGCCAGGACCAGATCTTCACCGCCGAGGCCCAGCGGTTCATGGCCAAGCGCGCCCGCGCGCGCGTGACCGAGATCAACTCATCCCACGCGTCGTACATCTCGCGCCCGGGCAAGGTCACGGAGGTCATCCTCCGCGCCGCGCGAAGCATCGGCTGACCATGCTGGCGGGGTCCCGCCGCCGGCGCGCGGCGGGACCGCGCCGGCGCGCATCGCATCGACTCGCGCCGGTCTTCGCCGCGGACAGCATCGACCTTAGACGGCGCCCAAGGCGGCCTGACCGGACGTGTCCGCGAGCGCGCCGTGAAGCTCCTTGCGGGTGCTGACATCGAGCTTGCCGAGCGCAATCCCCGCCGGCGCGTCTCGAGTGTTCGAGTCAGCTCGGCACGGTCGGCGCGAACGGCGCGCGGAGCTCCGTCCGGGAGCTGACGCCGAGCTTGGTGAAGACCTTCCGCAGGTGGTACTCGACGGTGCGCGGACTGATGAACAGCAGCGCGCCGATCTCGGGATTCGTCTTCCCCTCGGCGGCCAGGCGCGCGATCTGCGCCTCCTGGGGCGTCAGCAGATCACGCGTTTCGGACGTCAGCCTGCGCACGGTCTCCCCGGTGGCGAGCAGCTCGCGCCGTGCACGCTCTGCGAACGCCTGAGCACCCATCCGGCTGAACGTCTCGTGCGCAGCGCGCAGCTGTTCGCGCGCGTCGACGCGCCGCTGTTCACGACGAAGCCACTCGCCGTAGAGCAGACGGGCGCGAGCGAGCTCTCCACGGAGCCGCGTGCGGCCGAGCCGCTCGACCGCTTCGCGATAGAGCCGCTCCGCGGCCTCGCCGTCGCTCAGCAACGCGCGCGAGCGCGCCTCGAGGCCGAGGGCCCAGTCGGTGCCGCTCGCCTGCGTGATGCTCGATAGCCGCCCGAGCGCGTCGGCTGCCAGTTCGCTCATCTCGCTCCTGGCGGCCGCCTCGACGAGCTCGCAGCGGGTCCAGTGCACCAGAACTGACACGTATGTGTGCTCGGGCGCTTCTCGCGCTGCGCGCGCCGCCTCGTCGTATCGTCCCAGGCCGTTCGCCAGCACCGCCCGCGCCCACTGCGCGATGTGCACGCCGGCTTCCTCGCCGCGCGCGACGACCTCGCCCAGCTTGGCGTCGAGCAGGTCGACGAGCTCCTGCTCGCGGCCGCGCCAGGCGGCGAGTGTCAGGGCGGCGTAGGGCGCGAGGGTCGTGCCGGTCGCCTGCTCGACCGCGTCGAGCTCCGCGACCAGCGACGCGGCCGCGTCTAGTTCACCGGCGAACACGTGCGCAACCGCCTGCGTGTGCAACGTGAGGGGGAGCAGGCTGAGCGCACCGGCGGCGCGGGCCATCTCGACGTGACGGGCCGACAGCACCCAATAGCTCTCGTCGTCCCACAGCTCGGCGGCTTCGACCGACGCGAGCCAGAGCCAGCGCAGTCCCTCCTCGACGGTCAGGTCGTCGCTCCGGAATGCGCGCACCGCTCGCTGCCTGATCGGCTTCGCGGCGGCGTAGCCGTCCGTGTACAGCGCGGTCATGCTGTCGAGCAGGAGGTCGACCACGCGCGACCGGGTCGACGCCGGCGGCAACCGGCGCGCGGCCTGCGCCACACGCGGCCCCTCCGCACGATCGGTGAGCGTCGCGGCCGAGAAGGCCTCCAGATACGTCGCGCGCGCGAGTGCATCGTCGAGCGGCTCGAGCCGGCGCGCTGCGGCGAGCAGCAGCGACACCGCCTCGCCGCCGTGGCTGGAAGCGGGGCTGGAAGCGAACGCGACTTGGGCGCGCAGCAGGTCGATGTGCGCGCGCGAACGTTCGTCGAGCGACGCCTCCTCGGCAGTGGTGAGCAGGATGAGCGCCTCCTCGAACGCGCCGGCGCGCAGCATCGCCTCCGCGGCGGCCAGTGCGCGCATCCCGCGCAAGGCCGGGTCCGGCGTCAATGCCGTCGCTCGCTCCAGGAACGCCGCCGCGGCGGCCAGGCCTCCGCGCGCCTGGGCCCTGCCGGCCGAGCGCTCCAACTCGCGGGCCACCGCCTCGTCGGGACGCTCGGCCGCGCGAGCGCGGTGCCAGGCTCGGCGGTCCGGGTCCAGTCGGGCGTCGATCGCGCGGGCAAGCGCCCGATGGGCATCGCGTCGCTCGGGCGCGGCCGCGGCCCGGTAGACGGCTGAGCGCACCAGCGGATGGCGGAACCGCACCCGCGCTCCGATCTCGACCAGGCCTGCCGCCTGGGCCGGTCCCGCAGCATCAGGTCCGATCCCGAGCCCATGGGCGGCACGCCACAGCAACGACGCGTCGCCGACCGGCTCCGCCGCCGCCAGCAGGAGTACGCGCCGAGTCCCGACGGGGAGCGGCTCCAGCTGCCGCACGAAGCCCTGCTCGATGCGGCTGGTCAGCGGCAGCTCGCCGGGCAGCCCGAATCCGCCCGCGATCGCGATGCGCTTCAGCCCGCGCGGCAGCTCGAGCAACGCCAGCGGGTTGCCGCCGGCCTCTCCGAGGATCCGATCCTGCACCCGCTCGTCGAGCGGCCCGGGCAGCGTCGCTTCCAGCAACAGCCGGGCGTCGTCATCGGCCAGCCCGTTTATCACGAGCTCCGGCAACCCCTCGAGCTCGTGCTCGTCGCCGGGCTCGCGCAGCGCGAACACCAATCCCACCCGCTCCGCCAAGAGCCGGCGCGCCACGAAGGAAAGCGTCTGCGCGGACACCCGGTCAAGCCACTGCGCGTCGTCGACGATGCATAAGAGTGGTTGCTCCTCTGCGGCGTCGGCCAACAGGCTCAGGACCGCCAACCCGACGAGGAAGCGATCCGGTGGCGGTCCGGCGCTCAGGCCGAACGCCGTGCTCAGCGCGTCGCGCTGGGGGTCCGGCAGATGCGGGAGACGGCCGAGCATTTGCGCGCATAGGGCCTGCAGGCCGGCGAATGCGAGCTCCATCTCGGACTCGACGCCTGCCGCCCGGGCGATCCGGCATCCCTCCGCGGCTGCCGAAAGATGCCCCAACAGGGCGGTCTTGCCGACTCCCGCCTCGCCGCAGAGGACCAGCACACGGCTCTGGCCCGCGCACACGCCCGCGACGAGTCGTTCCAGAACCTCGCGCTCGCTCGTACGGTCGAGCAGCCCCGACGATGGCAGGTCCGGCCCGAGCAACCCTGACGATGGCGGGTCCGGGTCGAGCATGCTCGCGCCGCATCATCTCACGCGAGCGACCGGTCGGCCAGCGTTGGACGACTACCTCGAGGCCGGCGTCGACTGCGTGTTTCCGATCCTCCTGTGGGAGATGGACCCGCTGCGCCGCTTCATCTGGGAGGTCCCGGGGACACGCCCAGCGTTGCCGGCTCGCCTCGCTTCGGGGCTGAGACCGCCCGCCGACTAGCACCAGACTGGCCATTTGGCCGATGCGAGTTAGCCCCGCCTGCGGAAGCCTCGCTGCCGGAAAAGGTCACCCAACCGAAGGGAACTCCCATGACGCCCACCATCGTTCTCGTCCACGGCGCCTTCGCCGAGTCGTCGAGCTGGGACGGCGTGATCGACCCGCTGGTCGACGCCGGGCACCCGGTGATCGCCGCCGCCAACCCGCTCCGCAGCCTCGCCACGGACGCCGCCGCCGTCGCCGACGTCGTCCGCGCGGTCGACGGACCGGTCGTGCTCGCCGCCCACTCCTACGGCGGCGCGGTGATCTCCAATGTCCCGGCCGACGCCGGCGAGATCGTCGGGCTCGTCTACGCCAACGGATTGGCCCCGGATCCCGGCGAGCACTCCTTCCAGCTCGCGGGCAAGTTCCCGGGCAGCATGCTCGGCGAGGAGACGGCGAGGTTGGTGCCGCGGAGCGACGGAACGACCGACCTTTACGTCGCTCCGGACAGCTTCCGCGACATCTTCTGCCAGGACGTCCCGGCGCCGCAAGCCGCACGGATGGCCATCACGCAGCGCCCCGCCACCCAGGAGGCGCTCACCGAACCGTCAGGGGACCGACCGCTGTGGAAGGACGTGCCGTCGTGGTTCCTGATCGGCGAGCAGGATCGCATCATCCCCGCCGAGCTCCAGCGCTACATGGCCGAACGCGCCCGCGCCCAGCGTACGGTCGCGATCGAAGGCGCGTCGCACGCCATCACGGTCTCGCAGCCCGAGGCCATGGCCCGGCTGATCCTGGAGGCCGCGGCGGTGCCAGCGGCCGCCTGAGACGGCGTCCCGCCACCACAACCAAGCAGAGGAGATGCACATGTCAATCACCACACAGGCGCCGGTGGTGCTCGAGCCGGAGTCGCAGGCGTTCGTCGAGGCGACCGCCAAGCCCCCGTTCCTGTACGAGCTGACGCCCGCCGAGGCCCGCAAGGTGCTCGACGACGTCCAGGCCGAGCCGATCGACAAGCTGCCCGTCAAGGACCGCTGGATCACCGTCCCCGCCGACGTCGGCGACGTCCGCGTGCGGATCGTCCGGCCGTCCGACGCCGAGGGAACGCTGCCGGTGATCCTCTACATGCACGGCGGCGGCTGGGTGCTGGGCAACGCCGACACCCACGACCGGCTCGTCCGCGAGCTGGCCGACGGCGCCGAGGCCGCAGTCGTGTTCGTCGAGTACGACCGCTCACCCGAGGCGCACTACCCCGTCGCGATCGAGCAGGGCTACGCCACCGCCCAGTGGATCACGCGCGAAGGCGACGCCAACCAGCTAAACCCCGACCGCATCGCGATCGCCGGCGACTCCGTCGGCGGCAACATGACCGCCGCGATCGCTTTGATGGCGAAGGACCGCGGCGACGTGCGCTTCGTCCAACAGCAGATGTACTACCCCGTCACCGACGCGGCCATGGACACCGGCTCCTACGAGCAGTTCGCCGAGGGCTACTTCCTCACCGCGAAAGCGATGGCGTGGTTCTGGGACGCCTACGCGCCCGACGTCGAGCGCCGCTCGGAGCCCTACGCCTCGCCGCTGCGGGCGTCAGACGAGCAGCTCGAGGGGCTGCCGCCGGCGTTCCTGCTCGTCGACGAGGCCGACGTGCTCAGGGACGAGGGCGAGGCCTACGCGGCCCGTCTGCGGGCCGCGGGCGTGCCCGTCACGGCGGTGCGCTACGACGGCATCACGCACGACTTCATGATGCTCAACCCGCTCAGCGGCACACACGCCACACGCGCCGCCGTCGCGCAGGCCACCGCCTTCCTGCGCAAGGCGCTCCACGGCGGCCATGCATGAGATTCGAGACAGCCCGTCAATCCTCGAACTGGGACGTGGAGACGTGACGTACCTGATCACCGAGAACAATGCGCTTGCGGAGGAGGTAATCGGAAAGATCTCCGAGGTGCTCGGTCGGGGGCACCGGGCGGCGGTGGCGGCCAACGAACCGGGCGAGGCACGAGCGATCCTCCACGTGGCTCACGAGTTTGCGAACGAGCTTGCCGCCGCAAGAGAGGATTTCGACCGCTTGGGGTTCATCCAGGAGATCACCGACGATCCGTCATGACGGACGTTGAGATCGAGTTCGCACCGAGGCCTACCGACACCGCCGACCGGGGCCGCAGCGGCGGTGTAGGCGGCGCCGCTCCCGCGGGCGAATTGAGGAACGATGTATCGCCGCCTTGCCCCGCGCCCCGGCCCGCCCAAGGCGGTCGGCGCGGCGACGACCGCCGGTTGCGACCGCTGTCTGTCACGACCGGCGCCGCGTGTCAGCGCCCCGCGATCCTGAAGACACCAGTGAGTTGAGTTTCTGGCGACTTCTTGGCGACTTCGGACTCTTGATTTGGCTTTCTAGAGCGGAATTGCGGCCGCAAGCGTCGGTCTACGGAACCGAAGGTCTCAGGTTCGAATCCTGACGGGCGCGCTTTCAGCAGAGGGCCTGCGGAGGCAAATCTCGGTCGGGCAGCGCATCTCGGCACCGCGGGCGTTCCAGCTGGCCTACGGAGGCGAGCTCCCTCCCGTGTCGACCTCCCCGCCGAAGTGGCTGGTCATCTCGGTGCGGGAGCGGACCCCGAGCTTGCGGTAGGCCATGCGCAGGTGGTGCTCCACCGTACGGGGTGACATGTGCAACGCGGCGGCGGCCTCGCGATTGGTGGCGCCGCCGGCGACGAGGGCGCAGACGTCCCGCTCGCGGGCAGTGAGCACCTCGTCGTTAGGCGTGCGTTCACCGCGGCGCCCGCCCGCCGCGCGCAGCTCGTGGGCTGCACGCGCCGCCCACTGCTCGGCGCCCAGCGCGGCGAACGTGGCGTAGGCGCCGGCCAGGTGCGGGCGGGCGTCGGCGCGCCGGCGGGCGCGTCGCAGCTGCTCCCCGGCGCACAGCTGGGTGCGGGCGAGCTCGAACGGCTGGGTTAGGCGCGCGTGCGCGGCGAGCGCCGCCGCGATGTGCTCGTCCAGGCGGTCGTCGCCGTCGACGAGCAGGCGGCAGCGCGCGGTCGCCGCCGCCGCCCAGGCGCCTCCGGTCGCGGTGGCGCCGGCCGCGAGCTCGTCGGTCAGGGTCGCGGCGTCGGCGGAACGGCCGGCTCGCACGTACGCCTCTGCGAGATCCGCGTGCGTGTACAGGAAAGACGGATCGCGGGAGCCGAAGCGCCGCGTGTGCTCGCGCGCGCGCTCGAGGTGGACGACGGCCGTCGCGGGGTCACCGGCGCCGAGAGCGATGAAGCCGAGCGCCTGCTCGGCGCATGCCAACGTCGAGGTCAGGTCCAGGCGCAGCGCGATCGCCCGCGCCTGTTCGGCGTGCCGGATGCATGCCTCGGCGTCTCCGAGATTCGCGGCAACGAACGCCGCGGTGGTCAGCGTCACGGAGTGCAGGAAGCTCCCGACGGCGTCCTCGCCGAGCCCGACCGCCTCGTCCGACAGCCGCGCCGCCTCGCCGAGCGAGCCACGGCGCATGTGCAGGCTCGCCAAGACAGCGAGCGGGAACGCGAGCGCGACGATGGCTCCTCGCTCGCGGCAGGTCTCGACGAGCCACACGAGCAGCCGCTCGGCGTCCTCGTAGTCCTCCATCCACAGGTGGACGAGCGCCGCGACCGCGAGGATCTCATGGCCGGGGCCGGTCGGGTCCAGCGCTCGCAAAGCCTCGTGGCGGCGCCGCAGCAGCGTTCGCGCGCGGGCGTGCTCGCCCAGGGTCGCGAGCGCCGAGGCGTGCAGCACGGCCGGCACGAGCTCGGCTTCCGGAGGCGCGAGGGCGAGGGCGCGCTCGGCCAGCGCTGCGAGGCGGTCCATCGGCCCGTGGGCCACGAGCGCCACCCCGGCCTGCGTCAGGAGGCCTGCGGCGCGCGCGCGGTCGTGCTCTACCACCTGTTCCGCTTCGGCGTGGAGCAGCGCGAACGCGGCCATCGGGCTCCCGCCCTGCTGAATCGCCGTGGCACGCAGCAGTTGCACGTCGGCCCGCAGCTCCGGCTCGCGCGCGTCGGAGAGGACGGGATCGAGCAGCGCCGTGGCCCGGGCGGGGCTGCCGGCCATGATCGCCATCGCCGCCGCCGTTACCGTGCGCCCGATGGCGCTAGCGCGATCGGGGCTGAGCTCGGCGGCCCGCGCCAGCGCCGTCGCCCCGGTCGCCGGCGCGCCACGCTGTGCGGCGTCGTAGCCGAGCGTCTCCAGGTCGGCGGCCAGCGCCTCGTCGGGCGCCTGGGCGGCGGCGGCGAGATGCCAGGCCCGCTGCGGGCCGCTGACGGCTGCGGCGAGCGCGCGGTGGGCGGTGCGCCGCGCGCTTGGCGCTGCCGCGCGTTCGATGGCGGTGCGCACGATCGGGTGGGCGAACGAGAGTCCCCGCGCGTCGACGACGATCATGCCCGCGTCCTCGGCCGGCGCGAGGACGTCGAGGCCGCCGAGCGCAGCGCGCAGCGGCGCGGTGTCGCCGTCGGCGCTGAGCGCTGCCACGAGGAGCGCCTCGCGGGTCGCGGGCGGCAGCGCGTCCAGCCGGCGCGCATATGCGATCTCCAGCCGCGTGCCGACGGGCAGGGCGGCGGGGAGCGGGTGGCGGCCAGTCCGTTCGGCGGGGCTCAGCTGCGCCGGCGCCTCGATCAGAGCCAGCGGGTTGCCGCCGACGGCCTCGACCAGCGCTTCCGCGACCACTGGGGCCACGCCAGCTCGGCGGGCGAGTGCCAGCGCGTCCGCGCGGTCCAGCTCCGCGATGGTCAGGACCGGCACGCCGGCCCACGGCTCGAACAGCTCGCCGCGCTGCGACCACACCGCAATCACGGCGATGCCGATGTCCGCCGCACGGCGGGCGATGAACGCGATCGCCTGCCGCGACGACGGGTCGAGCCACTGCACGTCATCGACGCGCAGCAGCAGCGGCTCGCGCGCAGCGGCGGCCCCCAGCAGCGCGACCGCGGCGTGCAGCACCCGCGCACTGTCGGCGACCGTCGGCTGCTCGAGCGCCAAGGCGCCGCGCAGCGCCGCGCGAGCTGTTGGCAGGAGCGCCGTCTCGTGGCGGAGCAGCGGCTCCAGTAACGCGGCGAGACCCGTCCACGGGAGGGCGACTTCGCTCTCCGCCGCGGTCACCTCGATCACGCGGACGCCGGCGGGGGCGACGGCGCGCAGCAGCGCGGTCTTGCCGACGCCCGGGACGCCAACGATCGTGATCGCCGCCCCGCGCTGCGAGCGGGCTCCAGCCGCGAGGGCGTCCAGCCGCGCCAAGTCCTCGGCGCGTCCGAGCAGCGCGGCCGCCTCCCTGTCAGTCATGGCCACGCCGGCCATGCTACGCGCCGACCTTCCGTGGTTTGACTGATGCGGTCCGTGCTCCTGCGGCCTACGTTGGTCAGCCGTGCGTTCGACGCTGATCGCAATCCTCTGCTTTCGATGACCGCCGCGTCATTCCAGCTGCGACAGCTTGCCGCGGCGACCCTGTGCGTGGCGCTCGTCGCGGGCGGCGCTGTGGCGGTGCCCGACGCCGGCGCGGCCAAGAGGAAGAAGCCCTCCGCGGCCGCATGCCCCCCCGGCACCACGCCGATCGTCACGAAGCGTGCACGCAAGCCCGTGCTCAAGCGCAGCAGGCGCGGCCGGCTGCGCTGCAGGGCGGTCAAGCGCTCGAGCCTGCGAGCGCCGGCGAAGACGCCGACCCTGCAGATCGGCCAAGTCGCGGAGGTGCTCGATTCGGTCGCGAACATCAACCCGAAGGCGTTCAGAAGAATCGAACGCGCCATCGGCAAGCGCGCCACGGATCGCCTGCTGACACTTGGGCTCGAGGCTTGGCGAAAGACGGCGGGCGCGGCGAGCGCCGGTCGCGCCCGGTCGGCAACGGAGACGAAGACGTTCTCCGCGGGCGGCGCTGACGGCAAGGTGTCGTTCGGGCTCGAGGCCGTCGAAGGCGACCAGAGCGGGTTCAGGGCGGGCGCCTCGGCCGAGATGAAGGTGTCGCGAGCCGACATCGAGAGGTTTAGCTCCGACCTCAAGGACAATCTGCCGGCCGACGTGACGGGCGCGGGCGCAAAGGTCGACGTCAGCTTCGAGGACGTGGCCGCGAGCTGCCCCAACGACAAGCGCAACGTCCCGGGCAAGCTGCGCGGCAAGGGTTCCATCACGGTGACGGTCGAGCGCAGCGGCGGCCCACCGATCGAGGTCAGGCTCACCGCCGATGTCAACACGACGTACACGGCCGAGGTCGGAGCGGACGGCAAGGTCAGCGCGATCAACGACGTTCAGGTACAGACGACGTTCCAGACCGGCGGCAGCGGCCGCTCGACGGAGACGTACCGCGGCCGGGTTGTCGGCACCGGTTTCGGCAAGGACAGCATCCTTGACGCGCCAGCCGGCAAGACCGGCGCGGCGATCGAGCGCGACGTGGGGCAGATGGACCCCAACAGCGGCGGCGTCTTCGGCCCGCACGGCTCCTGGCGCTACGGACGCGGGTTCCCGATAAGCGATCTGAGGACGCTCGACAACCTCAAGGCGATGGCGGCCACCAGCATCGCCACGAACGTGCTGACGCTCGGCGCCCTCGAGTATCTGCGCAAGGTCACGCTCGACCGGATCGAGAAGAGCCAGTGCGCCGGCTACAACATCCTCGTCGATATCGCCAGCACCACGGTGACCGCGACGTATTCGGCGTCCGGGAAGCTCTCCTTCCCCGTCGTCGCACGAGCCGTGCCCGGAAGCGCGACCCGCTGGACCGGCACCGCGCCGGCGCTGTTCACGGACGTCTTGTTCACGCCAAAGGACGACTGTGCGTACCACACGATCATCAACACCGCCGGGACCTTCACGATCGATCTCGAGCTGCTGCCGAGCGGCAACCTCAGGGTCACTTGGTCGGCCGACCCGTCGACCAGCGCGAGTGTCGACTGCCCGCCCGACGACAGCGATCCGCCGAACGACCCTCCGCCCATCCCGGGCATGCCCGGGCCGTCGCTGCTGGGCGTAACCCCGACGACGTTCGAGCTGCCGGCAAGCGGCGGCACGCAGGCGATCGGCGGTGGCATCGACGGCGGGGGCGGCGACGGGTTCTTCGACACCGGCTCGCTGCTCATATCGCGCGACAAGTAGGAGTGACTTCCTGCCTGGACTCGTAGACGAGGAGCTCCCGCATACCCGCCCATGCGTCGACTCGGGTTTGGGGTGGGAACGAACCGTGTCCGCTGGTGTCTCCTCGTGTCCTTTCGTTTCACCTCGCGCAACTGCTCTGGACCGGCGATCCGCTCTAGAACGGGCTTCCCGGCGCGGATACACCCCCCGCCTACGGAACCGAAGGTCTCAGGTTCGAATCCTGACGGGCGCGCTCTTGAGAAGGCTCGGCGCCCGATGAACCGCACGGTAGGACGGTGGAGCGGCGGACGCCGGCTCGCGCGGCAACCGCGCTAATTGCCGCGCTCGCGGGTGCGAGCGTCCCGCGTAGGTTGATGTGGCGGCCATGAGAGCATTGGAGTCGGGCGGTGGCCTCGTACGGCCGCCGGTCGTCAACCAGGCGATGGACCCGGATAGCACGGCAACGGCGCCTTTGGCACTCCCGGCTGGGACGGTCACGTTCCTGCTGACGGACATCGAGGGCTCGTCGCGGTTGTGGGAGAGCGCGCCCGAGGCGATGCCGGGCGCGGTGCGGCGCCACTACAGCATGCTGGACGCGGCGATCGCTCGCCACGGCGGTGTGCGCCCGGTCGAGCAGGGCGAGGGCGACAGCGTGGTGGCTGCGTTCACCCGGGCCAATGACGCGTTGGAGGCGGCGCTCGACGCCCAGCGTGCGCTACGCGCCGAGGACTGGCCCGATGGGGTCGTGCTGCGCGTGCGCATGGCCTTGCACACCGGTGATGCCCAGCTCCGCGACGAGGGGAACTACTTCGGCGCCGCGGTCAACCGCTGCGCTCGTTTGCGGGGCGTTGGGCACGGCGGTCAGGTGCTGCTCTCCCGCGCTACGCACGACCTCGTGGAGGATGGCCTGCCGGACGGCGTCGAGCTCGTCGACCTCGGCGTGCACCGGCTGCGCGACCTCGGCCGGCGAGAGCATGTGTTTGCCCTGAGCCATCCCGATCTCCCTGCAATCCGCGAGCCGCTGCGATCGCTCGACGCGGTGCCGAACAGCCTCCCGGTCGAGCTCTCGAGCTTCGTCGGGCGCACCGGTGAGCTCGCCGACGTCGCCCGCGAGCTGGCTTCGACCAGGGTGCTGACGCTGACGGGCGCGGGCGGCTGCGGCAAGACGCGGATTGCGTTGCAGGCTGCCGCCGACGGGCTCGACCGCTACCCGGATGGCGTGTGGTGGGTGGAGCTGGCGCCGCTTGCGGACCCGGCCCTGCTCGGCGCCGCCGTCGCCACGGCGATCGGTGTGCGGCCGCTCCCCGGCCTGACGGCCACCGAGGCCGCGATCGCCCAGCTGGCCGCGAAGCGCGCCCTGGTCGTGCTCGACAACTGCGAGCACGTGCTCGACGCGTGTGCCGAATTGGTGACGGCGCTGTTGCGTGGCTGCCCGGAGGTGACCGTGCTGGCGACCAGCCGCGAGCCGCTCGGTCTGCCGGGCGAGCGGAGTTGGCGGGTGCCCTCGCTCTCGCTGCCCGCGGAGCTCGCGCCCGAGCCGGCCGAGTCCCTGGCGCGGTCAGACGCGGTGCGCCTCTACATCGAGCGGGCCGCTCAGGTGCGGCCGAACTTCACGGTGACGGCCGACAACGCGCCGGGGCTGGCACAGATCTGCCACGACGTCGATGGCATCCCACTGGCGATCGAGCTCGCCGCCGCACGCACGCGGATGCTGTCGGTGGAGCAGATCGCCGCCGGGCTGGCGGACCGCTTTCGCCTGCTGACCGGTGGTGCGCGCACGGCGCTGCCGCGCCAGCAGACGCTGCGCGCATCGGTGGATTGGAGCTACGAGCTCCTCGGCGAGCCGGAGCGGGCGCTGCTGCGGCGGCTCGGTGTGTTTCCCGGCGGCTTCACGCTCGACGTTTGTGAGGAGGTGTGCTCGGACGACGCGCTCGACCGCTATGCGATCTTGGACGTGCTCACGTCGTTGGTCGACAAGTCGCTCGTGGTGGTGGAGGAGCGCGGGGCACTCGCCCGCTACCGCCAGCTCGAGACCGTGCGTCACTACGCGCTCGACAAGCTGGCGGATGCCGACGAGGCCGAGCGCCTGCGCGACCGGCATCGCGACGCCTTCGTGGCGCTCGCGGAGCGGGTCCAGCCGGATCTGCTCAGCGAGCGCGAGCCGGAGGCACTCGAGCTACTCGACGCCGAGGCCGCCAACCTCGAGGCGGCAATCGACTGGGCGACGCGGACCGATCCCCGCAAGGCGCTCCGACTGTGCGCGGCGCTCACCTTCTGGTGGAGGCTGCGCGGGCTGTTCGCGGCTGGCGAGTCGGCGCTCCGGCGGGCGCTCGAGGCGGCGCCCGACGAGTCCTCGCGGCTGCGCGCCCGCGCGCTCTGGGCCAGGGCGTACCTGGCGGTCAACGCAGGCGACAGTGAGCTGGGGGAGCGATGCGCCCACGGGGCGCTCGCGATCGGCGAGGAGCTGGATGACGAGTGGATCCAGGGCCGCGCGCTCCACGCGCTCGCGCTCCAGCAACTTATGTCGGACCCGGGCGCGGCCGTGCGGACTTGCGAACGCAGCCGCGAGCTGGCCCGCTCCGCGGGCGACGACTTCACGTTCGCCGACGCGACGCAGATCGTCGCCTGGGCGTACTGGACGGCGGACGACTACGAGGCAGCGACCCGTGAGAGCGACCTCGCCTTCGAGGCCGCCGAGCGACTCGGCAACCGCGCGATCAAGGCCGGTCACTGGATCTTGCTGGCGCTCACGCCGTGGAGCTCCGCGGACCTCGAGCGGCGCCGGGCGCTGCTCGAACGGGCGCTCGCTACAGGCGCGGAGGTGGGCGAGCCGGTGAGCGAGGGCTTCGCGACCGCGCACCTCGCCCTCGTCGAGCTGCAGGCCGGAGCCCCGGCGGCCGCGCTCGAGCGGCTCGAGCGCTGCGGTGAGCGGCTCGTGGCGGGCGGCGCCGCCGTGCCGCTCGGGTTGGTCCAGTGCCACGCGGCGCTCGCGTTGATCGCGCTCGGCCGCCGGGACGAGGCCCACGCCATCCTCGCCAGCATCGTCGAGCGCGACGCCGACGGTTTCGGGACCGTGCTCACCACCTCCCTCTCTGCGCTCGCAGCCGTCGAGCGGCTGCGAGGCGACGTCAACGCGGCCCGCTCGCACGCGGAGCGGGCGCTGGAGGTGGCCGGCCAGGTGGGAGGCGTCTCCTGGTCAGCGCTCGCGCAGCACCAGCTCGGCCGGCTCGCCGCGGAGCGCGGAGAGTGGTCTGACGCTGAGCGAGGGCTGCATCAGGCGCTCGGGACGCTGTTCGAAGGCGGCCACGCCGCCGAGGTGCCCGACTCGCTCGAGGCGCTTGCCGAGGTGGCCGCGGGACTGGAGAGCCACGCCGAGGCGGCGCGCCTGCTCGCAGCGGCCGCCCGCGCCCGCAGCGACCTCGGGCTGGTGCGCTGGACGGGCGAGGACGAGCGCTGGGAGGCGCTCGAGCGGGAGCTGCGCCAGGCGCTCGGCGACGACGTCTACGAGGCCGCGGCTGCCGAGGGATCGGCGCTGACGATGGAGGAGGTCGTCGGCTACGTACGCCGCGCCCGCGGATCGCGGAAGCGGCCGCCGGGCGGCTGGGAGTCGCTCACCCCGACCGAGCTGGAGGTCGCGCGCCACGCCGCCTCGGGTCTGACCAACCCGGAGATCGGCGCGCGCATGTTCATCTCGCGAGGGACCGTCAAGGTTCACCTCTCCCACATCTACGCCAAGCTCGGCGTTCGAAACCGTGCCGAGCTCACAGCGGAGGCCGCCCGCAGGGAAGCACCCTGACGAGCGACTGGGCCCGGGCTTCTCGGTAGCCACCCACCCGGCCGAAATATGCCATCTGGCAGATGTAGCGCGGCCCGCGCGGGCCTAGCGTGGTCGGCGCACTGACCTGATGAATGGAGAGGCACCGACATTGAAGCGCTCGAGCGCATTCGACCCGCCGTTCGTTGACTCCGTGGCGTCACGGGCGCGCATCGTCACGGCGTCGGACGAGGCCCGGCGGCGGCTCGAGCGCGATTTGCACGACGGCGCGCAGCAGCGCTTCGTGCTCGCGTCCCTGGCGCTCAGGCGGGCCGGCGCGCTGGCGCGCGGCACGGCGGCCGAGCCGCTCGTGGCCGAAGCGGTCGAGCACCTCCAGCAGGGCCTGGCCGAGTTGCGCGAGCTGGCGCACGGAATCCACCCCGCCGTGCTGCGCGGGCGCGGGCTCGCTGCGGCGCTCGAGGGCCTCGCCGCCCGCTCGCCGCTGCCGGTCGAGCTTCAGCTGACCCGTGAGCGAGTCGCGCCCGCCATCGAGACGGCGATCTACTTCGCCATCGCCGAGGCGCTCACGAACATCGCCAAGCACGCGCAGGCGACCAGCGCGAGCGTAACCGTCGAGATCGCCGACGGCGCCCTCGTCGCCGAGATCGCCGACGACGGCATCGGCGGCGCGAGCACGACGGCGGGTGCGGGGCTGCGCGGCCTTGCCGACCGCCTCGACGCGCTGGGCGGCACGCTCACGATCGACAGTCCGCGCGGCGGCGGCACACGCGTCCGCGCCCAGCTTTCCGCGGCCCTCTCCGATGAGCTGGCCCCGCGGACGGAGACGGCATAAACAACAGCCCCACTGGGGCCGAAGGAGGCCGACATGGCCAGCAGCATGACAACACGCGAGCCCGCCAGAGGCCGCGCCAGCGTGGACGAGCCGCCGGGCGGCGAGCGCAACGCGGACATCGTGTTGGGCGCGGCCGTGGGCGGCATGGGCCTGGTTGCGGGGCTCTTCTTCTTCTCCGCGATCGCCATCATGCCGGCCCTGACCGCGGCCGACGACCGCACGCTCGTCGAGGCGATGCAGCAGATGATCGACAAGATCGAGAACCCGGCCTTCTTCGCCGCTTTCCTCGGTGCCCCGGCGCTCGCCGCGGTCGCGCTCGTTCAGGCGCGTAGCTCCGGCCAGGCCAGGATCGCGGGCTGGATCATCGCGGGTCTCGTCCTCTACACGGTGATGGTCGTGATCACCTTCGCGGTCCACATCCCGCTCAACGAGGACCTCAAGGACGCCGGTGACCCCGCCCGGATCGAGAACCTGGCCGAGGTGCGCGACGACTTCGTGGCCCCCTGGGTGGCCTGGGACATCGTCCGCACGGTCGCAACAACCGCCGCCTTCGGCGCCCTGACCTGGGCGCTCGTCCTGGGCGGACGCACGCGACGAGCGGAGCAGGCATGACCGCGAGCACAGACACGACCTTGCCGCCGCCGGCGCGGTCGCGACGATCGCGGGCAGGAACCTCGGCTCGCGCCATGGATGACGGTCACGTAATCGATATGCAAGGAGACGATTGACATGCAGATCACCGGCTCGGCTGTTTCCCTGAACGTTGCCGAACCGACCGCCTCCGCGGCCTTTGTTCGCAAGCACCTCGGCTTCGAGGAGGAGATGGCAGACGACGGGTTCGTTTCCCTGAAACGAGACGACGCCGGGTTCAACCTGATCTTCCTTCGCACCGGGCTTGCAACCTTCAAGCCAGAGGCGATGCGCGGTCGCTCCGCGGACGGGCTCTTGGTTGTCTTCGTGGTCGACGAGATCGACGGCGAGTACGCGCGGCTACACGACGAGGGTGTCGAGATCACTACACCCATACAAACCGAGCCGTGGGGCGAGCGGTTCTTCCAGATGAGCGATGCAAACGGGGTCGTCTACCAGCTCGTTCAATGGATCACGGAGGAGGAGACCGAGGAGTGAATGTGTCGTTCCAGTTCGGTGCGGCGTTCGGCCTCGCCGTTGCGACGGCCGTGAACGTCGCCGCCACGGAGGCGGGATCGCCACAAGGGGTGCTCGACGGCCACCACGCCGCGCTCATCGTGCCGGCGGTCGGGACGGCGATCCCGAAGCCAGGCCTCAAGCCGCCGATGATCGAAGCCTCCGTGGGCCGTTCCTCGCCACGCCCGGGGTGCTGGTCCTACGGGGGTCGCGGTGCCGCTCGGATGGACGGACGTCATGCCGCGGAGGGACCGGCGACCGGGGCGTCGCCTGACATCTCGGGGCCCAGCGCAGCAACCAGCTCAGCCGTCGAATCGACGCCGAGCTTGGCCATCGCCGACGCCTGTAGGAGCCGGACGCTGCGCGGACCGAGGAAGAGTCGGTGAGCAATTTGGGCGAGCGGCGAGCCGCTCCCCGCGGCGAGCGCAACATCGAGCTCGAGCGGCGTGAGTCGATCCAGGCGGTTCACCTGCCGATCGGGCGGGGTGCCCCCCGCCGCGACGATCTCATCGCGAGCGCGATCGGCCCACGGTTCGGCGCCGAGCTGCTCGAACGTCCGCAGCGCTGCAGAAAGGTGGTCGGTCGCCTCGAACGTGCGCCCAGCTTGGATCAGCCGCGATCCATAGAGCAGCTCGGTGCGGGCACGCTCAAACGGTCCGGTGGACTCCACCGGTGCCTCCATGGCCTCGGCGAAGCGGGCATCGAGCTCTGAATCGAGCGCCAGGAACGCGCGGCAGCGCGCGGCCGCTGCGAGCGCTGAGGGACGCTGCGTCCGCTCCGCGTCCACCGAGAAGACCGCGAGCGAAGAACGCGCTTCGCGCAGACGGCCGGCCAGCGCATACGCCTCGATCAGGTCCGGAAGCCGGTGTGGCGTCAGCGCTGCATCCGACCATCCCATCGCCTGCTCACTCTGGACGTCCCCCAGCGAGTCGATGGCGCGTTCAGGTCGGCAACATCCGAGCTCCAAGAGACCCAACGCGGCCGCGGCACGGTCGAGCCCCGAGCCGCTCCCCAACCGTGTAGCGAGCTCAAGTGCCTCCTCGGCGTGCGCGCGGCACGCATCCGCGTGCCCTTGAGCGCCTTCGAGCCAGGCGAGCGCGCCCAGCGCGAGACCGTGGTCGGCGCTGTTGCCCGTCTCCTGCGCCAGTTGCGCGGCCTCGGCGAGCGCTGCCGCCGCGATGCGCCAGCGGCCGGTATCGAGGTCCACACCCGCGAGCCGAACCAGCGCGTAGGGGAGCACGTCGGCGGCGGCAGCGTTGCGTGCCTCGTCTATCACCCGCATGAGCACCACTCGGGCGCGCGCATGCCGTCCCGCCCGGGCGAGCGCGGCCCCGAGGTACATGGGCGGCTGAGCTCCCGCCGCGTCCGCGCGATCTATCAGCGCGGCTCCCTCCGTGTAGTCGCCGGTGAAAAGGAGTGCTGTGCCGAGCAGCAGCGTGGCTACCAGCTCGATGCGGTCGCCCGCACCTTGGGCGAGGCGCATGGAACGGCGTGCAAGCTCCACCGCGTCGGCAGGTGAGCCCGCCCTGAGCGACGGCAGGATGGCGTCCGCGAGGATCTCGGCCGCCTTCGCGGGATCGTCGTGCTCGCAGCGCTCGGCGGTCGCGGTCAGCCAATCCCGCGCTCGCGCGGCTTCGCCGCTACGGGCCGCGATTCTGCCTCGCGCGTGCTCCAGCTCGATGCGCAGCGCCGGCGCGGACACGCCCTCCAGGGCCGCGCCGAGATCGTCGAGTGCCGCGTTCACGTGACCCGCCAGGTAGGTGCTCTGCGCGGCGCGAAGCAGGCGTTCCGCACGGCGGTCGGGATCGGAGGTCATGCGCGCGGCGCGCTCGAGACCCCGGCCCGCGGCGACAAGCGCGCCCTGCTCGCCGGCGCGCGTAGACATCCTGTCGAGTTCTTCGGCGACCGCCTCGTCGGGACCAGAGACCGCGTAGGCGTGGTGCCACCAGCGCTGCTCGCCTTCCACCACGCGGGCCAGCGCTCCGTGCGCGACGCGGCGCTCGGCGGCCAGCGCCGAATACGAGACTCCCGTGCGGGCAAGCTCGTGGCAGAACTTGACCCGCGTCGCGTCCTGGACCACGAGCCCTGCCCGCTCAGCCGGGTCGAGCGCGGCCGCGTCGAGGTCGACGGAAGAGCACGCCCGTGCCACGATCTCGCGCTCGCCGCCTCTGGTCAGCGCGGCGATCAGCAGCGCCTGCCGCGTGTCAGCCGGCAGCGCCTCGATGCGGCGCAGGTAAGCCCACTCCGCAGAAGGCGGCAGCGACCCGTCGAGTGGGGCCCGTGCGTGGCGCTGCTCGGGCGTGAGGTCGCGCGCGATCTCCAGCAGCGCGAGCGGATTGCCTTGCGCGCTCTCGATGACCTGCTCGACCACGGATGATGCAAGCTCGTCGCCGTACGTGGCCGTCAGGACGGCTCGCGCGGCCGTGGCGTCAAGCCCGCCGAGCCGGAGCTCCTCGGCGTCTGACAGGCCGTCATCGGATTCGGTGGCGACCAGGAGGGCGATTCCGTCCATCCAGAGGCGCCTCGCAATGAACGGGACTGCCTGCGCGGACGCCTCGTCCAGCAGGTGCGCGTCGTCGACAACCATCAGGATCGGTAACTCCTCCGCCGCAGCCGTGAGGAGGTCGAGCACGCCGGCGTAGACCGCGTAGCGATCCACTGGTCGATGCGACGTGCCGAGAGCGAGCGCGGACGCGAGCGCCGCTGCCCGCGGGGCGGGGAGGCGCGGGAGCTGGTCCAGCAGTGGCTCGCAGAGCTCCGCCAGGGCGGCGAAGCCCTGCTCGCCTTCTGGATCAGCGCCACGCGTACGGACGACCTCGAGCCCGCGGGCTCTCGCCGCGGCGTCGTCGAGCAGCGCAGTCTTTCCCATCCCCGGCTCCCCGCGGAGCACGATCACCGCGCTGCCCCCGTGGCGCGCGACGGCCAGCGCCCTCCCGATCCGGGCGCGCTCGCTGTCGCGTCCGAACAGCGTGCCCGTCGACTCGCCCCTCTGCGACACAACGGTCGGCAACGCACGCACGGTGCCCTCGAGATTGCCGAGCGCCAGAGCGTTCTCGAGCCAATGACCGAACAGTTGGCGTGCGGTCTCGCGCAGCCGCGGCACAAACGCGCCGTAGTCGTCGAGGAAGGCCGGCAGCGATCCGGCGCCGTGCCGCGACTCGAACAAGCCCACGGTCTCGGGGAACAGCTCGAGCCAGGCCTCGAGGTCCTCGCGCGAGGTCTCGAGGTGACATTGGATGCCGTACGCCACCCGGCCGATCCGGATGGCCTGATTCTCGTAGCGCGGCGACCGCGCGAGCCGGATTGCGCCCGCCGGCAGAGCGAAGTGATTGGAATGCCACTCGCAGACGTCGAGATCGGGCGGGAAGCCGCGGAACACCGGATCGCGACGGGCCGCCGCGGTCAGGAATATCTGGTTGAGCCCGAGCTCGGCCTCGATCCCCTGATAGCTGTGCGCGCCGAATGCAGACGCGAGCAGCTGAGCGCCGAAGCAGACGCCGAAATACGGGACGCCCGCGAGCACGGCCTCGCGTATGGTCTCCTTCTCGGGCGCGATCCAGGGATGCTCCTCCTGCTCCCACACGCTCGCTGCCGCGCCCATGACGACGAGGAAGTCGTACGCGCGCCAGTCCGGGATCGCGTCACCCTCGGCGAGCATGACAGCTCGAGGTCAGGGGGCGGCGATCGGCGCTCAGCGTCTGGACGCTCGAGTGGACCCATTTCCAGGCGGGCGAGCGGGAAGCCGGCTTCAGGCGGCCGCCGCCCGAAGCACCCTCGTCTCGTAGAACCGCGCGATCCCCTCGCTGATCTGGGGCAGGGAGTCCTCGACCGCGAAGTGGCCGGAGTCCAGCCGGACGAGCTCGGCGTCCGGCAGGTCGCGCAGGTACGCCTCGCCGCCCTCGGGGGTGAAGAAGATGTCTCCTTGGCCCCAGAAGATCAGCGTCGGCGGCCGCCGCTCCCGTAGGAACGCCTGCCAGGCGGGGTAGAGCTCGACGTTCGTGCGGTAGTCGTAGAACAGGTCGAGCTGGACGCGATGCGCGTTCGGGCGCGCGAGGAAGAACAGGTCCATGCTCCAGTTGTCGGGGCTGATCCGGGCGGGGTCCCGGTGGCCGGTGGTGTAGATCGCCTTGACGGTCTCGGGCTGCAGGAAGGCCTCCAGCGGCGCCTCGGTCTCGGGTGAGCGGTCCACCCACAGCGCGTGACGGATTCCGTCCCAGGCCTCGGTGAAGCCCTCCTCGTAGCTGTTGGCGTTCTGGATCACCTGCCAGTCGAGCCAATCCGGGTGGCGGGCGATGATGCGGTTGCCGATCGGGCCGCCGTAGTCCTGCATGTAGATGCCCATCGGGCCGGTGAAGCCGAT
>Ga0081538_10001839_pt1 | contig 21393 bp, 17 predicted proteins | sample TabmetS5T2R1_FD_71022 | JGI IMG/M metagenome (GOLD analysis project Ga0081538, IMG submission 71022) | Tabebuia heterophylla rhizosphere microbial communities from the University of Puerto Rico - S5T2R1 | ecosystem: Host-associated > Plants > Roots > Rhizosphere ...
CCCTGCTCGGCGGCCTCGCCAACAACGGCGGCCCGACCGACACCATGGCCCTCGCTGGCGGCAGCCCGGCGATCAACGCCGCCGACGCGGCGTCCTGTCGGCCTGCCGACCAGCGCGGGGTCGGTCGCGTCGGGACATGTGACATCGGCGCGTTCGAGTATGTGCCGCCAGGTGTGACACCGCCGCCGCCGCCGCCCGGCAGCGGGCTGCCCGATCCGGTGGCCGGCAAGACCGTGAACGCGATCCCGCGGCGCGGCACCGTGCGGATCAAGCTTCCCGGTCGCAAGCGATTCCGCCGACTGACCACGGGCGAGCAGATCCCGGTCGGCACGACGATCGACACGCTCAATGGCCGCGTGACGATCACGGCCGCCGGCAACCAGTCGGCGACGTTCTACGACGGCATCTTCAAGCTCAGTCAGACCAAGAGCGCGCGGCCGCTGACCACGCTGAAGCTGGTCGAGAAGCTGAGCTGCGCGAAGCGAGGCAAGGCGGCGACGATCGCGGCCAAGCGCAAGAAGAAGCGCAAACTGTGGGGCGACGGCAAGGGCCGCTTCCGGACCGAGGGCAACTACAGCTCGGCGACGGTGCGCGGCACGAAGTGGCTCGTGCAGGACCGCTGCAAGAGCACGCTGACGCGGGTCGTGCGCGGCAAGGTCGCGGTGCGCGACTTCGTCAAGAAGAAGACCGTCATCGTCCGCCGCGGCAAGCGCTACGTCGCCAAGGCCCGGTCCTGACCATGCGGACAGGCAGACTTGACAGCGGCATCGCGCCACAAGAGCATCGCGCCTAGGTTGCGCTCGCGAGCAGGTATCCGCCTCGGGGTCGCCGCGGTCGCCGCGGTGCTCCTCGCGCTCGTGGTGCCCGGAACCGCTGCGCCGCAGTTCGGCAACCTGGTCGTCGACACGACCGCCGACGGCAACGACGGCGAGTGCAACAACGACTGCACGTTGCGCGAGGCGATCGCGCTCGCCGATCCGGCCCAGGGCCAGTGGGTGTCGATCCGGCCGGGCGTCTATCGGCTGACTCTCGGACCGCTCGTCCTCCAGAACGACATCGTCTTCGGCGTGAGCTTCACCGGCCAGTCGAGCTCCGGCGCGCGGACCACGGTGATCGACGCTCGCGGGGCGAGCCGTGCCGTCGAGGTGCAGTCCGGCTCCTCGGCGACGCTCGCGGGCCTCACCGTCACCGGCGGCAACGCACCCAACGGCGGCGCCGCATTCGTCCCCGACGGAGCACAGCTCTCGCTCTACGACACGATCATCGAAGGCAACGTGGCGACCGGCCGTGGCGGAGCGCTCGACGTCGGCGGGAACGTGTCCCTCTTCCACTCGACGGTCTCCGGCAACCGCGCGGCACAGGGCGGCGGCATCGCCATCGCGGCGGGCGGCAACATCGGCGTCTTCTACTCGACCTTCAGCGGCAACACGGCATCGAGCACGGGGGGCGCGATCAGCTCCGCCGGCACCGGGCAGCTCCAGCGCGTCACGATCGCCGGCAACACCGCCCCGGCGGACGCGGGTGGCGGGATCTACGTCGAGACGCCCGACGGCGCAGCCATCGCGATGTGGAGCACGCTGTTCGCCCGCAACTCCTCCGCCTGCGGCGGCTTCACGAGCTCGCGCAACCCGTGGACCGCGAACCTGAGCGACGACGCGAGCTGCGCCTTCGCGACCGGCCAGGGCACCGTCGCCGCCGACCCTGGGCTCGGCGGACTCGCCAACAACGGCGGCCCCACCGACACGCACGCGCTGCTCGCCGGCAGCCCGGCGATCGACACCGGCGACCAGAGCCTGTGCTCGCCGGGAAGCCCGGACCAGCGCCACGCGCCCTCGACCAACCCGTGCGACATCGGCGCGTTCGAGTTCGGCGCCCGGCCTCCGGCACCACAGCTTCCGCCTCCGGTCTCGGGCGAGACGGTCAACGTCAACCGCTCGCGGGGCATCGTGAAGGTGAAGATCCCCGGCAGCGACGAGTTCTTCGACCTCGAGCAGGCACAGCAGGTGCCGGTCGGCTCGACGTTCGACACCAGCCGCGGCCGCGTGAACCTCGTCGCGGCGGGCCGCCAGAAGTCGTGGTTCTACGAGGGCGTCTTCCGGCTGAGGCAGGGTCGCGGCGCCCGCCCGCTGACGACGGTGACGCTGACCGGCCAGCTCGACTGCGGGCGCGGCGGGGCGAGCACGGCGCAGCGCAAGAAGAAGAAGCGTCGCCTGTGGGGTGACGGCAAGGGCAAGTTCCGCACCAAGGGCGAGTTCAGCTCGGCGACCGTGCGCGGCACCAGGTGGCTGGTCGAGGACCGCTGCAACGGCACGCTGACGCGCGTCAGGAAGGGCCGGGTCGCCGTGCGCTACCGCGGCCAGACGATCATCCTGCGCGCCGGGCGGCAATTCTTCGCCAAGCGCAGAAGGTGAACTGGGTCTCGATCTTCGCGAGCTTCCTGGTCGCGCACATGGTCGGCGACTACCTGTTCCAGACGGACTGGCAGGCGCGGAACAAGCGCGGCGGGCTCAGCGGCGGCGTCGCCTTCCGCGCCCTCGTGAGCCACGTCACCACCTACACGCTCGCCTTCGCCCCGGCTCTGATCTGGATCGGCGACCAGCTCGACGCGGGCTGGGCGCTGCTGGCCGCCGCGCTCATCTTCCTCCCGCACCTCGTCATCGATGACGGGCGCATCGTGCGGCTCTATCTCGCGCGGGTGAAGCACGTCGACGGCTTCGACGTCGGCATCGCGGCCTCCGTCGACCAGTCGTTCCACATCCTCTCGCTGTTCCTCGTCGCGATCCTGCTCGGAGCGGCATGAGGCGGCGCACGGGCGGACGCACGATGCTGCTCATCTGCGCGGCCGTCGTGGCCATGGGCGTCGGCGTCCTCTTCCACGCGACGGAGCCCCTGCGCGGGCTCGAGCTCTCGACCGTGGACGCGCGCTTCGACCTGCGTGGTACGCAGGAGCCCCCGGCCGAGGTCGTCGTCGTCGGAATCGACGACAAGACGCTCGACGCCGTGCCGGGGACGACGTGGCCGCTGAACCGCCGCAGGCACGCCCGCGTGATCCGGGAGCTGGCGAAGGCGGACGCGAGCGTGATCGCCTACGACGTGCAGTTCACGGAGGAGAGCGGCGATCTGGGAGCCGACAATGCGCTGATCCTTGCGGTGCGGTCGGCGGCGCCGCGCGTCGTGCTCGGGTCGAATGAGGTGAATTCGTCGGGCGAGACGCAGATCTTCGGTGGCGCGGAGGGCCAGGCGTTCAGCAAGGCGACGCCGGCGGCCACGGCATACCGCGCCGAGGCCGACGGCGTGATCCGGCGAATGCAGGCCGACTCCAACGGCCTCGAGAGCTTCCCGCTCGCCGCGGCGCGCGTTCACACCGGGCGCACGGCGACGATGCGGCCGGCCGACAGCGCATGGCTCGACTTCCCAGGCCCGGCGGGCACGTTCCAGACCATCAGCTTCGCCGACGTCGAACAAGGCCGCTTCGACCCATCGACCGTGCGGGGAAAGATCGTCGTCGTCGGCGCGACATCGCCTCGCTTGGAGGACGTTCACCCGACGCCCATGGACGACGCGCTGTCAGGACCCGAGCTCCAGGCCGGCGCGATCGCAACCGCGCTCGGCGACTTCGACCTGCAGCGCGTCCCCTGGTGGGTCGACGTGCTGATCGCGCTCGCCCTCGGCGTGCTTCCGCCGCTGGTGGCGATCCGGTTCGGCAGCGGCATCGGGGCGATCGTCGGCGTAGTGGCCTCCGTCGTCTTTCTGGGCGCAGCCGTGCTGGCGTTCAACGCGGGGACGATCGTCGCAGTCGTGCCGCCGGTCGCAGCGGCCCTGACCGGCGTGCTGGCCACGCTCGTAGTCGCGGGGTCGGTGCGCCATCCGTGGATGAGCCGGCTGCTCGACCGCGTCAGCAAGGCCGAGGGCATGAACCCGCGGACCCGGCGCCTGCGCGCGGGGCTCTTCCTCATCGCCGCGCTCACCGCGACCGTCGTGGGGCTCGTGCTCGACGCCACCGACGCGCTCCAGCGGGTCGAGTACGGGTCCGTCAACGCGCGGTTCGACATGCGGGGGACGCGACCACCGCCGGATGACATCGTCCTGGTCGCGATCGACGAGGCGACGCTCCAGACCGAACCGAAGCCCACGTGGCCCTTCAGCCGGCGCATGCACGCCGCCGTGATGCGCAATCTCGACGACGCCGGCGCGAAGGTCATCGCCTATGACGTCCAGTTCACCGAGGAAAGCGGCGACGCGGCCGCCGACAAGGAGCTGCGGCAGACGATCCGCGGGATCGGTGAGCGCGTCGTGCTCGCGACGACCGAGGTCGAGCTCGACGGCAGCACGCAGCTCTTCGGAGGAGGGAGGGTGCTCGACTCGCTCGGCGCGACGCCGGCCTTCTCGGCGTTCTCGCCTTCCAGCGACGGGCGGCTCCGCAGGGTCGTCTACGAGCTCAACGGCCTCGAGGGGTTCGACACCGCCGCGGCGCGGCTCGCGACCGGTCGGGAGATCGCGAACCCATCGGACGATCGTCGCTGGCTGGACTTCGTGGGGCCGCCTTACTCCGTGCGCGCGATCAGCTTCGGCGACGTCGCTCGCGGCAAGTTCGACGCCGAAGCGGTGCGCGACAAGATCGTCGTCGTCGGTGCGACGGCGTCGGTCCTCCAGGACCGGCACGCCACGCCCACGACCGACGACCTGCTGATGCCTGGGCCCGAGATCCACGTGAACGGCATCCAGACGGCGCTCGACGGGTTCCCGCTCCGTTCCGCCGGCGGGTGGCTCGACGTGCTGCTGATCGTGCTCGTCGCGGTCGCGGCGCCGATCGCGGCGCTGCGGCTGAGGATCGGTCTGGCGATCGGGATCGGGCTGGCCGCGATCGGCGCCCTGCTGGTCGGCGGGCAGCTCGCGTTCAACAGCGGGACGATCATCACGCTCGTCTATCCGATCGTCGCGGGCATCCTGGCGATCGTGTCGACCGGAGCCATCCACGGCATCACGCTCGCCTTCGAGCGCGCGAACACGCGCGACGCGTTCGCCCGCTTCGTTCCCGAGTCGGTGGTCGACCAGGTGCTCGAGGGCGCCGACGGCGTGCGCCTCGGCGGCGTGCGCGGCGAGGCGACCGTGATGTTCAGCGACCTGCGCGGCTTCACCTCGTTCGCCGAGACGCTGCAGCCGGAGCAGGTGATCGACGCGCTGAACCGCTACCTGACCGCGATGAGCGAGGCGATCCTCGACCACGGCGGCACGCTCGTCGCCTACATGGGCGACGGGATCATGGCCGTGTTCGGCGCGCCGCTGAAGCAGGACGACCACGCCGACCGCGCGCTGGCGGCCGCCCGCGACATGCTCGCGCGGCTCGACGGCTTCAACGAGTCGCTGCGTGAGGAAGGCCTACACGAGGGCTTCAAGATGGGCATCGGGCTCAACAGCGGGCCGGTGATGTCGGGCAACGTCGGCTCCGAGCGGCGGCTCGAGTACACGGCTCTCGGCGACACCACGAACACCGCCGCGCGGCTCGAGGGGATGACCAAGGGCACGCCGCACCAGCTCTTCCTGGCCGACAGCACGCGCGAGGCGCTGCTCGAGCGCCCCGGCGACCTGATCGAGGTCGGCGAGTTCGAGGTCCGCGGCCGGCGCGCGAAGATCAAGCTGTGGTCGATCCGCGAGGGCGAGGCCGAGCCGCCGCGGGTCGAGCAGGCCGAGTCGCCGGAGGCCGCGAGCGCGAACGGGTCCGACGCGGAGCGCGCCGGCGACGTCCCACCCACACGCGGCTAGGGCTGCAGCTCGAGCGCTTCGACATGCCGCGGGCGCACCGTCGAGAAGCGGCGGTGATCCAGCGTCGCCACCTTCCGCTCGCCGAGTCGCTCGACGAGCGCGATGACGCTTGCGTCGGTGACACCGAGGCGGAGATCGAGGTAGGTGGATTGGAGCTCGCGGCACCGCTCGAGGTCGGCCCCCGTCGGCGCTTCGACGCGATACGCGCCGGCGAGGACGTCGTCGAGGAACTCGATCCAGACGCTGGCGCCGAGTCGCTTGTCGCACCAGTAGTCGAGCTCGGCCAGCACGAGCGCGGGAACGATGAGATCCTCAGGCGCGCCGGTGATCAGATCGGCACAGCGCTCGTGGTCGGGGTCTGCCGCGTCGAGCGCGGCGAGCAGCGGGCCCGTGTCGAGGACCAGCGCCACGTCTAGGCGGGCGGCTCGGCGACAGGTTCCGCTGTCAGCTCGGCTGCAGACCTGCCGTCAGTCGACCGTCCGAGGGCCACACGCGGCCTTCGCGCGGCCCGGATGCCCGCCGCCTTGTCCTCGACCGCTTCCGCGAGGATGACGGTGAGCGGAACCCCGCGGCGGCGCGCCTCGGCTTCGAGTGTGTCGAGGGCATCACGGTCCGCGGCTACCGTGGTTCGGCGCATCATGATGCGAGATGCTAGCATCACGTGATGGAGCTCCGAGGCAGGACGGCGCTCGTGACCGGCGCGGCGGCCGGGACCGGCCGGGCGATCGCGCAGGCGCTCGCTCGCGCAGGCGCGCGCCTGATCGTGGCCGACGTCGACGAGGCGAACGGCGCGACCACCGCGGCGGCCGTCGGCGGCACGTTCGTGCGTGCCGACATGACCGAGCCCGACGACGTCCGCGCGATGGTCCGAGCCGCAGGCGACGACCTGGCGCTGCTGGTCAACAACGCGGGCGGCGGCGGGCACATCCCGCCGCACTTCCCCAACGCGACGTTCGAGCAGTGGAGCGCGTGGCTCGACCTCAACCTGCGCGGCCCGATGCTGGCCGCTCAGCTCGCGATCGCGGCGATGGCGGACGGCGGGGCAGTGGTCAACATCGCCTCGATGGCCGGCGTCGAGGACACGCCCTACGTCTCCCCCGAGTACGGCGCGGCCAAGGCCGGGCTGATCCGCTTCACGACCTCGCTGGCGCAACACGGCAACGTCCGCGTCAACTGCGTCGTGCCCGGCTGGATCGCCACCGAGCGCGACCCCGAGGCCCCGATCGCGATGGACACCGTCGCGCAGGCGGTCATCGACCTGGCGACCGACGACGGCGCCGCCGGGCGGGTCACGATCCTCCGCTAGCCAGCCACCGCAGCCCGCTCATGCTCGGCCGGAAGAGGTACTCGCCGCCGCGCATGGTCACGAACCGCGGCTGGGGCTTGAGGAAGAACGGCGGCCGCCCCTGGATCGTCATCTTGCCCTCGGTGCCGTGCGGCTCGCCGACCAGGAAGTCCTTGTCCGGCCCGAGCCCGAACGGGTCGCCGTCGTCGATCCACAGCGCCTGGACGGTCTCGAACTGCCGCCAGATGCTGGCGTTGAAGCACACGAAGACGAGCCCGCGGTCGACGCCGTCGTCGTCGAGCGCGCCGGCCGCCATCGGCGGCCCGTAGGAGCGCCCGCGGCGGATGATCCGATGGCGGTTGGAGAGCCGCCCGTCGAAGAAGCCGACCGCGTCGCGCGGGTTGGCGCGCCGCACGTGAGCGCCGATCGGGCATCGCAGCCCGTCCGGGTCGTCGGCGTACGAGAAGTCGTTGATCCGCGCCGGATCCGAGGACATCGAAGCGTCCGGCCGCTCGGGAGAGACCACGAGCGGCGTCCCGTCCGGCCAGCGGCCGACGATCTTGGCCGCCAGCAGGCCGGGACCGCCGGGGAACCGCTCGCCCACCTCCGTCACGAAGCGCCGGAAGGCGGCCACGTCCATGGCCAGCTTGCGGTAGACCATGAACGTCCCGTTGCGCTCGAACGGCGGCAGCGGCGCCTCGGGCAGCCCTCGGTCCTCGTCCTCGTAGCCGAGCAGGAACTCGCCGGTCCGCACCGGCCGCCAGCGGCGCCGGCCGTCCGGCTGCCCGTCGCCGGGTCGCGGCGCCACGCCGCTCCCCTCCACGGCCGGCTGCGCGATCCCGTCGAAGAAGCCGAAGTGGTCGCGGCCGGCGTCGAGCGCGGCGGCGCGCTGCTCGTTGACGAGGGTGACCGCGCCCTCGCCCGTGCCCCGCAGCGCCTCGCGCCCCTCGGCGAGCCGCTCGTCGTCGGCCCCGTAGAGGGTGACGAGCACGTGCGCCTCGCCGGTGCCGAGCCCGGGCTCCCACTGCGACGGCGCGCTGGGGCCGCGGTCGCCGAGCCGCTCGGCGCGCGCCGCCATGCCCTCGCGGAACTCCTCCGGGAACGACGCCAGCAGCGCCGGGTCGAGGCCGAGCGCGACGAGCCCGGCGTACGTGAACGCCACGTGCATGGCGGTCGGCGGCGGGCCCTCGCGCCATGGCTCGGCGGTCGCCACCCGCGGCATCATCCGCGTCATCAGCGCCCGCGCCCGCGCCGGGTCGTCGATCCGCAGGAACAGATACGCCGCGCACGGGTGCGTGTAGCCGCGCAGCACGTCGCCCTGGACGTCGGCCAGATCGATGTCGGCGTCGACCGACCGCCTGCGCGGCAGGTTGCGCATCAGGCGAACGTCTCGCGGAAGCGGCGCTGCAGCTCGGCCGCGTCGAGCCCGCGCGCCTCGATCGCGAAGTCGATGATCCGCTCGCGCAGCGCGAGGCTCTCGAGCACGTGCGGCACGCGTGCCTCGGGGTGAGCCGACGCGAAGAGGCTGCTGTCGATCTGATGGGCGCGGACCCAGCCCGCGAACGCGGCCGCGTCGCCGCTCCCCGGATAGCCGGCGCAGAACCGCCACCACGCGTCCGGCTCCGCCCGCACGCGCAGGTCCTCCAGGTACGGCTCCAGCTCCCGCCCGTCGAACGTGCTCGTGAAGATCAGCTGCGCCGCGCGCAGGTGCTCGCGCACGCGCTGCCTCGGTCCCTGGTAGACGAGGTCGTCGACGACATGGATGCGCGAGAAGTGCACGTTCTCGAGCCGCGCCAGCGGCCTGTCGAGCGCCTCGAGCGCCGACCGCGCAGCCTCCTCCTGCCCCGCGATCACCGGGGCCATCACCGTCAGCGAGTACGCGCAGCCGACGCGGTTGCCCATCAGAGGTGCTCCTGCGACTCGACGAGGAACCGCTCGTACGCGGCCGCGAACGCCTCCGGCCCGAGCCGCGCGGAGTCCTCCACCAGGCGGTCGAAGCGCTTCCGTACGTCCAGCGCGCCCTTGACCATCCGCGTGCTCGCCTCCGGGTAGGCGCAGTAGTAGTGGCCGCCGTCGAGGCTGTTCATGGCGATCCAGTCCTTCAGCGGCCCGGCCGGCGGCGGCCCCGGGAACCCCGGTCCGCGCCCCCACGTGAGCCGGATCCAGAACGGCACGACGTACGCGAACGCGTCGATGTAGTGCTGCCACGGCCCGTCGAAGTTGCTCTCGAACAGCAGGTAGCGGTAGCGCAGCTTCTCGCCGGGCACGTCCATGACCGCCCAGCGCACGTAGTGGATGAAGTCGAACTTGAGGATCGCGTTCTGCGCCATCGGGAAGAAGCGCGCGCCGAAGAAGCCGACCTTCAGGAACCACACCCACTGCGGGCGGACCGGCGTGAGCATCGTGAGGCCGGTCATCCGGCCGGTCGCGTTGCTCATCAGCTCCGGCCCCAGATCTCCCTTCCCTCCGCGGCGCGGCGTGCGTGCCCGGGGTGGCCGAAGCGCTCGTAGTACTCGATCTCCAGGTGGGAGAACTGCACCCACGTGCCCGGCAGGTAGAACGCGTCGGTGTGCGCGGGGAACCGCCCGTACGTCTCCACCAGGTAGCGGCAGATCTCCTTCGTGTACCGGATCGCCCCCGGCGGGTGGGGCGGCGCCTGGTTCAGGTAGGCCTCGGCGCTCGCCCGGTCGCGGTAGGACTGCCCGAAGACATCCGGGTCGCCGTAGGCGGCCTGCTTCTCCTCGATCACCTGGTCGACGGCCGCGTCCATGTCGGTGACGTACGGCGGGCACAGGCCCTCGAGCACGCCGTCGATGCCGACGAAGTTCGGCTGCGACGCCGGTACCGGCGGCCAGCGCCGCCAGCGCGACGGCGGCGGCTTGGCGAGGTGCTCGCGGAAGCCGAGCCCGAGCAGGCCCTTCTCCGGGTCGCGCCGCATCACGTGCGGGATCATCGGCGCGCCGTGCACCCAGCCGCCGAGCCGCAGCGCCTCGCCGGTGAGCATCAGGTTCTGCATCAGGAAGTACGCCTCGTGCTCGGTCCGCACCTCGCCGATGCTTCCCAGCGGCGCCGGGACCTCGGGGGACGAGAAGCCGCCGCGCGCCTGCTCGAGCCCGCCGATCGGCTGGTAGGGGATCGGGTCCACGAGCCCGACCTTCGACGCGAGCCACGCCACCCACTCGGCCGCTCCGCGCGGGCGGAACGGGCGCCAGTCGTCGATGAACAGCGGCGCCTTGCCGGTCGTCTCCGACAGCAGGATGAGCAGCACGTTGATGTACTGGCGCGTGTTGTCGACGATCGGCAGGAAGCAGGTCGTGCCCGGCGCGTTCGAGTGCTGCGCGTTCCAGCCGAGGTAGTACGGCCACTCGCGCGGGAACTCGAACCGCTGGTCGTAGACCTTGCGCTTGACCGCGTTCGCGTAGGCGAGCCAGTCGTCCTCGGTGCGGTCCTCCCAGCGCGGCGGGATCTCGCTGAAGAGCTCCATCGCCTCGCGCTCCTGCGGGCGCTTGATCAGCCAGATCCCCTCGTCGTTGATCATGAAGAACGAGGTCGCCTGCGCGTTGTCGGCGCTGCTCGCGGCGCGGCCGGTGACGTGCAGGAACGGCGTGCCGAGCTCCTTGCCGCCGTCCGGCTTGTCGATCGGCCCGTCGTGCATGACCGCGCCGGTCGGCCCGGTCGACGCGATCAGGATCGCCTCCTCGAGCGGCGTCAGCGGCGACGGTGCGTTCGGGCTCTCGTACGACATCTCGCCCGCCTGGAGGGACACGCCCTGCGCGACGCGGCGCGTGCGGCGGTCCTGCAGACAGGCCGCGACCGGGTACGAGAACAGGTCCTGCAGACCGGCGTGGCCGGTGGTCGTCTCCGGTGCCGTCATCAGTTGTGCTTCTCCAGCTCGGCGAGGGCCGTCGGCCACACGTCGCGTTCGGCGTTGGTGCCCAGCCAGAGATCCAGGTGGGCGTAGTTCGGGATCACGTGGTGCGTGTAGCGGCCGGCGCCGTTCGCCCGCCGCAGCGTGTCGAAGGTGCGCTGCAGGCCCTTCGGCACGAACATCTTGTTGTGCTCCCCGGTGATGAAGCTGACCGGGAGCTTGAAGGCGTCGAGGTTGGCCAGGTACGCGTCCGCGCCGCGCGCGTCGCGGGCGGCGCTCGCCCGGATCATCAGCGACATGTGCTCGAAGAACGTGATGTTGCCGCCGCCGAAGAAGCTCGGCACGGACTGCTGCATCGTCGCCTGGTTGATGTTCTCGTAGTCGTAGACGTCGCCGTAGATGAAGTAGATGCGGCGCGCCACCGGGTCGTCGTAGACGTGGCGGAACGGCGCGAGCTTCATCACGCGCTCGATCAGCCGGCCGTCCCACGAGCTCGGGTCGTAGTCCGAGGGCAGGAAGCCGATGCCGAGCTTCTTGAAGACCGTCGCGAGCCGGGCGTGCGCGCGGAGCTGGTTGCCGGGCGTCGGGATCGGGTGGCCCGCCAGCGAGCTGAAGGTCGCCGAGCGCAGGCCCGGCATCCCGGCGCCCATGGCCATGAACAGCGAGAGGCCGCCGACGCAGTGCCCCATCGCCTGGATCTCGTCGGTCGAGGTCTCACGTCTGACCGTGTCGACCGCCGCGGGCCAGTCCCGCGTGGCGATGTCGTCGACCGTGAACTGGCTCAGGCTCGCCGGCAGGTCGGGGCTCGCGCGGTAGTCGAACAGCCACACGTCGTAGCCGTGCTCGCCCAGGTACTGGACCCAGTTCTTGGGGACGGTGTCGATCGCGAACGCGCGCGCCGCGTTGCCGTAGCCCGGCGCGAGGATGAGGGGACCCTTGGTCCCGAAGCGGTAGCGCGTCAGGCGCACCTCCGTGCCGTCGGACGTCGACACGGCGTGAACCTCGGCCGCTGGCATGGTCTCGGTCAGAAGCGATGTTCTACCGGCGGTTCGGCCAGGATTGCAACCAACGACTGGCCAGGTGGACTCGCTGGCCTGTAGAACTCGCACATGCAAGCCGCCATGGACCGGCTGGAGCGCTTCGTGTCACGGCGCCGGCGACTGGTCCTCATCCTGTGGGTCGCCATCGTCGTCGTCTCGGTTCCGTTCGCGAGCCGCCAGACGGAGAACCTGACCGGCGGCGGGTTCGCCACCGAGGGGTCGGGCTCGCAGATCGTCGCCGACGCGCTGGCGCGCGACTTCCCCGGCATGCAGGGCGAGGACCTCGCGATCGTCTTCGACAACCGCCGGCAGGATCAGCAGGCGCTCGACGCCGCCTTCGAGCGCGTCGAGGGCGAGGGGTTCGAGGACGTCGAGGGCGTGCGGCTCGACCCCGAGGCGCTGGCCGCGGCGCGCGCGAGCGACGAGGACGTGATCGTGATGCCGCTGGCCGTCGAGGGCAGCCGCGACGAGGCCGTCGACGCCGCCTCGGTCATGCGCGAGAACCTCGAGGTCGACGACGAGGACGCCGCCGTCCCGCTCCACCTCGTCGGCCCGAGCGCGCTCTGGGCTGGTCTCCAGCAGCTCTCCAAGGAGGACCTCGAGCAGGCCGAGCTGGTCGGCCTGCCGATCGTGCTGATCGTGCTGCTCGCGGTCTTCGGCTCGCTGGCCGCGGCCGCCCTGCCGCTCGCGCTCGGCGTCGCCGCGGTGGTGGTCACCGGCGCGATCGTCTTCTTCCTCTCGCAGGTCTACGGCATGTCGATCTTCGTGACCAACATGGCCTCGATGCTCGGCATCGGCGTGGCGGTCGACTACTCGCTGTTCATCCTCGCCCGCTACCGGGAGGAGCTCCACCTCGGACGCTCGCCGGACGAGGCGCGCGAGGTCGCGCTGCGGACGTCCGGGCTGGCGGTGACGTTCTCGGGCGTGACGGTGATCGTCGCGCTCGCCGGCCTGTTCCTGATCGACGCCAAGGTCGTGCGCTCGATGGCGGTCGGCGCGATCGTGGTCGTGAGCATCGCCGTCCTGGCGGCGGTCACGCTGCTGCCGGCGCTGATCGCGACGCTCGGGCACCGCGTCTCGGAGCCGGGCAAGATCATCGGGAAGCTGCGCCGCAAGCCGCGCGAGCGCACCGGCCCCGGCTTCTGGGAGCGCTGGACGCAGACGCTGATGCGGCGCCCGCTGCCGTTCGCCATCGCCGCGACGGCGCTGATGCTGCTCGTCGCCGCGCCCGCGCTGTCGCTGCGCGAGGACACGGCCGCGGTGGCGATGTTCCCGGAGGACTTCGAGACCCGGGTCGGCTTCGAGCTCGCCTCGCAGGCGCTCGGCGAGGGCGCGATGGGGCCGGTCCAGGTCCTGACCGACTTCGGCGCCGACGAGGTCGACGGCGCCGCCGTCGAGCGCTACGGCGAGTCGCTCGGCGGGCTGCCCGGCGTCGAGTCCCTGTCCGAGCCGATGATCTCGAGCGACCGGCGCAAGGCGCTGCTCGTGATCACGCCGACCGAGGGGCCGGAGAGCGACTCCACGAAGGCGCTGGTCGACCGCCTGCGGACCACGGCCGGGCCGCCGGGAGCGGTGACGAGCGTCGGCGGCGCCACGGCCCAGAACCAGGACGACACCGAGGTGATCTCAGGCTCGCTGTGGAAGGTCGGCCTGTTCGTCGTCTGCCTCAGCTTCATCGTCCTGCTGCTGGTCCTGCGCAGCGTCCTCCTGCCGCTCAAGGCCGTGCTCATGAACGCGCTCTCCGTGGCCGCGGCCTACGGCGTGCTGGTCATCGTCTTCCAGTGGGGCTGGTTCGACGGCTTCCTGGGCTTCCAGTCGCTCGGCTACGTCCAGGCCATCACGCCCGCGCTGCTGCTCGCGGTCGTCTTCGGGCTCTCGATGGACTACGAGGTCTTCATGCTCTCGCGCATCAAGGAGCGCTACCAGGCGACCGGCGACAACCGCCTGGCGGTGGCGCAGGGCCTGTCGGCGAGCGCGCGCACGATCTCCAGCGCGGCGCTGATCATGGTCGCCGTGTTCGCGATCTTCGCCGGCACCGGCGTGCCCCAGGTCAAGGAGATCGGCGTCGGGCTGGCGGTGGCGATCGCGCTCGACGCGACCGTGGTGCGGCTCGTGCTCGTGCCGACCACGATGGAGCTGATGGGCAAGTGGAACTGGTGGCTGCCGGCGTGGCTCGACCGCATCCTGCCGGACATGGACTTCGAGGCCTCGGAGCCGCCGCCGGTGGCCGAGGAGGAGACCCCCGCGACGATGGAGACCGTATGACGTCCAAGGCCGTTCTCATCACGGGCTGCTCGAGCGGCATCGGGCGCGCGACGGCGAAGCGCCTCGCACAGGACGGCTGGACCGTCTACGCGACGGCGCGGCGCACGGCGTCGATCGAGGAGCTGGAGGCCGACGGCTGCAAGACGCTGGCCCTCGACGTCACCGACGAGGCGTCGATGACCGAGGCCGTGCGCACGGTCGAGGAGGCCGACGGCGCCGTCGGCGCGCTCGTCAACAACGCCGGCATCCAGGAGGTCGGCGCGATCGAGACCGTGCCGATGGAGCGCGTCCGGGCGCTGTTCGAGACCAACGTCTTCGGCCCGGTCCGGCTCGCTCAGCTCGTGCTCCCCGGCATGCGTCGCGCAGGCGGCGGCCGGATCGTCACCGTGGGCTCGATGAACGGGCGCTTCACGTGGCCGGGGACGGGCTACTACTGCGCGACCAAGCACGCGCTCGAGGCGATCAGCGACGCGCTGCGGCACGAGGCCCGCCCGTTCGGGATCGACACCGTGCTGATCGAGCCCGGCTTCGTCAAGACCCCGCTCGGCGAGACCGCCGCCAACCGGCGCGTGGAGGACGACGACGGCCCGTACGCGAGCTACAACGCCGCCGTGGCCGACGTCGCGCGGACCTACACGACCGGTGCGCTGGGCAAGCTCGCGTGCACGCCGGAGGCGGTCGCCGACACCGTCGCGAAGGCCCTGTCGGCCGACGGCAAGCCGCGCGCCCGCTACCGCGTGGCGCCGTCGGCCGGGGTCTTCATGACGATGCGCAAGGTCCTGCCCGACGCCGCGTTCGACGCCGTGCTGCGCTCGCAGATGCCCTCGCCTACACGTGGCGGGTGAAGAACTCGGCGATGTCGTCGCGCTTCTCGGACACGTAGCGATAGCCGTCGTAGCGCCCGGTCGACGGGAACTGCACGACCGGGCCGTCGACGTTGGGCGTGCCGGCGGCGAACGCCTCGACGTCCGCCATCGTGCCCCACTGGTCGCCCGTGCCTTGGACGTACTTGACGATCGTGCCGTCGAGCGAGCGCGCGGGCGCGCCGGGGTCCTGCTTGCTCGGGGGCGGCACGCGGCAGGCGCGGTACATGAGCTCGACGCCCGGCAGCATCACGTACGGCGAGAAGCGGCCGAACTCGGTCAGGCAGAAGTTGCGGTTGAACGTCATCACCTTCGCCGGCTGCAGGGCGAGGATCGCCTTGATCGGCTGGCACTCGGGCGCGCCGTAGAGGGCGATCGTCCCGCCCATCGAGACCCCGAGCGAGCCGATCCGCTGGCCGTCGACGTCAGCGCGCGAACGCAGGTAGGCCACGGCGCCGACGAAGTCGCGCTTCTCCAGCGGTCCGAAGGTCACGAAGCCGGGGCCCGACTCGCTCTCGCCGTGCTTGCGGACGTCGTACATGAGCACGTGGAAGCCGGCGTCGTGGAGCGTCTTGGCCGCGGGCAGGAAGTCGACGTCGCGGTCGTCCAGCGGCGCGTGGCCGGCGACGTTGCCGAGCCGGTTCCACATCCAGCCGTGCACGAACACGATCGCCGGCGCCGGTTCCGAGGCACCGCTCGGGATGAACCAGCCCTTGAGGTTGATGCCGTCGCCGGCCGTGAAGGCGACGTCCTCGTAGTCGAGGCCGACCTCGGCCGGCGTGCGGTCGACCGGCGCGCGGCGGGCGAACAGCATGAGCTGCGTCATCTTGAGCGGGTGGCGATTCATGGCGTCTGCGCCTTCTAACCGATCGCCGACGATGCGGTCAAGGACCGGCCCTATGGCCAGAAAGCCGACTTGACCTGCCGCGCGCGCATGAAGATAGTCCCGCCGAGATGGCAACCCAGCAGATCACCGACATAGCCCGCGGCGCCCCGAAGGCGGTCCGAGGCGTCCGCCCGCTCACCGAGTGGCGCGACGACCTGATCACGATGGCGCTCGCCATCTGGCCGATCACCGCGATGTTCTTCGACGGGCTCGGCCACAACAACCGCACGGGCCAGGAGTCGTTCTTCTCGCTCTCGCACCTGTTCGTGTACTCCGGCGCCACGGTCACCGCGCTCTGGGTGACGTGGGTGGTGGTCAAGTACCAGCTCGCGGCGGGGGTCGACGTCAAGCGCGTGATGGTCGACTTCGCCGCGATCCCGGTCGGCTACGGCGTCGCCATCATCGGCCTCGTCGTGCTCACCATCTCCGGCCCTGCCGACCTCATCTGGCACGAGATCTACGGCTTCGAGGTCGGCGTCGACGCCATCTACAGCCCGCCGCACCTGGGCCTGTTCTTCGGCGTGCTGCTGGTGACCTCGACCGGCATCCGCTCGATGTGGGCGAAGAACGACATCGCGCCCGACCTGAAGACCTTCGCGCCGGTGATCCTGTCGGCGGCGCTCTTCATCAGCGTCTCCGGCTTCATCACGATGTACCTGTCGGCCTTCATGACCAACGTCACGCCGACGAGCGACTTCTGGAACGACCTGGCCAACTTCAACGACGTGCGATCCGACCAGACGATCGACGTCAACAGCGGCCTCGCCCTCTACGGCGACGACACGTGGCCGTACAACTTCTACTCGGTCAGCCACGGGATCGCCTCGATGGTCATCACCGGGCTGATCCTGCTCGGGCCGACGCTGCTGATCATGCGCCGCTGGCGGGTCCCGTTCGGTGCCTTCACGATCATCTACACCGCGTTCGGCCTGTGGGTGAACATCATGTCCGAGTACCGGGACATCGTCCTCATCGTCTCCCTGATCCTCGCCGGCCTGACGGCGGACCTGCTCCAGCAGCGGCTCGGCATGGCGCGGAAGGACGGGCGGGTCAGCCTCGGGGGCATCCGCGTGGCCGGGACCGTCATCGCCGCCGTGCTGTGGCTCGCCTACTGGGCCGTGCTGGCGCTCGACCAGGGCATCGGGTGGCCGCCCACGCTGTGGGTCGGCGCGCTCATGGTGGCGATCATGACCGGCTTCGGCCTGGCCTTCCTGATCGCGCCGCCGGCCTACGGGCCGCGGCTGGTGGAGGCCGACGAGGGCTAGAGACCGATACCCGGCTCGCCGCCGCTGCCGGGGATCATCTGCAAGTCGTCCCAGGCCTTGGCGGCGATCTCCCAGTCCGTCTCGGTGTCCTGGCCCTCGGTCGTCCGCAGCATGCGGATCAGGTAGGCCACGGCGGCGAGCATCGCCATCGCCGCGAACACGATCTGCACGCTGACGACGCCCTCCTCGGTCCAGTAGACGTCCTCGAGCTCGAGCAGCAGCGCCGACTCGTCGAGGACCAGCGCCACGCCGATGCCGAACGGCAGGGCGAGGTACTTGTCGGCGTCGGAGCCCTTCATGCCGATGGCCAGCGCGCCCGCGGACATGGCGAGGATGCCGCCGGGGACGAAGTGGTGGATGTGGCGCTTGCCGACGATCACGTTCTGGATCGGCCCCAGCCCGCCGTGCTCGCGGATGTACCACGTGATCCCGCGCGTGACGCCGAACGTCACGGAGAACGAGGCGAGCATGTTGAAGAGCGCGTTCTCGCGCGTGCGGGAGACCGAGTAGCCCTCGCGCATGACGCGGACGGCGTGGCGGACCTTGCCGACCTTCTGGTCGGAGGCGGCCTCCTCGCGGCTGACCGGGAGCATGCCGAGCCGCCACACGCGCGTGACCTCGGCACCGACCACGGTGAGCACGGCGCCGCCGGCCAGCGCACCGAGCAGGCGGGTACGGCCGGAGGGCTTGCTCCCGGCCTGCTTCGCGGCCTCGAGCCGCCTGCCCTTACGTCGCGACATGCGCCCGCCGCCCCTTGCGCAGGTACGCCTCGGCCAGCTGGCCGAGGAAGATGGTGTTGAACGTGTACAGCCCGCGCGCGCTGCCGCGGAAGGTGGTGAGCTGGCGCGCGAAGTCGCGCGCGCGGATGCGCAGGACGCCCGACGCCACGAGCTCGGCGCCCGCCTCGTCGGCCTCGTGGACGTGGCCGCGGAGCACGCGCGTGAAGAGCGTCGTGGTGTCGCGCCAGACGTCGAAGCCGGCGTCGTTCTTGATCAGCTTGTGGCCGCTGAGCGTGACCGGGTGACCGGCGCCGTCGCGGAAGAACAGCCGGTAGAGCATGTGCTTGGTGCCCGGCTCGGTGTCGACGAACAGGTTGAACGCGCCGTGCTCGACCGGCAGGCGGCCGCCGAGGACGTCGCTCTCCACGTAGCCGAACGCGCGCGCGCTCCGGCGCGGGTCGCCGGCGAAGCGCTCGGTGTCGTCGACGACGATCGTGAGGTGGAACTTGAGCGCCCCGGCGCCGTCGCGGTCGGGGTGCGCGCCGCGATGGTGGTCCTCTTCGCCGAACGTGACGTGCCCGAGCATCTCCTCGGTGAAGCGGACGTGGGTCATGTGGCGGTGGCCTCCGCGGCGGTCGTGGGCTCGAGGATGCGGTCGGCGAAGCGGTCGGACAGGGCGGCGATGGTCAGGCTCGGGTTCGGGCCCACCGGGCCCGGCATCACCGATCCGTCGGCGACATACAACCCCGGATAGCCGAAGACGTTTCCGTACGCGTCGACGACGCCCTCGCCCGGGAAGCGCCCCATCGGCGCGCCGCCGAGCGGGTGGACGGTGATCACGCGCCGCAGGAACCAGATCGGGTTGTCGGCGAAGCGGCCGCCGAGCGCACGGGCCATGCCGCGCGAGGTGGTGCGCAGCCGCTCGAAGTAGGCGCTCGACTTGTGGGTGCGCCAGTCGAGGTCGAGCCGGCCGCCGCGGAGGAACATGCGGCCGTCGGGGATGTCGCGGCCCATGCCGAGCAGCGGCAGGCCGCCGGCCGACAGCTCGGCCGACTCGAGCAGGTCGGCGATGTGGCCGGTGACGTCGGTGTCGGGATGGCCTTGGAGCCAGTTCTTGACCAGGTACCAGCCGTGCTCGCGCCAGTTCCACAGCGTCTTGGGGGCGGCGAGGACGTGCAGGATCCAGGCCAGGTGCTGCGGGTAGCCGGCGTCCTGCAGGTAGAAGCCGCGCCCCTCGCCGCCGTCGAGCGCGTCCGGCATCCGCGCGGTGGTGGTGATGACCGGGCCGTAGCCGGGGTCGACGATCCGCGGGACGCGCTTGCCGTCGGTCACCTCGGCGCAGTTGAGGGCGAGCGTCAGCAGGTCGCCGTTGCCGCAGAAGCGGCTCCCGAGCTTGCGGCTGATGCGCGGGAAGGCGCTGCGGTTGCGCAGCAGCAGGTTCGTCGTCCCCAGCGTCCCGGCGCTGAGCACCAGGCGGTCGCAGGTCAGCTTCGTCAGCGGGGCCGGGCGCCCGTTGGCGCCGGCCGGGGCGTCCGGGTCGTCCAGGTCGAGGTAGCCGACCGCGTAGCCGCCGCCTTCGCGCGGCTCGAGCGTGCGCACGTCGCACAGCGTCCGGATGTCAGCACCGTGGTGGGCGGCGTGGGTGAGGTAGTTGTAATCGAGCGTGTTCTTGGCGCCGAAGTTGCAGCCCACGTCGCACTCGCCGCACAGCTGGCAGGTCACCCGGTCGCGGTCGTGCAGGTTGCGGAGCTTCTCCTCGATCTTCTGGCCCGGCCTCGGCGGTTCCCCCTCGTTGGCGAAGGTGACGGCCAGCGGCGGCAGGAACCACTCGAGCCCCTGCGCCTCGGTGGCGTACTTGAAGGCCCGCGTCTTCGGCGTGCGCGAGTAGGGCTCGTGCTCGAACGGGTAGCGCTGGAGCCCGATCATCTTCTCGACGCGGTCGTAGTGCGGGTCGAGGTCGGCGCGCGTGACGGGCCAGTACTCGTAGCCGCCGTCGTTGACGTCCTCGTGCACGAACCAGCGCTCGTCCTTGCGCAGGAAGACGTTGGCGTAGATCAGCGAGCCGCCGCCGAGGCCGGCCGAGACGAGGGCGTCGATGCCCTTGAACGACCAGTAGTGGTACATGCCCGTCAGGCCGCGCTCCGGGTCCCAGAAGCTCTCGCGCGCGCGATACGGGCTGCGCGTGAACGAGCCAGGCGGATACGGGCGGCCGCGCTCGAGCACGCACACCCGCTGCCCCGCCTCCGCCAGCCGGTAGGCCATGACGGAACCGCCGAAGCCTGACCCCACGACGATCGCGTCGAAGTGCTCCATCTCGGGCAACGCTAACCGCTACAGCCGCGTCCGGCCACCGGTGGTCGAGAGCGGGAACGTCTCCAGGTCGAGCGCCACCACGGCGAGGTCGGCGAAGAGCGCGGCGCGCGCCAGGTCCTCGTGGCGGTAGGGCTGGCCGTCGCGGCGGTCGAGCAGCGCGAGGGCGCCGATCGTCTTGCCCTCGCGGATCAGCGGCGTGGTGAGCATCGTGTACGGCACGTAGCCGGTCTTGGCGGCGACCTGCTTGGCGAAGCGCGGATCGGTGCGGCACTCGGGGACGGCGACGGCCTCGCCGCTCTGGGCCACGGCGCCGGCGATCCCGGCGCCGGGCGGCAGCCGCATGCCGACGACCTCGTGGGCGCCGGCGCCCCAGGCGGCCTCGTAGACCAGCTCGCCGGTCGCCTGGTCGACGAGCGCGATCGACGCGGCGGCCGCCTCGAACATGCCCGCGGCGGTGCGCACGATCGCCTCGATGACGCGCCGGTGGACCGGCGCGCGGCCGAGGCTCTGGGCCAGCGACCGGCCGCCGCGGTCGCTGATCGGCACGCCGATCGCCTCGGCGAACGCGAGCGCCGAGGAGATCCGCATCTCCGGCAGCATCTCCAGGCCGCCCGCCAGCGCCTCGCGCAGCTCGGGCGGCAGCTCGGGCGCCACCTTGTCGATCTTCAGCACGTCGCCGTAGCGGGGCGGGGCGCCGACCATCAGGGTCCACAGCGTCGCGGCGAGGCTGAAGATGTCGCTGGCCGCCGACACCGTGCCGCCCGCGAACACCTCGGGCGCCATGTAGCGCGGGGTGCCGACGGCGATCGTGCCCACCGTCTCATCGCTGCCGATCGCGCGCGCGACGCCGAAGTCGACGAGGACGATGCCGCCTTCGGCCAGGATCATGTTCTGCGGCTTGACGTCGCGGTGCACGATCTGCTGGTCGTGCACGTACTGGAGCGCCTCGCAGGCGTGGCGCGCGTACTCGATCGCCTCGGTGGGCGGGAGGCCGGGCTGGCCGCGCTGGTTGAGCTGCGCGCCGAGGTCGGTGCCGCGCACCAGCTCCATGACGATGTAGAGGCCCGCCTCGTCGCCGGCGTGGTCGATCACCTTCACCACGCGCGGGTGATTCAGGCTCGAGAGC
>Ga0081538_10001840_pt1 | contig 21383 bp, 21 predicted proteins | sample TabmetS5T2R1_FD_71022 | JGI IMG/M metagenome (GOLD analysis project Ga0081538, IMG submission 71022) | Tabebuia heterophylla rhizosphere microbial communities from the University of Puerto Rico - S5T2R1 | ecosystem: Host-associated > Plants > Roots > Rhizosphere ...
CGCCATGCCGGCCGACATCCGCCACCAGGGCTACGCGCCCAAGCGGTCGATGCTGCTGGTGTGGGAGAACGCCGACGGCGAGCTGCCCGGCCTGATCTCCAGCGGCAAGCTGCCGACCAACCCCGTGGAGCTGTAGGCGGCCACGCGCATGACGGTGGGGCGGCCGCCGACGCGGCTGTTCATCGGCGGCGAGTTCGTCGACGCGGCCGAAAGGGCGACGTTCGCGGTCGCCAGCCCCCACGACGGCGCTCACCTGGCCGACGTGGCCGAGGCCAGGGCGGAGGACGTCGACCGGGCGGTGGCGGCCGCCCGGTCGGCGTTCCCCGCCTGGAGCGCCACCGCCGCCGCCGAGCGCGGCCGGCTGCTGCTGCGGCTGGCCGACGCCGTCGAGGCCAACGCGCAGGAGCTGGCCGTGCTGGAGTCCACCGACACCGGCCACCCGATCCGCGACTCGACGCGGCTGGACGTGCCCCGCACGGCGGCCACCTTCCGCTACTTCGGCGGCATGGCCGACAAGCTCGAGGGCAGCGTGGTGCCGGTCGAGCCCGGCTTCCTCAACTACGTGCTGCGCACCCCGGTCGGGGTCGTCGGCCAGATCGTCCCGTGGAACTTCCCGCTGATGTTCTGCAGCTGGAAGATGGGGCCCGCCCTGGCCGCCGGCAACACCGTGGTCCTCAAGCCGGCCGAGCTCACCCCGCTGTCGTCGCTGCGCGTGGCCGAGCTGATGGCCGAGGTCGGCTTCCCGCCCGGCGTCGTCAACGTGGTGCCCGGCTTCGGGCACGTCGCCGGCGCGCACCTGGCGGCCCACCCCGGGGTCCAGAAGGTCTCCTTCACCGGCTCGACCGAGGTCGGCCGGCAGGTGGTGCAGGCCTCGGCCGGCAACCTCAAGCGCCTGCAGCTGGAGCTGGGCGGCAAGGGCGCCAACCTGGTCTTCGCCGACGCCGACCTGGACGCCGCCGTCAACGGCTCCGCCTTCGCGATCTTCCACAACCAGGGCCAGGCCTGCATCGCCGGCTCCCGCCTGCTGCTGGAGGAGCCGGTCGCGGCCGAGTTCCAGGAGCGCTTCCTGGCGCTGGCCCGCTCCATCCGCCTCGGCGACCCGCTGGACCCCGCCACCGAGATGGGGCCGCTCACCTCCCCGGAGCACCGCGACCGGGTGCTCGCCTACGTCAAGGTCGCCCGCGACGAGGGCGGCGAGGTCCTCTGCGGCGGCCGCGCGCCCGACGACCCGGCGCTCGCCGGCGGTTGCTACGTCGAGCCCACCGTGGTCAGGGCCGACGACCCGCGCTGCCGGGTCAACCGCGAGGAGGTCTTCGGGCCGTTCGTGACCATCGGCACCTTCTCCGGCGAGCGGGAGGCGGTGGCGCTGGCCAACTCGGTCGACTACGGCCTGGGGGGCGGGCTGTGGACCCGCGACCTGGCACGGGCCCACCGGGTCGCCGGCGCGATCCGCTCGGGCATGGTCTGGGTCAACGGCTACAAGCGCGTCAGCCCGGGCTCCCCCTTCGGCGGCGTCGGCGACTCCGGCTACGGCCGGGAGATGGGCTTCGAGGCGATGCACGGCTACACCGAGCCCAGGTCGATCTGGGTCAACGTCGACGCCGACCTGCCCGTCTGGTACCCGCGCTGATGTCCGGCAGCCCGGTGCCGTCGTTCACCTACGACGCGCTCGGCGGCCGGGTCGTGTTCGGGGTGGGGTCGGTGGACCGGCTCGGCGAGGAGGTCGACCGGCTCGGCGCCCGCCGGGCGCTGGCGCTGGCCGGCAAGCGGACCGTCGACGGCCTGGTCGGGCGGCTCGGCGACCGCTGCGCCGGCGCCTTCACCGACGTCCAGCAGCACGTGCCGGTGGCGCTGGCCGCGCGGGCCACCGAGACCGCCAGGGAGCTGGGCGCCGACTGCCTGGTCGCCATGGGCGGCGGGTCGGCCACCGGGCTGGCCAAGGCGGTCGCGCTCGAGCACCGGGCGCCGATCGTCTGCGTCCCGACCACCTACTCGGGCTCGGAGATGACGCCGATCTACGGGCTCACCGGGCCGGAGGGCAAGCGTACCGGCCGCGACCCGCGCGCCCAGCCCCGGTCGGTGCTCTACGACCCGGCGCTGACGGTCGGCCTGCCCGCGGCGGTGACCGGGCCCAGCGGCATGAACGCGCTGGCGCACTGCGCCGAGGCGCTCTACGCCCCGGGCGCCAACCCGGTCTCCTCGCTGCTGGCCTCCGAGGGCGCGCGGGCGCTCCACCGTGGCCTGCCGGCTGCGGTCGCCGACCCGGCGGACCTGGCCGCCCGGTCGGACGCGCTGCTCGGCGCCTTCATGGCCGGCGCGGCCCTGGCCGCCGGGGTCGGCATCCACCACCAGCTCTGCCACCTGCTCGGCGGCACCTACGGGCTGCCCCACGCCGAGCTGCACGCCGTGCTCCTGCCGCACGCGGTCCGCTTCGTCGCCCCGGCCGCCCCCGCAGCGGTGGCACGGCTGGCGGTCGCGCTCGGGGTCGACGACGCGGCCGCCGCGCTGTGGGACCTGGCCAGGCGGCTGGGCGCGCCCGCCGGGCTGGGCGAGCTCGGGCTGGCCGAGGCGGAGCTGGACCGGGCGGCCGGCCTGGCCGCCGCGCAGGTCGCCCAGCGGCCGCGGCCGGCCGGGGTCGAGGAGCTGCGGGCGCTGCTGGACGACGCCTGGCGGGGCCGCCGCCCGTCGCCCACCTGACCCGCCGAGCTGGGCACCAGCCGGGCGCGATCCAACAGGCAGGAGGGCGAGGTTCCCCAGGGAGAGGCTCCGAGTGGACGGCAACACAACCGCAACCACCATCGACCGTCGGCGCTTCGTGGAGCTCGCCGCGCTGTCGGGCGCGGCGGTCCTGGCCGGCTGCCGGACCTCCACCCCGCTCGCCGACCGGCAGCCGATCCGGCTCGGCTACGTCACCCCCCAGAGCGGGCCGCTGTTCAACTTCGGCGAGGCCGACAACTTCGTCATCGGCAAGGCCCAGGAGACCTTCAAGGACGGCCTCGAGATCGGCCGGCGCGCCCACCCGGTGGAGGTCGTGGTCAAGGACAGCCAGTCCGACCCGTTGCGCGCCGGCGAGGTCGCCGGGCAGCTGATCGACGACGACCGGGTCGACATGATGCTGGTGAGCAGCACGCCGGAGACGACCAACCCGGTCGCCGACGCCTGCGAGCGGGCCGGCGTGCCGTGCATCTCCACGGTCACCCCCTACCAGCCGTGGTTCCTCGCCCGCGACCCGGCCCCGGACCCCGAGAACCCCAAGCCCTACCAGTGGACCTGGCACTTCTTCTGGGGCCTGGAGGACCTGATCTCGGTGTTCGCCGACATGTGGGGGCAGGTCGAGAACAACCAGATCCTCGGCGGGCTGTGGCCCAACGACGGCGACGGCCAGGCCTTCAGCAAGGGGTTCCCGGCCGCCCTCCAGCCGCAGGGCTACGAGATCGTCGACCCCGGCCGCTACCGCAACCAGAAGGACAGCTTCGACGCCGAGATCGAGCGGTTCAAGGCCGCCCAGGCCGACATCGTGACCGGCGTGCCGACCCCGCCCGACTTCGCCACCTTCTGGGCGCAGGCGGCCGGGCAGGGCTACCGGCCCAGGATCGTGACGGTCGCCAAGGCCGCGCTGTTCCCCGCCTTCATCGAGGCGATGGGGACCGCCGAGGGCGTCTCCACCACGGTGTCGTGGAGCCCGACGCACCCCTTCAGGTCCTCGCTCACCGGCGAGCGCGCCGCCGACCTGGCCGCGGCCTTCACCGCCGCCACCGGCCGGCAGTGGACCCAGCCGATCGGCTTCGTCCACGCCCTGTTCGAGGTCGCCGCCGACGTCCTCGAGCGCGCCGGCGACGTGCGCGACAGGCAGGCGGTCGTCGACGCCATCAAGGCGACCGCCCTGGACACCACCGTGGGCCGCATCGACTGGACCAGGAAGCTGGCCGACTTCCCCAACGTCGCCAGGACGCCGCTGGTCGGAGGCCAGTGGCGGCGCGGCACCGCCTGGCCGTTCGAGCTGGCGATCGTCTCCAACGCCAGCAACCCGGAGATCCCCGCCACCGACACCCTGCAGCCGATCACCTGATCGGCCGCCACCGTCAGGAGGTTCTCGTGAGCAAGGGCATCGACCGCCGCCGGTTCATGCAGCTCGCCGGGCTCTCCGGCGCCGTCGCGCTGGCCGGCTGCAGGGAGTCCGGCGGCGGCGGGGAGGACGCCGCGCGCACCATCAAGCTCGGCTACGTCACCCCCAAGACCGGCTCGCTGGCCGGCTTCGGCGAGGCCGACGACTACGTGCTCGGCTCGATGAGCGAGATCTTCAAGGACGGCCTGCAGGTCGGCGGCCGCTCCTACCCCATCGAGATCGTGCCCAAGGACACCCAGTCCGACCCCAACCGCGCCGCCCAGGTCGCCGGCGACCTCATCAACAACGACAAGGTCGACGTCGTGCTGGTGTCGTCCACCCCCGAGACCACCAACCCGGTGACCGGCCAGTGCGAGGCCAACGGCGTCCCCTGCATCTCCACGGTGGCGCCGTGGCAGCCGTGGTTCCTCGGCCAGCAGCAGGACCCCGCCAACCCCAAGCCGTTCAAGTGGGCCTACCACTTCTTCTGGGGCCTGGAGGACATCGAGGCGGTGTTCGCCGACATGTGGGCCCAGGTCCCCAACAACAAGGTCGTCGCCGGGCTGTTCCCCAACGACGGCGACGGCAACGCCTGGGGCGACCCCGAGCAGGGCTTCCCGTCCTACTTCGAGCCCAAGGGCTACAAGATCGTCGACCCCGGCCGCTACCAGAACCTGACCGAGGACTTCTCCTCGCAGATCTCGGAGTTCAAGCAGGCGGGCGCCGAGATCATGACCGGGGTGCCGCTGCCGCCCGACTTCACCAACTTCTGGAAGCAGGCCACCCAGCAGGGCTTCCAGCCGAAGGTCGCCTCGGTGGGCAAGGCGCTGCTGTTCCCGGCCTCGGTGGAGGCGCTCGGCGACATCGGCCAGGGGATGTCCACCGAGGTCTGGTGGAGCCCCAACCACCCGTTCAAGTCGTCGCTGACCGGCACGACCGCCAAGCAGCTCGCCACCGACTACACCGCCAGCACCAACAAGCAGTGGACCCAGCCGATCGGCTTCGTCCACGCGTTGTTCGAGGTCGCCGCCGACTCGCTGAAGCGGGCCGGCAACCCCGACGACCGCGAGGCCATCGTCAACGCCGTCAAGTCCACCAACCTCGACACGATCGTCGGGCACGTCCAGTGGACCGGCAAGCCGTTCCCCAACGTCGCCAAGACCCCGCTGGTGGGCGGGCAGTGGCGCAAGGGCGGCGGCGACTTCGACTTCGACCTGGTGATCGTCTCCAACAAGGACCACCCCGACATCCCGGCCGCCGGCAAGCTCGAGAGCATCCCGTACGCCTAGGGGGAGCGCGAGCTGAGATGGCGCTGCTCGAGCTGGAGGGGGTCTCCAAGGCGTACGGGGCGCTGAAGGTCGTCGACGACCTCAGCGTGCACCTGGACGCCGGCGAGGCGCTCGGGGTGGTCGGCCCCAACGGGGCCGGCAAGACGACCATGCTGCAGCTGGCGGCCGGGCAGCTCCGGCCCGACGCGGGGCGGGTGCGCTTCGAGGGGCGGGACGTCACCGACCTGCCGGCGCGCACCCGCTGCCAGCTCGGCGTGGCCGGCACCTCGCAGGTCCCCCAGCCGTTCGCCGGCATGACCGTCTACGAGAACGTGCTGGTGGGGGCGACCTTCGGGCGGGCCGGGGGGGTTCGGGGGACCCCGAGGGGGTCCCCCGGTGGATCAGGAGCCGGCGACGCCCACCAGGCGAGCCTGGACGCGCTGGCGGCGGCCGAGCTCACCGCCAGGGCGAACCGGCTGGCCGGTACCCTGCCGCTGCTGGAGCTGAAGCGGCTCGAGCTGGCCAGGGCGCTGGCAACCGGACCGCGGGTGCTGCTGCTGGACGAGATCGCCGGCGGGCTCACCGAGCCAGAGCTGCACCAGCTGGTCGGCACCGTCCGGCGGCTGCGCGGCGCCGGCATCTCGGTCGTGTGGATCGAGCACGTCGTGCACGCCCTGCTGTCGGTGGTGGATCGGATCGTGGCGATGGACTCCGGCCGCAAGCTGACCGAGGGCGACCCGCGCACGGTGATGGCCAGCCCCGAGGTCCGCGACGTCTACCTCGGCGCCGAGGCGGAGGCGGGAGCGTAGTGCTCCTCCAGGTCGACGGGGTGGCGAGCTTCTACGGCGAGTTCCAGGCGCTGTTCGACGTGTCGCTGGAGGTCGCCGAGGGGGAGACGGTCGCCGTCATCGGGGCCAACGGCGCCGGGAAGTCGACCCTGCTCAGGACCGTGGTCGGGTTGATGGCCCGGACCACCGGGACGGTCGCCTTCGACGGCCGGCCGCTGGAGGGCGTGCCGACCCACCGGCGGCTCGGGCTCGGCATCGCCATGGTCCCCGAGGGCCGGCGCATCTTCCCCAGCCTCACGGTCGAGGAGAACCTGCTGGTCGGCGCCCACCGCCACCGGCCAGGCGGCTGGGACGCCGGCCGCATCCTGGAGCTGTTCCCCGCCCTGGCCGACAAGCGCCGCCGGCCGGGCACCCGCCTGTCCGGCGGCGAGCAGCAGATGCTGGCGATCGGCCGGGCGCTGATGGCCAACCCGCGGCTGCTGCTGCTGGACGAGGTCTCGCTCGGGCTGGCGCCGATCGTGGTCAGGCGCATCTACCAGGCCCTGCCCGAGGTCGTCGCCGGCGGCGCCACCGTGGTCCTGGTCGAGCAGGACATCGGCCGGGCCCTGCGGACCGCCGACCGGGTCTACTGCCTGCTGGAGGGCCGGGTCGCGCTGCAGGGGCCGTCGGGGGGGCTGACCAGGCAGCAGATCACCGACGCCTACTTCGGCATGCGGGCGGGCACGGGCGGTGGGGGGCGGGCGTGACCTGGCTCAACGACGTCGTCCAGGGGCTGCTGCTCGGCGGCCTCTACGCCCTGTTCGCCACCGGGCTGTCGCTGATGTTCGGGGTGATGCGGCTGGTCAACCTGGCCCACGGCGACCTGTCGATCGTGGCCGCGTTCCTGGCGCTGGCGATCGTGGACACCGTGCCGGTCAACCCGCTGTGGACCGTGCCGCTGGTGGTGCCGCTGATGTTCGGCGTCGGCTACCTGCTGCAGCGGGGGCTGCTGAATTACACCCTGCGGGGCGGCGACCCGCTGCCGCCGGTGCTGGTCACCTTCGGGCTCTCGATCATCCTCCAGAACCTGCTGCTGGAGGTGTTCTCGGCCGACTCCCAGGGCCTGGACGCCGGCCGCATCGAGGACGCCAGCATCCGCGTCAGCGACCGGCTGGCGGTCGGCTGGTTCCCGCTGCTCACCCTGCTGGTCGGGATCGCGGTGCTGGCCGGCCTGCAGCTGCTGATCGGCCGGACCCGGCTCGGCCGCGCGTTCCGCGCCACCGCCGACGACCCGGAGGCCGCCAGCCTGGTGGGCCTCGACCACCGCCACGTCTACGCCATGGCCACCGGGATCGCGCTGGCCACCGTGGCCATCGCCGGCATCTTCCTCGGCATCCGCACCACCTTCGCGCCGAGCGTCGGCCCGACCCGGCTGATCTTCGCCTTCGAGGCGGTGGTCATCGGCGGGCTCGGGTCGCTGTGGGGCACGCTGCTGGGCGGGCTGGTCCTCGGGGTCGCCCAGACCCTGGGGGCGCAGCTCTCCCCCGGCTGGGGGGTCCTTGCCGGCCACCTGGTGTTCCTGGCGGTGCTCGCCTTCCGCCCCACCGGGCTGCTCGGCAAGGCGGTCCCCGCGTGAGCGGGGCGGTGGCGGCGCCGGCGCTGCGGGTGCAGCGCGCCACCCTCGCCAGCCGCGTCGGCCTGGTGGTCGGCGTGGTGGCGGTGGCGGTGCTGGCCGCCGGGCCGCTGTGGGCGCGCGACAGCGCGCTGCGCACCCTGGTCGGCTTCTTCACCCTGCTGGCGCTGGCGGCGATGTGGAACCTGCTGGCCGGCTACGCCGGGCTGGTGTCGATCGGCCAGCAGGCCTACGTCGGCCTCGGCGCCTACGGCCTGCTCTACTTCGCCGACACCCTGGGCCTCAACCTGTTCGTGTCGGTGCTGGTCGCCGGGCTGGTCGGCGCGCTGGTCGCGGTCCCGACCGCGGCGCTGGCGTTCCGGCTGCGCGGCGGCTACTTCGCCATCGGCACCTGGGTGATCGCCGAGGTCTACCGGCTGGTGGTCAGCAACGTCTCCCAGCTCGGCGGCGGCTCGGGCCTGACCCTGCGGGCCGCGTCCGCCTACGACCGCACCGCCCGCCTGTTCGCCACCTACGAGCTGGCCCTGGCGGTCGGGGTCGGCGCCGTGGTCCTCGGCTACCTGCTGCTGCGCCGCCGCCTCGGGCTGGCGCTGACCGCCATCCGCGACCAGGAGGCCGCTGCCCAGCGCCTCGGCGTCGACGTGTTCCGCACCAAGTTCCTGGTCTACGTGGTGGCCGCGTTCGGCTGCTCGCTGGCCGGCGCGGTCGTCTACCTGAACCTGCTGCGGGTCCAGCCGGAGGCGGCGTTCAGCGTCAACTGGACCGCCTTCATGATCTTCATCGTCGTCATCGGCGGGGTCGGCACGATCGAAGGGCCGATCATCGGTACCATCGTCTTCTTCGTGCTGCAGGAGACCCTGTCCGGCCATGGCGCCTGGTACCTGGTCCTGCTCGGCGCGGTCGCGGTCCTGGTCACCCTGCTGGCCAGGCGGGGCCTGTGGGGCCTGGTCGCCGGCCGCACCGGCTGGAGCCTGTTCCCGGTGCAGCGCCGCCTCCAGGAGCTCCACCCGACCGAGGGGCGCTGATGGCCGACCGGTTCGCGAGCGTGCAACAGGTGGACGAGCGGCTGGCGGCCGTCGACTACCTGGCCACGCCGATGATCGCCAACGTGGCCTTCCTCGCCGACCGGCTGGAGAAGCCGATCCTGGCGGAGGGGCCCGCCGGCGTCGGCAAGACCGAGCTGGCCAAGGCGCTGGCGGCCGCCACCGGCGCGCGGCTCATCCGGCTGCAGTGCTACGAGGGCCTGGACGAGTCCAAGGCGCTGTACGAGTGGAACTACAAGAAGCAGCTGCTGCGCATCCAGGCCGACCGCGCCCACGACGCGAGCTGGGCCGACGTGGAGGCCGACATCTTCTCCGAGCCGTTCCTGCTCACCAGGCCGCTGCTGGAGGCGATCCGGGCCACCGACCCGGTGGTGCTGCTGATCGACGAGGTCGACCGGGTCGAGGTCGAGACCGAGGCGCTGCTGCTGGAGGTGCTCTCCGACTTCCAGGTCTCCATCCCCGAGCTCGGCACCGTCGCCGGCACCCAGCGGCCCCTGATCGTGCTCACCTCCAACGCCACCAGGGAGCTGTCGGAGGCGCTGCGCCGCCGCTGCCTGTACCTGTACATCGACTACCCGGACGTGGAGCGCGAGCGGCGCATCGTCCGCGCCCGCGTGCCCGAGGTCGGCGAGCAGCTCGCCGGCCAGGTCGCCGAGATGGTGCGGGCGATCCGCCGGCTGGAGCTGAAGAAGGCGCCGTCGATCTCGGAGACGATCGACTGGGCGCGGACCCTGCTGCACCTGGAGCGGGCGGCGCTCGACCCGGCCACCGTCGACGACACCCTGCACCTGCTGCTGAAGCACGAACGCGACATCCAGCGGGCCCGCGCCGAGCTGGGCCGCGCCCCGCGGTGAGGAGGACCGGCATGGAGCCGAGCGACCGGCTGGCCCCGATCGTCGACGACCTGGTCCGCTCGCTGCACCGGGTGGTCGCCGAGCACCAGGTCACCGAGCCGGAGCTGCGCCAGGCGCTCGGGTTCCTCGCCGAGGTCGGCGCCGCCGACGAGTGGGTGCTGCTGTCGGACGTGCTCGGCATCTCGGTGGCGGTGGACGACAACACCTACCGCCAGGAGGGCGACGAGACCCCGGGCAACGTCCAGGGCCCCTTCTACCGGCCGGGCGCGCCGCTGGCCGCCGCGCCGGTGTCGCTCGGCCGCGACGACGAGCCCGGCGACCCCTGCTTCGTCGCCGGGCGGGTGCTGGCCGGCGGCGACCACCGGCCGCTGGAGGGGGCGCTGCTGGACGTCTGGCAGACCAGCCAGGCGGGGCTCTACGACCACGAGGACCCGGACCAGCCGGCGTGGAACCTGCGGCGGCGCTTCCACGCCGGCGCGGGCGGCGCCTACGAGTTCCGCACCGTGGTGCCCGGCGCCTACGAGATCCCCAAGCACGGCCCGGTGGGCCGGCTGCTGGCGGCGCTCGGCCGGCACGCCTGGCGGCCGGCGCACTTCCACGTGAAGTGCAGCGCCGACGGCTTCCGGCCGCTCACCACCATGATCTACCTCCACGGCGACCCGTGGCTGGGCGACGACACCATCTCGTCGGTCAAGCCCGGCCTGGTGACCGAGCTCACCAAGCACGACCGGCCCGAGGAGCTCCGCGCCCGCGCCCTGGACCGCCCCTTCTACACCGGCGCCTTCGACTTCGTCCTCAAGCCGGACCGCGGCTGAAGGGGCCGGCCCGGAGCGGGCCGGCCCCTCGAGGGTCGGGTCGGGTCGTGCTAGCCGCGGTCGCGGACCTCGCGGTCGGTCGGGGCCGGTCGGCGCTCCGCCGCCTCGAGGTCAGCGCTCGGCGGCTGGTCCTCGCCCTCGCCGCCGAGGCCGCGGCCGGTCGTGGGACCGGGTTGCGGGAGGCTGCTGGTCCGGCGGGCGGTCCGTGACTGCCGCAGCAGCCGCGTGGTGACGACGGCTTGGCGCACGTCAGCTCACCGTGAGGCTGACCTTGTTGCTCTCCTCGCTGTCGCCGAACGGTCCCACCGGGGTGAGGGTGACCACCGCCCGCACCTCGTCCTGGCCGGAGGTGTCCTCGTCCAGTTCGTCCAGCGGGATGGTGAAGGCGAGGTGGTGGGTCATCGCGGTCTGCCCGTCGGCCGCGAACCTGATGATCTCCGCGGCGCCCTGCCCGATGAGGGTGTCGTCCACGCCGTCCTCGCCGGCGAGGCGGTCGGGGCCGATCAGCTTCCAGTTGAGCTGGAACAGCTGGTTGGAGGCGAGGTCCTGGTTGTCGAACTCGATGTCGGTGTCGATCTCGACGTCGGCGTTGGCCACGTCCGGGGCCACGTTGAGCCGGACGTCGGTGATGTTGGCCATGCTGCTGGTCCCCCTGGTCGGTGCCTGGTTCGGATGCCTGCCGCGCGCGCTTCGACGTCAGCATCGGGGCACGGGCGCGGTCGCGCATGAGCATCCGCTACCCAGATCGCGGCCCGGCGCTACCCAGGTTTCGCGTCCAGGGGCAGCTGGATGCCGAGGCCGGCGGCGGCCGCCGCCGCCTCGCGCCGGGAGCCGACCCCGAGCCTGGTGAACAGCGCCGCGACGTGGTTGTCGACGGTGCGCCTGGAGAGGTAGAGGCGGGTGGCGATCTCGGCGTTGGTGCGGCCCTCGGCGAGCAGCGCCAGCACGTCGAGCTGGCGGTCGGTCAGCCGGGCGGGGTTGGCCCTGGTCGTCGCCCGTGGCCCTCGCGGGACGCCGCGGACGCCGACCCGCCGCAGCCGGCGGCGGACCAGGCCTGCGGTCCCCACCGCCCCGAGGCGGTCGAGGATGCGCAGCCCTTCCAGGGCGGCGGGCTCGCTCGGCGACCCGGTCAGCTCCAGCGCCCGCTCGTACGGGTTGCCGGCCTCCAGCCACAGCCGCGCCGCCGTCTGCCAGTCGCCGGCGATCCCGGCGGCGAAGGCGGGCAGGCAGCCCGGGAACGGCTCGACGGGCTCGCCGGCGCGGCGCAGGTACCGGAGCAGCTCGCCGCGGAGGAACCAGTGGTGGGCGCGGATGGCGACGCCCAGCAGCTCCGCGCCGAGGGCGCGCACCGCGGCCTCGTCGCCGGCGAGCCAGGCCCGCTCGATGCGCGCGCCCGCGGCGATCGCCATCTTCTGGTCCTCGCCGGTGGCGGCGGCGACGGTCCAGGCGCGGTCGATCAGCGCGTCGGCCTCGGGGTCGCCACGGCGGGCCAGGATGCGGCCGAGGAACGCCAGCGGGTTCACCAGGTTGGCGCCGGGATCCTCGGCCCGCTGCAGCAGCCGCCGCAGCCGTTGCTCCGCCTCGTCCCACGCGCCCCGCAGCATGAGCACCTGGCACTGCTGCGCCTCGATGCGGAACAGCGCGGTGTCGAGGGCGTGCTCGCGGGCCGCCCGCTCGCCGGCGTCGAGGTACGCCTTGGCCTCGAGGATGCGCCCGCACCGGATCAGGACCACCGCCAGGTTGTGCGCCGCCACCGTGTGGTAGTCGCCGTGGCCGAGCCGGTCGGCGACCTCGACGGCTCGTCGCAGGTCGGCAAGGCCCGACTCGTCGCCCTGCGACACCTTGGCGACGCCGCGGTAGCCCAGCGCGTGGCTCATCACGTCCATGCTGCCGGTCCGCTCGGCCAGGCCGACCGCTCGCGCCGACCACGACGCCGCCGGCTCGAAGCGTCCCTGGAGGGTCTCCTGGGAGCCCAGGGTGCTGTAGCACAGCGCCAGGGCGCGGCTGGGCCCGAGCGCCTCCAGGATGCCGAGGGCGCGCAGCGCCTTGGCACGGGCGCTGGCCGGGTCGGCGACGAGGGTGCTCATGCGCGCCGAGATGAGCAGCGACTCGCCCAGTTCCAGGGGCGCGGAGCCGGCGGCGTCCCAGAGCGCCACCGCGCGGTCGGCGTGCTCCGCGGCCTCGCCGAACCGGTTGAGGGCGTACAGGGCCGCGGCGGCGGCACCGTGCAGCCGGGCGGCCTCGAGGCGGTCGAGCCGGGCGCTGCGCTCCAGGGCCAGCCGGGCGAAGGCGGCGGCCTCGCGGTGCCCTTCGGCCTTGGCCGCCTCGGTCGCCGCCGCGGTGGCGTGCCTGGCGACGGCGTGCTCGTCGGCGCCGGCGACGGCGTGGTGGACCAGCCGCGACGGCTCGGCATCGGCCGCCTCCAGCAGGGCGAGGACCTTGCGGTGGTGCTCGATCCGCCGGGTGGCCGGGAGCGACAGCTCCACGACGCGCCGGGCCAGCTCGTGGCGGAACCGGATCCGGCCGTGGGAGGAGACCAGCATCCCCCGCCGCTCCGCCGGCTCGAGCACGGCGGCGTCCTCCAGCAGGTCGGCGACCAGCCAAGCCTCGGCCTCGGTGGGGACCACCGACAGCTGCCCGAGGGCCGACCGGCACGGCTCCGGGAGGGAGAGGACCCGGGCCAGGACGGCGTGGCGCACCGACGGTGGCACCGCCGCGCTCGGGGCGGCGAGGACCTCGGTGAGGTAGAAGGGGTTGCCGCCGACGGCCGTCACCACCGGGCCGGGGTCCACCCCGACGGCCGCGGCGAGCTGGGCCACCGCCCCGTCCGACAGCGCCTCCAGCTCCAGCCGGCGCACCGAGGGGCCGGCGAGGGCGCCGATGAGGCGGCGGAACGGGTGGTCGCCGGTCAGGTCCTCGTCGCGGTAGCTGACCACCAGCACCGCGGGCAGCCGCTCGACCCGCCTGGCCAGGTAGCGGATGACGTCCAGGGAGGCGTCGTCGGCCCAGTGCGCGTCCTCGACGATCACCACCGCCGGACGCTGCGCGAAGCTCATCTCCCGCAGCAGCGCGTCGATGAGCCCGTCGCGGTCGTCGCCGCCGAACCCCGCCAGGGCCCCGTCCGAGTCGCGGGCCATGTCGCGGAAGGGCCCGAGGGTGCGGGGCGTCAGCAGGTCCTCGCAGGCCCCGAGGAACACGCGGGCCACCCCGGCGACCCGGGCGGCGAACGCGCGCAGCAGCCAGGTCTTGCCGATCCCGGCCTCGCCGGAGACCAGGACCGTGCTGCCCCGCCCCTGCCTGGCATCCTCCAGCGCCGCGTGGAGGTCCCGGAGCTGCGCCTGCCGCTCCAGCAGCTTCACCGCTCGCCCAGCCCTTCGGTTTGTGCGCCTCGACCGATGGTAGTCAGATCGCTTCGGGCCGCCGCTGATACGTCGCGGTTCTGGACTTGTGAGCGGATCGGGTAGGATTCGGCGAGGGGGTCGCATCGTGCTGGAGCTGCCGAAGCCACCGTGGTACCGCCGGGTCGGGATGTTGTACCTGGCGGTTGCGGTCGTGGTGACGGTCGTGCTGGTGGCGGCCACGTTGGCCTTCGGGTCGCGCGGGGAGCAGGCGGCCGGCCAGGCCACGGTCACGAGCGCCGCCCCGGCGACCACCGAGGGCAACGTGCCGGACCCCACCGCCACCGAGACCATCCCGCCGTCGCGGACCAGCGCGAGGACGCAGCTCGGGGTGCTGTGGGAGAAGTCGGGCAGCGACGTGCACCACGGCAGGCAGTTCGAGGCGCCGGGCAGGTGGCGGCTGGTCTGGTCGTTCGACTGCCGGAGCTTCGCCAGCCACGGCGGCGGCAACTTCAAGATCACCGGCGAGGGTGACCTCAACGGCGTCTCGGTGCAGGAGTTCGCCGTCAAGCGCAGCGGCAGCCGGCCCGTGGTGGGCGGCGGCCGCGGGCGCCTGGTGGTCGAGTCGGTGTGCGACCGCTGGACCGTCAGGGCGCTCGCGGCCTAGCGGCAGCCGGCGCTCGTGCCCGCCGTGGCGGCCTGGCCCGGCCGTGTAGGCTTGCCCGCAATGGAGGAGATCGCGCCGTGATGCCGGTCCGCCTGGCCGCCAACCGCGTCCCGCGCTTCTACCGCGGCGGGCAGGCCATCGACGAGCTGCGTGGCAGGGTGGGCCCGGCCGTCGGCGACGTGGCGCCCGAGGACTGGGTCGGCTCGGCGACCACCGTGTTCGGGACGGCCGGCGACGGCCTGACCTGGCTGGCGGACGGGGGCACCCTGCGCGAGGCGATCGAGCAGGACCCGGCCGGCTTCCTGGGGCCTGGCCACGCCGACGCCTACGGCGCCAGCCCGGCGCTGCTGGTCAAGCTGCTCCACGCGGCCGAACGCCTGCCGGTCCACTGCCACCCGGACCGCGACTTCGCCCGCCGCCACCTCGCCTGCCCATGGGGCAAGACCGAGGCCTGGGTCGTCGTCGGCACCCAGGTCGCCGAGCCGGTCGTGCACCTCGGCTTCCGCGAGGCCGTGGACGCCACCTGGCTGCTGGACCTGGTCGAGGGGCAGCGGGTGGACGCGCTGCTGGCCAGCCTCAACGCCGTCCCGGTGGCGGCCGGCGACACCGTGCTGGTCCCGGCCGGGCTGCCGCACGCCATCGGCGAGGGCATCCTGCTGGTCGAGCTGCAGGAGCCGACCGACTTCTCGGTGCTGCTGGAGTGGGACGGCTTCGCGGTCGACGGCCGCCGCCACGGCCACCTGGAGCTGGGCTTCGACGCCGCCCTGGGCTGCGTCGACCGCGAAGGCTGGGGCCCGGCCGGGCTGGCGCGGCTGCGCGGCGGGCGCGGCGCGGCCCGGCCCGGGGTGGAGCGGCTGTTCCCGGCCGAGGCCGACCCGTTCCTCCGCGCCGAGCGGCTGCGCCCGGACCCGGCCGCCACCCTGGAGGCGGCCTTCTCGATCCTGGTCGTGACCGGAGGGTCGGGCCGGCTGGAGACCCCCGGCGGCGCCCTCGACCTCGCCCGCGGCGACACCGTGCTGGTGCCCTTCGCCGCGGGGCCGGGTGAGGTCCACGGCCGGCTCGAGGCGGTCCGCTGCCTCCCCCCGGCGCCCGAGGCCGCGTCGGGCCCCGGGGACCCGCCGTGAGCCGGAGGGGTCCGGCCGGCGGGAAGGAGCTCGAAGGGGCGCCCCGGTGAGCGAGGAGCTGCTGGTCGGGATCGACGTGGGCACCACCTCGTGCAAGGCGGCGGTGGTCCGCGCCGGCGACGGGGTCGAGGCCGCGCACGGCGCGGTCCCGACCCCGTGGACGGTGGTGCCGAGCGGGGCCGAGCTGGCGCCCGCCCGGCTGCTGGACGCGGCGCTGGCCGCCACCGCCGAGGCGCTCGCGGCCGCCCCCGACGGCCCGGTGCTCGGCGTCGGGGTCACCAGCATGGCCGAGACCGGCGTGCTGCTGGACCGCCACGGCGGGCCGGTCGCGCCGGCGATCGCCTGGCACGACGCCCGCGGCGCGGCGGAGGCGGCCCGGCTGGCCGCCGACCTGGGCGCCGAGCGGTTCTCGGCGCGCACCGGGCTGCCGGTGCGCCCGCTGTTCTCGATCGCCAAGTACGCCTGGCTGCGGGCCAACCACCCGGAGGTCGCCGGCGCGGTGCGATGGCTCGGGGTGGCCGAGTGGGTGGTGCACGGCCTCGGCGGCCACCAGGTCGCCGAGCTGTCGCTGGCGTCCCGCACCGGCCTGCTCGACCTGGAACGCCGGGCCTGGTGGGAGGAGGCCCGCGCCTGGGCCGGGGCGCCGCCCGGCCTGCTGGCCGAGCTGGTCCAGGCGGGCAGCCCGGCGGGCCGGGCCGGCGGCGCGCGCCTGCCGCGCCTGGCCGGCGCCACCCTCACCGTCGCCGGGCACGACCACCTCAGCGCGTCGGTCGGCGCCGGCGCGACCCGGCCAGGGGACCTGTTCGACTCCTCCGGCACCGCCGAGGCGCTCATCCGGGCGGTCCCGCCGCCGGTCGACCCCGCCGACGTCGGCCGGCTGGTCGCCGGCAACGTCACCGTCGGCTGGCACGTCCTGCCCGGCCAGCAGGCCCTGCTGGGCGCGTCCCGCGCCGGGCTCGGCCTGCGGCGCTTCCTGGACCTGCTCGGCGTCGACCAGCAGGGGCGCGCCGAGCTCGACCGCGCGGCGGCGGCGGCCCCGCCGGGCAGCGGCGGCCTGGCGGTGCGGGACGTCTTCGGCGAGGCGGCGGTCCTCGAGGGCATCGGCGCCAGCGTGGCGCCCGCGCTGGTGTGGCGCGCCGCGCTGGAGGCGGTCACCCGGAGGGCCGCGGAGCTGCGCGCCCTCATCGAGTCGGTCGCCGGGCCGAGCCGGCGGCTGGTGCTGGCCGGCGGCTGGGCGCGCAGCCCGGCCGCCCGCTCGGTGAAGCGGGCGGTGCTGGGCCCCTTCGAGTGGCCCCGGGTCACCGAGGCGGGCGCCCGCGGCGCCGCCCTGCTGGCCGGGGTCGCCGCCGGCCGCTACGCCGGCATCGGCGACCTGCCCGAGCCCATCGACAGCGCACGAGAGAGGAGCCGGCGGTGAGCGAACCGCTGCTGGAGGCACGCCACGTCACCAAGAGCTTCGCCGGGGTGCGGGCGCTGCGCGGCGTGGACTTCGCCGTCCACCCCGGCGAGGTGGCCGCGCTGGTCGGCGACAACGGCGCCGGCAAGAGCACCCTGGTGAAGATCCTGTCGGGCACCCTGGCCCCCGACGGCGGCGAGATCTGGTTCGAGGGCCGCCAGGTCACCGTCCCGAACCCGGTCGCCGCCCGCGAGCTGGGCATCGAGACCGTCTACCAGGACCTGGCGCTGGCGCCGGAGCTCGACCCGGCCGCCAACCTGTTCCTCGGCCGCGAGCTGGTCCGCCCCGGGCCGCTGGGCACGCTGGGGTTCCTCGACAAGGCCGCGATGCGCCGCCAGACCAACAAGGCGTTCGCGGACCTGGGGATCGGGCTGCAGGACACCGGGGCGATGGTGGCCAACCTGTCGGGCGGTCAGCGGCAGAGCGTCGCGGTCAGCCGGGCGGCGACCTGGGTCAGCAAGGTCGTGTTCATGGACGAGCCGACCGCCGCGCTGGGCGTGGTGCAGTCGGGCAAGGTGCGCGACCTGATCCGCCGGGTGCGCGACTCCGGCATCGGCGTCGTGCTGATCAGCCACAACATGCCGGAGGTGATGGAGCTGGCCGACCGCATCGAGGTGCTCCGGCTCGGCGTCCGGGTGGCGCGGTTCCGCGCCGCCGACACCACCATGGAGCAGGTCATCGCCGCCATGACCGGCGCCCTCGGCAACGAGGACGTGGCGTGAGCGAGATTCGGGAGGTGCCCCCCACCGCGACCGAGGACGAGCGCGCGGACGAGCCGCGCGGCATCCAGGCTATGCTGCGCCGCCGGCTGACCGAGACGACCACCTGGACGTTCCTGATCCTGCTCGGGATCGTCGCCGGGTTCGCCGTGCTGCGCTTCGAGCAGTTCGCCACGGTGTTCAACTTCCGCAACATCGCCGCCGAAGCCTCGGCGCTGCTGATCATCGCCGTGGGCATGACGTTCGTGATCATCACGGCCGGGATCGACCTGTCGGTCGGGTCGGTGGTGGTCTTCTCCGGGGTGATCGCCGCCAAGGTGATGCTCGGCATCGGCGGCGAGGGCTGGGGCGCGATCGGGGCCGGGCTGCTCGCCGGCCTGGTCGCCGGGCTGGCCTGGGGCGTGGTCAACGGCGTGCTGGTCACCAAGGCCAGGGTGCCGCCGCTGATCGTCACGCTGGGGACCCTGGGGATGGCGCTGGGGTCGGCCCTGCTGATCACCGGCGGGATCGACGTGCGCGGCGTCCCCCTCCAGCTGACCACCACCATCGGCATCGGGCAGCTTGTCGGCGTCCCCTACGTCGTCATCATCGCGGCGCTGGTGACCGCCGCCGGCGCCGTCACCCTGTCCATGACCCGCTTCGGCCGCTACACCTACGCGATCGGCTCCAACGCCGAAGCGGCCCGGCGCGCCGGCATCAACGTCGACCGGCACCTGATCAAGGTGTACGGGCTGTCCGGGTTCCTGGCCGGCCTCGCCGGCATGGTGTCGCTGGCCCGCTTCGCCACCACCACCATCGGCGGGCACTCCACCGACAACCTGGCCGCGATCGCCGCGGTCGTGCTCGGCGGCACCAGCCTGTTCGGCGGCATCGGGACGGTGCTCGGCACGGTCGTCGGGGTGTTCATCCCGGCCGTCCTGCAGAACGGGTTCGTGATCCTCGGGGTGCAGCCGTTCTGGCAGCAAGTCGCGGTCGGGGCGGTCCTGATCGTTGCCGTCTATATCGACCAGCTCAAGCGCCGCGCCCAGGAGCGCGGCGAGAGGAGGTAGGAGGACCATGCGCAGACGCTGGCTGCTCTGGTTGGCCGCGCTCGCCTTGGCGCTGGCCGCGTGCGGCGGGGACGAGGGGGGAGGCGGCGCCGGCGGCGCCGAGCGACAGTACAAGCTGACCCTCATCCAGGGGGTCAAGGGCGACCAGTTCTACGTCACCATGCAGTGCGGGGCCCAGGAGGCCGCCCAGGCCGCCGGTGCGACCTTGGAGGTCGCCGCCCCCGACGAGTTCGACGCCTCGCTGCAGGCCCCGGTCGTCAACGCGGTGGTCGCCAAGAAGCCGGACGCCATCCTGGTCGCACCGACCGACACCAAGGCGATGATCCCGTCGCTCACCCAGGCCAAGGCGGCCGGGATCAAGCTGGTGTTCGTCGACACCACCACCGAGAACGGCGCCGAGCTGGCCGAGTCGGAGATCGCTTCCGACAACGAGGAGGGCGGCCGCGAGGCGGCCAGGGCCCTGGCCGAGCTGACCGGGGGCAAGGGCTCGGTGTTCGTCGTCAACGTCAAGCCCGGCATCTCCACCACCGACGCCCGGGCCAAGGGCTTCGAGGAGGAGATCAAGAAGACGCCTGGCCTCAAGTACGTCGGGCAGGAGTACTCCAACGACAAGCCGGAGATCGCCGCCGCCAAGACGACCGCCGCGCTGGCCGCCCACCCCGACCTGGTGGGCATCTTCGGCACCAACCTGTTCTCCGCGGAGGGGGCCGCGACCGGGCTGCGCAGCGCCGGCGCCTCCGAGAAGGTCAAGGTCGTCGGCTTCGACGCCGGCCCCAAGCAGGTCGAGGACCTCGAGCAGGGGATCGTCCAGGCGCTGATCGCCCAGAAGCCCGCCGACATCGGCAAGGCCGGGGTCGAGCAGGCGGTCGCCGCCCTCAAGGGCGAGCCGGTCCAGAAGAAGATCGGCACCGGCTTCGTCGTGGTCACCAAGGAGAACATGAACAACCCGGACGTCCAGCCGTTCCTCTACAAGTCGAGCTGCTGAGCCGCGACGGGCGGGCCGCCGGGGTCACCCGGCGGCCCGCTCCGGCTCCATCACGGTGCGGCCCAGCTCGGGCAGGCGCCAGGCGATCAGCGCCACCCCGGCCAGGCACGCCAGCCCGCCGGAGACCACCGAGAAGCGCGGGCCGGCGACCGCGGCGACCGCGCCGGCCTCGGCGTCGCCCAGCCGGGGACCGCCGGTGACCACCCCGATGTGGATGGCGGCGAGCCGGCCGCGCAGCCCGTCGGGCACGGTGAGCTGGAGGATGGTGTTGCGGAACACCGCCGAGACCACGTCGGCGGCACCGGCGACCGCCAGCAGCAGCAGCGCCAGCGGCAACCAGCTGACCAGCCCGAACGCCGTGATCGCCGCGCCCCACACGGTCACGGCCAGGAGCACGGCGCGGCCCTGCCGGCGCACCCCGCCGACCCACCCGGCGGTGAGCGCTCCCAGCAGCGCGCCGGCGCCCGGCGCGGGGTACAGCAGCCCCACCGTCCCCGGCCCGCCGTGGAACAGCCCGGTGCCGAGCGCCGGGAACAGCGCCCGCGGCATCCCGAAGACCATCGCGTTCAGGTCGATGAGGAAGGTGCCCTGGAGGGCGCGCCGGCCGCGCAGGAAGCGGAGCCCCTCCCGGATCGAGGCCATCCCGGCGGGGGCCGCGCCCGCCCCTGGCGGCAACGGCCGCAGCGCGGCGGCCAGCAGGCTCGCGGCCGCGAACGCCGCCACCTCGATGCCGTAGGCGGCGGCCAGGCCCGCCCTGGCGACCACCAGCCCGGCCAGCGCCGGCCCCGCGACCAGGCCGACCTGCATGAGGATCTGGTGCAGGGCGGCCGCGGCCGGCAGCAGCTCGCGCCGGACCAGGGACGGGACCGCCGCCGTCCTGGCCGGCAGGTCGACCGCCTGCAGGCCCGCGGCGGCGGCGGTCAGCACGTACAGCGGCCACAGCATCGGGGCGGGCCGCAGCGCGTTGGCGACCAGGCCGACGGCGAGCGCGCCGCGGGCGAGCTGGACCCACACCAGCAGCACGCGGCGGTCGACCGCGTCCACCACCGCACCGCCCACCAGCGGCGGCCCGAGCTGCGCCAGCCCCACCAGCCCGACCGCCAGCGACGAGCGGGTCAGCAGCCAAACCTGCAGCGGCACCGTCACCACGGTCAAAGGAGCTTGTGCATTACCAAGACCACGGGATCCCTGAAGGCGATCAGGGCGGGACGTCGGTACTGCGCAAGCTCCTTTGGCTGGCTGCCGAGGAAGGCGAGCAGCTCACCGGCGTACAGCAGGCGGTACTGGCGGGACTCCCTGAGCGGCGTGACGTCGCTGAGCAGGCGCATGCGGTCACGGTAGCAACCGCCTCAGGCGTGGACGCGGGGGCGGCGGCCGGACCAGGGACACGCCTGTTCGAGCTGGGCGGCCACGCGCAGCAGCAGGTCCTCGCGGCCGTAGGCGGCCACCAGCTGCGTCCCGACCGGCAGGCCGTCGGCGGTCCAGTGCAGCGGCAGGCTGACCGCCGGCTGGCCGCTCATGTTGAAGGGGATGGTGTAGGCGACCTCGACGATCGAGCGG
>Ga0081538_10001841_pt1 | contig 21382 bp, 22 predicted proteins | sample TabmetS5T2R1_FD_71022 | JGI IMG/M metagenome (GOLD analysis project Ga0081538, IMG submission 71022) | Tabebuia heterophylla rhizosphere microbial communities from the University of Puerto Rico - S5T2R1 | ecosystem: Host-associated > Plants > Roots > Rhizosphere ...
ACGTCTCAGCGTAAGCCAGGCCAGACAGCTTCTTACAAAGGGACACACCGCACAGATGAAAGGTTTCAAGAGCAAGGCAGGCAAACCCTACGCCGCCGCGCTCAAGCTCGACGGAGAGCACAAAGTACGGCTGGAGTTCGAGAGCAGCCGCAAGTAGGGCGTCTTCGCGTCAAGGCGATAACTGTTTCTTCTGAGTTGTGCGTTACACTCTCGCGGGTATGAAAACTATCATCGTCGGGGCCGGATTGGCTGGCCTCACCTGCGCAAAGGTACTCAGAGAACGCGGAGCGGAGGTCGCCGTCTTCGAGGCGTCAGAAGGCGTCGGCGGTCGCGTGCGGACCGACCAGCAGGACGGGTTTTTGCTCGACCGGGGCTTCCAGGTTTACTTTACGTCCTATCCCGTCGCTGGGAGGCACCTGGACTACGGGACGCTCGACTTCAGGAGCTTCGACCCCGGTGCGATCGTCCGCAGGGGAGCGGAGGAGAGCGTCCTCTCCGACCCCCTGCGCGACCCGAGGGCGCTCGGCCCAACTCTTCTCTCCGACGCGGCCACCTTTGGGGATAAGCTCCGTACGCTCGAGATGGTGGCGAGAACATCCACGGTGGGGATCAGTGCGGGTACGGAGGATGGAGAGGCGGACACCTCGACGCTCGAGTACCTGAAGATGGCAGGTCTCTCGGGGAGGTACATAGACTCTTTCTTCAGGCCGTTCTACGGCGGCATAACGCTGAACCGCGGGTTGACCACCAGCGCCCGCGTCCTCCGCTTTACACTGAGGATGCTCGCTGAGGGCAGCACGGTAGTCCCTGCTCTGGGGATGGGTGAGATCCCACGCCAACTTGCTTCCCATCTACGAGATGGTGAGATACAACTCAACAGCCCTGTGGAAGCCCTCCTGCGCGAAGGGGGGCGGGTGGTCGGTATCAGGAGCGTAGGGAAAGAGCACGAGGCCGACGCGGTGGTCGTGGCCACGGACGCGCCGACGGCCGGAGCACTCACCGGTGAAGCGGTGCCCGAGGGGTCTGTTGGGGAGGTATGTTTGTACTTTGAGACGGACGGTCTGGGTACTGGAAAGAAGATACTCTTGAACGCCGAGGACGGAGCATTCGTGAACAACGCCGTGGAGATGAGCAATATCTCCGAGAAGTACGCACCGCCGGATCGCCACCTGCTCTACGCCGTGGCGCTTACGGGAATTGACCTGCCCGATGAGGACCTCTACCGCAAGGGCATCGAGGACTTGAGCCGCTGGTATCCCCAGGCGGACTTCAGGCCTCTCGCGCTACGGCGCATCCCTTATGGACAGTTTGCCCAGCCGCCTGGCATTCACAGCAAGCTGCCGGAGAACAGGACACAGACGCCGGGGCTCGTGCTAGCGGGCGAGTACACCGAGGACTCTTCCATAAACGGTTCCATGCTCTCCGGAGAGAAGGCTGCGGGGGCGGTGATCGCGTGAGCGCCAACGGCACTCCGGCGCTAAAGATAGAGAAGCTCACGAAGACCTACTCCAACGGATTTCTGGCGCTTGGCGGGGTCTCACTCGAGGTCGAGGCAGGCAAGTTCTTCGGGTTGCTGGGGCCGAACGGGGCAGGAAAGACGACGCTCATAAACGGAGTGGTCAGCCTGGCCAGGCCAGATTCTGGCTCGGTCGAGGTCTTCGGGAAGGATGCATATCGGGAGTTTCGAGAGGCGCGGCGTATGATCGGGGTCTCCCCCCAGGAAGTGAACCTGGACAAGTTCCTGACCGTCGAGGAGACGCTGTTGTTCCACGCCGGATACTACGGCGTTCCCAGGAAGAAGGCCCGCCAGAAGGCTGAGGAACTTCTGGAGCAGTTCGAGCTCACTGGGAAGCGCGGGCAGAGGACGAACACGCTCTCGGGGGGTCTGAAGCGGCGTGTGCTGTTCGCCAGGGCGCTCATGCACGACCCTAAGGTGCTGTTTCTGGACGAGCCGACGGCGGGAGTAGACGTGGAGTTACGCTACAAGCTGTGGGGCTACATAAGAGAACTGAACCGCGGGGGGATGACCATCCTCTTGACGACGCACTATCTGGAGGAGGCCGAGGCGCTGTGCGAAGAGATCGCACTGATAAATGGAGGCTCCATCGCCGCCCAGGGGAGCAGCGAAGAGCTCAAGGAGCGCTACGAGGCGAGGAACGTCGAGGAAGTCTACATGAAGGTGATAGGCCATGATCTTCACTGACAGGACCTTCCAGACCCTACTCTCGCGCGAGATACTGCGCTTTACACGGGTCTGGTTGCAGACGATTGTTCCTCAGCTTTTGACCTCGCTCCTCTACCTCGTGGTCTTCGGCATCGCACTCGGCGGCCGTATAAAGCAGATCGAAGGCATCCCTTACCTCGACTACATATTGCCAGGCATCGCGCTGATGAGCATCATAACGAACTCGCAGATGAACTCGTCCTGGTCGGTCTTCGACGCCAAGCGCGAGCGCTACATAGATGAGGTGCTCATCAGCCCTATGAGCGACCTGCAGATCGCACTCGCCTACTCTTTGGGCGGTATGCTGCGCGGGGTGGTGATGGGGGCCGCGGTCTTCGTAGTCGGGGTTCCTTTCGTCGGCGTGCAGATCAAACACCCCTTGATGCTCGTGGTGATCGGGCTTCTCGCTTCCTTCGCGTTCTCCTCTTTAGGCACGATGGTCGGCGCCCTGGCGACGAGGGTAGAGCACATCTCGCTCGTTACGAGCGTCATTATCCAGCCCCTCGCGTTCCTCGGAGGGGTGTTCTACTCCGTAGGTATGTTGCCAGGCGTACTCAAGGTGGTGACGTTCTTCAACCCTATCTTCTACACCGTCGACGCGGCCCGCTACGTGACGCTGGGGGTCTCCGACCTGAACCCCTACCCGACCCTGGGCATGGTCTGCCTCATAGCAGCCATCTGCTTTGGGGGTGCCTGGTGGGCCATAAGCCGCGGCCCGAATCTTCGGTACTGAGACGGCACGGGTAGGTGGCTTCCCAAGCTGCGTACCGTCGATTCGACGCGCTGAACACGATCCGGATGGTACTAGTAGGACCAGGAAGTGCGCCAAGCATCCTGTTCGAGGATAGAGAAACCTATCGACCCCGCGGCCTGCTGCCTTCCAGCACCAAGAGCGCTACCAGGGCTATCTCGATGACCTTGTCGGCGTACCCGATAGCGTTCCGTGCCCCGACGAGAATCCAGAGGAAGATCGTCAGCGCCGTATAGCCGACGAGGACCCAGCGTACCAGGTTACGGTACTGAGAGATGCGGGGTATCGGCAAGATCAGGGCCGCGAGGAGCGCAAGATACCCCAGTCCGTTGAGGACGAAGAGCGGGAAGCCCTGGAGGCCGAGGTAGAAGTGGATCAGGGCCGTCCCGACGGTCAGGACGATCACACCGATCCTGAGTGGGTCATTCGCGGAGATGCCCGTAGAGGCCATGCTCTTACTCCTTTCCCGGCTTCACGCTTACCCTGTCGACCCTGCCCTCCGTAGGACCCGCCCAGGCAGCAAATCTACTCCCGAGACGATCAGGGAGAGGAGTGCCAGCGTCCCGCCGATAAGGTAAGGGGCAGGGATACCGAGATGGTCGAAGGCTAGCCCGGCGGTCACGGGGCCGAGGATCATGGCGAGGCTGAGGATCGCCTGCATGCCTCCCATGAGCCTGCCCTGCACCTCAGCCGGGGTCCGGTTGGAGATGATGGCTGTGAGGCTAGGGATGGCGAGCCCCATCCCTAGTGCCAGGAGTCCAACGATGGGGTAGAGGAGGACGCCGGAAGGGACGAGTGGGACGAGGAGGAGGTTGAGGGAGACGAGGGCGAGTCCGCCGAGGAGGAGCCTGCTCTCCCCAAAGCGCGGCTGGAGGCGCCCGATCAGGAACCCCTGGGTGAGAACGGCGCACACGCCCACGAAAGCGAAGAAGAAGGCGTTCGGCGTCGTCCCCCACCCGAACCTGGCCTGGCTGAAGAGCGGGAAGTTATTCACGAGCCCGGCCAGAGCCAGGTTGAGCAGCAGCACCGCGGCGAGCAATGCCCGAACGTTTCTCATCTTGAGTATGCGGGCCAGTTGCGAGATGGGGTCGAGACGCAAGAGGGGTACCTTCTTGCGCAGGTGGGGCGCGTGGGATTCGGGGAGGGTCAGGTAGCCGAAGGCGCAGTTGGTGAGGGCCAGCGCTGAGGCGAAGAGGGCAGGGACGACCAATGAGTGGAGGCTAAGGAGGCCGCCTATGGCCGGTCCTGCCATGAGGCCGAGCCCGAAGGCAGCCCCGATCAGGCCCAGCCCCCGCGCCCTGTCTTCCTTCGTCGTGCTGTCGGCTATGTAGGCCTGGGCTGTCGCCAGCGTGCCGCTCGCGGCGCCTGCCAGGATGACGGCGATGACGAGCGAGGCGAGCGTCTGGGCGAGGCCGAGCAGCAGGTAGGCGAGCGAGGTCCCGAGCAAACAGAGCAGGAGGACGGGGCGTCTCCCGAGACGGTCCGACAGCCCGCCGAGGAAAGGACCGCCGGCGAACTGCATCGCGGCGTACAGGGAACCGAGCAGGCCGACGAGCACTGCGCCGGAAGCGTACGGGCCAGCGTAGAATGGCAGCAGGGGTACCACGATGCCGTACCCGATCATGTCCACGAACACCGTGACGAACAGGAACACTAGCGGCGACCGGCGGCGCCACACGTCCGGCGTCACGTTGTCTCCCTGTTCTCCATCAACCGCCGCACCTGCTCGATCACCGCGTCGCCGACGGCTCCCGGTTCGGCATGGATGGGACGTCCGAACTCGACCCTGGCGTCCACGTTGCGCAGGGCCGGCACGAGCACCTGTAGCGTGGCGGCGAGCCACTCGCGGTCGCGCCTGCGGCGGCGCAGGTGGACCAGGGGGTTTCGCAGGGCCGAAGGTGAGATCACACCGCTGACCACGACAGGGACGACCTCGAGTCCCGGAATCAGACGTGCGAAGAGGTCGGCGCTCGAGGACCAGCGGTCCAGGGCCTCAAGGGCGCCGGGCAAGACCGCAGGGTCGGGCTCGATCCTGCCCCCCGGAAACGTGAGTACGGCGCCGCCGCTCCGCAGGTGCCTGGCCGCAGCCCGTACGACACCAGAGCGTCCCGCAGAGGCCTCCCTGATGGTCAGAAGGTAGCCGGAAGTATTCGGGAGGACTTCCAGAAAGGGACGGTCGGCGGCGATGACACGCAAATCGTCCCTCGGTGTAGCCGCGAAGATGGCGACGGCGTCCGCGAGGCCAGGATGGTTGGAGACCAGGAGCAGCGGTCCCCCGCGCGGTACGTTCTCCTGACCCTCGACGCTGGTGTTGCGGGAGAGTCTTTTCAGCGCCCAGGCGCCTCCCGTCCCGAGCCCAGACTCGCCGACTATTCTGTCGTAGGTCAGGATCTGGCGCGCCAGACGCCGGGCCGGTATGCGCGAGATAGATTCCATTACCGCGCGCCCGCGGCTCGTTTCGCCCAGGCCGAAGGCGGAGATAAGATCGTCCACACATAGCTGCGTGAGACGTTCGAGATGCTCGTCGCTCCCCGGAGAAGCGTGGAACTCCTCGGTCGAGGCCGGCAGTCGGGAGACACTATCCAAAGCGCTTCCTCGTGACCTTGTATACACCATCGACGCCAGGTAAGGCTGTATCCGTGAGCCTTGTGGTCACCACGCGTGCCACCCTTTCGCCCGCCCCGAGCGATGATCGGGGCGCCTCCACATTATCTGTTAGTACGCACGTGCCGCGGGTGCGGTTCGGGTACCGTTATGAGGATACCCCATGGTCTGCAAGCCTAGGTTTCAGGTTCGGCTTCGCGGCGGCGCAGGATCTCGACGGCCGAACCGGCGAGTACGGTGTCCTCGAGCCTGACGTGAGGCTTGGCCACCTTCACCTTTACGGCTTCGACCGCTGGATGTTCGTCGAGCGTGCGTGCGGCGATCCTCTCCGCCAGGGTCTCGGTGAGTTGCACGGGCGGTCCTTCGGCGATGTCGCGCACCATGCGGTGGACCTCGCTATAGTCAACGGTCTTCGTCAGGTCGTCCGAAGTCCCCGCTGGTCGCAGATCGAGGTGCAGCTCGATGCTCACGACAAAGGGTTGGCCGAGCTCCTGCTCGGCCAGAAGCGTTCCGTGGCGGCCGTGGAAGACCATGTCAGCAAGCAGTATGCGATCCTCGCTCATAGCTCTATTTCGCTCCTTTCCGTCCGAATCAGTATGCCAGAACGTAGAGACCGGTATGCCAGGGCAGCTGTTCGTGAGGAAAGTCGGCTGTAGTAAAATCTCGGTCTACCCGACCACGAACTAGACAGGAAACAGGACCATGTTCCGGCTTTCTAGAGGGCTAGCTAACGTACGGCTCGCCAGTGGTCCGACGAACGGAGCATCGTGAGAGGAAAGGAACAGTATCCTTCGGTCGGCGGCGAGGCGTCGCGCCGGCCCTTCGTCACCGTGAGCTACGCGCAGACGCTCGACGGGCGCGTTGCGACCGCGACGGGGGAATCCAAGTGGATCAGCTGCCCCGACTCTCTGCGCTTCGCCCACCAGATGCGCGCCGGTAACGACGCCGTCCTCATCGGCGCCGGCACGGTCTGCAAGGACGATCCCCGTCTGACGGTTCGCCACGTCCGTGGCACGAGTCCCTTGCGTGTGGTCGTTGACAGCACCCTGCGCACACCGCCCGACGCGGCCGTGCTCGCGGATGGCGCGGCCTCGGGAACGGTGCTCGCCGTCACCGAGGCCGCGCCGGCAAGTCGCCGCGAAAGAGCCCTCTCTCTGGGCGCCACCGTCCTGATGCTGCCTTCCGATGCCGACGATCGCGTGGACCTCGTGGCCCTGCTTGGGGAGTTGGTAGCATCCGGCATCGGCTCGGTGATGGTCGAGGGAGGGGCTACCTTGATCACGGGTTTCTTCAGGGCCGGGCTGGTCGACCGGCTCGCCGTGTGCCTCGCCCCCAAGATCCTGGGTAACGGCATAGAAGCCATCGGCGACCTGGGCATCCGCGACCTGTCCCGTTCTCTCATCCTCGCCGACGCTGCGGTGGAACCCTACGGGGTGGACCTTATCCTGAGCGGACGCGTCGAATACCCCGATGGCACACCGGATCGGCGATGAACTGAAAGCCAGAGCCCTCTGGTTTACCGCTCCACGCACCGCTGCACTCCGCGCGGAGACGGTAGGACTTCCCGGTCCCCAGGAGGTACGCGTCGAGACCATCGCCTCGGCCGTGAGCGCGGGCACGGAGATGCTGGTCTTCCGAGACGAGGTACCGCACGACCTCCCGCTGGACCTGCCCACCCTCGCAGGGAGCTACGCATTCCCGATCAAATACGGCTACGCCGCCGCGGGGCGTGTCCTCGACACGGGCTCCGGCGTCGAAAACCTCTCTCCGGGAGATCCCGTCTTCGTCCACCATCCACACCAGGAGGTCTTCGTCGTCCCCGCACAGATGCCCGTGCGACTCCCCGACGACCTCGATCCAGTACTCGGCGTATTCAGCGCCAACCTCGAGACCGCCGTGAACGTCGTTCACGACACGCCCGTGCGGCTCGGTGAGACGGCCCTGGTCTTCGGTCAGGGCGTCGTCGGCTTCCTCGTGGCCCTGCTCCTGAAGCTCTCCGGCGCAGAAGCCGTACTCGTAGTCGACCCTCTAGAGGAGCGCCGCAGTCTGGCGCTCGCCTCTGGCGCAGACGGCGCGTTTGCGCCAGGAGAACTAAATGATCGCGTCATGGAAATCACGGGCGGAAGGGGGGTAGACGTCGCGGTCGAGACCAGCGGGTCCGGGGTTGCTCTGCAGAGCGCGATAGACGCCGTGACGACCGAGGGGACGGTCGTCGTGGCTTCGTGGTACGGCACAAAGCCCGTCACGCTCGAGCTCGGGGGGCATTTCCACCGGGGAAGGGTGAGGCTCCGTTCCTCGCAGGTCGGTCGTATAAACCCGGAGCTTGCGCCGCGTTGGGACAGGGCCCGGCGTATGGAGACGGTTCTCGGCCTGCTGGGCCGGCTGAAGTTGAAGGAGCTCATCTCCCACCGTATCCCGTTCGAAGAGGCGCCTGAGGCCTATACGCTCCTCGAAGAGAGGCCACAAGAGGCGCTGCAGGTGATCTTTACCTACGAGGGACTCAGAGGAGGCCAGGATGTATGAAATCTACGTCGCCGCGAGGTTCGAAGCTGCCCACAGGCTCGTCGGGGACTTCGGGCCTGCGACCAGGACGCACGGACACACCTACAGGATGGAGGTGATCTTGCGCGGCCAGCGTCTCGGAGACGACGGCACGCTCTACGACATCGGCGAGCTGGGGCAGGCCGTAGGAGAGCTGGCCGGCTCCATGCACTACAGGGACCTGAACGAGGTCCCCGGCCTGCAGGAAGTCAACACGACGGCCGAGGCGGTGGCCTCATACTGTTGGGAGAAGCTGGCAGAACCCCTCCGCGGCAAGGGGCTCGATTCGCTTACGGTACGTATCTGGGAGTCCCCCGACGCCTACGCGGCACACGAAGACGCACTGGACTGAGCGATTTCTCATGCGCGTCGCCTTCATCACGGTGGGGGACACGGGTCGCAAGACCGGCGGCTACATGTACAACGGGCGTGTGATCTTTGGCCTGCGCAAGAGGGGGTTCGAGATCGAGGAGGTCGTGGCCGGCGGAGCATCGCCCGACGAGCAACGAAGGGCCGCCCCAAGATTCGGATCTACGTTCGACCCTTCGAGGTACGACGCGATAGTAGTCGACGCCCTCGCCCGCATCGCGGTCACACCGCACCTGGACCTTTGGCTGTCCTGGCGGCCCGTCGTTGCACTGGTTCACGAACTGCCTAGCGTCGCCGGCGGCGGGTCCGGACCTGAGACTATATCCTGCGAGCGCGACTACGAGGAGCCGTTGCTGCGCGCGCACCGGCTCGTCGCCGTTAGTAACAATGGCAGAAACGTGCTCCTGGGACGGGGTGTCTCTCCCGGACGTATCCACGTCGTGCCGCCCGGCTTCGACGGCATTCCCGAGGGTGTTGGCCCTCACGTTCAGGGCGACGGTCCCGTGCGCGTCCTCTGCGTTGCGCAGTGGATAGAGCGCAAGGGGATACTGACCCTGGTCGAAGCGTGGGCGCTGCGCGAGCGTAAGGGCGCGGTGCTAGAGCTGATCGGGGAGACAGACGCTGACCCCGATTACGCGGTCCTGGTCAGGGCCGCTATCGAGGCCGCACCACTGGGCTCCATCATCGTATCCGGATGTGTGGACGACGCAGCGCTCGGTGCCTCCTACGCGGGGGCCGACTTCTTCGTCTTGCCTTCGCGCTACGAGGGGTACGGGATCGTCTACGCCGAGGCGCTCGCCCGCGCGCTCCCGATCATAGCCTGCGATGTTGGTCCTGTGCCCGACCTCGTCGGTCGAGAGGCCGCGGTGCTGATCCGGTCCGACGATAAGGAGGAACTCTCTGCGGCCCTGGACCTCCTGATCAGGGATTCTGCACTCAGAGCGAGCATGTCCGCCGCCGCAAGCCGCCGGGCCACACGCCTACCGCGTTGGGAAGATACCGTCAGCGGCTTCGAGCAGGTTCTGAGGACCGCGGCCGAGACCGGGAAGTAGGGATCCATGTAGAATCCGTCGATGGACCGCAGAGACCTTCGAGAACAGAACCGGGTGTCGTGGAACGCCGTTGTTCGTGCCCACGACAGCCACCGCGGGGACCTTCCGCGGTTCCTCCGTGAGGGCGGCAGTACGCTTTTCCGGGAGGAACACGATCTTCTCGGTGAGCTCGAGGGAAAGTCCCTCGTCCACCTCCAGTGCAACTCGGGGGGCGACTCGATAAGCCTGGCGAGACTCGGCGCTACGGTCACGGGAGTGGATCTAAGTGACGAAGCCGTATCATCAGCCCGAGATCTCGCAGATAAAACCGGCATAAGGGTCGCGTTCGAGTGCGCCGACGTGTACGACTGGCTGCAGGAAGCAGCACGCGAAGGCAGGGTCTTCGACGTAGCCTTCGCCTCCTACGGTGTCATCTGCTGGCTGCCCGACCTCAGAAGCTGGGCCCAGGGTATCGCCGGCGTCCTGAACCCCGGCGGACGCTTCGTGCTGGTCGACTTCCACCCTGCGGCCGACGTCTTCGACAAAGACTGGAACCACGTCCACGACTACCCCTCAGGCGGGGTCCCGCTACTCGTGGAAGAAGGCGTCGGCGACTACGTGGCCACATCGGGCGGCGGTCTCACCCCAGCCGGGTTCGTCGAGGGGGTCCGAGACTTCGAGAATCCCGAAGGTTGCTATCTCTTTCGGTGGAGGCTCGGAGAAGTGATTACGGCGCTGGCCGAAGCAGGACTGAGCATCACCACTCTCAAAGAATACCCTTACGCGAACGGAGAAAGAAAGTTCGCCGGTATGCGCGAGCTACCAGGAAAACGAATGGTCCCGCCGGAACATATACCAAAGATCCCCTTGATGTACGCCATCCGCGCTGAGAAAAGTTAGCAACCGGCCACACAGGTCGAAACGGACCAGAGTACCTGAAGCCTGAAACCTCTTCACGGCGAGAAGAAGAACGCGAGGGCGGCGATGATGTAGACGCCGCAGAGCATCGCGCCTTCCAGCCAGTTGGATCTGCCGTCGAGGGCGACGAAGCCCGTTACGACCACGGCGGCCCCGAGGGCGCCGAGTTCCAGGGGGGTGAAGGTCAGGCGCAGGGGATGGCCGAGCAGGGGACCGAGGAAGACGAGGATTGGGGTCACTAGCAGGGCGACCTGGATGGAGGAGCCCAAAGAGATGCCCATCGAGAAGTCCATGTCGTTCTTGTAGGCGATCTGTACGCCCACGACGTGCTCGGCGATGTTGCCCACGATCGGGACGAGGATGACCCCGACGAAGAGCTCGGAGATCCCGTACTCCTCGGTCAGGGGCTCTATGGCGCCGACGAAAGCCTCCGAGACGTAGGCGACGGCCGCCGTGGCCACGAACAGCAGTGCCAGCGAAGCCGTACGGCCGAACGGGGCGTGGCCCTCGCCCTGCGCGGCGCCTCCTGGGCTGCGGAGGATGTAGACCAGGTAAAGGACGTAGAGCACGAACATCACCACGGCCACCTCGATGCTCAGGGAGGTGGGGCTAGGATCGGGGCTTGTGGCCGCGAATATGGTCGGCAAAGAGAGCGCAGCTGCCACGATGGCCAGCATCGAGGCGTTGATGCCTGCGATCTCGGCCGAGAAGTGCTGGATGCCGTTCTTGAGACCTCCGAAGAGGAGGCTCGCCCCGAGCACCAATAGTACGTTGCCGATGATCGAACCGATGATGGAAGCTTTCACCACGGTCGTGAGGCCTGCGGAGAGTGCGAAGATGGTTATTATGAGCTCCGCTGCGTTGCCGAATGTGGCGTTCAGGATGCCGCCTATGCGCGGGCCTGAGTGATGGCCGAGGCTCTCGGTAGCTTGACCGAGGACCCAGGCCAGGCCGATCAGGGCCAGGGCTGTGGCGGCGAAGATCAGGAGCGTCGGGGCGTGTAGAAGCTCCGCGACCACCACGGCCACCGTGAGCGCCGCCGTTACACCGTAGGCTACCTTGGCGAGCAATCAAACTCCTTCCACAATCTCCTCCACATAAACACGACGATTATCTTATAAGATGAGAGGACCTGAAGTAACGACTTCTGGAGAGTAGCCTTTGATCGACTACCACCTGCACGTCATAGCCCACGGCGACCGTCCGATGACCGTGGAGAACATACTGAGTTACTGCGAGGTCGCTAAAGAGCGGGGCGTCAGCCAGATGGGCATCACCGAGCACGACCGCTACCTCGAAGAGATAGACCTCGCCGCTTTTCAGGAGGCCCGTGAGCTCTCGCAAGACGTAGATCTGCGACTCGGGATAGAGATAGACTACGTACCAGGAGCAGAGGAACGGATGGAAAACGACGCCACGGCCCTCCCCTACGATTACGTGATCGGCAGCGTACACAGGGTGGACGACGAGGAAGTGGACAGAGCCACGGACCAGAGGATCTACGACAGGTACGAGACCTACGACCTCTACGCGGCGTACTACGCGAACGTCCGCAAGGCCGCGCTCTCGGGAAGGTTCGAGATCCTCGGTCACCCTGACCTCATAAAGATCTTCCGCCACTTCCCCGACAGGGACATCACCCCGATCCTCGAGGAGACCGCGGACGCCGTCGCCGAGTCCGGCATCGTCATCGACGTGAACTCAGCTGGACTCAGGAAGCCCGTTGGCGAGGTCTATCCCGCCAGAGAATTCCTCCAGATGTTCCACGAAAGAGGCGTCCCCATCGTCCTCTCCTCGGATGCCCACGCACCGGAAGAGGTGGCAATGGGCTACGACACGAGCCTCGCGCTCGTGCACCATGTCGGCTACCGCGAGGTCGCAACCTTCAGGAACCACGAGCGAGGGACACTCCCGCTATGACCGAAGAGCTCTTTCTGAATGACTCCTACACGAAGGAGTTCGAAGCCAGCGTCGTAAAGCTGGAAGGCAGGGAGGTGATACTCGACCGGACCGCCTTCTATCCTGGCGGCGGAGGCCAGCCGCCGGACAAGGGGTCTCTCGGCATCGGTCCCATCGAGGCTATGGTCGTAGATGTGAGGCGAGAAGGCGGCGAGATCGTCCACGTCATGGACAAACCCATCCCTGATACCGTGCAGGAATTGAAGGCCGAGCTGGACTGGGAGCGTCGATTCGCCCACATGCAATACCACACGGCGCTGCACGTCCTCTCGGGTGTGATCTGGCGCAACTTCGACGCCAGGGTCACGGGCGGCCAGATGCGCGCGGACCGTGCCAGGATGGATTTCTCTTTCCCCGGCGAGTGGACCACGGACGTAGTAGGTGAGACCGAACGCCTGACGAACGACGCGCTCGCCGAAGAACGTCCTGTAAGGGTCTACGAGCTGGAGCGTGAGAAGGCGCTCGAGAACCCCGACCTCATCCGTACCCAGGTCAACCTGGTGCCCGGGCGGGTGCGGCGTATTCGGATCGTGGAGATACAGGGCCTCGACACGCAGGCCGACGGCGGGACCCACGTCGCCAACACACGCGAAGTCGGGAGGATGGAGATCACGGGCCACAAGAGCAAGGGCCGCCAGAACAAACGAGTAGAGTTCGTGCTCCGGTGAGATTCTGGAAGATCGTTGTCGTCTTTGCCCTGCTCCTGGTCGGTTGCGGTGATCCCCAGGCCGACCCCGACACACAAAGCCAGAGAACCTCTCAGGCTTCCGACACCACCGCCGTGGGGAAAGAAGAGACTACGTCAGGACCATCGGGGCTCCGCACGCTGGTTATCGAAGCTTCGGGAGGGAAGGAGGTCGAGGTGCGGGTCGAGGTTGCCGACGACCTGGCCGAACAGGCGAAGGGTCTCATGGACAGGACGACGCTAGGGGAGAACAGGGGCATGCTCTTCGTCTTCCCCGAAGAGCGGGAACTCTCTTTCTGGATGAAGAACACCCTGATACCGCTCTCCATTGCCTTCATCGACTCGGAGAGTCGCATCATAGACATCCAGGAAATGAAGCCCCTCGACGATGAACCGCCCCACTACGTCTCCGCCGAGCCCGCCCGGTACGCCCTCGAAGTGAACCGGGGCTTCTTCGAAGAGCGGGGTGTAAGGGTTGGAAATCGCGTCGAGTTGCCGGAATAAGCCTTCTCACTGGGCGCCCTTATCGACCGCTGGCCGTTTGGCCCCTACTGTGGAGTCTGACCTTCGCTCGCGCAGCGCTTCGGCGACTCGGAAGGGATCGGAGGCGACGACGGAGGCCGCGTAGAGCTCCATCGCTCCCATATCCGAGGTACGGTTGGACGGGTCGCCCCGGTCCACAATGTGGACGACCGTCGGGAAGTCCGTCCAGTCTTCCTGCGTGGGAGCGAGAGGGGGCATGTAGAAGGCGACGTTGAAGGCGCGGACTCCGAGGGCTTCGACGTAACCTTGCAGCAAGGAGCCGACCGAGTGGCCCAGAGATTCGTCTCCGGGCTCGCCCCCGATCACGACCAGCTCTTTCTCCTTGATGGGGGAGAGGCTCGCGAACGCGCGTGTGCCTTCCAGTGGGACGTCCAGGCCGAGAGATGCGTGGATGCCGTGGAGATCCTCGAAGTAGTCGGAGCCGTGCTCTAGTTTGTAGGCCGAAGCATTGCGGCGGAGGCGTTCGACCTTAGGGTAGTGGGAGCCTCGGGTTGCCGTGACCTGCGCGTGCCCGTGGATGATGGAGCCCCCTGCCCGCCAGAGGCAGTTCCACATCAGGAAGGGGTAGCACGCCTCAGGATCGGCCTGGAGGACCTTACGGCCCCATTTTAGGCCTACAGAGACGTAGCCGGCGACCTTCTCGGGCGTTAGGTGGAGGGGGTTGTGATCGTCGAAGACGATGACGCCGTGAAAGCCGTCGTACTTGGCGACGTTCGAGGCCGTGATCGCGTGGTCGCCTTCCACGCGGCCGAAGACGTCGGCCGGCGTGCCTTCCTTTGGGTGGCAAAACGGATCTCCCTCGGTCGCCGCTATCTCGCGGTCGAGGTCGAGACTGACGCCCGTGTCGAGTGGACGGGAGGCCCGCAACTCGTTGAAGAGCGTGCCTTCCAGGGTGATGCGGTTCGTGACCTTCACGATGCGCTGGGCGGTGACGTGGTCCACCGAGCCGAAGGACTTCTCGATCCAGGCGTGCATCGCCTCAGGCGGGTCGAGACGTCCCGTCGTCGTCGAGACGTCGAAGATGCGGTTTGCGAGGATGCGGTCTTCCGGGGAGAGGTCGGAGATCAGGTCGGGAAGGTCCGTTATCTTGCGTTCGGATACCATCGGCTATGGAGTCCGCTCTCCGGCGGACTTCAGGCCTGCGTAGAGGCCCTCGCGGTCGATCATACGCTCCACGTGTCCCTCGACCCTCAATTTCAGGCTCGCTACCTCGTGGGCGAAGCGGACGGCCTCCGGCCAGTCCTTACCGTCGAGGCGGGCCATGAGGAGCGCAGACCAGAAGGCGTCGCTGGCGCCCGTGACGTGCGAGACCTCTACCTCCGGCAATGGGCCGACGCGCTCCAGATTACCGTTGTCCGAGACGGTTACCACGCCGCCGGAGCGGGTGAGGATGACGACCTTCGCGCCGAGATCGTGGAACTCGCTGATGGCGGTCTCCTCCAGCGTCTGCTCGTCCATGTTCACGTCGAAGAGGTGGCGGGCGTCCTCGAGTGAGGGCTTGACTATCGTTACGTAGGGCATCACCTCGGCGAGAACCTCCCAGGCCTCGACCTTATCGGGCCAGACGCGCGGATCGTAGTTCGGGTCGAGGGTGACGACCTTGCCGAGGCGGCTACCCAGCCTCATGGCCCGCCTGACGGCGAGGCGCTGGGGGTCCTTCGAGAGGGCGAAAGCCGAGGTGTGGACGATGCGGGCCCGGGAGATCATCTCCTCGTCTACCTGGCGAACGGCGAGGAGGGCGTCGGCGCCCCTGTTGACCTGGAAGTCAGGGACGGTGACGGTGCGGGTGACGAAGGCGTTGGTCGTCGAGGCCTCGTTTGTGCGGCTTACGGCCTCGGTGTTGACGCCGTGATGCTGGAGCTGGTCCTCGACGTACTCGCCGAAGTAGTCGGACCCGAGCTTCGTGATTATGGCCGAGCGTCCCCCGAGTTTGGCTACGTAGACGGCGACGTTCGCCGGCTGGCCGCCGAGGTAGCGGGAGAACTGGCCCGCCGTCCTCAAAGAATTGGCCATCTCGTGCGAGATGAAGTCGACCATCGTCTCCCCGACGGCGAGAAGGTCGAGCCTGTAGTAGAGCTCGTCCAGTCCCTCCAGCGAGACACCGTCTCCCGAGGCCGGGTCTGTGAAGTAAGGTGGGATCTGCAGCCGCGCCGGGGAACGGGCCTCGGAGATAACCCCCTGGTCGTCACCAGCGTGCAGTGTCGTTGCGCCCTCCTCACGCCCTTTCACAGCGTCGCTCCTGCCCGAGATCGCTTCGAGGTATCCCTCAGCGGTCTTCTCCCAGGTGTAGCGGGCGAGCACGCGACCGTAGCCGGCTCTGGCGTAGCGTCCCCAGAGCTCCTGGCTGCCTGTCAGGGTGTGGAGCCCGGCGCCGACCTCCTCCGGGTCGGTCGGGTCGACGAGGATGCCGTACTCCTCATCGCCCTCCCGCATCGACTCGCTTGGGCCGCCGAACTTGGTGACGACCGCGGGAAGGCCCGCGGCCATCGCCTCCAGGGGAGCGAGCCCGAACGGCTCGTAAAGCGCCGTGAGCGCGAAAACGGAGCGCCGCTCCGCTAGGTAGCGGTATGTGGCGGCCAGCGCCCGCTGGCCGCGAACGGCGAACATCGAGACCTCGTCCCGCATCCGCGCCCTGTCTATGATCTCCATCAGGGAGTCGAGGACGGCGCGTTCTTCGTCCTTGGCAGCGCCGTAGTCTTCGAGCGGATCGTCCAGGCTTCCGGTCAGGATCACCAGGTTCGCCGACTCGCGCAGGGTAGGGCTCCCCGCGAATGCCTCGACGAGCGCCAGATGGTTCTTTTTGGGATCCAACCTGCTCGAGGCGACCACACAAGGGAGGCCGGCGCGGTCGGGACTCAGGTCGCGCTCCAGTGATGCCCTGACGTGCTCTCGGACCGCTTCTTCCTCCTCGTAGCGGGCCGACTTGTCGAAGATGTGCAGGGCGACGCCAGGCGGAACGGCCGCGAACTTCCTGTCGTCGGTAGGGTCGACGGCGCCCCTGTAGGCGTTATGGGTGTACTGGTTGAAGCGCTCCTGGGAGGTGCTCGTGAAGTTGACGTTCGAGCGGTTCATCGCCAGGCGCTCGGCCACGATGCGCCTCGAGAAGTGGTAGCGGGCGTCGACCTCGGCGATATCTGAGCGTGGGATGCCCATCTTGTCCAACTTCTGCGCGCCCAAAGAATGGGCCGTGAAGCTGAAAGGGATCCCCGTGCGCTCCTCGATCAGGACCGCGCAGAGCCCCCCGTCGCCGTAGTGGGCCGTGACGGCGTCGGGCATCGATCCCTCGTTCTCGTAGAGCTCGAGCAGACGCGGCACGAACTCGGTGCCGAGATAGGGCCAGAGCTCCTCTTTGGCCAGGAACGTGTCAGGGCCGCAAGGGATGCGGAGGATGCGTACGTTCGGGGCGTCAGGATACGCGTCTGTGTCCGAGGCGAACTCGGGCCACTCGGGGTCTACGATCCGGCGCGTCACGATGTCCGCCATGTGACCAAGGTTGCCCATGGCCAGCGCCAGCTCCTTGACGTAGACGAGCTGCCCGCCGAAGTCGGGGTGGGCCGTCCAGTAGGAGTCGTCGGGATCGAAATTCCCCTGCGGGTTTATGAAGGCGACGTGCATCCGCTCATCCTTTCTGTCCGTCGGACTCTGCGCCTCGACTCCCTCGTAGGCCGGCGTAAAGCTCTTCGCGCTCGATCTCGGAGGGCAAAGGGCCTTTGGTCGTCAGCTTCCGCTCCACGACCTCACGGGCGAAGAGCACGGATCGTTCGGCCGAGTTGCCGTCGAGGGTGGCCGTGAGGAAGCCCGCCCAGAAGGCGTCCCCGGCACCCGTGACGTCGACGACTTCGACGGGCCTGGCGGGGACGTGGGTCGTGATCCTGCCGTTCTCGGAGATGAGGTTGCCCTCCTCGCCCATGGTAAAGATGACGGTCTCCGCGCCGAGGTCGTGGAACATCTCGATGTACTGCTCGGGTTCGTAGTCGGGGCCGAAGACCCGCCTGGCGTCGACGGCGGAGGGCTTGGTCACGTTGACGTAACGATAGGCATCGCGGATGACCTTCCTGGCCTCCTTGTAGTCGGGCCAGACCCGCCTGCTGTAGTTCGGGTCGAGCGAGACGATCTTGCCCATCTCACGCGCTTTGCGGAAGGCTTCTAGCACCGCCGAACGGCAAGGTTCGAGAGAGAGTGCGAAGGTCGACGCGTGGACTACCCTGGCGCGCGAGATGGCCTCTTCGGAGATCTCCTGTGGCCTGAGCAGGAAGTCGCCGCTTCGGAACTCTTCGAAATCAGGGGTCGCTGCGGTGGAGGAGATGAAGATGACGGTGGTGTGCGTGCGGTGGTCCATAAGCAGGTAGTCCGTGGTGACGCCGTGGCGCTGGAGCTCGCTCTTGAGGAACTGCCCGAAGGCCCCGATCCCGGTCTTGGCGATCACCGCCGAGGTGCCCCCGAGTTTGGAGACGTAGACCGCGATGTTGGCCGGCGACCCTCCTAGATGCCGTTCGAAGGTCGACGCATTACTCAGCGTATCGGTCTTCTCCACGGAGATGAAATCGACGACCGTCTCCCCGATGGTGAGGACGTCGAGGGGTTCTGTCTCTGGTGCCATAGGCAGCCAGTCTAATTAACCTTCAGGCCCCACGTCCACCCTCGGGAACTCCTCACTCGAGAGGAACGGACGGGTAGCGCGTGGCTCCGCTCACGGTGCGCGGACGCGAAAGCGGTATAGACTCAAGGTAAAGAACGATTTCTAATGCAGGAGAGGTTTTGGGTTATTCGAACGGCGGTATGGGAGGTAAGACGGTCCTCATCACGGGCGGCACCTCCGGTATCGGGAAGGCGGCGGCGGTGGCACTGGCGGCGATGGGCGCGAACGTCGTCGTTGTGGGGCGCAATCGGGAGCGCGGTGAAGCGGCGGTCGAGGAGATAAGCGCCCGGAGCCACAACGATTCTGTGGAACTGCTGCTGGCTGATCTCTCCGTGCAGAGCGAGGTCAGGGGATTCGCCCAAGAGTTCCAGGAGCGCCACGACAGGATCGATGTGCTCGTCAACAACGCCGGGCTGGTGCAGAGCAAGCGGACGGAGACTTCGGACGGCATCGAGACGACGCTGGCGATAAACCATCTGGCGCCGTTCTTGCTCACCAACCTGTTGCTAGACCGGCTCAAAGGTAGCGCGCCGAGCCGTGTGATCACCGTCTCCTCAGAGGCGCAGCGTTGGGGAACTATGGACTTCGACGACCTGCAGTCCAGGCGCAAGTACAGGGGCTTCCCCGTCTACGGGATGACCAAGCTCGCCAACATCATGTTCACCTACGAGCTCGCGGAGCGCCTGAACGGTACCGGCGTTAGTGCGAACTGTCTCCATCCTGGCCCGGTGGGCACGAACTTCGGCCAGAACAACAGGGGCCCGATGGCGCTCTTTTTCAGGACCTTCAAGCCTTTCATGCGCTCGCCCGAGCAGGGGGCAGACACCCTGGTCTGGCTCGCTTCCTCACCCGAGGTCGAGGGGGTTAGCGGGAAGTACTTCTTTGACCGCAAGGAGATCGAAGCCAAGAAGGTGGCCTGCGATCCCGCTGCCCGCCGCAGGCTCTGGGAGATCAGCGAGGAACTGACGGGCCTGAAGGTGGCCGCCTAGTGGGCCGGGAGAGGGGCATAGAGGTCCAGAACCTCGTCAGGGAGTTCAGGAAGGGACCGCGGGCCGTGGACGGGATAAACCTGCGTGTGGAGCCGGGCGAGGTCTACGGTTTCCTCGGACCGAACGGGGCTGGGAAGTCGACGACGGTTCTTATGCTGACGACGCTCCTTCCGCCCACGAGCGGCACCGCCACCGTGGCCGGCTACGACATCGTGCGCGAAGGGCCGCAGGTGCGGGCCTCTATCGGGGCTGCGCTGCAGGAGGCGGCTTTGGATCCTTTCCTGACGGGCCGCGAGCACCTTCGCCTGCAGGCCGCGTTGCACGGGCTCTCGCGCAAGGAGCGCAAACGTCGCGGGCAGGAGCTACTGGAGCGCGTCGGTCTCGAAGAGGCTGCGGACAGGAAAGTACGCGGCTACTCGGGCGGGATGAAGCGCCGCCTCGACCTCGCCCTCGCGCTGGTGCACGGTCCGCAGATCCTCTTCCTGGATGAGCCGACGACGGGCCTGGACCCGCAGAGCCGCAGCGCGCTGTGGGCCGAGGTCAGCAGGCTAGCGCGCGATGAGGGCGTCACCGTGTTCCTGACGACCCAGTACCTCGAGGAGGCGGACGTGCTTGCCGACCGCGTCGGGATCATCGACCGCGGCAAGATCGTCGCCGAGGACACCCCGGAGGCCCTGAAAGCCGAGATCGGACGCCCCAGTGTCGAGGCGACGCCCGCCGAGCGCTCGGAGCGCGACGCGGTCGCACGCGTGCTTCGACAGTTTGGAGAGGAGATCCCGGCCCAACCAGGCGCCGTGGCCGTGAGGCTCTCCAGCGGGGCCGCCGGCCTCGCCGACGTGGTGCGCGCCCTCGATAGGGAGGAGTTACGTGTCGCCAACCTCCGTCTGGACGAGCCCAGCCTCGACGACGTCTTCCTCGCCAAGACGGGACGCTCGCTGGAAGGAGCCGGGGAGGCCGAAGAGGGTGAGATGGACGAGGTGCACGCGTGAGGTTCTCGACATTCCTCACCGAGGTTATGGCGATCGCAAGCCGCTCCACGGTCCGTACCCTGAGGCAACCCGCGGTCATCGTACCTTCTCTACTCTTCCCGATGTTGTTCTTCTCCATCAACGCGAACGGACTCGACGCCGCCTCGAAGATCCCCGGTTTCCCTGCCGACTCATATCTCGATTTCGCGTTCGCTTTCCCGCTCATACAGGCCTCTCTATTCGGCGCGATCACGGCCGGCGCGGACCTGGCCCGCGACATCGAGAGCGGCTTCTTCGACAGGCTCTCGCTCACCCCGATGCGTCCCGTGGCGTTGCTGGGAGGGATGCTGACCGGGGTGGTCGCGCTCGGCTTTCTGCAAGGCATCGTCTTCCTCACGATCGGGACGCTGATGGGCGTCGACGTGAGTAGCGGGTTTTTGGGCATGGTCGTGATCGTGCTCCTTACCGTGCTCGTCGCCCTCGGGTTCGGTGGCATAGGGGCTATACTCGCGATAAAGACCGGTTCTGTGGAGGCGGTAGAGAGCGCGTTCCCGCTGTTCTTCGTGGCCATCTTTCTGTCGTCGATCAACCTGCCGCGGGACCTGATCGAGCAGGACTGGTTCCGGTTTGTCGCGACCATCAACCCTATCTCTTACCTGGTCGAAGGTATCCGCAGCCTGGTGATCACCGGCTGGGACCCGCAGGCCCTTTTCCTCGGATTCGGATTCGCCCTGGCGATCGTCGTGGTCGCCATCGGCGGGGCTGCGGCGTCGCTCAAGACGAGGGTGGCGTAGGGATGGGCGGCTTCTTCGATGTGGCGTTTGCCGTGGCGGGGCGCCAGATCTACAAGTACTTCACGAACCCCGCTTTCCTCGCCCCTGCGCTCTTCCCGCTTTTCTTCTTCGTAGCCTTCGCCGGCGGCCTGACGAGGGTGGCCGACGTGCCGGGTTTCGACTACGCGGCAGGCTACATCGCGTTCCAGTACGTGTGGGCCCTGTTGCAGGCCGTCTCCATGGGCGGGGCTTTCACGGGATTTTCGATCGCTGGCGACTTCGAGAACGGGTTCGCCAGGCGGCTCATGATGGCCGCCTCGAACAGGTATGGGATCATCCTCGGCTACACCATCGCCTCGATCGTGCGCGCCACCATGACGGGGATTCT